>Ga0247611_10000656_pt1 | contig 68585 bp, 57 predicted proteins | sample 177DNAGHGhighgp2_FD_192422 | JGI IMG/M metagenome (GOLD analysis project Ga0247611, IMG submission 192422) | Sheep rumen microbial communities from Palmerston North, Manawatu-Wanganui, New Zealand - 1770 DNA GHGhigh gp2 | ecosystem: Host-associated > Mammals > Digestive system > Stomach > Rumen...
GACATTCCTCGCTCCTGCGATCAGCCGCAAGTTCATCTTAAAGCACACGTCAGACGGGTACAAACCTGATTTCGAGAGCATAGTTGAAGCGCTGAAAAAATACGAGAAGGGCAGGGCGCCCGTGCGCTTCATGGGGTTCCCTTCGTACACGTTCTTCCTGTTCAGACTGCTGGAGGAAAGAGGGCTCTCCTTTAAGCTTCCAAAGGGCTCGAAAGTAATGCTCGGAGGCGGCTGGAAGCAGTTCTATCAGGAGGCTGCGGACAAGGATACTTTCTATAAACTCGCAAAGAAGACGCTCGATATCGACGAAGAGAATATCGTGGAATTCTTCGGCGCGGTGGAGCACCCGATCCTCTATACGGACTGCGCTTTCCACCATTTCCACGTGCCTGTATACAGCAACATAGTAATACGCGATCCCGATACTCTGGAACCGCTCGAAAACGGCCAGACGGGGCTCGTAAATCTCATCTCGCCGCTGTGTACGGCAACGCCGATCCTGTCGGTAATGACGGACGATCTGGGGATCCTTCACGACGGCAGCGAATGCCCCTGCGGCGTGAAGTCGCCGTACCTTGAGATAGTCGGACGCGTCGCTCCAGAAGACATCAAGACATGTGCCGCCGGCGCCGCGGACATCCTTAAGGGGGTGAAGGTATGATCCTCTTTGACGGCAAGACATATGAGAGTTCTGAACAGGACCGCCTTCTCACGGAGCTTGAACAGAAGATACCTGTTATCCTTTCTAAAAAGCAGCTCTCACCTGAGGTGGTAATAGAAGCTGTTGACTGTCTGCGCGAAGACCTTTTGAAAGGCAAGTTCGACAGTCTTCTGGAGTCATTTCCGGCAGACGTCGTGGACACATACAAGAAGCAGGCGACGGCACTACTTTCAAAAGAACACCTGCATAAAAAACTCGCGACGGAACTGGGCGACACTGAGGCGTATGTCACGGATCCGATCGACGGCTTTGCTCAGATACGCGTGAAGAAACTGCCGCTCGGAGTCCTCTTCCACATCTCCGCAGGCAACATGGATTTCCTCCCGGCATATTCGCTGGCTGAAGGCCTTATGACAGGTAACATCAACATCGTTAAGCTTCCTTCCGCGGACAACGGGCTGTCGCTGAAGCTCATAATGCAGCTTATCGAATACCGTCCCGAACTGAAGGACTATATCTATGTTTTCGACACCGCATCGACTGACATCCAGGGCATGCGCAAGATGGCGGAACTTTCAAATGCAATCAGCGTCTGGGGCAGCGACATGGCGATAGAAGCCGTCAGAGGACTTGCACCGACAGGCGCTAAGATAATCGAGTGGGGCCAGAAGCTCGGTTTCTGCTATGTCTCCGGACTCGAAAAGGTCAGCGACGCTGACAGCGAGCTTGAGGGTCTCGCAAAGCACATCGCAACCACCAAGCAGCTTCTCTGCAGCAGCTGCCAGGTAATCTATGTGGACACTTCCGACATGAATGTGGTAAAGGCTTTCGCCGCGCGTTTCCTGCCGGTCCTTGAAACCGCCGTCAGCGGAAATCAGACAGAGGAGATCGGCATCCGCGCACGAGACACGCTGGTCTCTTACACACAAAGGCTCAAGAGCTATCTCGGGAAAGAGGAGAAACTTGATAATGTGATCCGCGGCAGAGGATGCAGTGTGATCTTATCTGATGACGACCGTCTCGAACTGTCTCCGATGATGTGCAATGTCCTGGTAAAGCCCCTGCCGCGCGAAAACCTCGGCAGGATGCTCTACGATTCCAGATATCATCTTCAGACGGCAGGACTCATCTGCCCGGATGAGGAGCGTGCGGAACTGGCGGACCTGTTTACGAGATGCGGTCTGATACGCGTCACAAAGGGCGCTGACATGAGTGCCTACTTCCCGGGCGAATGTCATGACGGCGAGTACGCGCTAAGCAGATATGTGAGGATAGTGAACATAGAAGAATGACGGCATTATATCCGCCTGTGACCTATTGGCGGACTGATCTTGAGGAAAACAGAAAAAGGTTTTAGTGAGATTAACATAGACAACAATGCTGATAATATAGAGAGATTTAAAACTGAACACAGGGTGACCGGATTTACGCTGCACGATAATTGTTACAGTATCCGTTTTTGGATCGACGGAGCAAGTTATCACCTGATGCCATATTATTCCGGATCCCTCTGTAATTACCCTGATGGGTTTTCCGTTTACAGAAAGATAAGAGGAGAAGGAATACCTGTTTACCTTTCTGGAATTCGTAAGCGATGATTCTAATCCGGAAACTATCCGTTATAACGAAATGTTGCGCAGCCTGAAAAAAGACGATCCGGATATCGGACAGCAGGATTATATCCCGTACATTATCTGGCATATGGCAGAGGAGATGGGCATATAGGTCCCATAGGCATTTCGCGAAAAGAGACCGCTATTGCTCAGGGTTCGTTCCTTCATTTTTCATCTGTTTTGTTGACCGCTGAAGAAAAAACTTAAAACATATAATAAGGAGCCGCCCTTGAGACAACTCCTTATTACATTTTGTTTTTTTAGCGCGCTGAATCTTAAAACAAAGAGTTCATTCAGCGTACTTTGGTTTCCCGGCTTACGGATTCGTGCATACTCCGTTTGCATCGAAATCATAGACCTTTCCGTCTATCTCGATGCTGGTCGAATACGCCATGTCTCCGTTCGTTCCGAACCAGTACCACTTGCCCGAGATCTGGAGCCACTTGGTGGCCATGTATCCGTTACTCTTGAAGTAGTACCAGCTGCCGCGGATCTTCTGCCAGCCGGTCTGCATTACGCCTGATGACGAGAAGTAAAACCAGTAGTTGCCTATCTGCTGCCAACCTGTGAGCATCTCGCCTGATGACTTCAGGTAGTACCACTTTCCGTCCAGTTCCTGCCAGCCTGTGAGCATTGCGCCTGATTCTGCGAGGTAATACCATTTGCCGCCTATCTCCTGCCAGCCGGTAAGCATCCTGCCGTCAGTTCCAAGGTAGTACCAGACGTTGTTGATCTTCTGCCACTCCTTGCGCATGTCACCTGACTTGGTGAAGTAATACCAGTAGCCGTCTATAAGTTTCCAGCCGGTCTGCATTACGCCGTTTTCGTCCATGTAATATGTCAGGCCGTCGACTGTCGCAAATCCGGTTACGGCATTGCCTTCCTTGTTTATCAGGTACCACTTGCCGTCTTCGTTTACCCACTCGAAATCAGGTCTTTCCACAGCTTCTTCGGTTATGTTGAAGGATGCTGTCTTTGTTCCCTTATAGTTGCCCTTGCCCGTGACGGTTACGGTTGCGGTGCCTGCATTGATGTTATCGGCATATGCAACAGTGTAATCTGTTCCTGCAACGAGCGTTTTGCTGCCGTCTTTAACGGTAACAGAAGGCGTGACCGCAGAGCCGGTGTATTTCTGGTCGGCTATATCGGATACGGTTGCGCCGCTGATGGACTTTGCAACGATCGTGAAGTTTGCAGTCTTCGTTCCTGAATAGTTGCCCTTGCCCGTGACGGTTACTGTAGCCGTGCCTGCGTTTACATTGTTTGAATAAGCAATCGTGTAATCCGTTCCGGATGTGAGTGCTTTGCTGCCGTCTTTAACGGTAACAGAAGGTGTGACCGCAGCACCGGTGTAGGTCAGGTTTGCAATGGAGGAAACGGTTGCGCCGCTTATGGACTTTGCAACGATCTTGAAGTTCACTGTCTTTGTGCCTGAGTAGTTGCCCTTGCCCGTAACGGTTATGGTCGCAGTTCCGACATTTATATTGTTGGAGTAAGCAACCGTGTAATCGGTTCCTGACGTCAGCGTCTTGCTTCCCGACTTGACCGTAAATGCAGGAGTTATGGCGGAACCCGTGTATGTCTGGTCGCCGACGGAAGAGATCGTGAAGCCTGTGGTGTCGGCGATGATCTTAAATGTCTTGCTGATAGTTCCCGTGTAGTTGTGTTTGCCGGTGATGGTGACGGTCGCCGTTCCGACATTTACGTTATTTGAATATGAGAGCGTATAGTCAGTGCCGGCAACGAGCTTCCTGGAACCGTCCTTTACGGTGACTCCGGGCTTGATCGAAGAGCCCGTGTATGTCTGATCGGCGATGGAAGATACCGTCGCACTGCTTATTGACTTGGCAACGATAAAGAATCCGCCGTTCTTTGTGCCTGTATAGTTGCCTGTACCCGTGATAGTGAAAGATGCCGCTCCGATGTCCGTATTGTTTGTATACGTGACAGTGTAATCGGTACCCTCGGTCAGGATCTTTGAGCCGTCCTTGAATGTAACGGCCGGTGTTATTGCCGAGCCCGTGTAGGTCTGGTCGGCGATGGTGTTCATGGTTGTGTTTGTGCCTGCGATGCTCCTGGGCGAGATCGTGAACTGTACTGATTTTGTTCCCGTGTAATTGCCCTTGAACGTCAGGGTTGCTGTCGCCGTGCCGGCATTCTTGTTGCCGGTGTAAGCGATCGTGTAATCAGTGCCTGAATACAGATACTTTGTTCCGTCCTTGACTGTCGGAGTAGGAGTCTTTGCAGATCCGTCGTAAGTGAAGGGACCGGGCGTAGATACGGTAACACCGCTTGCGGACTTGGGCGAGATCGTGAAGGTGACGGATTTAGTACCTGCGTAAGTGCCCATTCCGATCACGTTGACCGTAGCCGTGCCGGCATTGGTATTGTTGGAGTAAGAAAGATAGTAGTCTGTGTTCTCCGTAAGCGCAGTGCCGTTGTACTTGACAGTTACGGAAGGCTTAATGGCGGAGCCCGTATAGGTCTGGGCTGAGATCGAGCTTACAGTCGCGTCGGACATCGGCTTTCCGGTGATCCTGAAATATTTGTAGACCGTTCCGGAATAATGTCCCGTACCCGTAATGGTAACCCTTGCAGAGCTCGTTAAGTTAGTGTTGTAGTAGTAGGAGACAGTGTAATCGGTATCCTTTACCAGAGTCTTTGAACCATACTTAACCGTTACGGAAGGTTCTATCGCAGAGCCTGTATAGACCTGGTCCGGAATATCCGCGACAGTTGCGGTATTTGCAATGTTGATACGGTTGATGTAGAAGCTCTTTGAAGATGTGCCGGTGAGGATCGAGCTGATGCCCGTGATGTTGATCTTGCCGTATCCGGGTTCGATGTTGTCGGAATAAGTGACGGTATAGTCGGTGCCTTTCTTGAATTCGATATCACCGTATTTCAACGTGAATTCCGGTACGATCGCGGAACCCGTGTAAGTATATGTTCCCGTGACGGTACATGATGTCTGGTAAGCCTGTACGGCAGTGATCTCAAAGGTCAGTTTCTTTGTTCCGGTATAGTGTGTTCCGATGCCGGTCAGGGTAATGGTCGCCGTGCCGACATTTGTGTTGTTGGAATAAGCAACCGTATAGTCAGTGCCTTCCTCGAGAACTACAGAGCCGTTCTTAACGGTAAGCGTCTGTGTTATGGGAGAACCGGTATAAGTCTTTCCGTAGACATAACAGTAGATACCGGACATCTGCTTTTTTACGACTTTAAAGGTTACGGTCCTTGTTCCGGTATAGTTGCCTGTGCCGGTGATCTTGGCCGAAGCCGTGCCGGGTTCGATGTTATTTGAATATTCGACGGTATAATCCGTTCCTTTTGTGAGAGACTTTGAGCCGTTCTTTATCGTGAGAGAAGGAGTGATCTCGCTGCCTGTGTACTGTTGGTCCGCGATGTCGCTTATCGTGAGATTGCTGACCGACTGCGCGACTATCTTGAACGTAGTGCTCCTCTCGCCCTCAAAGCTGCCGAGTCCGGTTATGGTGACGCTTGCGGTGCCTATCGCGGTATTGCCGGAATAAGCAAGCTTATAGTGCGTTCCCTTGGTGAGTGTCTGGCCCTTATAAGTCAGGGTAACATCCGGTGTGACCGAACTGCCTCCGGCGTAATTCTGTGAAGGAATCGTTGCCAGAGTGCATGAGCTGAGATTCGCTTTGTTGATCGTAAAGGTGATCGACCTTGTTCCGGAGAAATTACCGGTGCCCTGTACGGTCACGCGCGCGTTCGTGCCCGCCACCGTGTTGTTGGAATAGCCGGTTATCGTATAGTCGGTGTTCTCGACCAGTGTCTTGCCGTTGCATGTGATAACAGGCTTCGGAGTGGCGGCAGTCCATGCGAAATCACAGTTTGCGACCGAGCACTGTACATAGGTGCTGTTGGTCAGAGGCATGGCGTTCCCGGTTACCTTGACATTGGTGGTGTAGGTCTTGCCGCCGAAAGTAACGGTAGCCGTCAGCGTTGTCTGGCCGGTGCCTGTGAACGTAAACTTTGAATTGTTCTGGATGGTTGCTATAGACGTGTTATTGGATTTCCAGGATACCGTGTACTCGCTCGATGAAAGAGGTATACCTTTGCCGAATGTACCGAGAGAAGTTGCGACGTTAGGGTCTTTCTCGAAAATATAGTAAGCCGATATTTCAGGCAGGTCTCTTTGTGTGCTGTAGTATCCGGAATAAGTCGTGGTCGATGCGACGACCTTTACCTTGGCGGAGTCAGTATCGATCTTGACGCTTCCTGTTTTGGTGCCGTCAAAGGCAGCGGTAGCCGTGGAATTGGTATTCTTGTAACCGTATTCCTGAACCCAGTAATGCTGACCTTCGTAGTAAACATGCGCGATTCCGATCGCGGTGTAAGACTTGCTGAGCATGGCCCTTCTGTGGCCCTGACCGCTGTAGTCGTCGTTGTTTTCCTGCCACTGGACGAAGGTGCCTTCTGCGGTGGGATATCCTCCCGCGCAGCACTCGCCCTTGCTGGATGTTCCGTTATAGGTGCATGTGTAGCAGGATGTCTTGTCGGGACGCTCGTGAGCGAAATAGATGGCTACCTCGTAAGCGCGCTGAAGTGCGATCTGCTCGAGATTGTAGTCGTAAGTATATGCCGGCAGGACGCCGAGGTTGACTTTCTGATTGCTGGAGTCGTACTGCCAGGCTTCACCGCTGGTACGCCAGTCGTTGATCATCTGGAGCATCGATCTGGCTCCGGTCGTGTCGACTTCGTACGTCAGGTTGAATGTGCGGTAGGTTGCCGCCGATACATTGCCCGAAAACAGGACGAGGACTAAAAGTACAATAAGAAGGGGACGTAATTTGCGCATAAGGATACCTCCGCAACACGTGATGAATATTTTTATTATAGCCGCAGCAATCCAAATATCCATTCCATTAATCGGACACGTCCCTGTTTTCAGGCGGAAGGGGAGGAACCTGTCTGTAAAAACATCAGAATGGCTGCCCCTCAAAGTGAGGATCCACTTTTTGGGACAGCCCTGCATTAGGGAATCTATTCGATTGTAAGGAGACAATCAGCCGTGTGTTCTGCCCGACTGCCCGTCGGAAGGCCATTGGGGATAATCCGACTCTCCGTCGGGCTTATCCTGGGACTGGTCAGGCCATTCGTAGTTATATTCCTGGCCGCGCTTGGTTTCGGTTTCATTTTCGGGAAGCGCGGACTGCGTCTTAACGCCGAGCTTTACCTTGAGTTCTAGGGTCTCGCCGTCACGGATGACGGTGAAGATCATCTTGTCGCCTTCCTTGCCCTGTGAGATCAGGGAATAGAGGTCATTGTAACTCGTAATCTCTTTGCCGTTGACGGCGGTGATGATATCGCCTGCCTTGAGTCCGGCTCTTTCGGCGGGGCTGTCCTCTTCGACGCTGTGGACAGTCAGTCCGGTCTCACCGTCAGTCTGGTAATCGCTTGACATGTTGTAGAGGGTTATGCCTACATATGTCTTTTCGATATAGCCCTTCTCGATGATCGAAGTGATGATGTTGCGGATGCTGTTGACGGGGATCGCAAAGCCGATGTTGTCGATCGATGCACTCGTGGAATCACCTGAATACTTTGCGTTGGTGATGCCTATTACTTCACCGTGGGAATTGAAGAGCGCGCCGCCGGAGTTGCCTGAGTTGATCGCGCAGTCGGTCTGGATGAGATTCATTGATTTGTTTTCGATGGTGATGTTGCGGTTGAGAGCGCTTACGGAACCTGTTGTCAGAGAGAATGTCAGTTCACCGAGAGGGTTGCCGATCGCGACGACGGAATCACCGACATTCAGCTCATCTGAATCACCTAAGACTGCAGGAGTGAGATCTTCCGCATCGATCTTTAATACCGCAATGTCGTTGCTCTCATCGTAACCTATGAGCTTTGCGTCGTAAGTCTTGTTGTCGTAGGTCGTGACTTTGATGTCATTTGCGTCTTCGACAACGTGATAGTTCGTTACGATGTAGCCGTCAGCCGTAAGTATGAAGCCCGAACCGGCTGCCGCGGCTGTTGTGGTATATCCGAAATAATTCGTTGATATAGAAGTCCTTATGCCGACAGTCGAATTGACGTTCGCAGCATAGATCTGGGCGGGCGTGAGCTCGGCATCTGTGTTGACATAGGACATGTTGAGGACGGTGCTGTCGCGTTGTCCGACGAGTATCGTGGATTCATCATTGAGGCTGCTTGTCTTATCGATCTCCTCATTTCTGAATGTGCCGGCAAAGGTTATGGCTCCCGCGCCTGCCGCGCCGCCTATCAGGGAGCAGCAGAGTGCGAGTGCGACCACTTTGGCCGCACCGCCTTTTTTCTTTTGGGGAGGGTTTACCTGTGTTATCTGCTGAGGTACAGAGACATTATTCTGTGACTGGTCAAAAGTATTAACCGGGTTAACACCCGTAAGATTATTATTTTCCATGTTATTCCTTCCTTTCCCTTTGAGGATCTGCCAACATTATTCGACCGTTACTTAAAATCAACTTTAAAAAATGTGTGGCAAAGAAGGGGTTCTTGAAATCATTTGCGGATACAAGGAAAAAGCTGCGATCACAGCTCCGTTTATGGAAAGAGCCGCTGCAGATAACCGCCGGACATGTTAACCATCGGCTTTCACGGAAACATCATGAAAAGAGGTTAGATCATGACAAAAATCTGCAAATCTGAGTCAATTTGCAAATAGACGTCACGAAACGGAGCGTTTTCATGACGTTTTGGTGAAATCCATCTCTGAGGTGGATTTCAATAGTGCGATGCCGGAAAGGATCAGTGGCCGAGATTTTGCAGGAACTGAATGAGCTGCATAAACAGCATATACAATATACGGGTGGCAACGATACCGCCGGCTATGAGTCCGAATGTCATGAAGAACTTCTTGTAAGACTTCGGCCATATGCCGTCGATATAACCTGTCTGTCCGTTGATGAGGACCTGATAGATCTGATCGTGGTAATTGAATGACGTAATCCAGATGGGGGCGAGAATGTATTTCGCGCGGATGTTCGTCGCTTCGGGCTTCATGTCCAGTCTGTCTGACGTGTTGGCATCTTCCTGTTTGAGTATCTGATTTTTTATCCTCTCATAGATAGTGCCCATGGCCGTCTGCCATGCCGTCGGGGCATCGATCGTGTAGCTCTCGGACCAGAATCCCGCAAGAAGATTCGGGTCGTATCTCTTTGTGAAATTGATGTCGAATTTTGAGACACCTTTCCAGAAGGAATCCTTCTCGAGACGGCTGCTCGCGAGCAGAGTCAGATCCTTGACGGGCATCTTGCAGACGCTGTCCGCTTTGTGCCACTTGATGTACCTGTCATCTCCGCTGCCGTAGTATTTTCCGAACTTACCCTTATAAGGCGTGTATGTATCACAGTCAAAGACCCAGTACGGGATGTACACGCCGACGAGGTTTGTGATCTCCGTGTTCTTTGTTAAGTCCATCGGGGCGAGTCTTCTGGCTGAAAGCCAGTTCTTAAATATCTCCTGGGCCTCGTCCTTGCCGATCTTGAAGGGGATGACTCCCGTCGGCTCGAGTATTCCGCTCTCGTAGTTGGACACCGTTATGGAATTGGAACCGCAAAAAGGACAAAGACCTGAGATCGCACTCTGATCAGCAGAGAACTGACCGCCGCAGGTTCCGCAGACGATCTGTTTATTTGTTGTCTTAAGCAGATGGCTCCCTGTGCCGTTCTGGAGATCCTGAAGCCAATAACCGAGGCCCGGAGCTGCGGGGATGGTGTTTATCTTGACATTGCTTCCGCAGAAGCTGCAGACCAGTCCGCCGGTGGAAGGATCGTACGCAAGTGTTGCGCCGCATGAAGGACACTTGTTGTCCGTGAAATTCTCGTTTGCCATATCCCTTACTCCTTTACCCTTTTCACTTTACCTTATTCCATTTGACCGTTCTTTCAGGTCACCACGGTAATTGTATCAGAAAATGGCGGGAGCGGGTTATTTTTCGGGTTTAGGACCTGTTACTCATACTGGAATGTATGCTTGTCGTAGTTGTAGGAGTAATCGTAATAGAAGATGATGTTCCTGTCAGTGTCGTAGCCGCAGCACTGTGAACCGTCAGGCAGGCGGTAGGATCTGTCGTTTGCCGTGAAATCGTACTCCTTGCAGTCTTTTGCGTAGAAGGTGGGGAGGAGGTAGATATCAAGAAGTTCCGGAGGATAGCCCCATTCCGCGCGGTCTTCGTCGGTCATCATGAAGAAGTCGAGAGTGAAAGTCTCCACGGATTTGTCTGCTTTGAGTCCCCACGTAGGATCGATGTGATATCCCTTGCCGTCGACCTCGACGAATGTCCATGCGTGATAGCCGGTCTCGTCAGTCTCGCCCCAGTTTGATACCGCGATCGCGTCAACCCCGCTCTGCAGGAGAAGGTAGGAATAAAGTGCGGAGAAGTCGCCGCAGACGCCCTTCCTGTATTTAAGAGTCGCGCAGCCAGAGCCGAGTTCGGACCTGTCGAGTTCGTCGTCGTAATCGTATTCGTATGTGCAGACCATGTATTCGTAAAGCGAGAGGCACTTCTCAAAATCCGTCATATCGGATGTGATGTATGCATCCAGTATCGCCATTATATTGGTCTGGAATTGCGCCTGTTTCTCGAGGAAATCCTCTTTTGAATTCGTGTAGTAGATATGTCCGGTGCCGTTCTCGAAAGAAGGCTCTCCTTCAGGAGCTTTTTCCATTATCTGCATACATCCGACAGGGTAGAGCTGGTTCAGCGTGACAGGGTCCAGGCAGAATTTGTATATGTCCTCGTTCGTGCACTTGAACGTGTCTTCGCCTTTCTGCAGAGCATCGCAGAGATTGAAGAAAGATTCCCTGTAGTCGTCGCTGTAGCAGGCATCGAGGAAACATGAATAGACATGTGTATTGAAGGTAAGAGGCTCAGGCTCTTTTGCAGTCTCTTCGGTTGTTGCGGCGGTAGTCTCACTGATAACGATATCTTCAGTTATGGATGGAGCAGTGTCAGATGCATTTTTCGTTACTCCCGCAGCCATCAGCGTACTGCATCCCGACACCGTTACCGCGGCAAGCAAAAATGCAGACAAAAGCCTGCAACCGTTAACATTTTTCATCAGGTGTTTCCTTCTTCCAGCTATTATTCCCATTACCGGCCGATCCGGGGAGCGCTGTTCTTATTCAGCGCACATCCTGAAATCTTCAGCGCTTCCCTTAAGCCACCCGAAGTATAACATCCGCCCTGAGGCGATGTGCGTGAAGTGTGAGGGAAGGGTGAGTGAAAGGTGTGTGATTTAAGTGACGAACAGATTACATACCGCTTGACGGAGTCTGTTACATACTGTATTATCACGGCTGAAATACAACGAACGGAGGAACACCAATGAGAAAGACGATCTGCTGATAGTTTAATAACTGCCTCGCGGATAAGTCTGTTTTTGTGTGTTCATTTATATTGCATTTTTATTAGCCGCGGCCGCTACCATGTGTCGCGGCTTTTGATTTATCCGGCAGAGGATTCACCATGAAAGGATCTATATGCCAATAATTAACATCAACAACTTAACATTCGGATATGACGGCTCGGAGAAGATGCTCTTCGAGAACGTCACTATAACACTCGACACCTCCTGGAAGCTCGCGCTGGCGGGCCGGAACGGCAGGGGGAAGACCACGTTCTTCAAGATATTGAGAGGCGAGCTCCCTTATGGCGGGACAGTCACGGGAGTGCCTGAGACGATCCTGTTTCCCATGTCCGAACTGCCTGAAAACGAGGACTGGAGAGTCCGTAAGGAACTTAATCTCATGGGCGCCGATCCCGACATCATGTGGCGTCCGATGGAGACGCTGTCGGGCGGCGAGCGCACCAAGCTGATGCTCGCAAACCTCTTTGCATCTGACGGGATCTATCCTCTTATCGACGAACCCACGAACCATCTGGACAGGCAGGGAAGAGAAGCCGTCGCCGACTATCTCAGGTCAAAGGAGGGCTTCATCCTGATCTCGCACGACCGTGCATTTTTGGACCGCTGCACCGACCACACGCTCGTAATAACGAAGACCGGACTGGAACTTGTGGGAACGACATACTCGGTCTGGTGGGAGAACAACGAGCAGAGGATGGAGAGTGAGCGTTCGCGCAACGAGCAACTGAAAAAAGAGATGAGCTCGATCGATGCCGCCATGAAGAAAAACGCGCAGTGGTCTTCAAAAGCCGAAGGACATAAGAACCGTTCCAAAGCTCCGTCGAAGGTCGCTGAAGATCATTTCAGAAGGGCATACGAAGCGGAGAAGGCGCGCAAGCTCATGGCCGCATCCAAGAATCTTGAGAGACGCAATGAGCGCAAGATGGAAGAAAAGCAGGGGCTCCTCAAAGACCTGGAACGCTCCGAAAAACTCAAGATCACGGGCACTGAGCATCACAACAGGACACCCGTGATATTAAAAGAAATAACTCTGAGAAGATACGGTGAGCCTGTCGTCGAAGGCTTCAGCCTTACCGTGGAGCGCGGAATGAAGATATCCCTGCAGGGAAGGAACGGATGCGGAAAGAGCACGCTCATCAAGTATCTGGCGGGAATGGGAGAAGACGAGGGGATCACTGCTGAAGGCGACATCTACATCGCTCCAGGCCTGAAGATATCTTATGTCGGCCAGGACACCTCGTCGCTTGCGGGTTCTCTTTATGACATTGCTGCTGAAAGGGGAGCCGACAAGACGATCTTTTCGACCATTCTCATCAAGATGGGATTTACGAAGGAGATGCTCTACCGCGACGTATCGGTGTTATCTCTCGGACAGAAGAAGTTCGTCATGATAGCCTTAAGTCTGTGCGAACATGCCGACCTTTATCTGTGGGACGAGCCGCTGAATTACATAGATGTCTACATGCGTCAGGAGATAGAGCGCCTCGTAAAAGACAACAACGTGACGATGCTCTTCGTCGAGCATGACCGCACATTCTCGGAGGCCGTTGCGGACCTGGAAGTGCGCATGTGAGTATGCTTGTGAGTCCGGGCGTCTCAGATGTTCCGGCAGAATTCCAGTATCTCAGGTTTTCTGGGTTCGACGTCTTCCTTATATTCCACGGAAGTCAGTCCAAGATGGCCTGCACGTTCGATCTCAAGATGCCCGTAGAAGTGTTCGATGCTGCCGATAAGGCGCTCGCACTCGGGCATGTTGGGACCCGTGCGGAGTGCAATGGCATAGCCTTTCTTTCCGCTCTTTATCGTGGCGTGAGGCTCATGCGTATTGCACCACGGGGTGCATCTGTCGATAAAGGATTTATACTGTCCCGGAATGTCTGCCCAGTATGAGGGTGCAACGGACACGATAATGTCGGCACTGTCAAATTCGTCCATTATCTCCCGGATCACCGGAGCGTCGGGCATCACGCACGCGGCCGTCTTGTGGCAGGAGCGGCAGCCTTTGCAGAAGGCGAAAGTGTAATCGTCTATGCAGATGCTCTTTGTGTCGTACCTCTTTTCGAGTTCCGAGCATACCGTTCTGACTATCTCGGCCGTGGCTCCCGTTCTTACGGGACTGCAGTTGATAACAAGTGCCTTCATGTGATCCCTCCCGCTATTTAAGTATTTCCATAAAGATGTCGACATCGTTCCTGTCGTATTCTTTGTAGCCGCAAGCTTCATAGACATGCACCGCGCGCGGATTGTCGGCGAAGACCGTGAGGTATATGCGGTCTAATCCGAGCTCGCCAAAGCCGTATTCGGTCGATCGGAGCAGGGCTTCTTTGCCGTAGCCCTTATCCTGCATTGAAGCGGTTATGACGATGCCCCATTCGGACTCTGCGCCGTTCCTGTTGAAGAACTCGATATTTCCTATGAACTTCCCGGTGGCTTTCTCGAGCATGGAGAACATGGCTGCATTCCTGTCCAGTCTCTCCTGAATGTATTCCCGCTCTTCCTCTTCGGTGTATTTCTCGCGCCTGTCGCTGATGAAACGCGCCACATTCTCGATGTCGTTGATCATCACAAGATAATCCGGCACCAGGTCCAGCGAGGGCTTAACGAATATTATTCTTTCCGATTCAAATATCTTTTCAGGTTTAAACGCTTTTTCCATGGCGTTAATTATATCATTTGGAAACGCTGCGCTTACCCCTCAAGTATCTTGTTGATCACATAATCTTTTATCTTGGAAGAGTTTTTGATCACATAATCCTTGAGTTCGGAATCACCGGGATCATCAGCCGGCGGATCGGTCTGTACACCGTCCGAAACGTTTTCTGACCAGGCGCTCCACACATCAATGTCGCCAGTGATGATGACGTTGTCCTCAAGGCAGACCATCCATATGACCGTTGCATCGCATACTCCGGGTTCCTCACCTATGAACCAGTTCTTATCTTCCTGCCAATACTTACCGGAAGTATATTTCTTTGTGGATTCGTAGTAATTGTCGTAAGCATATTTTGCTTCTTCCGGAGTGTCATATACCCAGAAGAGCAGGTCATCCATTGGTTCTTCCTTTTCGCCGCGGCAGGAGATCTGAAGGAATGTAACGCCTTTTTCCTGTCTCTTCCAGATATCCCATTTATCGAGGACATTGCGGTCGTGCTTTTTTACTTCGATCGGATAACCAGTCGCGTAATCTTTCTTTTCCTGCCTGCATGCCGCGAGAGAACCTGTTACCAGCACAAGCGCGATAACTGCCGTGACGGCTTTCAATATGTGAGATCTTATGGACTTCATAAGTTTATCCTCCGTTTCCGGTTGCTCCGGATCATGTCTGTTATGCCCTATATACAACCGGAAGAGGGTAAATGTTGCACAGTATGTCCTGCCAAAGATCCTGCTGATGTTACGACCAGTAGAAATCCTTCTGCGCGAGTTCCATGACCAGTGTGAACACGATCTCCTGTTCGTCGGTGAGACCTTCAGTGATCGGCATTGAGATGGGGTCATCTGCGATCCCGCTGTTATAGCAAGGGGCGCCGTGCTTGTTATAAAAAGTCATGTAGCTCTTTGTCCCTTTGGACGGAACGGAATGGATCAGTCCCGCGCTGTAAAGTTCGGGATACATGCGTTCACCCAGATAGATGATGCGGAATCCGCTGTTGGTCATGAGATCGTTCAATGCCATGAGATCCTCTGACGTAATGTCGAGATTGCCGTCCAGGTCATTCAGGATAATGACATGATAAGCGCAGTCCCTGTACATATCCATGTTGAGTCCCTGCTCGTTGAGTGCGTTGACTCTTCTGGCCTTGAGGTTGTCCGGTCCGTTCGGCGACTTCTTATAAAAGATGATGTCCGCATTCCTGTCATTGAGCTTGTCCGTGTATTCGCGCATATACTTCCACTGCGCTTCTCCGGAAACAGGCATGAATGCGGTCGTGCCGCCGCCCAATGAAAAGATGACGATAAAAGCTATAACCGGCAGCAAGACCAGTAAAGCTATTCCGACGATCAGCTTGGATCTTCTTCGTTCACTAAAACTCATAATTATCTACCCCTTAAAACTGATTCCCTTGCGTCCTGATAAGGACATTCCGCGAAATATTATACAACAGTTTTATGACGCGAGTTCGTATAACCGGTAGATCTTCCGGTATGTCTTTCCGGTGAAGAGGAGCTTAAAGAAGAACTTGTCGGAAGGCTTGAGTTCTTCCACAAGATGTGAAGGCGTAAATGAATGCTCTCTTACGAAATGAAGCCTTAGACCGTCGGTGACAGCGCTGATATCATCTATGCCGTAAAGTGTCGTGACTCCGACGTCGCTGACGGGATTCTTGTATTTCGATGCCTTAACACCGAAGGTTGTATAGACGTCGATCAGCACATGGAGCTTAGGATATTTGGCCTCAAGAGCGCCGAAAAATGCGTTCAGCTGCCCGGCCGGTAAATACATGCTTATTCCTTCGAAGACCACCACTGCCTCATCGCTTTCGGGCAGGGTATTGACCTGTTCCGGTTTCGAGGCATCCAGTGCGGTCATGTGATAGTTATCTGACTCTTCATAGTATTTGCGGCGGATTTCTATTACATCAGGGAAATCGCAGTCGTACCAGTTCTTATAGCCGTTCCTGACTCTTTTGCATCTGCTGTCCAATCCGCATCCGATATGCAGAACGAGCGCGGAAGGATTTACTGCAAGAATGGAATCAGTCCAGTCGTCGAAGACTCTTGCACGCATTGCCATGTTGTAGGCAAGCCACTTTGACTTCGATCTGCCCTTTACCGCAAAACTTTCAGCATCCCATATCTTTTCTGCGGAAGGGTCATTTATGATGATGCCCTGCCGGCTCACTTTTGATTTCCCGTAAAGCGGGATGTAGAGTGTTTTGTTGACTTCGTTCATCTCTTTCGAAATATTCCCATGTTCAGTATCGGTTCCTTTTGTGTACATTGTATCTCATAAATGCTCCCTGTACCCGTGTTTCCATGCCGTGCAAACAGCCTGTATATAGTTATTTTGTTTCAAATTATTAATAGAATCGTGATGTGTGTTAATAAAGCCACGCCTATAATTGTAGGTGGTTAAGTCTTTTTAAGGGTGAGGTAATCAAGTGTTTTCGAGATCGTTTTATGCAGGGTTATTCTCTGTCCTGATACTCGCACTGATAGCATGCACGGTCAGCTCGATACGCCATCACAAGGCGTTGGGCAAGGCTGTTGCGCGCCTTGATCTCGCGTTCATCCCGCCTATCCTCGGAAATGCCCTTATCTTCATGGCACAGCGCAGATATGTCGCGCTGATAGGATGCTACACTTATTACATCGGAATGGATCTGGTCATATTCGAGCTGCTGAGATTTACCGAAGCTTACTGCAAAGGGGCAGGTAAACACACAAAAGCTCCGCGCTGGCCGGCATTCGTCCTTGCTGTCGACGCACTGCAGCTTCTGGCAAATATCTTCACGGCACACGCTTTCAAGGTTGACTGGACCGTATATAACAACGAAGTTTTCTATATCATGAAGCCTCTTATCGGACAGGCTTTTCACCGTATCGTGGATTACGGTTTCTTTCTGGCGATCATCATCACATTTGCCATAAACACTTTCAAGGCCTCACGTATCTACAGGGAAAGATATTCGATCATTCTGGTCACCATGATCGCGGTCGGTGTATGGGAAACTATCGATATCTTCGCGAAGATCCCGATAGACCGTTCCATGATCGGACTCGGCGCATTCGGCATCCTCGTTTACTATTTCTCCATCCATTACAGACCGCTGAAACTTCTTGACCGCATGCTTTCGGGCATTGTCTCAAACGGCAACGATGCATGTTTTATCTTTACACCGAGAGGCAGATGCGTCTGGGTCAACAAGGCTGCAAGCGTTCTTGTAGGAGTCAAGGAAGATGACTGCGGCAATGCTCCGGAACTCGTGGAATACCTGTTTAACACAAAGCTGCGCAAGGGTAACTGGTCCGAGCAGCATTTCACCGGCGCAGGAGAATGCATGAGATATTATCTTCTCGAGAACCGTGACGTCGTCAACGAGAAGGGCATTCAGTCCGGATACTATCTGAAGGTCAAGGACATTACCGAAGAACAGCTTAAGATAAGGCGTAATCTTTATGAAGCGACCCATGACAGGCTCACGGGACTTTATACCAAAGAACACCTGTTCCAGGCGATCAAGTCGGAAATCGATGTCAATAAGAACAACGATTACATGATCCTTTTCGTGAACATAAAGAGTTTCAAGGTCGTAAACGACATTTTCGGAAACGATTTCGGTGATTACGCGATAAGCAGTTTTGCCGATAAGTTCAGGGAGTTCTTCTCCAAGGGATGTCTTTACGGAAGACTCGCAGGTGCCACTTTCGGTGTCCTCATACCGAAGGATGAATATGACGAGCACATGATCGAACAGGAATTTGCACTCATTAACATTAAGAAGGACAAGGCTAAGTATCCGCTGCAGATACAGATCGGCGTATATGAGGTCGACCGCGAAGTGACCGATGTTTCCATAATGTTTTCCAATGCGCGTCTGGCATTGTCCACGATAGAGTCAGACGATGCAAAGCATATCGCATATTACGATGAGGATCTGCGCAATGAGATCCTTTGGGATCAGGAGCTTACGGCACAGCTTGCGGATGCAATTAAAAACCGTGACATAAGACCATATTTGCAGCCCATCGCGGACAGCGACGGCAACATCGTAGGCTGCGAGGCGCTTGCAAGATGGATACACAAGGATTACGGATTCCTTGCGCCAATCAGGTTTATCCCGTCACTCGAAAAGAACGGCCTTATCGCCGAGATCGACAGATACATGTGGCGCTGCTCATGCGAGATCCTTTCTGCCTGGAAGAAGCGCGGATGGGACATGTTCTTATCGGTCAATATCTCTCCCAAGGATTTTTACTATATGGATGTGCCGAAATACATCAAGGGACTTGTCAGGGAATACGGACTTGAGCCCAGACAGCTCCGCGTCGAGATCACGGAATCCGTCATGGTTAACGATGCCGACAAGATAATTGCCATTATGGATGAATTCCGCGATGCAGGTTTTATTGTTGAGATGGATGATTTCGGAAGCGGATATTCATCACTTAACATGCTCAAGACGCTGCCTGTTGATGTTCTTAAGATCGACATGAATTTCCTTGGCAAGTCAGACGATGAGCAGAGGGCGGATACGATCGTTAAGAACATAATCAATCTCTCGCTCGATCTCGGCATGACTGCACTTACGGAAGGCGTTGAGACACAGGATCAGTATGACGGTCTTGCAGAGATGGGATGCAAACTCTTCCAGGGCTACTACTTCTCAAAGCCGCTCCCCGTTGACGAACTCGAAGAACTGGTCATCGTAAAGAATAAATAGTGACGTAAAACCATTGTTGTAGTATATTTTCTGTAATTTACGGATAAGGGGATACACATGGCAAAGAAAAGAGACCAGAGATACAAACTGCCGAGGAACTGGATCGTCATCCCGCTCATTATTTATACGCTCATTTTTTTTATAGTTATCGTGATCATATCGGTATCTTTCGGTCTGTTCTCCGGCTACGCGACGAATCTCAAGGCCAGGGGTGAGATAGAGAACACCTACCGTCTGGCAAAGATGTACGATCAGGCTTCTCCCGAAGAAAAGGACCGCATCATCGAGAGTTTGCGTAAAAACGGCAAATTTGAGTTCTTTATTGCTGACAGCAACGAAAAAATAATCTATCAGGATAATGAAGTGACGGCTGTTTTTAAGGATCCGGATAATAAAGAATCGGCTGGCGGAATAGGCCTCATTACGTTAAATCTCTTCGGATTCAGAGGCTATGATTTCCTTATCGACGGTGATTCTCTCACGTTTGGAGAGAATGTCTGTCTTTATCGTGACAAGGAAACACAGTTCATGGATGTCGACGAATCCAGCATTTCCCCTGATATGTTTGAAATGATCACTTCCTCGACGTATTGGGAATCCGTCAGTAATAATGGAGACAGTTTTTCCACACCTTACTGGATAGGCTTCAAGGTTAAGAACAATACGGAGATGATCGTTTTTAAGAGCTATCTCGTTCTTGATTTTACCGATCTGTTTTTCTTTTTGGCTTACTATGTCCTGCTCAATTCCATCGCGGACATCTTCTTCATCATCCTTGTCGTAAACCTGATAAGAACGCACAGGAAAAACAGGAAGATGAGAAAGATACTCTTTCAGGACAATATAACCACGGACCACAACTGGTTCTGGTTCGTCATCAACAGCAGAAAGCTCCTTAAGAAGAAAAGCATCAGCACCCGATATGCGATGGTGAGCCTTGTTTTCGTAAGATACAGGAACTATGTCCTCTGTCATACAGTAGATGACGGCGAACATCTGCTCCGTCAGTTTTATGAGGTTATAGCAGGCTATCTCGACTCAGGCGAGATCTGCGCGCACAGCGGCATCTCCACTTTCCCGATCCTCATAAAGGCAGAGAGCGAGGAGACGGCGAGAAAGAAGATAGACAGGATCATCAAATGCCTCGAAAAGATCGGCGGAGACAAGCATGACTTCAGTTTCCAGGCAGGCATCTACATGATCAATCCCGGTATCAGGAAGAACGCGGACATAGAGCTGATCTACAACAACGCTTCTTCTGCGCGCAGCACGCTCAAGGATACCGAAGATACGGGCATCGCTTTCTTCGATGACAAGCTCGTCGAGGATGAGAAGTGGATCGACAAGGTTCAGGCAAGACAGCAGAAGGCCATTGATAATGAGGAATTCAAGGTCTACTACCAGCCGAAATACGACCCGAGGACAAATGAGCTCATGGGTGCCGAAGCCCTTATCAGATGGCAGACGGACGACATGGGTCTGGTCCCGCCAGGCAAGTTCATACCTATCTTCGAAACATCGGGCTTCATCACGGAGATCGATCACTACATGCTCAAACATGTCGCAGCCGATCAGAGAAGATGGCTCGATGAAGGCAAGAAGTGCGTGCCGGTATCAGTCAACATCTCGAGAGCGCATTTCGCCGAGACTGACCTTGCCGAAGAGATAAGGGACATGGTAAATAAAGCCGGCACACCTCATGACCTCATCGAGATCGAACTTACGGAAAGCGCATTCTTCGATGACAAGAAGGTCATGCTCACGACGATCAGAAAGCTCAAGGAATACGGATTCCTCGTCTCCATGGATGACTTCGGATCAGGTTATTCCTCACTCAATTCCTTAAAGGACATGCCGCTCGACATCCTTAAGCTCGATGCCGGTTTCTTCAGGGGAGACAATGATAACGGCAGGACGGAGATCGTTGTTTCGGAAGCCCTGCAGCTCGCTAAGAAACTCAACATGACGACTGTCGCCGAAGGTGTTGAAGAGCAGGCGCAGGTCGACTTCCTCGCCGCTGAGGGATGCAGCATGATCCAGGGTTACTACTACGCGAAGCCGATGCCGAAGGAAGAGTATGAGCAGAGGATCGGCAAACCGGCGACCGAGCATGAAAAGAAGACTGAAACGGCAGAGATCATACAGGAGCAGCCTGAACAGCCGGCACAGATTCAGAATGAACAGGCTCAAAGCACAGAGGATCAGACCGCACAGTCTGCACCTTCAGCTGAACCGCAGGGGAAGGAGCCGGACAATGACGAATGAAGTGACATATACAGAGCCAGGCATCGTGATGAGAAGATTTAAAGAAAGCGATGCCGAAGCCGTCTCGAAGCTCATCAGAACGACGATAGGCATCTCGAATAAGAAAGATTACCCGGCTGAACTGATGGACCAGCTGATAGCTTCAGAGACGCCTGAGAACGTCCTTGGGAGGGCCTCCTGGACGCACTTCTATGTGGCAGAGACCGGGAGCACGATAATCGGCTGCGGCGCCATAGGACCATACTGGGGCAGTGAAGAAGAGAGCAGCCTTTTTACCATATTTGTTCTGCCTGAATACCAGGGAAAGGGAGTAGGCCGTCTTATTATCGACACTCTCGAAAAGGACGAGTACTTCTTAAGGGCAAAGCGCATCGAGATACCCGCTTCGATTACGGGTGTTCCTTTCTATCTGAAGATGGGTTACGGCTTCAAGAACGGCATAAAAGAGCCCGACGAGGAGCATCTTATCAGAATGGAGAAGTTCCGCGGCTAAGCCTCAGGATTGTTATCCGCAGAGCTGCTCTTTAAGGCCTTTGCAGTCTTACGTGCTTTGGCGCTCTTCACGCTTTTATATCCCAGACATGCGAATATGGTCATCGGGAAGCATGTGTAGATCGGGTATCCGAACCTGAACTCGTCGTGCATGAGCGTGGCGATGAGGAGCGTGAACACAAGGCAGAGGACAGGCAGTGCGAAAATGTAGTCCCTGCGGCGCTGATAGACGCTGTATGCCACGAAAAACAGGATTATCCATACATGAAGACCGACGCTGTAGGACAGCCCGAGGACCGCGTTCTCGTCCGTGAACTGTCTGACATAAGTATGGAAAGCGTCGTTTGCGCGCGGATTGTTTACGATAAGGTGCAGACCTTCTTCCTCGCAGACGCCGTCCCACCATTTCATCCAGTAATAAGAACTCGGATTCCAGTAGCCTGACGTCTGGTCAACCCAGGCTTTCGTGGCTATGAACGGATGCCTCGTGACTATGGAGAACCATGTGCCCAGGCACTTTAAGGGATGGTCTGATATGTACTGCTGGTTGCCTTCGTAACGGATGACGTCCCTCGCATAATCGTAGATCTTCGGGTTGTATTGTTCCCTGAGTTTTTCGATGGGTGCAATCTGGGCGATGACTTCAAGTTCCCTGTCGGTGAAATCGTCCGTTTCGCGGGCGATCCTCGTTACCTGCTGAACGGGGATGGACAGCATCTCGACGGTGTCCGCCTGGGGTATGTTCATTGCCTTTAGTACGGGATACTTCATTATGACCGCCAAAAGGAGGGCGGCAGCGCAGGAGATCAGGATGGCCTTCTTTTCGGAATGGTCCGAGAAGAAGAAACAGAATAAAGCGAAGACCGCGAGCAGCAGGAGAAATGCGGGCATGCCGTTGCTCCTTAAGAGATTGAATCCGACTGCCGACAAAGAAAGGATCACGTAATTCAATATCTTATGTCTGCCTATATGCTTCAGGATCCTGAACAGGGAAACCGTGAAGATGAGAACGACCGCGCCGTAGAGGCTGTCCTTCCACAGGGTGAAGCTGAAGATGAGGTGTCCTGGTGTCAGCATGAACCAAACGAGCCATAAGACCGCGAAGAGTCTCTTGCTGCCTGCCTGTATCATGGTGGCGATAGAGTAGGCGAAAGCTGCGGACATGAAGAGTATCTGGAAGGCCGTGTACATCGCGACCGCATCGTTGACGTCATTGAACAGTGCCATGCCGATCTTGAAGAAGAATCCTATGATCCATGTCTGGTATACGGGATGGTGGTTCGAGTAGTTGCCGTATATGACCTGCTTTATCTGGTTCAGACTGTCAGAGCAGATCTGTCCCGGATATGAGCACAGATAGAATATGGTGAGGTAGAAAGCAGACAGTACGATAAAGCATCCGAAGAACCATTTGACCGCGCTCCCTGCCGTCTTTTCGTTCCGTATGTCGAAGCAGGAGAAGACCCTGCAGCAGAACCTGAATATCGAGATGAATACCGCGACGGAAGAAAGGAACAGCAGGACGATCGTAAAGATCCTGGAGCCCATCGTCTTCTCGATGTACATCTCGTAGTTAGCATATACGGTTATGAGTCCGAAAAGAGAACCGAACAGCATCAGGACTCTCTTCTTGTATTTGTCGGTGACGGGAGCCTCGCCGCCCTTGTAAATGGCGATCTGGTTGATTATGAACGATGCCAGCGCGAATGCCCCGATTATCAGATAGGCAACTCTGGAAGAACCCCTCTCGGGCTTGCCGAAGAAACTCAGGAAATACGTCAGGAGTATTAATATGCACAATGAGAATTTATATCTGTCCAGTTCCTTCAGAAGCATTCAGATCACCTCATATCCGGCATCTTCGAGAGCCTTCATGGCTTTGCCGAAATTTTCTTCCTTCACGAAGATATAATCCGTGTTGTATGTCGACACCGCGAATATGCCGATCTTATTCTCTGCCAGTATTGAAGCTATCTTTGAAAGTATGCCGATCAGCGAGAAATCCAAAATACCGGTTATCCTGAACCCTTTCCAGCCGTCATCCCTTACTTCGGTCTCCGAAGGCACGTCGCAAGTCTTGCAGACAAGTGAAATCTCCTCATCCGTCCTGCCGGTAAAGCAGAACTCTTTTGAAAGATCCATATCATTGGCGGATCTCAGCTTGCAGACAGTAAACTGACAGGGCAAACGTTCGAGTGTCATAAAGGCCTCCGATTAACGAAAAATAATCAATTACAAAGATACCAAATATTTTGCAGAGTTTTAAGTACGTTTAAGGTTGAGGGGTGATAATGAAGCCATCAAAAGCAAAAAGCTTTTTCAAAAATCCTTCATACAGCCCCCCATGAAAAGGTCCGTGATCAGTAGCCGGACCTTTTTGCTTGGGAAGAAAAGGCAATAATTCGGGCTGCCTCCAAAGAGACAGCCCTGTAACAGATCAGTGTTATCCGATGTTGTCAGCCGTTGTTGCCGCCGATGGGTTCGTCGTTGGTGTCAGTGCTATTGGTGATTATGTCATCAGATTCAAAGAACAGGACATCCAGTTCAACTGCTTCGTATTTTGTCTTGTTTTCCATTTTCCTTACCTCTTATCTCAGTTTGCCTTATAAGAATCTGCTGCCAGGTTGTACAGATACAAAGCGCGGACTGTGTTGCTCAATTCGTCGGATCTGTTTCTGTGCAGAACGTTGTAGCAATAGTTCATGGGGCTGTACGTGAATGAGTACTCCTGTGAATTGCTGAAAATAATGGTTATCGTGAAATAAGAATTAAGTTCCTTGGCACTGATACCCGTTATCGATACTGTCGTAAGATCATCGCTCTTGATGTCAACGTCAAGCACCTTATCGCCGAGCTTGAATACCGTTCCTGCCGGCACGCCCTTGAACTTGATGTTCAGAGTGGTTTCAGATTCAAGAGAAAGATTTGCATAATAAGCACTCATATGAGAAACAGGATTCTCAAATCTGGTATCTGCTTCTGTAAGCTTATCCTCATAGTCAGCAAGTGTTGCTGCCGTAACTCCGGATACATTCTTATCAGACTCAGAAAGGATCGAATTTGCAAGTCTGTCGGTGTTGTAGCCGAAGTAGATCTGGGAGTAAGCGCCGTAGTTCAGCATGGCCTTGACCAGATCCTGTTCATCAGCATATTTTGCGGGATTCTTTAGGATATAGTCTGCATATTGCTGAACAGTATAAGTATACGGAGCGCTCATTGTGTTACCGTCTACTATCTGTGCCGTTATCAGGGAAGTCATTTCCTTGGCATTGACCTTGCACTTGAAGATGTAGTAACCGTCCTTAGGTGTGACGGAATTGACCTTAACGCTCTGTGTTCTGGTCTTTGTTCCGTCGAGATCTCTAATGGTGAATACCATTTCCGCATTGCTGCTCAGCGCGTCGATATCGTTGAACTTCATATAGAAGTTAACGCCGATGTCGCCTTCAAGGCTTAATGTGTAGCCATAGAGGTGTTCGCCGATATCCATGCTGATCTCTTCGGTAAAGGTTACGTTTACTTTGGCAAATTTGCCGGATGTATAACGGCTCAGCGTGTTCCTGGGAACATAGCAGATCGTTTTGTGCGAACCATACGGTCTGGCAAAGGCGTAACTGTATGGGTCTTCCCAGGATAATCTGTCCGGATCAGCATAGCAATGTAATTCAGTAACCTTTTCGCATCCGTTGAATGCATTGTCTCCAATTTTTGTTACCTTGCCCGGAATATCGATCGAAGTAATTTTGCTGCAGCCCATGAAAGCCATCGACTCGATCGTTGTTAAGTTTTTTGGAAGAACGACCTCAGTAAGACCGTTGCAATTATAAAAGGCTTGATATCCGATGTATGTTACCGTGTCAGGGATCGTAACGGACTTTATGGCACTGCCGCTAAAAGTCTGCTTCTCAATTCGCGTTACCCCTGAAGGGATAACTGCACCGGAGAGTTTCCAGCAGTTTTCGAATGCACGTTCTCCAATCACAGTGACACTGCCGGGTATAGTGACTGTTTCAAGATCATAGCAGTCGGAAAATGCCCCTTCGCCAAGTTCTGTAACTCCATAGGGGATATCAATGTTTGTAAGACCACTACGGGTGAAAACATGATCACCGATAGAGGTTACACTGTTAGGAATCCCTATGGATGTTAGTTTCTCGCACCAGCTGAAAGCGTTATTATCGATCTTGGTTACCGAAGAAGGGATGGTTACGGATTCGAGAACTTCACAGCCGGTGAATGCGTGACTGCTTATGACCGTTATGCTGCTAGGGATTACAAGAGTCTTTAAATTATCGTTATTGCTGAAAGCACTCTCACCGATGCTGGTAACTGTGGACGGAATGGACAATGTCGTAAATCCGCAGGCTGAAAAAGCATCTTCTCCAATGTCGGTAACAGAAGCCGGGAAAGTAAATTGTGAAAGATTCCTGCATCCCGAAAACATTTTTTCGGGGATGGTTGTAATCGTACTGGGGAGCACTGCTTTATACAGATTTCCGCAGGATGAGAAAGCACCTTTGCCGATGTTGGTTACGCTGTCGGGGAGCGTTATCGAAATGAAAGGACATCTGGTGAAAGCATAATCCCCAATCGTGGTAACACTGTTCGGAATGGATATCGAAGCAAGCTTATCGCATGCTTCAAAAGCATATCTGTCAATGATATGAAGGTTTTTGGGGAGGATTGCCTGCTTAAGATTTTCGCAATATCCGAATGCATTAACGCCGATGCTTGTTAAGCTTTCAGGAAAAGAAACAGATGCGATGTTATAGCACTGATAGAATGAATAGTCGCCGATATGTGTTATTCCGTTTTCAACAACGACTGCGGTGATCATTGAACTATAAGTGTTAAATCTCCACGGACAATTCTGATGTACATCGCCGTAATCATCCATGGCTCCCGTTCCGCTGATAACCATTCTTCCATCGTTGTAAAGTGTCCAGGAAGCATCAGTACCGCAGGTGCCGCTTGCAACAACATCGGTCGGAACTGTAATTGTCAGAGCGATCGAATGGGTTTCAGTTTCAACAGATCCTGACCCTGTTGTCCATCTGGCTGCAAGATTTAACTTGCCTTCATAGGTGCCGGGGTATGAAGCCCAAAAAGTATTGGTATCAATGTAGATGGTGGTTTTGAATGTGTCATCAACTGAATCGTATACGGCCAGATCGACCGGATTCTCGAAAGTTCCGTTGTGACCGGAATCACCTAAAAGATAAGGGATCTCATGTCCTTTACCGTCGCTGAGCGTTCCGGCACTTGTACTGAATGAGATACCGGTGGCTACTTTATCAGTACCGGCTATCTTTCCCAGTTCCAAATATTCAAACTTGCAGCTGATATCGATGTATCCGGTATTAACGATCTCGTAATCGGCAGGAGTCAGTTTGTAACGGGCATAAGTTTCTTCCCCGCTTTCTCCCTCTGCCAGGACCGTGATCCCGCCAAGCGCTGCCATTGTGAATGCTGCTGCAAACATCGACAGCAGTGCACTCCGTAACTTCTTTTGCTTCATAGTGATTACCCCAATTTTCTTCTTCAACAGAACCTAAATCCTCATTCTGAGAGTCTTCTCAGACTATATTATTATAATACGTACTATTTCAATATGTTAGTGGATTAATTGTAATCAACATGTCTTATTGCCCGTGAGCATTGAAGAGAAGGAGAGACGATAAGGCAAGAAGAAACCCTCCGTTTTTGAGAAACAGAGGGCTCTTTTTTTGATTATTCTGATGTAGCGGCCTTATGGTTTATAGATTTCCGTGCTGTTGGTGATAATGTCGCTGCTTTCGAATTTGATGATGCTCATCTCGAGCTCTTCGTATGTTTCTTTGCTCATCATTTATACCCCCTGTCTTAATTCTGTTTATAAGCTATTGCTGCCTGATTGTAAAGGCAAAGTGCTCTGACCGCATTCTGCAGATTAACTGTTTTTTCAGCCGTTGAAGTATCCTTCAGTACATTGTAGCAATAATTCATAGGGCTGTAAGTGATCGATCCTGAATATGTGCCGTTGCAGTATATTTCAACAGTGAAAGTATTACTGAGATCCTGAGCACTGATGTTTCTGATCTTAACCTTTAATCCGCTTGATGTCTCGATGGAATCCAATTCCAATCCGTTACATATGAAGGTCAGATTGTCACCGCCGACCTTGAAATAGAGATTCAGAGCTGTCTCTGATTCAAGTGCCAGGCTGACGCCCGTAAGCGATGTAAATCCGTTGCCGGTATTGACTCTGAAGTCATCTTCTGTATATGACTGAGGATTCAGTGATGTTGCAGAAATACTTGAAACATCTCTGTCAGCGACGTCAAGGATCACGTTGGCGAGATTGCCGGTATTGTAATTGAAGTAGATCTGGGAATATGCACCGTAGTTCATCATTGCCTTGACCAGATTGATCGTCTTAGCCGAATAATTATCTGAATGGCTCAGGATATACTTGGCGTAATCTCTAACCGTATATGAATACTCCCGTCCGATCTTTTCATCATTTGAAGAGCAGATCTGGGCTGTAATCTGATCGCACATCTCCTTTGCTGCAGTATCGCAGCGGAAGATGTAATACTCACCGGATCTTTTAGCTTCGCTGACGGCCTTCTTCTGATTCCTTCCGTTAACGGTAAACAGCATGTAGGCATTTGCATCAGAAGCAACCTCGTCGCTGAGTGTCATGTAGAAGTTAACACCGATATTGCCGTCGAGACTCAGGGAATAACCGTAGAGATGGACACCGCTGCCGATATCGATAAGGCTTCCTGCATCCTCCACGACAGTAACTGTCATGCCGTTATCAGAGAAGAGCTTGTCATAACCTTCCTTAAAGCCGCTAAGTACATGGAATGTGGTATCTACCGTAAATCCTGTGCGGCTGGGATCCCAATCCAGATTATCAGGATCTGCATAGCAGTATACATCTTTGATGTCTCCGCAGTACTCAAGAGCTTCTTTATTAATGAAAGTTACAGTAGCCGGTATTGTCAGTGAAGTGATGCTGCTGCAATTGGAAAATGCCGCATACGAGATGTGTGTAACACCATCGAGAATAGTAACATTCTGCAGACCGGTACAGTCCGCAAATGCACGTTGACCAAGTTTGTCTGATATGCTTCCGGGAATGGTTACGGTCGTCAGGCTTTTGCAGTATCCGAAAGCATCATTTCCAATAGAAGTCAAACCATCAGGGAGCTTAAGTTCAGAAAGATTCTTGCACCCGTAGAATGTATTGTGACCGATTACTGTTATACCGTTGGGAATTACGGCTGATTCAAGCGACTCGCAATTATTGAATGCCTGAGATCCAAGGGTGGTTAAAGAGTTAGGTAAATTGACTGTGGTAAGAGAGGTGCAGTTTTGGAAAGCAGCGTAATCGATCGTGGTTACTTTATTTGACAAAGTAACATTAACAAGATCCTTACAATTTATAAATACACCTTCGTTAATGACCGTAACTCCGGCCGGAACAGAAATAGAAGTTAACCCGCTGTTGCTGAAAGCATAGCTGCCGATACTGGTAATGTTTTTGGGAAGAACGATCGATTCCAGGCTGGTGCATTCGTCAAATGCCTTTGAGCCTATGCTTGTCACACCCTGAGGGATCGAAACAGAAGCAAGCGATTTGCAGCCCTGGAACATTGAATCACTGATAGCAGTCAAGCCGCTTGGTAAAACAACTGATTTCAGCGCTTTGCAATAAATGAAGGTACCCTCTCCGTTGATTACAGCATTGTCCGGTATTATGATCGATTCAACGCTGAAACAATCGTAAAATGCCTTTTCTCCTATGCTTGTGACGCTGCTCGGGATATCTATGCATTCCAATTCAGTGCACATCAGAAATGCAAATTTTCCAATCCTCGTAACGCCGGAAGGAATGGAGATCGAAGTCATGTTTTCGCACATGAAGAAGGCAAAATCACCGATGCCTGTTACCCCTTCTTCTATGATAACTTCTTTGATGGATTCAGCTTGGGATACCCAGGGATTTGTGTTTTCAAAGTCACTCATATCACCTGTTCCGCTTATGATAAGCACGCCGTCACCGTCGAGCTTCCAGATCAGATTGGTTCCGCAAGTGCCATTGTCAATTATGTAGTCATCAAAAATAAAGTTTGAGCTTCCGAACTTTGAGATATAAGCGGATTTGAATCTGCTGGGGACTCTGATTACAGTGGTGTTTGGCAGTCCAATGTCTCCGTATTCAATAGTCAAATTTTCAGGATCGGGCAGACAATTTAAAATATATATGCCGGTGTTTTGTAATGCTTTATTTCCGATAAATGTTATGTTTTTCGGGAAAGTTACCGAGGTGATTTTTGTGTTTCCTTCGAATGCGCTAGATCCAATGGTAGTAACATTTTCCGGAATTGTTATAGATGAGAGATCGCATCTGGCAAATGCCGATGATCCGATGCTGGTAACGGATGCCGGTAGCACTATAGATGAGAGGGAAGAGCAATCAGCAAATGCACGGTCACCTATAGTTTTTAATGAATTAGGAAAATCATATTGAGTAAATGACCGGAAACCGCAATTATAAAATGCGCCGTTGCCGATATATTCAAGATCTGAGGGAAAATCCACATGATTAAGTGACTGACATTTGGCAAAAGTGCCAGCTTCAATACGTTTCATACTTCCTGATATGCTGACATACTGTAGTCCACAGCTGGAAAAAGCTGATTCTCCGACAGTTACGGAGTTTAGATTTACAGTGGGAAGCGTTGTACATCCGGTGAAGGCAAAGGCCCCGATGCTGGTTACACCATTTAAGTTAATGCTTGTAAGATTTTCACAGTTTGCAAAAGCATAGTTTCCTATGCTTGTAACGCCATCTCCAATGTTGATGAATTTAATATTATCTTTGTTTCCATACCAGGGTGTATCAGATGCTTGTTTGTAATCTGCTATAGAACCCTCTCCTGCAATGGTAAGCTTTCCGTTGCTGTCTAAAGACCACGTTACACTGCTGCCTTGTGCGCCGCAATCGCCGCTTGCAACAATGGTGATGTCTGCGAATACGGTCATACTTCCGAATGCGACAATGGTCACAACGGCAACAGCCAGGGACAGCATCGTGCCCCACAGTTTCTTTCTGCTCATAGTGAATCCCTCGAGTTTCTTTTTTTGAAAAATAGCCTAAATCCTCATGCTGAGATAAATCTCAAAACCATTTTATTATAATACATGGGAAAATAATGTGTTAGTTGAGTGTTTGTAATATTTTTGTATAATTGCCTTTGTGGAAAAGGCGAAGAAGATCCTGAAGAAATTCAAATTCCTGATATTGGCGATACTCCTGATCATCGCCTGTTACATATATGCCATCTCGGTAGGCAAGGTCTATACATGCCGTATCAATAATGTGGAGCGTGTCACTTCACATGGAGAGAGCATAACCGCCATTCTGGATAAAGATAATAACGAGACGGATATGATCGAGGTTCTCGTGGCACATTCGGACGGCGATACCGCCTATGTGACTGTGAGGGCGAAGGATCCTGAAAATAACTACGGACGCGTGTATGTGGCATTGACTTCAGGGGATGAGATGTCTTCGATGGAGATCGTCTATGTCCATAAGTCGGGTATCATCACCGCAGGTGACTTTTTCGGAGATTTCACAGGCTGCTACGTGATAAGGATCTGCATTGCGGTCTATGTCGCGCTGCTCCTTGCGGACTGCATCTACAAGTACAGGAAGTCACTCAAAGAGTGTCTTTACCGCTATGAAAACATCCTCTTGTGCGGACTCATCATTTTCCTGGCAGGCAATCTTCTGATGTTTGTCATAAATCTTATAGTCGTGCCTCGGATGGAGTTCTACTCTGTTCTCGGGAGCTTCATCGGATTCCTCTCATCCTTTGCCATGCTGACCACGCCTTTGGCGCTGATAATGGCCGTCCTTACGACGATCAGCAATTTCAAGCTGCTCGCAAAGGAAGGCAGGACATGGCGCAACACGCTGGGGATAATACTCGGATTTCTTTTGTGCGCAGCGACCGTTACGCCTCTTTTCATCTCGGATTTCCTGCAGAACACGCGTCTGATCGATGTCCATCAGTGGACAGGTATGGGACGCTTTGTGGGAATGCTCATTGAGAATACGGCGGGAATTATAGTCGTCTATTTCGAGTGCATCCTTGCAGGTTCCATCATAATGGGTTTCAGGGCAGCTCGCCACGTCCCGGCTTTTGACAAGGACTATATCCTGATACTTGGCTGCCAGATCCGCAAGGACGGTACGCTCACTAAGCTCCTTCAGTCCAGAGCCGACCGCGCGATAGAATTTGCCGCCATGCAGAAGAAGGCGACCGGCAAAGGCATCACGTTCGTTCCTTCGGGCGGAAAGGGGAGTGACGAGGTGATCAGTGAGGGAGAAGCCATCGGCAATTACCTGAGAAGTCAGGGGATTGCGGAATCGGATATCCTGGTCGAGAACACATCGACCAACACCTATGAAAACTTCAGGAATTCCGTGAAGCTCATAAACAAGACCTGCGTAAAGAAAGATCCCAAGGTCGCATTCTCCACGACGAACTACCACGTCTTCCGTTCCGGGTTCCTGGCAACGGGGCAGGGGATTGAGACTGAAGGCATCGGAAGCCGCACCAAGAGTTATTTCTGGGTGAATGCGTTTATCAGGGAATTCATCGCCACCCTGTTTTATGAACGCAAGACGCATCTGCTTGTTTTCGCCGTGCTCATGATCATCAACATCGCAGTCGTCCTCATGACATACATGTCGAACGTGGTGCTGTCGTAAGAACTGATCCAGTTTTTCTGAATACTTTCAAAGCCATATAACATAAGGGCTGTAACAGTGTTAATCATTGGTTTGGGCCTTTTTCTGCATTGATAACTGACAAATCCTGTAATACAATGTAATACAACGTACTACAATGTATTACAGAAAAGGCGGTGACTATTATGTCAGTTTCGATCAGATTGAACGATGAGGAAGCAAAGTTAATAAAAATATATTGCACGCTTCATAACATAAGTGTGTCTGACCTGTTCCGTCAGGCTGTCATCGAGAAGATAGAAGATGAATACGATCTCAAATGCTATGAAGAAGCAATGAAGAAATATGAGAAAGACCCGGCTACTTTTTCTCTTGAAGAAGTTGAAAAGGAGCTGGGACTTAAATGAGATATCATGTTGAGTTTACAAAGGCGGCGCTGAAGGATCTGAAAAAAATGGATCCTCCGGTTGCCGCGCTTATAATCGGCTGGCTGAGAAAGAATATTGAGAACTGCGATAATCCGCGCATTCACGGAAAAGCTCTTTCAGCTGACCTTAAGGGTCAATGGAGATACAGGGTAGGTGATTACCGGATACTTGCCCAGATAGAGGATGATAAAGTGCGGGTGCTCGTCATTTGCATAGGTCACCGCCGTGATATCTATGAGAACTGACCTCTTCTGAAGTTCCGAAAATTCGCAAAGATGTTTTATAATGTGAGATGTCCGCTGTGACAGCGGACTATTAAATTGGGAGGAATATAAAAAATGAAGATCGGATGCGTAAAAGAGATCAAGAACAATGAGTTCCGTGTGGGACTCACACCCGACAATGTCAAAGCCTATGTCGCTGCCGGCCACCATGTCTATATGGAAAAGGGCGCAGGCGTCGGATCGGGCTTTACTGACAACGAATACATCGATGCCGGTGCGTCGCTAATCGACAATGCGGCCGAAGTATGGGCTCTCGTTGACATGATGGTCAAGGTAAAAGAGCCGCTTCCGGAAGAGTACCCGCTCTTCAAGGAAGGTCTTATCCTTTACACTTATCTCCACCTCGCGGCAGACAAAGAGCAGACAGAGGCCCTTCTCGCCGGCATGGTAAAGGCAGTTGCTTATGAGACCATCCAGGAGAAGGACGGATCGCTTCCTTGTCTTGCTCCCATGTCACAGATCGCAGGCCGTCTCTCCATCCAGGAAGGCGCAAAGTACTTAGAGAAGAAGTTCGGCGGCGAGGGCATCCTCCTGGCAGGCGTTCCCGGTACACCTAAAGCCAATGTCGTTATCCTCGGCGGCGGTACGGTCGGCATGAACGCATGCAAGATCGCAGTCGGTATGGGCGCCAACGTAACGATCCTCGATGTAAATCTCAAGAGACTCGAAGAACTCGATAACAGATTCGGTTCACACATCCAGACTCTTGTTTCCAACGATTCAAATGTTGAGAGAGCAGTAAGGGATGCCGACCTCGTAATCGGTTCCGTACTCATCCCCGGCGGTTCCACGCCCAAGCTCTTCAAGCGCAAGTATCTGCCCGAAATGAAGAACGGTGCGGTATTCGTAGACGTAGCGATCGACCAGGGCGGATGCGGTGAATCTTCCCGTGTCACGACACACGACAATCCTATCTTCGTTGAAGACGGTGTCGTTCACTACTGCGTAGGCAACATGCCCGGTTCCGTTCCGAGAACATCCACGATCGCTCTCACGAATGCCACACTCCGTTACGGTCTCCAGATCGCAGGCTCCGGACTTGAGGAAGCTGCAAAGGCCAACGGCGCGATCGCTGCAGGTGTCAACTGCTACGACGGCAAAATCGTCAACAAGAACGTTGCTCTGGCTTTGGACTGTGAGTACACGGACCTTGCTACACTCATCTGATTTGAGCTGATAAGACAATATTAAAGCGGCAGTCCTTTACCGGGCTGCCGCTTTTTAAGTGTTGACTTTTCGGATTATTACTTTACATATCCGAGCCAGACGCCTGAGCTGTTGAATTCGCTCATCCTGCCGTCTATCTCGAGCTTGCCTGTGGCCATCTCGCCGGAAGACTTCAGATAGTACCAGTTGTTGCCGAGCTTAAGCCAGCCCGTGACCATGTCGCCGTTCTTGGGGTCGAGATAATACCACTTTCCGCCTGACTGTTTCCATCCGGTCGCCATGCTTCCGTTGGTGTTAAAGAAATACCACTTGCCGCTGACTTCTTTCCAGCCCGTGACCATGTCGCCGCCGTTATTGAAGAAATACCACTTGCCACCGATCTCTTTCCAGCCTGTGACCATGTCGCCGCCGTTATTGAAGTAGTACCACTTGCCGTCGAGCTGCTGCCAGCCTGTGAGCATGCTGCAGTTTTCGGGATCGAAATAGTACCACTTGCCGCTGACCTGCTTCCAGCCTGTGACTATCTTTCCGTTTGTGTTGAAGTAATACCAGTCCTGGTCAAGTTGGAGCCAGCCTGTCAGCATTACGCCGTTGGACTTGAAATAGTATGTGTCATTTCCGATCTCGGCTAATCCGGTAGTCATATAACCGGACTCGTTGATGTAATACCATTTATTGTTCTCGCTGATCCATTGTTCTTTGACAGGAATACCTTCTTCGTCGTAATACTGCCAGTATTCGCCGTCTTTGACCCAGCCGGTTTCAGGCTGGGAATCAAACTTGATCTCGGCATCGCCGAAAACTCCGTATATGGTATAGCTTTCGCCGGGGACTACCGTGATGCTGTTGAACTGTTCTTCTTTTCCTTGATAGTAAACTGCCTTAAGAGAGATATTGTAATAGAAAGCGTCATTTGCGATAGTGGTGACCGTTGAGGGAAGAGTTACCGTCTCAAGGCTTTCGTCATCGCCAAATGCAGCGGTTTCAATGGTTTTTACACCTGGTTTTATAATTACTGTTTTCAGATCATCGCAATAAGCAAAAGTTCTTTCATAGATGGTATCGACACTTCCGGGTATAGTGACCGAAACAAGGCCGCTTTCTTCAAAAGCACAGCATCCTATGCTCTTTACGCTGGAAGGAATGCTGACCGAAGTAAGCTTTCCGCAAACATAGAAGGCATAATCTCCGATCATGGTAACGCCGTTTGTGATAGTTACGGATTCAAGATCTGCGCATTCACCGAAAACATAGCTGTCCATGTATGATATCTTTCCCGGAAGGACGACAGATGTAAGGCCTGTTTTCGAAAAAGCACCGCCTCCGATACTGGTAACACTAGACGGTATCTCTATGGACTTGAGGCTTGTGCAGGAATCGAACGCATATCTTCGTATTTCCGTTAAGCCTTCAGGAAGGATTACGGACTTGAGTGAGCTGCATCCGGAGAAAGCATAGTCGTAGATAGAAGTTACGCTTTCGGGAATGTTGACCGTCGTAAGACTGCTACATCCTGAAAACATTGCATAACCGATATGATCAATACTGCCTGCGATCAAAACCTTTTCAAGGTTTTCGCAGCCGGCGAAAGTACCGCGTGCCAATTGTGCCTCGGGTCCGACGCATATGGTAGCGGATGTCATTTTATTACAGCATGCAAACGGACTGTCACCGATACCGATTACTCCGGTCGGTATGAAGACTGAAGTAAGTCCTGTCCCATAGAAAGATTCACCGCCGATGTATTTTAAAGATTCCGGGAATGTTATTGACTGCAGGCTTGTGCATCCTTTGAAGACACCAAACTCTATGTCTTCCAATCCCTCGTTAAATGTTACGGATGAGAGATAGTAGCAGTTCTGAAATGCAAAACGTTCGATAGTTCCAACGCTTGCCGGAATACTGACGGATGACAGGGTATAGCAGTTGCAAAAAGCCTCCTCTCCGATCTTTGTTACGGTATCCGGAATGTTGACCGAAACAAGTGATTTGCAGTCATAGAAACACATACCTGGTATTTCCGTTATTCCGTCATGCATAGTTACCGATGCCAGCTTGTCGCAGTCGCCGAAAGCTCTTCCGTCAATGAACGTGACGCTTGCGGGAATATCCACGGAAGTAAGGTTGTCGCATTCACGGAATGAATAGAAACCAATGCTGGTTACCGTGTTTGGAATGCTTACGGATCTCAGAGAACAAAACTCAAATGCATATTGACTGATGTTTGTTACTCCGTTCCCGATCACGACGTCAACGATCTCTGAATTATGTGAATACCAGGGTGTGTTGTGATAGCCCATCTCCTCCATGTTGCCTGTTCCGCTGATCGTCAGCGTGCCGTTGCTGTCCAATGTCCAGTTCAGATTTTCTCCGCAGGTTCCGCTGTCCACGGTATCAGCCGAGACGGTGATCCCGCCGAAGAAAAGTGCCGTCATCAGGGCGGCAGAGAGCGCGAGCGGGGCGCCCAAGATCTTTTTTCTGCTCATGAAAAGACTCCTTATTCTTGAAAATACCTAAAACTCCCATGTCCGGCATTGCTCCCGGACAACACCACTATATTATGTTCGAAAAGTTCGAACATCTCAAGAATAAGTTACAATTCTATCTAAATATCAAAGGGAAAGTCAGAATTTCTTGACCCAGTCGATTATTTCTTCATCGGTCGCATCGGCGCCGAAACGCTCGCCTTCGAGCCAGTTGCCGCTCCCTGCAAGCGTTGCGAGATTATGGCCGCTCTCGCCGATGCCGCTGCTGCCGGAAGTGCAGAAGGGGATGACGGTGATCCCGGTAAAGTCATAGCTCTCAACGAAAGTATCCATTATCCTGGGTTCTTCGCCGAACCAGATCGGATAACCGATGTATATGGTCTTATATCTGTCCAGCGAAAGAGGTTCGCTTCCTATCTGCGGACGGATCGTGGGGTCATTCTGTTCGATGGCGCACCTGCTGTCCGAGTTCTTGTAATCGCGGTCCTCATCCGTATAAGGCTCGAAAGCCGTGATCTCATAAAGGTCCGCGCCGGTCTGGGCGGCGATCTTTTCGGCAATGCCCTTAGTGGTTCCAGTGGCGGAGAATACGACGACCAGAGTGGAATCTCTTTCGACGGTCGTCTCGGGTATGAATGTCGATACTATCTCCGTTGATTCCTCAAGGAGCGGTTCCTCAGAGTCGCTCGTCTGTTCAACGGGAGTTGCCTTTTCAATCTCTTCGGAGGATGATTCCTGTCCTCCGCCGCATGCAGCGATGCCCAGCATTACAGGCAGACACAAAAGCAGACTGATGAGCTTTTTCAGGTGTTGCATTCAGCGGATCCTCCTATATTATCCTTGCCCGGATTCTTACCGTGCAATTGTCCCCACAACGATATAAATCATACCAAGTTAAAAGGGGGGAATTCAATGCGGAAAAATTTGAGATTTGGAAGGGAAGAGAAAGGGGTTGCCCGAAGACAACCCCTGATGTTATAGAATGATTCCCGGTCCCGAAAGAACGGTCAGCTTATCCGACATTGGGTCCTTCATCCTCAACGGGATCACCGCTTGTTACGATAAGATCCCCGGCATCGAATGTAATGATCTCAAATTCCAAATCTTTGTACTCTTCTTTATTTTTCATAAGTATCACCCCCCGTATACGTATTTGTCTGCGAAGTAAGAATAAGCACCGAGTGCAACAGCAGTGTCTGCAAACTTGTTATCCAATACGACGCACTTGCCCATATAGTCTTCGTAGTAGAATTTGTATTCGGTACCGTTGATGGTGATAAGCATGCCACCGTACAGTCTGGCTGGAGTTATTCCGGAAATCTCAACATAGTACAGACTTGTCGCATTCTTTCTTAACGAAATATCGAGCGTATTATTGTTAATATCTTTGATGACCAGATCACCAAGCTTAGACGCATCGGAAACCTGGAAGTAGAGTCTTACCTTTGTCTGTCCTGCGCAGATAACAGACATACTGTTGTATTTGATCCCGAGTTCAGGATGATCTGTGCCGATATTCTTGATGTCAAGATTCGCATACTGATCAACATAATCCTGAGCCACTGCTTTCTGTGCAGCAATATATTCAGATACTGTCGGCAGATCTGTGAAGCCGCCGGGTTCCTGTATGCTGGAAAGGTATTTAGGTGCATTGGCAAGGTCATCTGTCCTGTAACCGAAATAGTTCTGAGATTCAGCTCCGTAGTTGAGCATTGCCTTGAGCAATCTGTGGATCTTGATCTCGGTCATGTTGTTCAGGTTTCCTGTTTGTTTTGCAAGTGCATCAGCATAATCGACTATGCGGCACTCACCGGTAATGATCACATTATTGCCGTTCCTGATCTCCATTGTGACGGTATCGGTCATGGCACGTGCTGCAACGCTGCAAGTGGCAACATATTCTGCACCGCCGTGTGTAGAAGGATCCTGAACAGCTGTGAGAGTTCCTGTTACATTGTGTACATATGATTCCTGAGTTGTTGCGTCAATGCCTGATCCCCATGTGAAAGAAACGGTAACGTCAGCAGGATCTATCGTATCTTCATCAAGTCCTACAAAGAAGTTGACACCGATCTGGTCAGCGAGAGTTATTGAGTTACCGGCGAGATAAGTTATGTCGTCAAGATCACCTTTGAAGGTTACATTTACATCACTGAACTTGCTGTTATAGAACGGAAGAGCATTTTTTGGAACGTGGCATACGGTCTCGCGGGTTCCCATGAAATATTCATAAGAATTTTCACTATCCCATACCCATGTAAGTTTAGTCGGATCAGCACTCAGGTAAATATTCTCTACATTATAGGCACCTTCAAATGCTTTGTTATCAATAAATGTCAATCCATTTGAAAGATATATAGTTGTAAGTCGAGAACAACCATAGAACGCATTCTCTCCAATTGTGGTTACACTATCAGACATAGTTAAAGTCGTAATGTATTCACAATACTCAAATGCATGTTTTTCTATAGTCCTAACCCCGTTAGGAATAGATATGGTTGAAAAATTGCAATGATCAAATGCGCTGATGCCAATTCTTTGGACACTTTCAGGGATGATTATTGATCTGGGTTTGGTACAGCCGACAAATGAATAATTACCAATGGATGTAATTCCGTTTTCAATAGCGATGCCGGTAATCTGGTCTCTGTAATCATACCAAGCTGACTGACTCTCATAGTCCGTCATAGCTCCGGTTCCGCTTATGGTCAGAACGCCATTGCCTTTAAGCAACCAGGTTGCGTTATCACCACACTGACCGCTGCCGAGAATGTACTCCTCAAATGTAACGTTAATATCAGTTGAATCACCTTTGGCGAATTTGGCGTTGAAAGCAGCTGCGTCTACAACTTTGCATTTTGTTGCTTTTCCGGCCTGGAAATCATCACAACCGCTGTCAGTCCAGTTAAGTGTAGGTGCGGCTTTACAAACGAATTCCGTTACGCTTGTACATCCCTTAAAAGCGTCAGCACCGATATTCGTAACTGTGCTCGGGATAGAGAATGTGGTAAGAGATCCGCAACCCAGAAAAGCATTTGAGTCAATGCTTACTACACCTTCAGGAATAGTGATTTCTTCTAACTGTGAACAGCCGCTGAAAGCACTATTTCCAATTGACGAGACGCTGGTGGGAAGTTCAATTGCTGTAAGACCGGTACAATCCTGGAATGCACTATCACCAATGCTTTCAACACCTTCAGGAATATCGATGCTTACTAAGGAAGTGCATCCATTAAATGCATTATTACCTATGGAATTTGCACCGGAATTAATTATTACCTTAACTATATCTGTTTTGTACTGATCCCAAGTAGGAGCAGATGAGGCAGTATAGTCATACATTTTGCCTGTTCCTGTTATGGTCAACACATTACTGTTGTCTAATTCCCATGTCAGGTCATCTCCACAGGTTCCGCTGGCTTTTGAAATATTAAGCCCACCAACGAATGTAACATTAACTACACCATTAAATTTGGATTTATAATCTTGAAGATAATCTTTCTGGACTTTACACTCCGTTGTTCCATTTTTTTTGAAGTCATCTTTGCCACCTTCATTCCATGTCAGATTATTTGGTGCAGGATAACACTCAACCTCAGAAACTGATGTGCATTCGAAGAATGCTTCAGATTCAATACTGATTACACTGCTCGGAATAACGATCTTTGTGAGGCTTGAGCATTCATAAAAAGCATATGTGCCAATTTCTTTTATACCTTCAGGGATATTTATCGAGTTGAGACTAGTACATCTATAAAAGGCATATTCGCCAATGCTAGTTATTCCTGAAGATAGATTAACGGTTTCAATATCACCAGCATAACTGCTCCAAGGTCGGTTACTTGCTAATGATCCCATTTGGCCACTGCCAGTGATGGTTAGTGTCTTACTACTACTATCATAAGACCAGTGTAATCCATTGGAAAAATCACCTTCATTCGCATCCGCATTGACCCTTACCCCGCACACCGGCAGCATGACGGCAGCAGAGAGCGCGAGCGACAGCAAAGCACTGCAGATCTTTTTTGTCTTCATAACAAACTCCATTTCTTCGGGATATGCAAAAGCCTCCCCCGAGCGAGGATAATCTAAACCTATATTATTAAAAGGTATTTTCAAAAAACCACACTTATATAAAAGATGTCACGTTGTTCACGGTGTTTTGTAATGTTATCGGGATAATGTAACGGTTTTGTATTATTTCGGAAGGTGGACCGGGGGTTGGAGATCCTTTTCGGGCGGATTCAAAACCTGGCCCATCTGGTATGTATTTTTATTTATAAACATTAATCTCAACAAACGAAAAAGGACTGTGCCGCAACGGATCTCCGTCACGGAACAGCCCTTAAGTTTACCTGTTATACAAAACCGAATTTTCTTACGGGTGATGTTTCCTTCATGCCGAGCGGCATCGTGATGTCTTCGGCAGTGAGGACGGGGAGGATCTCATCGTTTTCTTTTTGATCGGGACCGTAGTTCCTGGAAGCGAAGTTAAGAATGGCGTTCTCTATCAGGTTGCGGCAGAAACGTCCGTTGCCCGAATCAGTGAACTTCAGAGCCTCTTTGCAGAGAGAAACCATCTTTTCTTTTGCCTCGGGAGTAACCGTAAATCCTCTCCTTGAGGCTTCGAGTTCTACGATCCTTACCATCGTCTCGATTCCGTAATCCTTGAACTCGATGCAGAAGGGGACACGGGAGCGGAGTCCGGGGTTGCAATCGAAGAATGCCCTCATCTTGTCGGGATATCCTGCGAAGATGACTATCGTGTCGTTGCGGTGATTCTCCATCTCCTGAACGATGGTGTTTATGGCTTCATCGCCGAAGCTGTTCTTACGGTCGTCCGTGAGGGAGTAAGCTTCATCGATGAAGAGGACTTTTCCGCGAGCCTCTTTGAAGAGCTTCTTCACTTTGACCGCGGTCTGCCCCGTGTACTCGGCGACAAGATCGGCACGTCCGGCTTCGAGAACTTTATTGCTCTCGGTGAGTCCCAGCTCGTGGAAGATACCTGCAAGGATCCTGGCGACGGTTGTTTTTGCCGTACCGGGGTTGCCGATGAATTCCATGTTCAGCGACATTGAGAGCTTGTCACCCTGCTCCTTGCCGAAGGCTTTTTTCATCCTGGCGAAAGCTGCGATGCGCCTGACCTGTTCCTTAACGTCTTCAAGTCCGATCAGTTCATCGAGCTGGTCAAGACAGGAGTTGCCGTCTTTGGGCTGCTCCTCAGAGTCACCGTAGATCAGCTTCAGCTTCTCCTGGACCTCTTCGATGCCTTTCTTGCCGATATTGCGGATTTCCGCTATCTCATCCTCGGTCATACCGTGAAGCTCGGCAACGGTATTGATCCCTGCGCGCTTGAGGCAGTTATAAGTCCTGACGCAGAAATCCATATCCTCGATGATCGAGTCGGGGCTGGGTGACGCGGCGGCGCATTCTCCGTTATCCTCCGATGTGTCAGATGATGTGTCGGATTCCAAGTCGTCATCCTCGATGAGGTCGAAATCGTCGAGCGCATCCGCGGCGTTGACGGCAGCTTTGTACTCCTCGCTTTTTACCCTGTAAGCCAGCTGGCGGAATGAGGATGTGAGGACGGACAGGATGAGTTCCCGCCCGGGCTTATATCCGTCCGGCGCATAGTCTGTGGGTTTGAATGAGCCGCAAGGGAAGATGAGCGACAGAAGCATGCGCTGCTTGGCTGTTATTTCTTCCCGGACGCTCAATAGGAGTTCCGTAGAACTCTCTTTCTTGCCTGTGACAATGAGGAACATGATGTCTTTTTCGGCCATCTCATTGAAAAGGTCACTTATATAATATTCACTAATCTGAAGAGCTGATTTGTCCGACGGTTTCTTATCCGGAACAAAAGTATAGATACTGCGTCCCTCGGCGTAGAAGTCCTCGGGTGCCGGAGCTTCGGGAGCAATTTCCGCCACATCCTTGAAGATCCAGGTCAGATCATCGTCCGGCAGAATGGTTTCCTTGCCGGCGATCAGAAAGCAGTCGATGTGACCGCCGGCTTCAGGTACCAGCTGGATCCCCAGCGGCGCGTCCCCGTCCAGTATCTCCGAATACTTAATGAACTTCTCACTTGCCGGCCTATAGTCGGCCAGATCATACATATACCTGCCTGCAGGGAGGATGTCCATCTTCCTGCTGTAACTTACTCTGATTGATTTTGACATGTGCTGTCACCTTCCTTTCGATATTGAAAAACCATTTGTTAGAACTGAATGAAATAAAACGATCCCCGCGAGTCCGGACTTTTTCCCTGGCCCGCTCCGTGTCATCTGCTGCCGGCATCTGAACTCCTTGCCGATGCAGGCGACACATCATCGCAGGGCTTAACCGGTGGCCCGTCCGCCTCTAAAAAAACGAGGATCTGGTTGTCAAGTTACGGGGTGACAGCACAACGAAAAAAAGCCGTTGTTCTGACACCTGTCTGAAAGCAGACTTGTCCCTGCCATCAGATCTGTGTCAAAATAACGACTTTTCAATTTGCCCATTTCTCGGGCGTGGAGTTATTGTACCTCAGGTATTTTGTTAATTCAAGGGGAATTTAAGAAAAAGTTTAAGAATCTTAAAAACTCGGGCGGTCAGGATTGCTTTTGAACCCCGGGTGTTTCGTAAGTGCTTTTTCCTCGGCTAAAACATCGGCTACAGCCGAGGTTATAACCTGCTTTTGTTCAGATTTTGAAGAAACCCCGGTCAAAAGCACGGCGTATGCCGGGTTTTTAGCCGTGTTTTAATCTGGTAAGACCAGACATTCAGTTGAGGCAGATCCGCACCTTCTTTATTCGGCATTTATGCGGCAGTGCCGAATCGTTTGCCGTATTTTTTGAGCATTAGCCTGGAAAAATCCTGCAAAAGTAAGGCATGGCCGGATCTTTGCCGAATTCTTTAACAGAAGAGCTTTTTCAAAAGATACGGCAGAGCCGAAACTCTGCCGTAAAAACAATTCGTTAATGAGTGAGTCCTGAATGCCTACTTCCTTCCAAGGAACGGCGGCAGGAGCAGTGAGAAGAGGAACCCCGTGGCGAAGTTGATCACCGTTCCGATCGCTATTGCGATCAGCATCTGGTGAAGGTACGCGCCTGCGAGTACGACTATCGCTGACGGTGTGAGACCGAAATACAGGAACATCATCTGCAGGATGGTCTTGAGCTGTTCCGCGGATTGAACTGGGATCGAGAGCGATATGAACGTTCCTACTGTCGTAGCGAAGAAGCTTATCGACAGGATGAACAGGAGCCAGAGCAGGACTGAAAGGGGATTGCTTCCAAGTATTACGGCTGCGATTATCATCGGGACGATGAGGTCGATCGCGTTGACTGCCATGCAACCGAGGAGGGAATATACGATCTTCGCATAGCCTTTTTCCGGGATCAGGATGAAGAATTCGCGCGAAGTGTCTTCGCGGATAGGATCTCCGATAGTTCTGTAGAAGGCCATGACGCCCAGGACAACCGCAGGGATAAAGTACGGCTCGGGACCTTCATAGTATTTGGTGGTCAGGAAAGCGGCAATGGCTGCGGCTATCATATAGACGATCATGGTGGTGGAGAATATCTTGAACTTGGCAAATCTGAAACGGTTGTAGACAGCCTTGTAGAAGAAGACGTTGGCTCCGCTTCCGTAATGGAAACCCTCGCGTTCGAGAGAGCCCTTGCGCTCCTTTTCTCGTGTAACCGTGGCACCCTTTGATGCGCGCTGTGCGTTTTCTATGGCCTCAGCCTTACGTTCTGCCGCGAACATGGCATCCTCGTAGAAGTCGGCCTTTACCTTCCAGATAAAGAAGATCGTAAAGATACAGGCAGCGACGAAAAGTCCGAGATAGATGAGGGACATGGCCGTGTCACCTGTTACCGCATAGTAGGATATACCTCTGAGCCATCCCCAGACGGGTATCCAGTGTGTTGCAGGGTTAGCGAAATAACCGAACATTCCCTGAACGATACCGACCTTGTTTATGGTGAGATAAGCTACAAAACCGAGTGCGATCGCACCATATAATCCGATAACGAATTTATTTATATTTGCGATGCCGTTCTTCATCCTGGATGTGATCGTGTAGAAGACGACCTGGATGAGCGTGCTAATTACGAGGATCAGCGTGTAAACGACGATTATGGAGAAAGCGCCCCATACGCTGAAGCCCGCGTTATAGACCAGATTCGGGATCTGGAACAGTGCAAAGAGCGACACGAATAGCGACGACCCCAAAGAACACGTAAGCCGGAATAACATGACCGACTGCGGTTTCAGTGGTGAGGCAAACAACATGGTAACATCTCCCGGCTGGAAGATCTTTCCCGAGTTCTTTGAGTTGATCACGTTGGTTGCGAAAATAAACAGGAAAACCGCGGAGATCGCGATGTCGACCACGTTTTCGGGCTGGAGGCCGTATTTCTCCATGAATTCGGCCAGCCCTTCATGCTCTTCTTCCTCCTCCTCGATATGTGTTTCTTCCGCCTTATCGATGAGTTTTCCGGCGACCATTCCGATGATGCCGCCGACGATACTGCCTGCGAGCGTGATAACAAGGATCACGGCAACCCACGTCTTTAACAGTTTTTTGAGCGTGTTAAGGAGCGAGTGTGCGGCGTAATAAAGAAAAAGTCTCATTATGATTCTCCTTCATCGCCTTTGCTGCCGCCGCTTACGGCATCTTTCTCGATGCCTTCCGTAACCTCGAAGAAGAGGTCTTCGAGCGATTTGCCGCTGCCTTCGATCTCGCTTCTCGTTACGTTAGCCTTGATCTGGCCGTTCTGCATGATGATGGTCCTGTCCCAGAGCATATCGACGCTGTCGATGATGTGAGTACTGATGAACAGGGTCTTTCCGGCTTTTCGCATCTCTTCGATGTAGTTCTTAAGTTCCTTGATCGCATGGGGATCAAGGCCGAGCATGGGTTCGTCGAGAAGGATGATGTCGGGATCGGGAAGGAGCCCGAGGCAGAGATTGAGCTTCTGCTGCATGCCTTTCGAAAGCTCGTCGCCGAACTTTTTGCGCTTGTCGTCGAGCTCGAACCTCTCGAGGAGCTCGTTGATGCGGTCCTTGTAATTGGTGAGCTTATAGGCTCTTGCGATGAATTCCATGTGCTCCGCTACCGTGAGTGTAGGGTAGAGCGAAGGCAACTCCGGGATGTATCCCAGCACTTTGCGTGCCTCAACGGACTTGTTCAGCATACCGTTGACAGTAATGGTTCCTTCGTATTTAAGGAACCGATGATGGACTTTATGATCGTACTCTTGCCGGCGCCGTTAGGTCCCAGAAGGACAGTCAGAGAGCCAGGCTCCAGAGTGAAAGATACGTCGTTGCACGCGAGATTCTTGCCGTAACGCTTGGTTACGTTCTTTACTTCCAGCATATAATTAACCTCCCCATATATCCGTAAAGCGATAACAGTTTGCCATTTGGAGACCTCCTTTGCAAGGAAAAACGGAACCTTAAGACTCGAAATTAAGGTAAAGTTAAGGGCTGCCCCGGCCTTTGCGGCTGAGGCAGCCCCGCACAAAAGAGGGGGTTAATATGTATCGGAGGAGTTGCTGTGTTATGCGGACTCGGCAGGTGCCTCGATGACGTACTCGCCGTCAGATTCCACCCTGATGCCGGTCGCTTCGATCTCGAACTCCATGATCTCGGCCAATGCCGAATTCACGGGTTCCCTGATGAGGGAGTAGATGAGCCTGTTGCCGAACTCGGTGTTCGCATTCTCGTGCAGGAATTCCCTCATGGCACTGCTTACGGTAACGATGTATCCGACCTCGGAGGAGATCTCCCTGAGTCTCAGGTCGATGATCTGGTCGATCGCTTCGGGGGAGAGGCTGTAGTAGTTGATGATGGAGGTGAAACGGCCGATCAACTCGTAGGATGCGCCCATCTCGATCATCTCCTTGCGGCTGATGTCCGAGTAGTGATCCTCGATGCGTTCCTTTCTGTCGACACCGAAACCGATCTTCTTCTCGGATTCTCTTCCCGTTCTTACGACGTTGAAGGATCCCATGCCGATGAAGAGGGTCTTCGAAGTGTCGATGCCGTTAAGCGTGTAGCCCTCGATCGTCTCGAGGATCTGAGCCTGAACGCGTGCGTCCACGTCGTCGCCGTAGGAGGTGTACTCGGGAACGAGCCTCTTGTCGAATTCGTCGAGGAAGACGATGCCGATGCCGTTCGAACCGCCCTTCTTGAGGTCGGTTACGATGGCTCCCGTATCAGAACCGCGGAATCCTTCCGACGTGATCTGGTTCGTGTCGATGATGCTGATGATGAGCTTCGGGATCTTCTGCTTGAAGTAAGCCTTCAGAGCCCTGTATGTCTCAGTCTTTCCGCAGCCCGAGGGAGCGCAGAGGATCGTGTTGTTCCTGCATGTGAAGTTGCCGTTTGCGGCATTCTGAAGATACTGGTACACGTTGACCAGAACGAGACGCAGGTTCTTCTGACCGATGACTCTCTCGCTGATGGCTCTCTTGAATTCCGCAAATGTGGTGGTCGAGAGCCAGCTCTTGATCTGATCCTCAGTAGAATCCGACAGGTTCTTCAAGGACTCGAAAGAGAAATACGGCTTCGGAATATCGTTTTCGTCACGGCTTTCGGACTTCGTTTCCGGCGCTGTGCGGCGGGATCTGAGAGCCTTTATGTGCATGACGTTGTAGTCCACTTCGATGACGAGCTCGTCCTCCTTTGAGGATGCGATGAACATGATAAGTTCCTTGGCGGTTTCCTTCATGAGCACTTTTCTGAACGTATCGAATCTCGTGTGGGCAGGAGCATACTCATGGAGTACCTTTGTGATACATTCGTAGTGCTCCAAAGAATCATAGCTGTCGCCGACGAACATGAAGAAGTAGCCCTTCTCCGCATTTGTGATCTTGATCTTTGCGATGTCCTTGATCAGTCCTTCGGCGGAGAAATCCGTGATGACGATCCTGCAGTAGATGATGATATTGTCTCCCTTGGTCGTGTAGGCGAAAAGTCCGCCATTGGGAAACTTGTTGAAAAGTGAACCCTTCTTGAGAGTAAGGCCGTTCTCGTAGACCTTGTAACTCAACGTACTGAGAGAAATGAAATCCTTCATAAAATAATACCTCCTGAATTGGTGCAGGCTCCCGCTTGACTGAAGATAAAAAAAGAATCTTTATCGCTTTGTCACCTCCGTTTTGTAAGATTCTTAATTTTCCCGGCATGCTTTATGCCATATTCTTAAATTGTTAAGCAGGATTGTACCACGGATAATGATTATTTCAAGCGAAATTTAAGAATAAATTTAAGAATTTTAAAAATGCTGTCCCATAATTCGAACAAATTTAAGAAAATGCGTTGACTTTCGGGACCGCGCTACAATATAATCTGTAATATATCTCAATTTTCTTAAGCAAGGGGAATGCTTAAAATGGATCATGTTATCGATGACAAAGAGCGCGTCGAGGTAGGGCGCCGTCTTAAGGAGTTCCGTAAAGAGAACCGTCTGACACAGCAAAAGATGGCTTCTATGATAGGTTATTCTTCACCATATTACAGCCTGATAGAGAACGGCAAAGCCGTGAACGTCAATCAACGTTCTTTCGAGCGCATAGCCAAAAAACTGAAGATAAACAAGACCTGGCTCATAGAGGGCGTAGGCGAGCCGGCTGTAGATTACGTGCTTGCCGTCGATCCCTTTTCCGACAATATTATGATCGAGACTGAGGATCACGGTGTACCGCTATCTTCACAAACCAGCAGAGAGACACTATACACGATGCTGCTGAACCTTCCCAAACTGAATACCGACGAATTAGAATTGCTTATTGATTTTGCAAAGACTCAAAAAGAGATGAAGCAAACGGAGCAGAACCGGTTATCAGAATAAGGGAAGGTTTTTTATTTCTCTGAAAAAAGAATAACGGATCTTTAATCCGTTTCTCCTTTTGCATACCTGTTATTTAATATCTCATCCAGAGAAGCCGGTGCCCAGCCGAAGAATCCGCACCAGCAGTTATAAAGCTGCCCCTGATAATCGAATCCCGATGCCACACAGCATTCCCGCATCTTCTTAACGGATTCCGCGACAGCGTAAAACTCGGGAGTCGTATGGACATGCCCGTAGAGCATCACCGTGTCCGGCTTTGAGTCGTGGCGGTAAGAGATCATGGGGTAGTGGCACATAATGACGTTATGCTCGCCGTCCTTAATCTCCATGCAGGGAACTGGCTCCTCTTCAAAGAATCCGAGAATGTCTTCAGGGAATTTCCTGAGATCGTGGTTGCCCTTTATAAGGTGCTTTTTCCCTTTGAGCTGTGGAAGGATGCGCCTCCAGTTTTCGGACGATCCCCAGCAGAAGTCGCCCAGGATGTATATGTCATCACTGTCGGTGACCTTCCCGTTCCAAAGGGCGATCATGTCCGACTCCATTGAATCCACGTCATCCCACGGCCTGGAATCATACTTAAGAATGTTTACATGGCAGAAATGAGCATCCGCTATATAGTAATTCATTTATCAGTCTTCTCCCGTCAATTCGTCGATCCGGTTGTATCTCAGGTGAAACTTCCCGAGATCTGAATCCTCGTGATAGTGCGCGAAATACCAGTCTTTGAAATTCACTGTCTGTGCCAGTGAATCCAGGAACTTGGTAAACCTGTTGGACGACCGGTAATACATGCCCTTCATGTTCATGGAACAGAGCATGGTCTCGGGTCCGCAGTGAGTCAGGATGTAATCGACTTTGTTGCCGCACCTGTCGAGGTTCCTTATTGCTTCATCATACTCCTCATCGGAAGGCATTTCGCGGGGCCACCAGGAAAAACCCTCAGTGCGCCATGCCCTGTCGGAGGATTCGGCTCCTCCCATCGTGAAGAATGTCTTTCCCGCGATGGTAAAGATCTGTCCCCTCATGAGGTGGATGGTGTTGCTGTAGATCCTGTGCACCTTGCCGCCGTTCCATTCCTCGACAGGGTACATGTCCAGCGCATCGTGATTCTCGTGATTGCCGTCTATGAAGAGAACGGTGTAGGGCTTTTTCTCCCAGTATTCGCGCGGCTCGTCGTCAAAGGCCAGCATGCACTTCCATTCATAGAAATCGTAAGCGAATTTGTCGCCCATTATGTCTTTGCCTGTCCATACGCCGCCGAAATCCCCGAGCACGATAAGGTAATCGTCACGGGTCAGTTCGTTACCGACCACGCGGTCAAATTCATCGATCTTTTCGACGTCTATCAGCCTGTGCGTATCGCCTTTAATGAATATCCGTGACATGAATTCAATTTCCTTTCGTTAACCGGTTTGGCGGTTCCGTAATGACTGATCCGTTTTCCGTCAATGTCAGTTCCAAAACCCTGCGGTATAAGCAGTGCATGTTTCCCAAGTCGGTATCGGTATGGTAATGCCCCCAGAACCACTCTTTGTATCTGAGTCCGTGTTTTTCGATCAGGTCTGACAGGAACACGGTCAGAGCGTTGGAACTGCGGTTAAACTGTCCTGCCGTCTTATAGACATATTCTTCCGGTGCGCAGTGCGTAACAACGTAATCGACTTTAAAATCATGGGCTGCGAGATTCTTTAACGCCTCATCATATTCGTCTGCGGACGGAAGTTCGCGGCGCCACCAGCTTTTGCCTTCCTCGCGGTATTCGGTGTCGGTCGACTGGGCTCCGCCCATCGTGAATATCTTCTTGCCGTCTAACTCGTAGACCTGGCCTCTCATCAGGTGGATGACTGAATCCGATATCATGTGGACTTTACCGCCGTTCCATAAGGTGACGGGATATGAATCGAGAGCGTCATGATTCTCGTGATTCCCGTCGATGAAAAGAGTCGTGAATCTTCTTCTTGTGTATTCCTTGATAATGTATTCATCGGTTCTGTTCAGTTCAAAGATGCCGCCGAAATCACCGGCGATCAGAACGTGATCGCTCCTGGTAAGTTCTTTCTGTACGGGGAAACGCCGGGTATTGAGTTTGTTCCAATCAATATCACAATGCGTATCACCCGTAATGAATAAGCGTGACATGAGTGCGGCTCCTTAAAAATATATCTATATCAGTATAAGATACAGGCACTTTGGACTTCATGCAATTCAGTTTTTAGGACAACATTTCCGCTGCCCTGTTATTCTCATTTTGATGGGCTATAATCGAAATCAAGAGTAGTCAGACAGACAAGTTTTATCCCGGAAGGAAGTGATCTGTTTTTATGAAGTTCTTACACTTGGGAGACCTGCATTTGGGCAAGTATCTTGCAGATTTCGATCTGCTCGATGACCAGAGATATATCCTTGATCAGATCCTCGAACTGATCGAGAAGGAATCCGTTGACGCGGTGCTGATCGCGGGAGACGTATACGACAGGGCGAATCCGAACGAGAATGCCATCAGTCTTCTGGACTGGTTCCTGAACGAACTCTCGTCCATGGATGTTCAGGTGTTCCTGATCTCGGGCAACCACGATTCTGATGACAGGCTGAATTACGGCAGCTGGGTCTTCGAGAAGCAGAAGATCTATATATCTTCTGTTTTTAACGGCAGTCTCGTGCACCGCGGGATAAAGATCGGGGATGTTGCGGCGGAAGTGTACATGCTTCCATTTGTAAAAGCTTCCCAGGTCAGACATTTCTATGATGAAGATGAAAACATCAAGACATATGAGGATGCGGTAAGGACTGTCATTGATCACGCTGATATCGATGAGAGCAAGGTAAATATCCTGATCGCCCATCAGTTTGTATCGGGCAGGGGTGAGGATCCTTCACTGGGTGGTTCCGAGAGCGTCGCTACGCAGAATGTCGGAACGATCGAGAAGATTAGCGCCGACGTTTTCGACAAGTTCGATTATGTCGCTTTGGGTCACATCCATTCGCCTCAGCAGGTCGGAAGGCAGGAAGTGAGATATGCCGGTTCTCCTCTTAAGTATTCGAAGAGCGAGGTTTCCAATAAGAAGTCCGTACCAATAATCACGGTGAACGGAAAGGATGACATCAGGATCGATCTGGTGCCGCTCAAGCCGAGACGTGACGTTATCCACATCAGAGGAACCATGAAGGAACTTCTGGATAAGGCAGATGAGTACGGTAAGGATAACTATATCTATGCCACGCTGACAGATGAGGATCCGATCAATGACGTCATGAGCATCTTCCAGCAGACTTATCCGAATATGATAGCCATTGATTACGACAACTCTCATACGAGGGCAGAGGAGCAGATAGATATCTCGAAGATAGCTCAGAAGAAGTCATTTGAAGAACTGATAGGTGAGTTCTACAAGCAGATCTACGGATGCAAGATCACTCCGGAAGAGATGGAAGTCATGAGAATGGTAGCTAGAGAGGCAGGTGTTATTCATGAAGCCGATTAAACTTATAATCTGTGGTTTTGGTCCGTATGCGGGCAAGATGCCGCCGATCGTATTTGAGGATTTTGCGGGCAACGGCCCTTTCCTTATCTGCGGAGATACCGGCGCCGGCAAGACCTTTATCTTTGATGCGATATGCTTTGCGCTTTTCGGCAATACGAGCGGTGAATACAGAGATACCAAGAATCTCAGAAGTGAACATATCAAGGAAACCGATGAGAGTTATGTGGACTTTTATTTTTCTCATCAGGGAAAGAATTACCGCATACTCAGATCTCCCAAATATGTCCATATAAATAAAAAAGGAAAAGCAGAGAAAAAGCCTGAGAGATTGGAGCTATATGTGGAAGATAATCCTCCTATTGAAGGAACCAAAGCAGCAGATCCGGCCATAGCCCAAATCCTTGGCTTCAATTATGAACAGTTCAAGCAGATCGCCATGATAGCCCAGGGAGAATTCCGCAAGCTCCTCAATGCAAGCACTACTGAAAGAACCGCTATATTGCGTACTGTTTTTGATACCGAGAAGTATTACAGAATGGAACGCATTTTACAAGAACGTCAGAATGCGGCTGAAGAAAAGTCGAATGTATTGGAGAACAGTATCATCCAATACTTTGGTGACGTAAAGACTGATCCGGAGGATGAAGCATCGGCAGTCGTTTTGGATCTTCAAAACAAGACGGCTGAAAGCGGAAAGATCTTAGATCTTGATAAGATCCTGGAAGTGATCGGGTCCGTTATTAATATTGACGGCGAGAAACTTGCTTCTGTAAGAGATGACCTTAACAAATGCGAGGCCGAACAAAAGAAATACGATGAAGAACTGGCCAGAGCAGAGAGCATTAATCAGTGTATTAGCAGACTTGAAGAACTTGAAAAAGAACGTAAGGAACTTGAATCTCAAAGCAAGGAGATCGAAGCAGATGAGAAGCTCTTATCTCGGCAAAAGACTGCAACGCATGACGTTAAACCCTCATATGATATATGGAGCGTAAAGTGTAAAGAAATTGCCGATACCGAAAAGAAGATTGCTGACAGCAAGTCTAGGCATGAAGCTGCAGTGAAAAAGGCGGAAGAGTCCGGCACCAGACTTGCTGAAGCTGAGATCCATAAACCTGAACTTGATGAGTTAAAGAAAGTTATCGACAAGATCAGTGAAGAGGAAAAGAAATATCATAGACGTGATGAACTCAAAAAACTCGTTAAAGATCTGAATGAACAGAAGAGCAGCATAGAGAAAGAAGAAATCTCGATAAAAACGGCCGCTGATGAACTCGAAAAGCGGATTGATTCACTGAAGACTTTGATAGATTCACTTAAGAACAAACCTGCCGAGTATGAAAGGGTTAAGTCTGAAGGAAAGGATCTGAATTCTCTTAAGGATGACGTGAGTGCGATCCTTGATAAAAAGGTAAAAGAGCGTTCAGAACTTCAGGCTGATCTTAAAGCAAAGCAGGATCTGTACAGTTCCTTGTTTGACGCTTATAAGACAGCCTGTGAAGAAAGGCTGGATGCAGAGCGTCTGCTGGACGGATGCAGGGCCGGCATCCTTGCCAAGAACCTGAAAGAAGGAGAGAAGTGCCCTGTATGCGGATCGACGCACCATCCCGAACCTGCAAAGAACACCGGCGATTCCATAACCGAAGAGGCATTTGAAGCGTTCAAGGTTCGTGAGGAAGAAGCGAGGCAGAAAAAGGAAGCGGCCAACACTGAAGCCGAGAAAGCGAAGACTGTTCTCGCATCTGCTGAAGAACTGATGAGATCGGATGCCCTTGAGTGTCTCAGAAACCGCCACATCGGAGTAAATGCTGAAGGCGAGCCTCTTGATGAGATCCTTGATAAGCTTAAGGAATCAAATGAGGTATTAAAGGGCAAGATCAATGAGAACAACCTTCTCCAGAGCAAACTGAAAGAAGACTGTGATCTGCTCCAAAAGAAGGAAAAGGAACTCGAGGATGCAACTGGAAAAGATACCGGAAAGCTAAATGCCGAAAGGGAAAGTCTATCTTCAAAGAAACAGCAGAATGAGATAGATCTCGCTAAGTTTAATACTGAACTCAAAGAGTTGGAAAAGCTCGGTTTCGACGATTGGAAAACAGCCTCTAGCGAGAGGGACAAAGCTTCAAAAAAGATGAAAGAGATCAGCGCTGCCATTGAGAAGGCTTCAAAGGCTAAGGCTGATGCCGATACGTCCTGTGCTGCGCTCGAAGCCGAGGCAGCAACACTGGAAGCCGGACTAAAGAAACAGCAGGAAGAAGAGGTCAGTTTAAAGGCTGCTTTGGATAAGAAGTTTTCAGACAACGGATTTGTTTCCGATGAAGAAATGCTCGCTCTTGTTGTAACCGAAGAAACTATCGCCAAAACCGAAAAGCTGATCAATGAATTCAAGCAGAAGGTTTCAACAAATAAGACCAGACTTGAACAGGCAAGAAAGGATGCCGAAGGAAAGACGGTTGTAGATATAGACGGTCTAAAGCAGAAGTGCAAAGAACAGGAAGATAAAGTCAGGAATATCAGAAAGATTGAGAATGCCATTGCCAACAGGATCTCAAACAATTGTGAAAAGCAGAAGAATATAACAGAACAGAGAGCCGAATTCGAGAAAGCGAGCAATGAATTCAAGGTCGCTTCTAGATTGTACAGACTGGTCAGGGGCACGAGCGCAGGCACTGTAAAGATCACACTGGAACAGTTCGTTCAGGCATCGGGTTTTGACGGCATAGTCGAAGCGGCAAACAGAAGGCTGCAGCCTATGACGGAGGGGCAGTTCAAGCTCAGACGTGTTGATAACGCAAATGATATTTCAGGCAAGAATTTTCTTGATCTGCAGGCCTTCGATTCACATACACAGCGCTGGAGACCTGTCGGAGATCTATCCGGCGGTGAAAGCTTCAAGGCTTCGTTAAGCCTTGCATTGGGACTGTCGGATACAGTATCCGCTAACAGCGGTGGCGTTCAGCTTGACGCATTGTTCATAGATGAAGGCTTTGGAACGTTGGACCGGAGATCGCTTACGGATGCAATAGAAATCCTGAATACGCTTTCCGGAAATAACAAACAGGTAGGTGTTATCAGCCATAGGGAAGAACTTTTCGAGAACATAAAGCAAAAGATCATCGTAACAAAGGGCAATGGCGGAAGTACCTTTACTGTCGATCTTGGAGAATGATATATAATGTCTTCTGATAAATAACCGAAAAAGGAGTTCCATCTGATCCGTCATGAAGACCGTAAATGTAGTGGCAGCCGTTATAAAAAACGGAGATAAGATCTTCGCGACGCAGCGCGGTTACGGCGATCAGAAGGACGGATGGGAATTTCCGGGCGGCAAGATCGAAGAAGGGGAGACTCCTAAAGAAGCTCTTGCCAGAGAGATAATGGAAGAACTGGAATCCGGCATTACCGTGGGTGATCACCTGGTCACCGTTGAACACGATTATCCGGCTTTCCATCTCCATATGCAGTGCTTTTGGGCAACACTTAATGAAGGGGCACATCTGAAACTCCTGGAGCACGAAGCTTCCAAATGGCTTTCCTTTGATGAATTGGACAGCGTTGACTGGCTGCCTGCTGATATAAAGGTAGTTAATGCGTTAAAAGAGAGTCTTGGCGGGTAATGGAACTCATGGTCACAAGGCTCAGGTACGGTAATACAAACACTTTTCTTATCAGAGGCACATTTGGAAATCTGCTGGTAGATACTGATTACGCGGGGACCCTGCAGGCTTTTTACAAAGCATTAAAGAGCGAAGGTCTGAAGGTAAAAGACATTACATATGTCATTGCAACGCATTACCATCCCGATCACTGCGGGATCATAGGTGATCTGACAGAGCAGGGAATAAAGCTGGTTATTTTGGATACGCAGGTGCAGTCTGTCCACTTTTCTGATGCGATCTTCGACAGAGAACCGCGTCTTGAGTATAAGAAGATAGACGAGTGTAAAGCTGAGATACTTCATTTCGGTGATTCGCGCGGCTTTTTAAGGGAACTCGGTATCGACGGGGAGATAATACCCACACCGAGCCATAGCGCTGACAGTGTATCCGTGATCCTGGACGACGGGACATGCATAGTGGGTGATCTTGAACCATATGAATACCTGGATGCTTATGAGGATAATCCGACGCTTAAAGGTGACTGGGACAATATCCTCAAACGTGATCCGAAAAGATTTTTGTATGCGCATGCAAATGAGAAGGAGTTGTGATCCTTCTCATTTTCTTTTATCTGTATTTAAATCTTTATTGTGTGCAACGGGTATTAGCGTGAAAAGCGCCGGTCATTTCAGGGCGGCGCCGTCACTGAATGCGTTGCCAACTTTCTCACCCAATCCGATATATGCGTTGTTGCACGGATCGAATGTTATTGGCTTCAACTTTTTGGGGTCGATCTTTCCGTCCGTGACAACGCTCTCGTCTGCTGATACGTTTACGATCTCTCCGATGAGGATGCCGTTCTCAAAGCTCTTGACCCTGCACTCGAGAGCCATGGGAAGTTCGTCGATCAGGGGAGCGTTTACAAAAGCACTCTTTGTGGCATGGAATCCCGCTCTTGCGAACTTGTCAGGAGTGTTATCCGCCGATACCATGCCGACGTAATCACAGGCGGTGACCTGGTCTTCGGTGCCCATGCTGACGGTGAAGGCTCCGGTTACAGCGAAGTTCTTTGTCGTTTTATGCTCGGACATGCTGATGGTGATCTCTTTGAAATCGGTGGTAATGCCCCATGCCGCATTCATGGCATTGGGAACGCCGTTCTCGTCGTACGTGCCGACGATCAGGACCGGCTGGGGAAACATAATGGGATGTGCTCCGAAATCGATTCTGCTCATGGTGTCTGTCCTCCGTTTGTTTATTTTTCTAAATCATACCAAATTGCATGAAAATTTTTTCGAAGAATCCCGTTTACATATCCCGGAAACGTTTCATAAAGGATAACAGCGGCAGGAATTATAAGCCGCTGGTTTTGCGTAGTGTCTGGGCGGCCCTTTGCCCCCCTTAAGGGTCGCCCTCCTCCTTAATGAAATTGCATGAAACTGCAACAAGAATAAATAACGATTGAATATTCGTAGTAAAATCAGTCCCTATAAACGTACTCTTAAAAGAAAATGCAATTTAATTGCAAAAAACTCTTTACAAACGGGAAGCGGATTTGTTATCATTCCCTTACAAATAAAATGTACGGCGCATAATTGGCAATGGAGGGTGATACCATGCTGAAGAACAACAGAATAGTCCGTTTTACGCTTACCGATGACAATACCCGCGTATGCCTTTCCGATCTTGCGACCGGTGAGGTCATAGACGTGTTGTCCGTACCGGAAGGCATGACGGATCCGGAAATGATCACGGAGTTTATCGCGCTTCCTGCGGCTGCCGAAGAGATGAATATCTCCTGCCTCAGATACAGATATATATATCTTCCTGTTATAAACGGGTTCGATCCTGACGAGGGAGGAAGCGCAGCATAAAAATATTCTGCGGAAAGTTGTTTACATAATCAAAAATTGTCTCATAAACATTGTTAGTCGGATTTACGAATTGGAATAAGGGAGGTAAATACCATGGCTAAAGAGAGAGTTTTAACACGCGAGGAAGAGTACGACCTTTTCAGGAGATACCGCGAAGAGGGAGACCTTGAAGCCCGCGACGAGATCGTAAGGTGCAACCTTAACCTGGTAATTTCCAGAGTACGTGAGTACAAAAGAGACGGTGTCGAATTTGATGACATGGTAAGCGAGGGCAACCTCGGTCTTCTCAGAGCGATCGAGAAGTTTGATTACACCAAGGGCTACAAGTTCTCAACTTATGCCATCTGGTGGATCAATCAGAACATAAGCAGATACATCAAGAATAACAGCCGCACCATAAGAGTGCCGGTCCATGCTCAGGAGAAGCTGGGCAAGATCCTCAGATGCCAGGCTGACTTCATTGATGAATACGGCATGGAGCCTACCTATGAAGAACTTGGCGAGAGACTTGGCATGAAGGCCAAGGAGGTTGAGTTCTACCTCACGGCAAGTGAGAGGACGAGTTCTCTCCAGGAAAAGATCGGCGATGATGACGCCGAGATGATGGATTTCATCGCCAGCGATGAGCCCACTCCCCAGGAGGTCCTGGAAGAAGAGGAACGTGACTTCCTTCTCCACAAGGCTATGGAGACATGCCTCACGGAGCGTGAGAAGTTCATCATCGAGAGGAGATTCGGCATCAACTGCGACAGAAAATACACTCTCGACGAAGTAGGCAACATGGTTCACGTAACCAGGGAGAGAGTCCGCCAGCTCGAGCTGCAGGCACTTAAGAAGCTGAGGCTCGGTCTCGGAGGATACGTAGCCGCATGAGCCGTGCCGGTCCCCCTCCGGACCGGCATTAATACTTTTTGCAATCAGATTTCATAAGAGTTTAAATCGGTTCTGCAATCTGATATCATTCAGTTACATTCAGGAACATTCGAGTCTGACAGATAAAGGATACCTTGATGGCCGTTAATACAAAGATCTATACATTCGAGAAAAAAGATGAGCGGGCAGGATACGTACTGACCGTAGAAAAGAACGGTGTCAGATACGAGACGGTCTATGTCGAGATGCGAGCCCCGAACAAGAATGTGTTAAAGAGGATGGTTGAGGCTGCCAAGGGACCGGCCAGAACGCTGACTCAGTTCGCAAAGGACTGCAGCGATATTTCGAAATGTCCCCAAAATACGAAGAAGATAAATACTCCCGCTTTTGCCAGAGTCCTTGCCGGAAACGATGTTGTCAGGCCACTCAAGGAAGAGATCATTCAGGCGCTTCTTAATAACGCGGCCGACAGAAAGATCGTCAATCCGGATGATCTTCTGCGTGCAAACGGATATGAATTGAGATCAGTTGCCGAGCGTGAGAAGAATGCCTCGATGTCGCTCGAGAGCACCAGGGAGTTCATTGCCCTGAAATCACGTGCGGATGCCGACATCAGGAGAAGATTGTCGGCTATCGGGAACACTACATGGATATCTGTTCCGGATTTCAGTTCTGCAAAGGTTCCGGACCGTCCGCATAATGACAGATTCTTTTTCAGCGACAGGTTCGGCGTCATAGAACCTTATGACCTGAATACCGTTTTCATGGATACAGGAACGAATCTCCCGGTTTACTGGGGCTTTTGCATAGATTCAACGGCTCCCTCCGTAAGAGTTGACAAGGCCGGAGCCGTAAAGAAGTTTCGTGAGATCCTGTTGGAGGACATAATCCATCCGGAGGAGATGAACGATCTTAAGATAAGTTTCGTCTATCAGAACAGGAATCTGTATAATGCCGCAGTCAGCGAATTATCCGATATCAAAGTAAGCAACTACATCTCGGTGGTGCTCATTCAAAAAGGCGAGATCGCGGCCGAGTTCACGCTCGGAAGAAGAGACGGAAAGAAGCAGAGCTGTCTGCTCGGAGAGGCATGTGAACATTTCGAAGGCGACGGCCCGGAAGAGGCAATAAAGATAATGAACTACGGCCATATAGAGCGAATGGATGTTCCGCTCTTCGGGTATTGAGAGTTTGCGTAAGGGGCAGTGAAGATGAACAACGACAGTTCCATATATACGGTGAAGAAAGATCTTAATACCCACGAGTACATCCTGACGGTAAGTAACGGCAAGGATAAGGTGCAGACCATATTCGTGGAAGCTTATACACCCGACAAGACCAAGCTAAAAGAGCTGCTGGTCTTTGCAAGAGGCAACAAGCGGACGATGGCACAGTTTGCAAAGGACTGCAGCGACAAGAACAAGTGCAGGGAAAACAAGACTCAGATCAATCCGCCCGTATTGTCGAGGATAATGCAGGAAAATGACATCAAGAGACCGCTCAAGGCGGGACTCATCCAGGCTATGCTCAACAATGCCGACGACAAGACTCTTGTTACTCCGGCTAACCTCATGAGGGCTAACGGACTTATCGAGAAAAAGCTTCCGAATGAATATGATTTGTCTTTCAACAATTATATGGAACCTGCTATGACACAGGACCGTGAGATAAAGCCATTTTCAGACCGTTACAACCAGGTGGATGAAGAACGTGCGATCGAAGACATCGAGACGGAACTTGCTTCCAAAGGATTCAAGTTCCTGAGTTTTCCGAATGCCGGATCAGACTCGTTCACTGTTGAAGACGGTAAGATAAAAGACAATACCCCGAACAGATATGATCTCGATATGGATCTGGACTATGTTGCCTCGGTAGAGGACAAGAAGGGAAAGAAGTTCATCTGGGGTTTTGTTTTCGACGGAAATGAGCCGGAAGACATAGGAAGCGGAGAACTCATATACGAGGAATTGTATTATGAGGGTTACTACCGTGATATGGATGAACCGGAATTCGGGATGGCGGATGACGTCATCGAGAAGAACAGCAAGATCCTTTTGAGGGTTCTTCTCGATCCTTCATCCATGAAGGGCATCAACATTAGCTTCGTCTGCCAGAACCGCATCTGGTATAACTGGGCTGTCGAATCGCTTCAGGATGTAACGGTTGATAATTACATATCGGTAATACTCATCCAGGGAAGGAAGATCGTTTCGGAATACACACTCGGGAATAAAAACGGCAAGCACCCTAAATGTCTTTTGGGAGAGTTCCGCATTTACGACGGGGAAGACAGGTACGAGCGTGACGCCGATCTGGTCGACGGAAAGCTCGAATATTATTTGCTGCCGCCTTCAGGCTATTGATCGAAAAATAATTCCAGAAAATCCTTGACAAAGTATTCCCATCAGAGTATATTTTAATGTTACACGGTGGCATTAATTTGTGCCACGGGTCATTATAAAATCTATTTTGTTTTCGGAGCCGGTAACTCCGATCAGGTAAGTGTTTAAGCCGTGTGAGACATCACACAAAGTATTACAAGTTTTTAACTTTGACCGACCAAAACAAGACAACAGCAAGCAACAGTAAGGCATCTGCAGCAAAATAGCGCAGATTGTGCCGTCAGCCCCTGCGGAGGACGGGTATAGTACCATTAAATGTACTCTTAATATTTTTTGCAAGATAATTGCAGAAAATCGTTTGAAAGGGAGCGCATGCGGTGCTATCATTCAGCAACGGTAAATATAAATGCGGAATAAGGGATAGATAAAGCGTTTACAGATTACCGTTTCGTCACATAAAAGTATACAGCAATAGATGTCGTTATTTTAAGATTCCGGAATAAGGGAGAGATCATCAGTGACTTACAAGGATTTTGACTTGCAGGAGCAGGAGAGGTTGATGCGCCTCACTAACCACTTGGGTGGTGATTTCAAGGCCTGGTTTGACCAGACTGACGTGCAGATAAGGTCTGCTATCAGGAAGTATGTTTCCTTTAAGAGCACTACTTTCGATCATGAGGATCTGGTCCAGCAGGGATGGCTTATCCTTCTTGAGTGCATTGTCACATACGATGCTTCCAAGGGTGCTTCATTCAAGACTTTTCTTGACCGTACCCTTGAGCGCGAGATCCCTAAATTTGTTGACGGCGCTAACGCGAAGGTCGTTGTTAACCCGCGTGTCAACATCCGCAAGATGAAGGTCAAGAAAATGGAACGCGAGTTCCGCAGCAAGCATGGTGTCGACCCCACTGTCGATCAGCTTGCAGAGATCTGCGGCTTCAGTGTCAAGGAGGTCAGAGAGGCACTTTATGCCTATGACGTGTCAACAAACATGTTGTCACTGAACAACACCGGAGACGAATCTGACGGAGAGTACCTTGACTCGTTCCAGAGTGAGATCACCGGTTTTGAGGCCATCGAGAGGGCCTATACAAGGGAGATAGTTGCAAATGCTATCGAAGAAGCCCTGACAAGCACAGAGAGACTTGCCGTCAAGATCATGTTCGGTTTTTTTGACGGCAAGGAACACACCAACCAGGAAGTTGCTGACATCATGGGTCTTAACAGCAGGCAGCATGCAAACCAGATCATCGGCCGTGCCCTCAAAAAGTTGAGGGACGCCGTTGACAACCCGCGTGCAGCGTAACATAAAGATAATCAGAAGAGCTTTTCAATATTTCAGATTCAACTTGATAAACGGAAAAAGGGAGGTTGGTAATTATGCTGATACCAACAGTTATTGAACAGACCGGAAAAGGCGAGAGAGCATACGACATCTACTCCAGACTGCTGAAGGAGAGGATAGTCTTCATAGGCGGCGAGATCAACGATCAGGTTGCAAGCTCAGTGATAGCACAGCTCCTGTATCTTGAGTCGGAGGCACCCGATAAGGACATTTATCTTTACATCAACAGCCCCGGAGGATCCGTGACGGCGGGCATGGCGATCTACGACACCATGCAGTACATCACATGCGACGTGTCGACGATATGCGTCGGAATGGCTGCGAGCATGGGTGCATTCCTCCTGGCAGGCGGAGCAAAGGGAAAGAGATGCGCTCTTCCTAATGCGGAAGTCATGATACACCAGCCGATAGGAAGCACCGGCGGTCAGGCTACCGATATAAGCATCGCCGCGGAGCATATCTTAAGAACGAAGCAGAGGCTGAATGAGATCCTGGCTGCAAACTGCGGCAAGGATATCGGACAGATCGGTGCGGATGTCGAGAGAGACAACTGGAAGACCGCACAGGAAGCCTGTGAGTACGGACTGATCGACCGCGTAGTAACTAACAAGAACATCAAGAGCGACGAATAAGGGAGATTCACATCATGATCTACTATCAGTATTTTTTGGATTGGAAAGACTATGAGAAGCCGGGCCGCAATTCCGGCAGAGGACGTGTGTACGCATACGAACCGCGTACCGAGTTCGAGGATAAGTACCGCGAGGACAAGGTCAACGACATCAATGATGACTTCCGCGGCGAGTACCAGAAGGACAACAAGTTCCTCATCTATGTATCCAGAACGACAGACCGTTCAATGGAACTCTGTGTTGCGGTCGACATCAGGTATTTCGATGATCCCGAGTGCGAAGCAAGGATCCTGAGCGCATTCCCCGAATGCGTCATCACGAAGCGCAAGGAGATCACCATTGCGGACTTCAGAAGGGAAGTGAGCAACAGCAGATTCTACGGCGCAAACAAGACACTTTCCGCACTCAATATCGATTACAGAAATCCTTCGTTTTTTGATGCATATCCTTTTGACAAGGAAGAGCAGATGTATGAAGGCTCAAAGATGACAAAGGAGCAGTGCAGGAAGAAGGCTGAGAAGATCCTTGCTTCAAAGTCCATGAAGGATGAGCTTGCCAGGATCTATTCCAGAAAGAACAGCAGACAGTACTACGGTCATCCTGTTCACTATCTTATCAGCGCAGGAGAATGGGGAGCTGCAATGGACATGACCGACCTCCTCATCGGGGCTCTCATCAGCAACGGCAGACTCCTTTCCGGAAGACAGACCATCATCCGCAATGTCCGCAAGGGTACATACAGGGATGAGAACTATAAGCAGATCCTTCAGGCTGCCGAAGGCGGGGTTGTCATAATCGAGATAAACAGCCAGGATGACATGGGAATCTTCGCTACTGACTTTCATGAGTTCACGAAGGTGACAGGAAACATACTCAGCAATCAGAAGAAGGATACGCTCTTCATATTCGTCGAGATCATGGGTGAGTCCATGAGAAATGAAGACGCTCTGATAAATATAACTTCAAAAGCAGACATCATTCAGATAAAAGAAGGCAGCGGCACTTTTGAGCAGGCCAGAGACTATCTGATCGATCTGGTCGGCAAGGTCGAGTTTACTGTGGATGACAAGGAAGAGGCCGTAAGTTTCCTTCCGAAGCAGGATACGTATTCAGTTACAGATATCTACTGCGCATTCAACGCATGGTACGGCAGCGGCCTCAAGAACCACATCTATAAGGCTTATAAGGATAAGAAGTCTTATCAGGTCGAGATCACTCCTGTCGAGAGCAAGCCTTATGATGAACTCAAAAAGCTAATAGGCCTGGAGCAGATCAAGACTGTTGTCGATGATGTCATTGCAGCAGGAAAGGTCAGGTGTGCGCGTGAGCGTATGGGACTTAACACCGATAACTCTTCAATGCACATGATCTTTACCGGTACTCCGGGAACGGCCAAGACTACAGTCGCAAGACTTCTGGCCCAGATCCTTAAGGACGAGGACATCGTCAAGTCCGGAAAGTTCATCGAGTGCGGGCGTCAGGATCTCGTTGCGAGATATGTAGGCTGGACTGCAAAGACCGTAGCCGAGAAGTTCAAGGCGGCTCAGGGCGGCGTCCTCTTCATCGATGAGGCATATTCCCTTGTCGATGATGGGAATACTTTCGGAGCCGAGGCCATCAACACGATCACACAGCTCATGGAGAATTACCGTGATCAGGTCATCGTCATCTTTGCGGGATACCCTGACAAGATGCAGGATTTCCTTGAGCAGAATGAGGGCTTAAGAAGCCGTATAGCTTTCCACCTCAACTTCCCGGATTACTCTTCCGAGGAACTCGTGGACATAATGAAGCTGATGTGCGAGAAGCGTCAGTATACGGTTACTGACGAAGCACTTGAAAAGTGCCGCGGGATATTCGAGCAGGCTATTCGTGTCGAGAATTTCGGTAACGGCAGATATGTCAGAAATGTCCTCGAGCAGGCAATAATGCGTCAGTCGAACAGGCTTGTTACTTCGGCTTCCGCATCCGGAAAAGTCACTGACCTTTCCAAAGAAACAATGTGCAGGCTTGAGGCCGGAGACTTTAATCCGGTCCCGCTCGGTAATAAGGGAGGCACAAGGATCGGATTTGCAGTCTGATCCCGCATCCCGATAAAACAACCATTTTACCTCCATGGTTTTATTCTCCTTTCTGCGTTCCGCCCCGGCAGGCTGTTGGTCTGCCGGGGCGTGCGTTTTTATGCCGGCTGTTTACAAAAACGGCAAACGTCACATACATAATTTCAGACGGCCTTCCCAAAGTTTTTCAAAGCTTTACGGTGTGCGGAATACCCCGAAATGTTACATTTTTCGCGCAGCTGCAAAAACTTGTTTACTGCGGGAAAACGGCTGTTATATAATCTCCATCCTTGGCCGGGCCAAATGCCGAAGATCTCACCATAATGAAAGGAATAAGCACTATGGAAAAAGCAGAAATGGAAGCAAAGATAAAGGAACTGATCAAGATGTATGCCCCTGAAGGCACAACTTTCAAGTGGTTCAAAGGTACAAGAAGGATGGGCTATTGTTCTTTCAGGTACAGTGTGCCCCTGGGAAAGTACACAGATTTTGTGGTTGCAGTAAGTACTGTGGTTGCAAAGACAGGTGATTGGGAAAAAGTGCGCCTGGTCGCACTTCATGAGATAGCTCATGCAAGAAATCCTGATTGTGATCATGAGAGACCATGGAGATGGGATTGCATTGCAATAGGTGGTGATGGCCAGAAATATTATAACTGCCCATCAGCATCAGATCCTTCAAAATGGTAAAGGTTTGAGTATTAAAAAGCCCCCGGGTGCATGTGGCACACGGGGGCTTACTATTTGCTTGTGTCTTGTCAGAGGATACCGAGTTCCTTAAGCTTCCTGATCGTTTCTTCAGGGCTTATATGCTGAATGGCAGTGCCGCCGATCTCACACCATTCCCTGACGTTTCTGCCGAAGTCGTCGATGAGGATGCAGTCTTTGCCGAAGCAGTAATCGGGCTTGTTTTCGCGGTATACGATGTTGACCTTGATGTCCTTTGAAAGGAGACGCCTTACCCAGCTTATCTTGTCATCGCCGGCGGTTACGATCCCGCGTCTTGCCTTAGGGATTCCAGTAAGGATCTCGCAGCGGTCACCGTATACACCATATATCAGATCGAACATCTCTTTCGCTCCGGGGAGCAGCTCGAGCTTATCGTAGAAGTGGCCTACCTCCTTGATCTTAGCCCACATCGCGTCGTCCCTTGCGGGATCCTCGACACCGTTTATGTCTTGGGGTTCTATCTTGCAGAGTTCGGCAACTCCGCGTTCAAAATCGGCCAGTACACCGTCCATGTCAAAATAGATCTTTTGTATCATCAGTTTTCCTTTCCGGTAATCAAGTTAGCTTTTCCGAATATTATTCTACAACAAATACGTTGTGTTTTTATTTCGTGAAAGATCAGAATGGGACAGTTTGCTGAGTCAGAGCATCGACTTCTTTCATTGCCTCCTCCAATGTGAGTTCACCGTTTGCAAAACCGAGGACTGGATGTGCAAGAGAAGCCAGAAGTGAGGGGCAGTCCTTGGTTATATAGTCGTTTGTCGTCCACACTATTTCCCATACACGGTAATTAATAAAAGTAGATGCGGTAACGGCAGTCCCATCATCTTCTTCAGATAAAAAGAATCTCGGTGTGTAGAAGATCTGATCTTCGTTACGCGATATGCTCCAGTTCTGCATTACGACCGCTTCCGAATTGATGTGATTTATGAGTTTAAGCAGTTCCGGAATGCGGTCCGCTTCAATATCTTCGACTGCTATGCAGAGCTTGAATTCGGCATGGTCTTTCAGAAACCTTATGCTTCCGGAAAGCTGTCCGTCCGGTATTTCCGGTGTGTCGTAGATCATGGTGAAGCGGGGGATGTCTCCTTCTTTGTCAAACTTGTAAGATATCTTTTCATAGTCAAAAAAATCCATGAGATACAGGATCCTATCCGAATATCTTGCTGATACCGGTTTGTAGGACTTTCTCTTTTTGACATGCACCGGATCTTTCTCGATGTAAGTCAACGGGATACCGTTCTTCATCAGTATTGAATCAATCTCTTCTTCTGACGGGAGCGATGCATGGTATCTTTCCAGAAGCAGTCCTGCAGTTGTTTCCCACCGGTAAAGAGTGTTCATGCTGATCTCAAGATCGTATGTTATTTCCTTATCGCATTCGAGACGCCTGAGGCATATCGTGACCGTCTCAATGTGGTAAGGGATATCGATGTTTGCGATCGAATCGAAATCGTACTGCTTGTCCCCGATCGTAAGTTCCACATTGCTGATGAACCAGAGAAACGTTTCTTTCTCAGTTATCTTAAGATATGGTCTCTCAAGGTCTTCCAGCAGGACGTATAACTCCCAAAGTGCTTCGCAGTATAATCCTGCAGGTTTGTTTGTGATCCTTTCCGTCATGTGATCACCTCCTTTAAATCTATCCTTATTCCTTGAAGGAAACGCCACAGATATCAGTGCTTCCTGCTACTGATATCTATGTGACGTTCCGGGTGTTTGTTTTTAAAGATTTTGAAAACTCTATACAGCTTCGCCTTCAGTTCCGGCATCAGCTTCGCTTATCTTTGCGGCGATATCGATCTCTTTGATCCTCTCCAGCACATCAAAGATGATGTCATCCGGTCCCATCGCCCCGAAGATCCCCTCGAAAAGATCAGCATATTCCTCGCGGCATACAAAGTGATTTCCGTATTCAAAGCAGATCTCTTTCCAGCCTGATCTGATCTTCGTTGACGGGTAATCTTCAGATGCGCCTAAAGCTACACCTGTGGTTCCGAATTCTGTGTCTTTGCAGGGCCCGTTGAATATACAGTCTCTGACACCGGCAAATACCTTCTTAAATTCCTCCCAGCCTTCTCCGGGATTGATGTCTGCGATGAGATGTTCTCCGCTTCTTGTTATCAGGGTAAGTGAGACACAGCCGATGCAGACATTACCCATTGCCAGAGGCTCGGAGAGGAGGTAAGCCGCGATGTTGTTCTTCAGCTCGGAAAGCATATGCTTTCTCCTGATGAAACGGATAAAGCAGTCGACCACTTTAGATGTGAGTTCGGCATCTTCTGATTCCAGGATGTCTCCTGGTGTGACCGAACCCTTGTTCCATCCTTCGATCTCTTCTGCGGGGTTGTACCACTTGTAGCTGTTGAAGACGAGATCCGTGCAGTCTTTGTCAGCATCAGTGATATCCCTGCCGGTTATCTCGTTCGGTGACGTTGTATTTGACAAGTTTTTAACAAGATCGTACACAAACATCAGCCTGTACTGTGTGTGCACGTTGCCTGACCATTTGTCCATCTCCGAATGGAAGAACGTAAGCCAATACTCTCTGCCCCTGTAGAAGCACCTGATCCAGCAGTATTCTCTGCGGTCGTTGTCCCTGGTCCTGATTCCCTGTCCGCCTTTTGTATAGATCGTAAGTCCTTCGAGATTTCTTTTGAGGAGCTCATCGATAACTTTATTTCTTGCCTCGGCGTGCATGGTGATAATGACCTCTCTGGTCTCTTCGTAATTGTTGTACATATTCTGTACCTTCCTTTCTTTATAAAAATTTATGAAAGCTTTTTGATTTGCCGGGTATTAAATAAGCCCGGCCTGACTGAGTTCGCGGTCGATCTTCTGAATTGTGTTCCCGGCTTTTTCGGGACCTGCCAGTGCCTCGCAGAGCAGGGGGC
>Ga0247611_10000657_pt1 | contig 68585 bp, 64 predicted proteins | sample 177DNAGHGhighgp2_FD_192422 | JGI IMG/M metagenome (GOLD analysis project Ga0247611, IMG submission 192422) | Sheep rumen microbial communities from Palmerston North, Manawatu-Wanganui, New Zealand - 1770 DNA GHGhigh gp2 | ecosystem: Host-associated > Mammals > Digestive system > Stomach > Rumen...
ATTTGATGAGAATTGTCGCGTTCTGAAAGCGAAGAACGCACTGCTCGAGAACGATTTTGAATCGTTTCTCGCGCTGCTGAATGAATCCGGGAACTCATCCTATACGATGCTGCAGAACGTAATCGCTGAGGGTCATGACAGCGCGCAGGCAATGGCGTTTACGATCTGCTATGCAAAGAAAATCCTGAACGGCCGCGGTGCGGTGCGCGTACACGGCGGCGGTTTTGCAGGAACGGTGCTTGCGATCGTCCCGAACGATCTGCTCAACGATTTTTGCGCAGAAATGGACCGTGTTCTTTCGCCCGGCGCGTGCAAACCGCTTACAGTCAGAAAGCGCGGCGTGTACGAACTGCATTTGGAGGATTAAAGCATGAATCGGAGACGGTTTTGGATTGCGTTGTTTGTCTTCAGCCTGGTCGGACAGATCGCATGGGTCGTTGAAAACATGTATTTCAACGTCTTCATCTATCACATGTTCAACGCATCCCAAGGCAACATCGCCCTGATGGTGCAGGCAAGCGCCGTTGCGGCGACGCTGACGACGCTGCTGATCGGCGCGCTTTCCGATCGACTCGGCAAACGCAGGTCGTTCATTACCGTTGGCTATCTTCTTTGGGGCATTTCCATCCTCGTATTTGCTGCGCTGCGCGTAGATTGGATCGAAACGCTTTTCCCCTCCACCGCACAAAACACGGCGAAGGCCGCGTCAATCGGCGTCTCGCTCGTGATTGCGTTCGACTGTTTAATGACGTTTTTCGGATCGACCGCGAACGATGCCTGTTTCAACGCATGGCTGACCGACAGCACAAACGAATCGAACCGCGGCAAGGCGGAAGGTGTCAACGCCATGATGCCGCTTCTGGCGATTCTTGTCGTGTTCGGCGGAACGATGTGGGCCGAAAAAGACAACGCGACACATTGGACGATCCTATTTCTGATGATCGGCGCGATCGTTCTTGTCACCGGCATTCTCGGGTTCTTTCTGATTGACGAGACGAACAAGAAGGAGCGTCCGAAAGACCGATACGTTCAAACGCTGTTTTACGGATTCCGACCGAGCGTGATCCGTGACAATCCCGATCTGTATCTGACGCTTCTCGGATTCACGATCTTCGGCATTTCGATTCAGGTCTTTATGCCGTATTTGATCCTGTATTATACCGAGGGTCTGCATTTGAACAACTACGTCATGATCATGGCGCCTGCCATCGTGCTTGCTGCGATCGCAACCGCGTTCTACGGACGCGCGTACGACCGGATTGGATATCGAAAGTCCTTGATCCCCCCGCTCGTCGTGCTTCTGATCGGTTATGCAGCTTTGTTCCTGTCCCGGCACGTTGCGCTCGTATTCATCGGTTCACTCCTGATGATGTGCGGATACCTTTGCGGAATGACGGTATTCGGCGCGCGCATCCGCGACTGCACGCCCGACGGCATGGCTGGAAGGTTCCAGGTGCTTCGCATCATCGGACAAGTTCTGATTCCGGGCGTGATCGGTCCGGAGATCGGAAAGCGGGTCCTTGCCGGCGCAAACGTCATTCAGAACGATGACGGAACCTTCTCCTTCATTCCGAACGCGAACATCTTCCTTTGGGCGGGTATCGTGTTGCTGCCGATCTCTATTCTGATTGCAATCGAAGTCTTCCGTTATAGAAAGGCGATCCGTCATGCTTAATGCTTATCCGCGTCCGCAGCTTCAACGCAACAGTTTTATCAATCTAAACGGCGTATGGGCGTTTGCCGTTACGAACGGCGAACAGCCGGACGCCTATCCAGAAACGATCGTCGTCCCCTATCCGCCGGAATCGTCGTTATCCGGTCTCGAACGCCGGATTCTTCCGAATGAAACGATGTGGTATCGCCGAACGTTTCCTATGCCGGAACACAGAGATGACGAACGCGTGATCCTGCATTTCGGCGCGGTCGATCAGTTCGCGGAAATCCTTTTAAACGGCAATCTCGTAGGAAGGCACGCAGGCGGATATCTTCCTTTTTCGTTTGACGTCACCGATTTTCTGCTTCCAAGCAACGTGCTGATCGTAAATGCAATCGATACGCTTGATCATGCCTATCCTTGGGGCAAGCAGAAGCATAAGAACGGCGGAATGTGGTATACGCCGTTTTCCGGCATCTGGCAAACCGTTTGGATGGAAGTCGTGCCGAGAGTGTACGTCACGCATCTATCCATTACGCCGACGCTCGATTCCGTTACGATCGCGATCGAAACGAACAATGCGTTTCCGGGCGCAACCGTCACGGTTCAAACGGACAATGACCCCCTTGTCATTTCATTCAATGCTGCGGAACAGTCATTCCAAATTCCCGATCCCATCCTTTGGACGCCGGAACGGCCACACGTATATCCGTTTACGATCCAATGCGGAAACGATATCGTGCAGTCGTATTTTGCGCTGCGCACCGTCTCGTCCGGTGTGATTAACGGCATTCCGCGCTTGCTCCTGAACGGAAAACCGTACTTCTTTCACGGACTGCTGGATCAAGGCTACTGGCCAGACGGGCTCTGCCTGCCTCCGGATGACAACGGGTATGCGCGCGATATTCTTGCCGCAAAAGCGCAGGGGTTTAATACGCTTCGGAAACATATCAAAATCGAACCGCTCCCGTACTATGAAGCATGCGACCGGCTTGGGATGCTTGTGATCCAGGACTTTGTGAACAACGGAGAATACCGTTTCTTTCATGACACCGTGCTTCCGACGATCGGCTGCAAGCGCCTGCGCGACTATCGCATGAACCGTGATCCGCGTTCGCGCAGGATTTTTGCGGAAACTGCAAAAGAAACGATCCGACATCTCCGTAACGCTCCATGCATTGTGGGCTGGACGATCTTCAACGAGGGCTGGGGGCAGTTCTGCGCGGACGAGATGTATCACAGTCTGAAAGCGTTCGATCAAACGCGTTTTTTCGACGCGACGTCCGGGTGGTTTCAGCAGAAATCGAGCGACGTCAGAAGCGAGCATGTGTATTTCAGGCGGTTACGCCTCAAAAAGAGCAGCAAACCGTTTCTGCTTTCGGAATTCGGCGGGTACGTATACACGGAAAACGCCGGGAAGAAATACGGCTACCGATTCTTTTCCGATCGAGACGCCTATCGAAGTGCGGTCGAAAAGCTCTATCGCGAGGAAATCCTGCCTGCAATCCCGAAAGGACTCTGCGGCGCGATCTATACGCAGATCTCCGACGTCGAGGAGGAGAAAAACGGGATCGTGACGTATGACCGCAAAACGATCAAGTTGGATCGCGGACGGATGAAGGACATCGCGGAAGCTCTGCAGGCCGCAATCGAAAACTGAGAAATAAAAAAAGGACCGCAATGCGGTCCTTATTATATGAGAATCGATTAGTTGAGCGCGTCCTTCAGAGCTTTGCCCGCTTTGAATGCAGCAGCCTTGGTTGCGGCGATCTCGATCTCTTTGCCGGTTGCCGGGTTGTGGCCCTTGCGTGCCGGACGGGTCTTCGCTTCGAAAGAGCCAAAGCCAACGATGGAAACCTTCTCGTCCGCCTTCAGTGCGTCGACGATGGTATTGACAACTGCGTTAACCGCATTTTCTGCATCCTTCTTGGACAGATCGCTCTTCTTTGCAACTGCCGCGATAAGTTCAGTCTTGTTCATGCTTATTCCTCCATAAATGAATTTCAAATGTTGAGATCCGCTCTTGACGAGCAGAGCCTATTTTACCAATCAAATCCTCTTTCGTCAAGTCCCAATTTGCGTTTTTACTTGGAAAATAGGCATTTCTTCGCCTTTTCCCAGTACTTGTCCTGCTCGGAAAGCGGGAGCTTTGATAAATCCTTTCCGTCGCTTGCGGCAAGCTCCTCCATCTTTCCGAATCGGGCGATAAACTTGTCCGTCGCATCGTGCAGGATCTGCTCGCCGTCGAGTCCCAAAAGTCGCACGACGTTGACGATCGCAAACAACAGATCCCCCGCCTCTTCAGAAACCGAACCGGACCCGTTCATTGCGGCATTCAGTTCGTCAAGTTCCTCGTAAACCTTCGGCATCGCCTCCGACACGTCGTTCCAATCGAAACCGACTTTGCGAGCACGCTTCTGCACCTTGCTTGCGCGCATCAGCGCGGGGAAGCGTTTTGGTACGGCGCACAGAACTTCCTTTTGTGTCTTTTGATGTTTTTCCGCCTGTTTGAGCTCGTCCCAGCGTTTTAAAACGGCATCGGTATCCTCCGCCTTTTCCGTTCCGAAAACGTGCGGATGACGATAGATCATCTTTTTCACGATGCCGTCCGCGACGTCGCTTTCGTCGAAGCGACCTTGCTCATTCGCAATTGTCGAATGAAACACGACGTCCATCAGCACGTCCCCGAGTTCCTCCACGATGTGCGCGTCGTCCTGCTCATCGATCGCGTCGTTGAGTTCATAGCATTCCTCAATGAGATCTCCCTTCAGGCTTTCATGCGTTTGCTCGCGATCCCACGGACATCCGCCCGGCGCACGAAGCCGCCGCATCACCGCGACGAGGTCATAATACCCGTATCGCGTCCGTTCTTCAAAGGATGCGGGTTTCACGAACAGAACGGAACCGGCAAACAGCGTACGCTTTCGGTCAAGATCCGCAAGCGGAAACGTGCGAAGTGAATAGTGTCCGTCGTCCTGCATCGTGGCGAGCGTGACCGGCCAGTCATCCGGATAGATCTCCGAAAGCGCAAGCTTGACCTCGCCGGCGATGATCGGATTGTCCAGTTCCTCAACGCACAGCGGAACGGACGGATCGACCCGCTTCGGAAGTGATCTTGCTGCAAACACCTGTGCGTCCTGCAGTTTCGGAAACGCGGCCTTCGCATAGGATACACCGGGAAGCACTTCAATGCGGAATCCGCGTTTTTTCGCCGCTTTTTCAATGGCGGGAAGTTGTGCGTAGCATCCGTCTCCCATCACCGCATATACGCAGTCCGAATTGGAAACGAGCCTGTCCGCGATTGCTGCGTTCAGCGCGTCAAAATCATCTGACGACTCGTACAGATCATCCATGGAAACAAAAGGAATGCCCGCTTCCAGTACCGGCTTCGCAGACGGGTGCTCTTCCGTCTGTAGATACAGTTTCGGCGCGTTTAAAACAGCGTCCCATGCCGTTCGCGTCAGCGTTTGCGGCGTGGAAAGCGGTGCGATCGTGATGGTTTTCATATTATCTCCTTGCAAAACGGGCGAGTTTTCTTCCACCCGGAATATAGGCGAGCTCCTCTTTGGTAAACATCCCGAGCAGCAGCGTGAACACCGCATATACGGCTACGGCAACGACGATTGCCAGGATCGTTGGAATCATGGTTATTTTTCCGGTTTGGAAAAGCACCGGCTTAGAAAGCAGTGTTTGCGTTCCCCAAGCCGCTGCGCCCATCAAAGCGGATGCAATCGCGGGTTTTAGGAACGTGTCGATCGCATTGATTCTTGCCTTCGTGACCTTCAGAAGCGCAACGGTATCCAGAATGCCCGCAATGCCGTAGCACGCAAGATTTGAAAACACCGCGCCGAGGATGTTGACGTTCTTCATAGGAATAAAGATGAAGTTGACGGCAACCTTTGTCAGACCGCCGATCAGCAGAAAATACATCGGCAAGCGATGTTTTCCGGCGCCCTGCAGCGCGCCGGTTGCGGTCTGAACAAGCGAAATGAAGATAACAGTAAACGCGGCGACATGCATCAGGGGCACTGCAATTTCAAACGCTTCGGGCGTCACGCGCGAGTAAAGCAGACGAATGATTGGTCCCGCAAGCACGGAAAGCCCAACCGCACACGGCATACCGATCGCCATTGCAATCTTCATGCTCAGGACGGATAGGTTTCGTACGCCCATATGATCGCTCCTTGCACGTGCAGCCGCAATCGCGGGCACGACAGACATGGAAACACCTACGGTAAGCGTTGCCGGAAGATTGATTATGGATCGTACATATGTGCAAAGCGCCGTATAATTGAGTTTTGCGTATTCTTCCGTAAAGCCGATTCCCATCAAAAGGCGTTTGATCATAACGGAATCGAGAAAGTTTGCGATGGGTAGAATCGATGCGCCGAGTGTAATTGGAATCGCGATGATAAGCATCGGTCCCAGCACGGGTTCGTTCGGATTTGAATTCTTGATTAGCGCCGGATACTGTTCTTTTGTATGGAAGTAGAACGCGATTATCACAAAAAGCGCAAGAATCTCGGATACCGTCACGCCCAAAAGCAGTCCGGCGGCGCCAGCTGCATATCGGATCTCCGAATTCTCATATCTATGGAAAAGCCATGCAGCAAGCAGCAACCCGGATAGCAGTTTGAAAACCTGTTCTGCAAACTGGGAAATGCTCGTTCCCGTCATGCGCTGAAGCCCCTGCAGATATCCACGGAAGGCACATATAAGTGAAACGAACAGCAGCGCAGGCGCAAGAGCCATCAAAGAATACTTTGCTCCATCGCCGCCGTCAAGGACGGACTCGCCGAGCCATTGTGCACCAAAGAACATCAGTGCGGAAGTCACCGCTCCGATCAGCAGCAGAAGCAGCAGTGAGCGTTGGAACACGCGTCTTGCACCGTCGTGATTACCCACTGCGGCACGTTCGGCAACCATGCGCGAGATAGCCGTCGGAATTCCCGAACTTGAAATAATCAGAAGCCAAGAATACATCGGATAAACAAGCTCGTAATAGAACATGCCCTGTTCTCCGACGATGCGCACCGCAAAAATACGGAAGAATACGCCGAGCAGCTTGCAGATGAGACCGGCGACCGCCAAGATCGCTGCACCTTTTACAAACGTTGTTTTCTGATTGATTTCCATGCGTTCAGTATAGCAGGTTCGGCACGGCATTTCAAGTATCAGGTGCCTCGCAGCGCTTCGACAAGAATCCCTTCATTTTCTTCGTACAGTGACGCGAGCATTTCGATCGGAAGCGGGTTTACACCTCTTCCCGCCTCGACGGTAAAGCCCTGCACCCCGAGCGTTCCGATCACCCAATCCTTATATCCGGCAAAGCTGCTATCGTATGGGACGTTCGCAACGGAATAACCGGATACCGCGGCGAAACGCTCGGCAAGCCGGAAGGAGCCGGCGGGCGCCCTTCCCCGATACTCCCAGTAGATTTCGCCGCCCTGCGTGTGATACGCGATCGCGCGGTCGTAACGGTCCGCGACCGTCAGTTCGTACATGGCGCGGTTTTCGGGCGCTTCGAGTGGGCGCGTGCCGACGTAATCGCGGGGGCCGGGACGCGTATATCCGTTCGCGAACTTGATCGCGCGCGCGTTTTCCCACCCCGCCGGATACCCGAGATTCAGATCGATGCCCGAAATGTTTGCTTTCCATCCGTCCGGAAACGGAATCGAAGGGTAGAACACAGACAGTGCTCTTGCGCTTTCATAAAAGCTGTCTCCTTCCGGAAACGCGCCGTTCACGAGATCGACACCGTCCGGATTGACGAGCGGAACGAGCGTCAGCGTTGCGTTTTCATACAGTTCCCGTGCAGGGACGCCGCCGATTGCGGTTTCGCTGGCGTATGCAGACGCGAATCGCTCCAAAAAAGACAACACCAAAGGCGTCGTGATCCATTCGTTCGCATGATGCGCGGCGTTGACGCCGACACGCAGCGAGCCTGCGCCGAAGCGCAGCGCTTCGATCTGCTTTCCCGCGACGCTCGTTCCGATCGGAAACCGGATGAGAAACGGATATCGTCGCGTCAGTCCATCGATCACACAGGCGGTTAAAAAAGACGAGTACGGTACGTTTGTCAATACAACGTCAAATCCAAGCGGTACGACGAGCGTTTCACCCGCATCCCACGCCGCGGACGGATTTGCAATGCGAATGCGTTCCGGCGTCGTTCGGAAGCGTTCCGCAAGCTTTTCGATCGATTCGCCCTCACGCAGAATCGCAACCGTCGCGCCGGTCAGAAACGGATACAACGCTGCCCAAGTAAGCCGGTCCGTCGTTCCGTCCGTTCGAATGCCGAATCGGCTTTGAAATCCCGTCAATGCGCGCTCGGTCCGTCTTCCGAAGATGCCGTCAACCGTGCCCGGATCCTCCCCTGCACGCAAAAGCGCAGTCTGCAGATATTGTACAAATAATCCCCCGTCGCCGAAACGCAGCGTCTGCATAGTCTGTCCTCCGCCGTTTTTTTAAATTCTATGCACGGCGAGCATCGGTTAGAAGAGAAACGCCATGCGCCGTCATCCCGCGCGAAGCGAGACAGCCCGGATTCTTTTTCACTGTGTTTCTCAAAGAAAACGGTTTCCTGCGCAAAAAGCCCGCTCACGGCGGAGCGGGCTTTTAGCAGTGTTTGATTATTCTTCGATTTCTGTTTCTTCCTCTTTGGCGTTCTTCTTGCTCATACCGCCGAGGATGAGGTTCGTGAGGATGCCGAGAATCAGCGCGCATGCAACGGTCGTAAGCGTAACCTTGCCGAAGCTGACAGACAAACCGCCGACGCCAGCGATCAGAATGACAGAAACGACGAACAGATCGCGGTTGTTGTTGAGGTCGACCTTCTGGATCATCTTGAGACCGGAGACTGCGATGAAACCGTACAGCGCGATGCAGACGCCGCCCATCACGCATGCCGGAATCGTTGCGAGGAACGTAGCGAACGGTCCGATGAAGCTGATGACGATCGCCATAATCGCGGTGCAGAGGATCGTGACGACGGAAGCGTTGCCGGAGATCGCGACGCAGCCGATCGATTCACCGTAGGTGGTATTCGGGCAGCCGCCGAAGATCGCGCCAGCAAAGGATCCAATACCGTCACCGAGCAGCGTTCGATGCAGACCCGGATCCTTCGTAAGGTCCGTACCGATGATGGAAGAAAGGTTTTTATGGTCGGCAATGTGTTCCGCAAAGACTACGAACGCAACCGGCACATAGGCAACGGCGATGGTTCCGATGTACTCCAGCGTGACCTCGTTGAAACCTTTGAACGCCTTCAGGAATGTGAGATCCGGAACCCATGCGATATTCTGGAACAGTGAAAAGTTAATGACCTTCAGCGCGTCGTTCCCGGTTGCATTGCCGATCAGTGTGAAGCAGGCAGCGACAAGATAACCGGCGAGAATGCCGATGATGAACGGGATCATTTTGAGCATCTTCTTGCCGTAAACAGAACAGAGCATCGTAACTGCAAGGGTTACAAGACCACAAACGAGGCATACATACGGAGACGCCGTGGACGTTGCGCCAGCGAGATCGCCGACCGCGTTGCCCGCAAGCGAAAGACCGATGATCGCAACGGTCGGTCCGATGACGACTGCAGGCATGAGTTTGTTGATCCATTTGACGCCCGCAAACTTGACTGCGATTGCAAATACGACATAAACGAGACCCGCGAAACATGCGCCGATGATGAGGCCGAGGTAACCGAGCTGCATCGATACGCCGCCTGCAAAAGCCGCAAGCATCGGTCCGATGAACGCAAACGAGCTTCCAAGGAAGACCGGGCTTCTGAACTTCGTGAAGAGCAGATAGACGAGCGTGCCGACGCCTGCACCGAACAGCGCCGCCGTCTGGCTCATGCCGTTGCCGACGATTGCCGGGACCGCGATGGTCGCCGCCATAATCGCGAGCAGCTGCTGCAATGCAAAGAGCAGCACCTGACCGAATTTCGGTTTGTCCTTGATGTTGTAGACCAGATTCATAATGTACCTCCCTGTGTCCTTTTATTATGCTGTGTCTATGCAAAGACCGGTTTCCGGTCTCTGTTTCTTCAGGATTCACGACGGCGAAGCGCGATCTCGTTTCTGCCGTCGAATTCCTCGACGCGGACGCAGACAAATTCGTCGCGCGAGGTGGGGACGTTCTTTCCGACGTAGTTTGCGGCAATCGGAAGTTCCCGGTGTCCGCGGTCGACCGCAACACAAAGGCGGATCGCGGCGGGTCTGCCGAGTTCGATCAGTGCATCCATTGCGGCGCGCGCCGTGCGCCCGGTGTACAGAACGTCGTCGACAAGGATCACGATCTTCCCGTTGACGTCAAACGGAACGTTCGTCCCGTGGACCTGCGGCGTCGGAAACAGTTCCTTGAGATCATCGCGATACAGCGTGATGTCAAGCGCGCCGAGCAGAACCTTCACGTCGGAGATGCGTTCGATGTTCGCCTTGATCCGCTCGGCAAGCGGCACGCCACGGCGGCGGATCCCTACGAGACAAAGTTCTTTCGCTCCCTCGTCCTTTTCGATGATCTCGTGCGAAAGGCGCATCAGCATGCGATCCATCGTCTGCGCATCGACCAGAATGTGTTCGTCCATCGCGTCCTCCGCATAAAAAAAACTTGCCGTTTGCACGGCAAGACAGACTACACGCATTGTGCTTATGGTGGCCTTGCCGGCATCTCGTACCGGATTAAAGGTTTCTTGATCGGATGCATCATACCACACGATATGGACTTTGTAAAGAGCCTAAAGGATATATTTTGTTGTTTTATGGAAAAACCGGCGTTTTTTTGTGTGCATTGGGACTTGTGAAGCAAACGGCGTTATGATAAAATGTGTTGAAATACGGAGGAACGCAATGCCCTACTTTACACACGGTGAAACCAAAAATAAACTCATTCTCCTATATATCTCGGATCGTGCAGACACGCTTCCGACGCGCGAGCAGTTATATCGCACCGCCATCATGAATTCTGAGATGTCCTTCTTTGATTTTGAAGAAGCGCTTGCGGAGCTTTTGGAGGACGGCCTGCTTGCCGAAGTACCGAAGCCGTTCGGAACGTGCCTCGGGGTGACCGATCTCGGCAGAGAAGCGCTGTCCATGTTTGAGAAGACCGTTCCGCAGGATGAGCGCAACCGGCTTGACGAATATCTTTCTATGCACCGCGGCGCGTTCTCAAGAGAAACGCAGGTAAGTAGCCGCATCGAAAAAACGGACGGCGGCGTCGTTTTGCATCTCCTTCTGACGGAGCGCGACCGGGTCGTCTTCTCCGTTTCCATTGACGTCGCAAGCGAGGAACAGGCGCTCTCGATGCGAAGCCGCTGGGACGACGTGAACGAGACGGTCTATAATTATATTTGGGATACGCTTTCAAGCAAACAGACGCATTGAGGGGAACTATGGATCTTTCGAAACTGAACCCGCAGCAGCGCGAAGCGGTGACGACAACCGAAGGGCCGCTTCTGATCCTTGCCGGCGCCGGCAGCGGCAAAACGCGCGTGCTGACGCACCGCATCGCATATCTGATTGAGGAAAAGAACGTCCCGCCCTTTCGCATCCTTGCGCTGACGTTCACGAACAAAGCCGCAAGGGAAATGCGCGAACGTGTTGACGCGCTCGTCGAGACCGACGCAAGCTCCATCTGGGTCGCGACGTTCCACGGTTTCTGCGCACGGCTGCTTTCGATGGAGATCGAACGGCTCGGATACGGAAAGGCGTTCATCATTTACGATGAGCAGGATCAGCAGTCGCTGATCGGTCACGTGATCAAGGACCTGAATCTCAACGATAAGGTTTTCAGCAAGCGAATGCTTGCCGGGATCTTTTCCGGCGCGAAAAACCATTCTCTTTCCCCACTCGCTTTTTTGCGAGAAACGGGACAGCCCGTGCAGGTACTGGATGCGTTCAAGCTCTATGAAAAGCGCCTGAAAGAAGCGAATGCGCTCGATTTCGACGATCTGCTTCTGATGACGATCCGCCTGTTCGAAGAGTGTCCGGACGTGCTTCAGAAGTATCGCGAACGATTCCGCTATATCCTTGTCGACGAGTATCAGGATACGAACCTTGCGCAGTATCACATCGTGAATCTGCTGGCGAAGGAGCATCGGAATCTTTGCGTCGTCGGCGACGACGATCAAAGCATCTACGCCTGGCGCGGTGCGGATATCCGCAATATTCTCGAATTTGAGAAGGACTTTGAAGGCTGCAAGGTCATCCGGCTTGAGCAGAATTACCGCTCGACCGAGAAGATCCTCGACGCAGCGAACGCTGTGATCCGCAACAACAAGGGCCGCAAGGAGAAAAAGCTTTGGACCGCCGAGCAGGGCGGCGAACCGATCGACGTACACGAAGCGACGGACGAACGTGACGAGGCGTACTACATCTGTTCGCGGATTGCAAACGGCGCACGCACGGGCAGTCGCTATGATGACTTTGCGATTTTGTATCGGACGCATGCGCAAAGCCGCGTTCTTGAAATGATGCTGAAAAGCTTCCTGATCCCCTACCGGGTCTACGGCGGGATCTCGTTCTTCTCGCGTGCTGAGGTCAAAGATATTCTCGCGTACCTCCGGCTGATTCTGAACCCCGCGGACGACGAGGCGTTTTTGCGCGTGATCAATCTTCCGTCGCGCGGCATCGGCGCACAAAGCATCGCCGCGCTCTCGGAAAACGCGCATCGCCGCGCGATTCCGCTGATGTCCGCCGTGATCTCGCCGGACGATCTTCCGGCGCGAACCGCTGCAAAGTTTCAACCGTTTCTCGACCTATTCCAAAAGCAGTATGAGGCGTTCGGTACGAAGCCGCTTGCGGACTTCACGCGTGAACTGCTCGATGCGATCGGATACGACGCTTATCTAAAGGAAGACAAGAAGGAAAACTACGAAACGCGCGTCGAGACCGTCGAAGAACTTTTGGGCTACATCGAAGAGTTCGAGTCCGGCTTCAACGATCCGGATGGAAACGTTCTGCAGGCGTTCCTTACCAACGTCGCACTGTTTTCGCAGGCGGACAACGTCGATGAATCGAACGGCTGCGTCAATCTGATGACGCTGCACGCCGCAAAAGGACTTGAATTCCCGAACGTGTTCCTTTGCGGGCTCGAAGAGGGGCTGTTCCCTTCCGGTCAGTCCTCCTATGACGAAGACAAATTAGAGGAAGAGCGCAGACTGTGCTACGTCGGGATCACGCGTGCAAAGAAACGGCTGTTCCTTTCCTATGCGCGTGAGCGCACGCTCTACGGGCGAACGGATGCTGCTCTGCCTTCCCGATTTTTGAACGAAATGGGAGATGCCATCCGTCTTCCGGAAGACCGCTTTGCGCGCAATCGCATACCGGAACGACGCGTTTCCTTCGCAGGGTCTCCCTCGCTGTTTTCCGCTCCGATCCGAACCGAACCGCCGAAGCCCGTGCAAAGAGACATCGGAACGAAACCGGAACCGGCGAAAAAGGTGCAGGCGTTCGGCGGAAAGGTCGGCGATCGCGTGCGGCACAAGGTATTCGGCGACGGCGTGATCCTCGGCCTTGACGGGAGCGGCGCGTCAATGATCGTGCAGATCCGTTTCGACAACGGCACGGTTAAAAAACTTGCGGCGGGATTCGCTCCGCTGATAGTATTGGAGTAACATATGGAACGACAGAAAGAATTGGTCGCGCTGCTGAACCGTTATGCAGCGGCGTATTACGAACAGGACGCGCCGCTCGTTTCCGACGCGGAGTACGATAAACTGTACGATGAACTGCTGAAACTGGAGGCGGAAAGCGGCGTTGTTACGCCGGACAGTCCCACGCTGCGCGTGGGCGGCGCGCCGCTGAAGAGTTTTGATCAGCACGTGCATCTCGGAAGGCTCTGGAGCCTTGATAAAGTCCGGACACGGGAAGGACTTTTGGACTTTGTCCGCAAGGTCACGGCAGCTTCGCCCGTTCCGCCCCTGTTTGCGCTGGAATACAAGTTTGACGGCTTGACCGTCAATTTGACGTACGACAACGGTGTGCTCGTGCAGGGCGCAACGCGCGGCAACGGCACCATAGGCGAAGCGATTCTTCCGCAAATCCGCACGATACGAAGCGTACCGCTTACGATCCCGTTCAAAGGACGTATGGAAGTGCAGGGAGAATGCATCATGCGGCTGAGCGTTCTGGACGCGTATAACCGCACGGCCTCCGAACCCTTGAAAAATGCGCGAAACGCTGCCGCCGGCGCATTGCGCAATCTGGATCCTGCCGTGACCGCAGCGCGAAAGCTCGACGTATTCTGCTATAACGTCGGCTATATCGAGGGAAAAGAACTGCACGACCAGAAGGAAATGCTCGATTTTCTGAAAGAGAACGGGCTTCCGGTTTGCCCGTTCGTCCGCTGGCTCCATACGCCGGACGAGATCATGCGGGAAATCGATCTCGCTGCCGAACGGCGCGACACGCTGGATTTTCTGATCGACGGCATGGTCGTCAAGGTTACAGATTTTGCGCTTCGCGAGGCGCTCGGTGCAACCGAAAAATTTCCGCGCTGGGCAATGGCGTATAAATTTCCCGCTGAAGAGCTGACCGCGACCGTGACTGACGTCACCTGGGAAGTCGGAAGAACCGGAAAGCTCACGCCGCTCGCGCACATTGAGCCGGTCGAATTCTCCGGCGTGACCGTGCGAAAGGCGACGCTGAACAACTGGGATGACGTACAGCGAAAACGCGTCGGCATCGGCTCGCGCGTGTTCATTCGCCGCAGCAATGACGTGATACCGGAGATTCTCGGCGCCGTTCCGGACGATACGCCTCTGCGACCCGTCGAAAAGCCCATCGTCTGTCCGCAATGCGGCGCACACGTGGAAATGCGCGGTGCGCATCTGTACTGTACCAATTCGCTGTCCTGTCGTCCGCAGATCGCGGCGCGGCTTTCGCATTACGCATCGCGCGACGCGATGGACATCGACACGTTTGCCGGGAAAACCGCCGAACAGCTGATCGACGCATTCGGCATCAGCACGATCCCGGAACTGTACGCATTGTCGCACGAACAGTTATCGGCGCTCGACCGGTTCGGAAATAAAAAAGCGCAGAATCTGATCGACGCGCTGGAAGCGAGCAAGCATCGTCCGCTGTCCGCCTTCCTGTTCGCGCTCGGCATTCCGAACGTCGGCACGAAAACCGCCAAGGATCTTGCAAGGCACTTCGGCACACTATCCGCCGTTCGTACCGCGACCGAAGAAGCGCTGTCCGGGATCGAGGACATCGGTCCCGTCGTCGCGAAGGACGTTTCGGAATTCTTTGCCGATCCGCGTATCGCCGCGCAGATCGATCGGCTGCTGGAACTCGGCGTTCAGCCGGAAGAAACCGTCGTTTCCGACGGAGCCGATCTGCCCTTGAAGGGAATGACTGTCGTGATCACAGGAACGCTTTCGTCGCTGTCGCGACGCGATGCGGAAGCGCTCGTCGAGCAAAAAGGCGGAAAAGCCGCGGGAAGCGTCTCGAAGAAAACCGCATTCGTCGTCGTTGGCGAAAACGCCGGCAGCAAAGCGGACAAAGCAAAGGAGCTCGGCATTCCGATGCTCTCCGAAGAAGAGTTTTTGAAACGGATTGAATCATGAAACCCGGAAAATTAGACAATGATACGCTGGAACGGCTGATTTTAAGCCGATTTCATCAAACGAGGCCCGAATCGTTCGGTCCCCCCAGAATTGGAATGGACTGCGCCATGCTCGATTTCGGCGATCAACTGATCGTCACAAGCTGCGATCCGATCACGAGCGCAGACGCGCGTCACATCGGCGCGCTGTCCGTCCACGTGAACTGCAACGACGCCGCCGCGGGCGGTGCGGAGCCGGTCGCCCTGCTGGTGACACTTCTCCTCCCCCCGAACGAGACCGAGCAGACCGTTGAATTGGTTGCAAAGGACCTTGCCGCTGCCTCGAGCGCTGCCGGCGTCGACATCATCGGCGGTCATACCGAGATCACCGACGCGGTTACGCGCGTGACGACCTGCACGACCGTTCTCGCTAAGACGCCGCGCACGCAGGTTCTTTCCGGCGCAAAACCCGGCGATTCGATCGTTATGACCAAATGGGCGGGACTGGAAGGCACGATGCTGATTGCCGAAGAACGCGAGACGCTTTTGTCCGCCGTTCCAAGCGAGTTGATCGATCGCGCGAAAGCGTTGTCCGCATTCCTTTCCGTTGTGCCCGAAAGCCGTATTGCGCTCAAATACGGCGCGCACGCAATGCACGACGTTACCGAAGGCGGCGTGTTCGGCGCAGTCTGGGAACTGGCCGCGCAAAACGGATGCGGCGCATTGGTAGATCGGAACGCGATTCCGGTTCTTGATGAAACCAAAGCGATTTGCCGTGCAACGGGACTGGATCCGTATCGGCTGATGTCGAGCGGATCACTTCTGATCGCATGTGAAGACGGGAAATCGATGGTCGATGCGCTGGAAGAGGCAGGGATTCGCGCTGCGATCGTCGGCCGCATCACCGCGTCCGGTTTTGCGGAATTCAACGGGAGACCGCTCGACCCACCCGGCGCAGACGAACTTTATCGACTGTTTTAATCCGAATTGTCGGAAAATTCACCCGCAGGGTTGTGTTTTCCGTCCTCTTTGTGATATAATTCCAATTTGTGGAGGTACGCGTATGAAAAGCATGACCGGTTACGGAAAGGGCGTTGCGTCAATGGACGGACGCGAACTGACCGTGGAATTGAAAAGCGTCAACCATCGGTTTCTGGACGTTTCGATGCGTCTTCCGCGTATGCTTTCCTGCATAGAAGATCCGCTTCGAAGGGAGATCGGCGCGCGGTTAAACCGCGGACACGTCGACGTATTCGTAAACTATCGCAATATGCGCAACGATGCAAAAAGTGTACGCATCGACGAAACGCTGTTGTCCGCATACGTGAAGTCGGCGCGTGAAGCGAACGCATCGCTGATGCTTTCGGACGATCTGACTCTTTCGCGCGTCCTGCGTCTGCCGGACGTGACCGAGATCGTATCTGCGGACGAAGACAACGACGCGCTGATAAAGCTCACCGTCGAAGCAACGAACTTGGCGCTCACTGCGCTGATTTCTATGCGCGAAGCAGAAGGTGAACGGTTAAAAGCCGCGCTTGAAGCAGGGGTTGCCAATATGGACTCATACCGCGAACAGATCCTTGCCCGCGCACCGTTCGTTGCGGAGGAGTATCGCAAAAAGCTGAATGAGCGCATCGAATCCGTTTTGAACGATACGGAAATCGACCGCGCGCGTCTTGCGACCGAGGTTGCGCTGTTTGCGGACCGCTGCTGCATCGACGAGGAGCTTGTACGACTGAAAAGTCATATCGCGCAGTTCCGCTCATATCTCGAAAGCGATGAACCGGTCGGCAGAAACATGGACTTTATCGTACAGGAAATGAACCGTGAATGCAACACGATCGGAAGCAAAGCGAACGATTCCGTTCTGACGGCGTCCGTTCTCGCCTGCAAAGCGGAAATCGAAAAGCTGCGTGAACAGATCCAGAACGTGGAGTAACGGTATGGCAAACGAATCCGGTCTCGTTTCCGTCGGTTTCGGAAACATCGTATCCGCAGCGCGGATCGTCGCGCTCGTCGTCCCGGACTCCGCGCCCGTCAAGCGTCTCATTCAGGACGCGCGCGAGCGCAGACTGCTGATCGACGCGAGCTGCGGCAGAAAGACGCGATCCGTCCTCGTAATGGACAGCGGACACGTCGTTTTATCCGCCCTGCAATCCGAAACGATCGCACGACGAATGAACGTCGAATGGAATACGGAAGAATAAGGAGCATCATATGGCAAGAAAGAAAAAGGGTCTTTTACTCGTGGTCTCCGGACCTGCCGGCGTTGGAAAAGGCACAGTCAACGCGGAATTGATGCGTCGGCATCCCGAAATCAAGATGTCTGTTTCGGCTACGACGCGCGCACCGCGTCCCGGCGAGATCGAAGGCGTGCATTATTTCTTCCGAACGAAAGAAGAATTTAACCGCATGATCGAGGAAAACGCTTTCTTGGAATACATGCACGTATTCGGCATGAACTATTACGGCACGCCGCGCGCATTCGTCGATGCGGAACGCGAAAAAGGCAACCACGTGATCCTCGAGATCGACGTACAGGGTGCGATGCGCGTAAAGGAAGCGTGTCCCGACGCGGTGCTCGTATTTATCGCTCCCCCGTCGCTCAGGATCCTGAAGGATCGGCTCGTCGGACGCGGAACCGAGACGCAGGAATCGATCGATGTACGCACGGAGACCGCTTTGAAAGAACTCAAACTGCTTCCGCAGTACGACTATATGGTCGTCAATGATGTGATTGAGGAAGCGGTATCGGAAATGGAATCCATTCTGACTGCGGAGCTTTGCCGCACGGACAGAAATACAGATTTAATCACCAAATTGACAGGAGGCGAAACGATATGATGAATTATCCGTCTTTGAACGAGCTGGTTCAGAAGGCAGGCTGCCGCTATATGCTGGTGACCGCTGTTGCGAACCGTGCGCGTCAGCTCCAGGACCATCCGGAGAAACTCGGTTCGAACAAGCCCGTTTCCATGGCTGTGGACGAACTGTATCACGACAAATTGATCCTGAACGCACCGAAAGAAAACTGAACGGTTTCTTTCCGCCCGTTGCGTTCCCGTAACGGGCTTATTTCATTCATAGGAGATTTTCCTTGTACGCCGAGGTCATCGTCGACATCTCGCATAACGCAGTAGATCGCAGGTTTACCTACCGAGTCCCCGAGGATCTTCCCATTTCCGTCGGACATCACGTCCTGGTTCCGTTTGGTCTGGGAGATCACGCAAAGGAGGGCTTCGTTGTTGCGCTCAAAATGGAGGCGGACGTTCCCGGGATCAAGGAAGTTCTGAAGATCATCGAACCGTATCCCGTTCTGCTGCCGGAGCAAATCGCACTCGCGGAATGGATGCAGCAGGCGTATTATTGCCGATTCGTTGACGCTATTCGTTTGATGATCCCCGCGCAGATGCGCGGCATGCGAATTCGAGAGAAACGCGTCCGTACCGTTGCAGTCAGAGAAGGACTCGATCTTTCTTCGGCGTATGAAGCGCTGAACCGCGCGCCGGTGCAGAAGCGCGTGCTCGAACTGGTCGCAAAGATCGGCGCGGAAACTTCCGTTCCCGATCTGAACGCATTTTATCCGAACTGTACTTCCGCCGTCAATGCGCTGATCGAACGAGGGTTCCTCGTTGAAAACAGCGCCGTTGTGTTCCGGCATCCGTCACAGATGACGCTGCACACACCGGAGTATGAACTGACCGACGCGCAAAAATCGGCCGCATCCAAGATCCGAACCGCGCTGGAATGCGGTAACGGCGACGTGCTTTTGCTGCACGGGGTGACCGGCAGCGGAAAGACGGAAGTCTATCTCAAATCAATTGAGGACTGCCTTTCTCTCGGGAGGCAGGCGATTGTGCTCGTGCCGGAGATCTCGCTGACACCGCAGACGGTCGGCAGATTCACTGACCGGTTCGGCAATCGGATTGCCGTTCTGCACAGCAGGCTTTCCGCCGGAGAGCGGTTTGACGAGTGGCGCAGGATCCGTCTCGGTCTTGCCGATATCGTGATCGGCGCACGCAGCGCCGTGTTTGCGCCGCTGGAACGTCTTGGGCTGATTATCATCGATGAGGAGCACGAATCGAGTTATCAAAGCGAATCGCAGCCGCGCTATCTGGCGAGCGAGATCGCCGCAAAGCGCGTCCGAATGCAGAACGGCGCGCTCGTGCTCGGCAGCGCAACGCCGTCACTGATGAGCTATTCGCGCGCCCTGTCCGGAAAGTATAGTCTTTTGAAACTTCCCGACCGCGTTGCCGGTCGCCCCCTTCCCTCCGTTGAGATCGTCAATATGCGTGACGAGCTGCTGATGGGCAACAGCGGCATCTTCTCCGACAAGCTTGTCGAGCGGTTGAGCGAATGCGTCTCAAACGGACAGCAGGCGATGCTGTTCATCAACCGCCGCGGCTATGCCACGTTCGTTAGCTGCCGAAGCTGCGGATACGTTTTGAAATGCGACAACTGCGATATTTCCATGACGTATCACAAAACGGAATCCCGAACCAGATGCCATTACTGCGGTGCGGTCAAGCCGCTTCCGAAGGAGTGTCCGAACTGCAAAAAGCCGTTCATCAAGCAATTCGGCATCGGCACGGAGCAGGTTGAAGAAGCCGTTCACAAGCTCTTCCCCGCCGTGAGAACGCTTCGCATGGACACCGATACGATGCGTGAAAAGGGCAGTTACGAAAAACTGCTTTCCGCGTTTCATCGCGGAGACGCGCAAATTCTGATCGGTACGCAGATGATCGCAAAGGGCCACGACTTCCCAAACGTCACGCTTGTTGGCGTCGTAGCCGCTGACACGACGCTGAACCTACCCGACTATCGTGCGCCGGAACGAACATTCCAGCTTTTAACACAGGTCGCCGGGCGCGCCGGGCGCGACAATCTGAAGGGGCGCGTTGTTCTGCAGACCTACGAACCGAATCATCCGATTATCCGCTTTGCAAAGGCGCAGGATTACGAAGGATTCTACCACTATGAGATTATGGAGCGTAAGAAACTGCTCTATCCCCCGTTCTCTCTGTTTATTCGCGTCGTGTTTGCCGATCGAGACGATCGTACCGTTGAGAAAAGCTGTCTCACGTACGCAAAGGCGCTCGAAACAGAGCTTCGCGCCTGCCTTGGCAAAGAGGGAACGCAGGACCTTCTGCTGCTTGTTGCAGCAGAAGCGCCCATTGCGCGGATCTCGGGATTTACACGCTACCAGATACTGATCAAACTGCTCCGTACGCGCAGACTTCCCGAAGCGGTTCGCACGATCGTTTCGTTTCACACGGCACACCGGGACGAATGTGCCGACGTACAACTCGAAATCAATCCACAGGAGATGTATTGATGATGAATCAGAAAAAACGATTGAAGCCTCTTTTTTATCCGGCTTTAAAAGGATCGTTGGGATATTTTTCTCTGAGCGCATTTGAGGTGATTCTCGGCGTCGCGGCGCTGTACTGCACCTCAGTCGTAACGAGCTATACGCTTGACTGGGTGCTGCTCGGAAAAAAGCCTTCCGTTCCAGAGCCGCTGTTTCAATGGCTCAAGTCACTCGGCCCCATTGCAAGAAACTATTGGCTGTGCGGACTGTTTTTCTTCCTGTTCACGGCACTGAACGGTCTGTTTACGTTTCTTCGTCGGCGGAATATCGCCAAAGGCGCCGAGCGCATGGCAAAGACCATGCGCGACAAACTGTACCGGAAGCTGAACAGCGTTCCGTACGACTACCATAAGCACGTTGCGACCGGCGATCTTGTGCAGAGATGCACGTCCGACGTTGATACCGTACGCGCATTCGTCACGAATCAGCTGATGGAAATCCTTCGCATCGCCGTGATGTTCGTCATTGCTGCCGTGCTGATGTTTCTGATTCGCTGGGAGATGGCGCTTATTTCGATGGCAGTTTTGCCGATCCTGACCGTTGCGAGTTTTCTCTATTTCCGGTACGTGCAGAAATACTTCACTGAGGTTGATGAAGCGGAAGGCGCGCTTTCGACGACAATTCAGGAGAACCTCACCGGTATGCGCGTCGTGCGCGCGTTTGGGCAGCAGCGCGCCGAATATGACAAGTTCACCGCGCTGAATAGAGATTTCTGTAAAAAGAACGTGCGGCTCGTCCATCTGCTCGGATTCTACTGGGGCAGTTCGGATGCAGTCGGATACCTGCAGATCGCTCTTTCGCTTGTATTCGGAATTCTGTTTTACATCAGAACCCGCGATACAGCGAATCCATTTACGCTCGGCGATATCTATTTGTTCCTATCGTTGACGAGCCGTCTGACCTGGCCCGTGCGTCAGCTCGGCCGTGTGCTTGCCGATATGGGCAAGGCGAGTGTATCGCTTGACCGTCTGAACGAGATCATGAACGCGAACGACGAAACGGAGCCGGGCGCGGCACGAACCGACGTCGATCTGCATGGAGATGTTACGTTTTCGCACGTATGTTTCGGTTACGATTCGCCAAACGACGTGCTTGACGACATTAGCTTCACTGCAAAGTCCGGGCAAACGGTCGGTATCCTCGGCAGTACCGGCAGCGGAAAGAGTTCGCTCGTGCAGCTGCTGCAGCGTCTGTATCCGGTCAGCAACGGTGAAATCACGATCAACGGCACGCCGATCAACGAGATCGATCATGCGCTGCTTCGGAAGAACATTGCAATCGTTTTGCAGGAGCCTTTCCTATATTCGCGCACAATCCGGGAAAACATCACGTTGACCGATCCTGACGCCACCGAGGCCGAACTGATCGAAGCCGCGCGGGAAGCAGCCGTCCACGACGTAATCGAGCGGTTTGCAGACGGATACAACACGGTCGTCGGCGAGCGCGGCGTTACGCTTTCGGGCGGGCAGCAGCAGCGCGTTGCGATCGCACGCGCACTCATGCAAAAGGCGCCGATCATGATCTTTGACGATTCCATGAGCGCGGTCGATACCGAAACCGATGCGAAGATTCGCGCAGCGCTGCGTCGGCATCACGGAGATGGGATCCTCTTTATCATCTCCCATCGCATTACGACGCTGTGCGAAGCCGATCTGATCCTCGTGCTGGACCATGGCAAACTTGCACAGCAGGGCACGCATGCCGAACTACTCGCACAGGAAGGCTTGTATCGTCGAATCGCCGATATTCAGGACTTTCATCCGGAAGGAGGTGTCAAAGAATGATCAATGACAACGAGCTGAAATTCGAAAGCAACAAAATGGACGCAAAACTTTGGAAACGTCTATTTGGCTATGCCATGCGCAACCGCGGTCTGTTTATCCGCATCCTGATCATGATGATTGCCGTCGCCGTGATCGACGCGATGTACCCCATTCTGACGCAGTATGCGATCGATCATTTTGTACGGCCGGAGTCAACGCCTCGTTCGGACGGACTCTGGATCTTCTTTGCCGTCTACGCAGCGCTCGTGGTGGTGCAAGGCATCTGTACGACGCGATTCATCGGGCGTTCCGGCGAAATGGAAATGGCGATCTCTTACGCGATCCGTCAGGAAGCGTATCTGAAATTGCAGACGCTTTCGTTCTCCTTCTATGACAAAACTTCCGTCGGCTATCTGATGGCGCGCATGGTCAGCGACGTCTCTCGGCTTTCCGACATGATCGCATGGAGCATCACGGACTTCTTCTGGTCATTCTTCTACATTCTGTTCTGCTTTGCGGCGATGTTCTTTTACAACTGGAAACTTGCGCTGATCGTGCTTGCCGTCCTCCCGCCGCTTGCCGTAATCAGTCTGTATTTGCAGCGCAAAATCCTTCGGTATCAGCGTATTTCGAGAAAGCACAATTCCCGCATTACGAGTGCGTTCAACGAAGGAATTATGGGCGCAATGACAACCAAGACGCTCGTGCGCGAGGAACAGAACGCCGCAGAATTCGAGACGATCACATCCGATATGCGAAAAGCGAGCATCAAAGCATCCGTCTTCTCCGCGACTTTCATGCCCCTCGTCATTTCGATGGGCGCGGTCGCAACGTCGTTTGCGCTGATCTTCGGCGGGCTCGGCGTGGAAGCAACGCTCGGCGGAACGGAAACGTTTCTGGGCGTCATTACCGCCGGAACGCTCGTATCCTTTATCAGCTATGCGTCGAGTCTGTTCGATCCGATCCAGCAGCTTGCAGGTATTTTTGCCGATATGCAAAGCGCACAGGCAAGCGCAGAGCGCGTTCTGAGTCTTTTGGATACCGAATCGGAAGTCCGCGATACACAGGAAGCGGAAGCCGTTTACGGCACCTCCATGGAGCCGAAGCGCGAAAACTGGGAACCGATCCGCGGCGATATTACGTTCGAGCATGTAGACTTTTACTACAAGGAGAGCGAGCCGCTGTTACACGATTTCAACCTGCAGATTCATGCGGGCGAAACGATCGCTTTAGTCGGTGAAACCGGTGCCGGCAAGAGCACGATCGTCAACCTCGTCTGCCGCTTCTACGAGCCGAAAAACGGTCGAATTCTGATCGATGGAAAAGACTATCGCGAACGTTCGCAGCTTTGGCTTCAGTCGTCGCTCGGATACGTCCTGCAAAGCCCTCATCTGTTTTCCGGAACGATTCGCGACAACATTCGCTTCGGCAGACCCGATGCGGATGAGGAAAGCGTCAAACGCGCCGCCGCGATGGTCCATGCGGACGAGTTCATCGAGCGTCAGCCAAAGGGCTATGACACCGAGGTCGGTGAAGGCGGCGTACGGCTTTCGACCGGTCAGAAGCAGTTGATTTCGTTCGCACGGGTGATTCTTGCGGATCCGCAGATTTTCGTACTCGACGAGGCAACGAGTTCGATCGATACCGAAACGGAACAGCTCATTCAGGATGCGATCACCGAGGTTCTGAAGGATCGCACAAGCATCGTGGTCGCGCACCGTCTTTCCACGATCCGAAATGCCGACCGGATCCTTGTCATCCGCGACGGCGCGATCGTCGAACAGGGCAATCATGAAGCGCTGCTTAAAAAAGGCGGCTACTATCACGATCTGTATATGCATCAGTATCAGGAGGATGCCATGCAGGAAGCGCTGAAATAACCGGGCAGTAAAAAAACCGGTCGGATCCCCGACCGGTTTTTTTCGATTGGATTACTGATATTTGACCTGCAGCGAGCCGAAATCGACGTCGGCGCGGATGATCAGCGTCTGCACGGCGTTCGGATCCGGATTGCCCGTCACGGTGAACGCCGCAAATGACGTGTCGGACGATCTCACCATGCGAACGTGCTGCGGCAGAAGAATCGTGATATTTCCAAAGTTCTGATCGATGTTCAAAAGACATCCCTGAGCGAACTCCACGACGTTGCGAAGATCGATCGTGTAATCGCCGAAGCTCGAATCGATATCGCCGCCTCGAAGCGTCGTGCGTTCGTACGTGATCACGCTGTTGCCGAACGACATATCCGCTCTCAGAAAATCGTTATCATCGGAATATTCCATCTGTGGTCTGCGATCATTGAATCGAACACCGCTCTCCGAATCGTTACGGTGTTTGTGAAACCGGTTTTTGCCGACCAGGATCATGACCAAAACGACGATCGCAAAGACCAGAACGATTACGTACCACGGAACCGGAGGAAGCGAGCATACGCTGTAGCCGAGCAGCACGCGGCGCACGAATTCGTAACCGCCGAACGCCATCATTGCAATCCCGAAAGCAATATGTTCGAGGATGGACGAAAGCCCGAGTGTAAATACGAGCAGCGGCCAAACGTAGTTCCAGCCCTTAAGCGTAAGCGCTTCGGTATCGATATACGGGAATACGTTTGCCATGCTGTGCAGAACAAAGAATAGACAGACGAGAATCGCGCCGATGCAGACGGCGATCGTGGACCACTTGCCGTGGTGCGTATTCCATTCATAGGTAAAATTGGTTTTTTTCTTCTCGTCCTTCGGGATTTCATCCTTATCCAGGATAATGACATGCGGTTCAACCGGCTTGACGCCGAGCAGCTCGTCGACCGAAACGCCGAACAGATCCGCAAGAAGCGGCAGCAGCGTAATGTCCGGACAACTGACGTCGTTTTCCCATTTGCTCACAGCCTGTGCGGACACGCCGACCTTTTCTGCGAGTTGTTCCTGTGTAAGCCCCTTTTCTTTTCTTAATGCGGCAATGCGCTTGCCGAGCGTTTCTTTTTGTTCCATGAAAGGTTCCTCCTTCTTTCGATGGCTGAATCATATCAATTTCATGTCGTTCGAACCATCGCCCATCGGTTGATTTTTGAAAAAGCGCTCTACCCTAACGGTTGAGTCGTCTGCAACAGCTCTCTACGTACGGTTGAATCGGGATGTATTCTTATGCCTGTGCGGTAGAATCCGCTGATAACAAGGATATTTTACCGATTTTATTTACAAAGGTCAATAAAAAATGTATAATTAATATTTGAAATGGAGGATGCTTATGGCTTTAAGAATCATTCGCAAAAATGACGATCCCGTCTTATACAAGCCGTGCAAGGAAGTCAAAAAGTTTGACGCCAAGCTTTCGGAACTGATCGACGACATGATCGAGACAATGAACGACGCGGACGGCGTCGGTCTTGCCGCACCGCAAATCGGTATCCTGCGCCGCATTGCCGTCATTGACGTCGGCGAAGGTCCGATCGAACTCGTTAATCCTGTGATCCTCGATTCCTCCGGTGAACAGGGCGGCATGGAGGGATGTCTCTCCTTCCCCGGCGAGAGCGGCTACGTCGTGCGTCCGAATTGGGTTAAGGTCGAAGCCTACGACCGCAACGGCGATCTGTACGAATATGAAGGCGAAGGTCTGTTCGCGAGGGCTGTTTTCCATGAGACCGACCATCTCGACGGAAAGGTTTATCTACGTCTCGTGACCGAACCGCCGAAGGATTTTAAGGAGTAACGCATGCGTATTGCATTTCTCGGAACACCCGAATTTGCGCTTCCTTCTCTCAAGGCGCTCATCGATCGCGGAGATACGCTTGCCGTATTTACGCAGCCGGATCGCCCCGTCGGGCGAAAAGCCGTTCTGACGCCGCCCCCCGTGAAGTTGCTCGCAAAAGCGAACGGGATTCCCGTATATCAGTTTGAAAAGATCCGCTCCGCAGAAGGACGTGAAGCGTTGGAAGCCTTTGCTCCGGATCTGATGGTCACCGCTGCATTCGGACAGTTGCTGTCTTCCAAGAACCTTGCTATTCCACGGCTCGGCACGATCAACGTACATGGCTCGCTTTTGCCGAAATACCGTGGTGCTTCTCCGATCCAAAGCGCCATCATCGCAGGGGAAACCGAGACCGGCGTCACGACCATGATGACCGATATCGGCATGGATACCGGCGATATGCTTCTTCGCGCTTCCACCGCGATCGATCCGGATGAAACGTACGAACAGCTTTCCGATCGACTCGCTGTGCTCGGTGCGGATCTGCTCCTAAAAACGATTATGCAGCTTGAGAACGGTTCGCTCGTGCGCATTCCGCAGGATCCCGCGGAGGCGACGGTCTGTCATATGCTTAAAAAAGAAGATGGCAAAATCAATCCGTCCCGCTCCGCAAAGGAGATCCATGATCTTGTCCGCGGAACAAATCCATGGCCGTGCGCATTTGCACTGCTCGACGATCAGCCGTTAAAGATTTATGAAACTCGCCGGACGGAGCGCTCTTTTTCCGACGCGCCGGGGACGCTTCGAGAGAACGATGGAAAGCTGTTCCTGTGTTGCGGCGACGGTGTTTTGGAAATTGTCTCGCTACAGGCCGTCGGCAAAAAGCGAATGGCCGCCGATGCATTTTTGCGCGGCTGTCATCTGGACGGAAAAATCTTATGCTGAACGTTCGCCGCGCTGCACTCGATACGCTGCTCCGCGTTCTGGAAGACGGCGCATATACGAATCTTGCACTGAAAGAAGCTGCAAAAGCCGTTTCCGAAAAGGACGTACCCTTTTTGTATGCTTTGGTCAACGAAACGGTTCTTCGCGCGTCGTACGTCGATTATCTGCTCGGGCACTACTGCAAGCGGCAGAAACGCGCCGTCCGCAATTTGCTGCGGATGTCCGCAACAGAGCTCTTATGGCTCGATACGCCTTCGCACGCGGTCGTGAACGAATCGGTCAAGTTGTGTTGCGAAATCGGCAAACGCGACAGCAGCGCACTTGTAAACGCAGTCCTTCGGCGCATCGACCGCGAGCGCGACGCGCTCCCCCCGCTTCCCGAGCAGCCTTTGGAACAATTGACGATCCGGTACGGATTTCCAGCATTTCTCGTTTCGGAATGGTTGAATACCTATGGCGAAGCGGAAACGGAAGCATTGCTTTCGTCCGCCCCGGTCGGGACAGTCGTTCGCGCGCAGTATCCGTATACGACGGAGGAACTCAAGGCCGCGCTTCCCGTCGAGGCAATCCCCTGCCCGCTCGATCCAAATGCGTTACGGCTCAAAGAAGGCTTCAATGTTTCGAACGATCCGCTGTTTCGGGAGGGAAGGTTTACGGTTCAAAGCGAAGGCGCTATGCTGATCTGTCGCGCGCTCGGCGACGTCAAAAGCAAAAACGTTCTCGATGTGTGCGCCGCACCCGGCGGAAAGACGGCCTATCTTGCCTCGCTCTCCGAGAATACAGCGCGACTCTTCGCCTGGGAACTGCATCCGCACCGCAAAGAACTGATGGATGCGAGTTTCAAGCGGCTGCACGTCAACGCTGTCACTGCCTGTGTCGACGCATCGGTGTTCGATCCGAAATACCGCGAATCCTTTGATGCTGTTCTGCTCGACGTTCCATGCAGCGGATTCGGACTTTTGGCCGACAAGCCCGACGTGCGGCTTCACAAAACGGAGGAAACAGTCGATGCGCTCGTCGAATCGCAGAAAGCGATCCTTTTTGCCTGCGCGCCGTACGTTCGCAACGGCGGCGTGCTCGTATACGCAACCTGCACGATCTCGAAGCGCGAAAACGAAGAACAGGTACGTGCGTTTCTCAATGTGAATCCGCATTTCACGATGGAAGAAGAACGTCAACTGCTGCCGACGCGCGACGGTACCGACGGGTTTTACTTTGCAAGATTAAGGAGGATCTGACCGATGTACTGGATGGATATGACCGAGCAGGAGATCGCCGACACCGTCGGCGCGTTCGGCGTCCCGAAATTCCGCGTCGGACAGATCAAAGAGTGGCTCAAAAAAGGCGTCCGTCCGAAGGACATGACGAATCTGCCGAAGGACTTGCGGTCCCAGCTCGAAACGATCCCGTTCGGAGGTGCCATGATCTATGACAAACGCGTTTCGCCCAAAGACGGCACGGTCAAGTACTTGTTCGAGCTTGAGGACGGAAACCTTGTGGAAGGCGTCCTGATGCGATATTCCTACGGAAATACGGTCTGTCTTTCGACACAGGTCGGCTGCAACATGGGCTGTCGGTTCTGCGCAAGCACGCTCGAAGGATGCGTACGTTCGCTTCGCCCCGGAGAAATGCTCTCCTTCCTTTCGGAGATCGAACGTGACGAACCGCCGGCGGACGGAAAAGACCGTACCGTCACGAACATTGTTCTGATGGGCAGCGGCGAGCCTTTGGATAATTACGACAACGTCGTTACATTTTTACGGCGCGTGACGAGCGAAGACGGACCGAACATCAGTTCGCGCAATATTTCGCTCTCGACCTGCGGAATCGTTCCGAAAATCTACAAGCTGATCGAGGACGCGCCGCACGTAACGCTTTCCATCTCATTGCATGCGCATAACAACGCGATGCGCAGCGAACTGATGCCGGTTAACCGGGCGTATCCGATCGAACTCGTTCTCGAAGCGGCAAACGCGTACGCGAAACGTACCGGAAGACGCGTTGTATTTGAATATGCGCTGATTGGCGGCACGAACGATTCCGAAGCAGACGCCGACGCGCTTGCAAATCGATTGAAGGGCATGCTTTGTCACGTGAACCTGATTCCATTGAATCCCGTTAAGGAACGCGGGTTGAACGGCGTCACGCGGCAGCATGCATATCAGTTCCAAAAGTGGCTTGAACAGCGCAGGATATCCGCAACGGTCCGCCGCGAAATGGGTACGGATATCGAAGGCGCGTGCGGGCAATTACGAAGGAGGGTTCTCAATGAAATTCACGGGTAAAACGGAAACCGGATTACGTCCGCAGAACGAAGATCATTTTATGCTCCTGCATACGGGCGCGTTCGATGCTGTCGCCGTTGCGGACGGGATGGGCGGGCATAACGCAGGCGAGGTTGCAAGCCATACTGCGGTCGAAACGGTAAGGCACGTTTTATCTGCCGGAAGCGATCATTGGGAATCCTTGCTTCTGTCTGCGGGAAAAGCCGCAAACGAGGCGGTACATACGCTCGCGTCGTCGGATGACGCAATGTACGGCATGGGGTGCACGCTCGTTGCCGCCGTGTTTGATGAGAACGCTTTCGTTGCTGCAAACGTCGGCGATTCTCGACTGTATTGTTTCGACGGGGAAACGCTTCGGCAAATCACACACGATCACTCGTTCGTTGCCGAGCTTGTTCGACGCGGCGCAATCTCGCCTGAAGAAGCAAGGACGCATCCGCGAAACAATCTGATCACACGCGCGATCGGACCGGAACCAAACGTTTCCGTCGATTTGTTTTCCTGTGAATGGAAGCGGGACGATATGCTGCTCCTATGCTCCGACGGGCTTTGCGGCGTGCTTCGAGAGGAAGAAATGGCAGAGCATCTACGTGGCTGTGACGATCTTGACGCAGCATGCGACGCGCTCATTCGCCATGCGCTGGCGTGCGGAAGCCGCGATAATATCACCGTTGTTCTGGTGAAAAACGACGGAGGCAACGCATGATCGGAACGATCCTTGATCGAAAATACCGCATAACGGAATTGATCGGCACCGGGGGTATGGCGCAGGTATATAAGGCAGTCAACATGAGCAACCGCCGAACCGTTGCCATCAAAATTCTCAAAGAGGAATTCAGGAACGATGCCGAGTTCCTGCGCCGGTTTTCTCGTGAAGCAAATGCAATCCTAACGCTATCGCATGACAATATCGTACGCGCATACGATGCGGGAACGCATGACGGACTTCCGTATCTCGTGATGGAATACGTGGAAGGACATACGCTGAAGGATCTGATCGGAAAGAACGGTTCCCTTCCGGTCCGTACCGCGATCGGCATTACCTGTCAGATTCTCGATGCGCTTTCCGCAGCGCATTCTCACGGGATTATTCACCGCGACGTCAAGCCGCAGAACGTGATCGTTACCGATAAAGGACGTGTCAAGCTCGCCGACTTCGGTATTGCGCGGGAAGCAAACGCATCCACCGTGACATTTTCGGGGCAAAAAGTGCTCGGGTCGGTCCATTACATTTCACCCGAACAGGCGAAAGGAACGCTTGCAACCGAACAGAGCGATCTCTATTCCGTCGGTGTTTGTCTTTATGAAATGCTGACCGGATCCGTGCCGTTTGAAGCAGATTCCACGGTCACCGTCGCGGTCATGCACTTGCAGGATAAACCCATTCCTCCGATTGAAAAACGCCCCGACCTTCCCCCTTCCCTCAACGATATCGTTCTGAAGGCGCTCGAAAAGGAGCCGGATGCGCGCTATCAGACGGCACGGTCTATGCGTTCCGATCTCGTACGATCGTTGTCCGATCCGAACGGGACCTTCGTCAATGAGCCCGAGGAAAAGAAACAGAAAACCGGCAAAAAGCGGCCTTCCGTTTATGTGCTGATTGCGGCATGCATTTTCCTTCCGATTCTTCTGATCGGGATCTTCGTGCTGATCTATGCAAATTCCTGCCACGGCGACGTGCCGGTTCCCGCCGAACCGGGTGAAACGGATTTCGTTCCGCCGATCACTGCGAGTGTTCCTCCGGCGAGTACCGAAGCGCCTGTAACCGATCCCGGTTCGACGCGGCTGCTTCCCGATGTGACCGGTCTTCGCCTGGATGACGCACTTTACGTTTTGTATTTGGACAACGGTTTTTCGAACCTTTCCGTTCAGTTTACAGACGTCGCACCGGCATACACGCAGAACAATACCGTTGTTACGGTTGTTCTTGATCCCTACGGAGATGAGATCGAAATCAGTGGCGATACGATCTGCAGTTCCAATGTTGCGATTCGATTGATCGTCTTCCGCAAACAGCCAGGAACGTTCAAGGCGGACGTTTCGTTCACGTTTACGCTTCCGGATGAAGGTGAATCGCTCGTCGAGATCGCGTGCGATGAAACGAACTACGACAACATTCCGTACCGTCTGATCCTGCACGCCAGGGAGCGTCTGTATGAGAATGTCGAGATCAGCGAAACCGCGACCGTGTACGGATACAATGAAGCAACGCGACGACTGTATCTGTTGGTCAACGGCGAAACGGTCTCTTCTCCTCAGTCTGTTACCTTTACAAAATGATGGAATACGGATTGTTGATAAAAGGCGTCGGCAGCTTTTATGAAGTGCTGACGGAAGCGGGCGACACCGTCACCTGCAAAGCACGCGGGACGTTTCGTCGTGAGGGCATTACTCCCACCGTTGGCGACCGTGTCAGGATCGAGCGTCAGGAACGTGGTTATGCACAGCTTGCCGAAATCCTGCCGCGCAAAAATGTATTGGTCCGTCCTGCCGTCGCGAACGTCGACCAGCTCATGATCGTCGTTTCTGCCTCCGTTCCCTCGCCGGACTGGCTGCTTCTCGACCGTTTGATCATTGCAGCGACTTTTCTCGGTGTCAAGCCGATTCCCGTTCTTAATAAAGTCGATGCTGCGGATACCGACGTGCAGAATGCATTTATAAACGACTACCGCGCGTTCGATACGCTTACCGTGAGCGCAAAGACCGGAGAAGGTATCTTTGAACTGAACGAGCAGCTTAGGGATAAAGTAACGTGCTTTGCGGGCCAGTCCGCAGTCGGGAAATCCTCTATCCTGAATCGGATCCTTCCGGATCTGCATCTTGAAACCGGAGGACTCTCGCGTAAGACGGATCGCGGTCGGCACACGACGCGCCATGCAGAGCTATGGCCGTACCTCGGAGGCGCCGTACTCGATACGCCCGGATTCTCGCTGTTCGAGACGGAATGCCTTGATCAAGAACAGCTTGACGCCTGTTATCCGGAATTCAAAAACGCCTCACCGTGCCGGTTCCCGGGCTGTATGCATGTGACCGAACCGGGATGCGGCGTGAAGCCGTTGCTCGATTCCGGTGAACTCACACCGTTGCGCTATGCGCGATACGTTGAAATTGCAAAAGAGTATCAAACAAGGAGGAAACACCGTTATGATTAAGATCGCACCGTCCATTTTATCCGCCGATTTCGCCGCGATGGGAAGCGCGGTGGAAAAGCTCAAGGATCAAGGCGCGGATTGGGTGCATTTTGACGTGATGGACGGCAATTTCGTGCCCAACATCACGTTTGGTCCGGCGATGTGCAAAGCGATCCGTCCCTATACGGATCTGCCGATTGACGTGCATCTGATGGTTGAGCATCCTTCCGATTGGATCGAACCGTTCAAGAGCGCGGGCGCAGATGTTTTGACAATCCACGTGGAATCCTCCGAGCGCCATCTGCACCGTGCGCTGCAGGCAATCCATGCCGCAGGCATGAAAGCCGGCGTCGTGCTGAATCCCGCAACGCCGATCTGCACCTGCTCGCATTTGCTTCCGGACTGCGATCTCGTGCTGTTGATGAGCGTCAATCCGGGATTCGGCGGTCAATCGTTTATTCCGGAAACGCTGAACAAGATCCGTGCGCTGCGTGCTGAAATCGATGCGCGAGGGCTTTCCACGCTGATCGAGATCGACGGCGGCGTCAACCCGGAAACTGCAAAGCAGTGTATTGCAGCCGGTGCGAACGTTCTCGTTGCCGGAAGCGCCGTTTTCAAAGCAACCGATCCGGCAAAAATGATCCGTTCGCTGCGCGGTGAATGACGTTCAAATACAATAAGACGCCGTTTCAGGCGTCTTTTTTTGATTCATGCGGTTCTGTTTGCGGAAAGCCGATGCCCCAGATTCGAAACGGGTGCAGCTTCCGTTTTTTGAGATATGCGACGAACGCGGCGAGTGTCATCGTACAGGGCTGAACAAATTCATTATAGAACGTATATCCTCCGTTCGGCGCTTTGATCCCCGCAACGTAATGCGCCCCGAAAAAGCGCCAGTACAAAACAATTACTGCGTCGTACGCTTTCGCTGCGCCCGCATCTCTGATCCGGATCTTATTGACGGAGTAGCCCTTTTTTCGAAGGTTTTTCGGAATGGTCGACGGGCGCGTTCCGAGCAATCCGAACAGGTTTGTCTTGATCGGCTTGCGCTGAACGTAAAACTCGTCAAAACGGGTTTTCGGGTTTGCTGCGCGCTCCACGTTATACAGCGCGATCATGCCGCAGCCGTTTTTTGCGATCGTTCCGAACCGTCCGAATCGGCGCTCCGAGAAGCGCGGATCGACCTGCGTATTCAGAATCCCGTAATCAGTCATTTCACTCATAACGCGTCCTCTCACGTGTTCATGTCGGAAATCCGGTTCGGATCGGGGACTTGATTGACCGTATAGACGCCGTTGCGCCGATCCATCCATCCCATCCCGACAAGGTCTCTTCGAATCGTGCAATAATCCGCATGCATTGCGGAAATGATCTCATTGACCTGCTTTTCCGAGTACGACCGTCCCGGTTCAAAGCGATCGAAGATCTCCCGATAGATGATCATTCGTTTCTTCAGCTGTGCGGGAAGCTGTTCACAGAACCCGTTCGGCATGAACGTCTTCAGAACCTTACGCCGGTATTGCTCTTCGCGAAGCTGTTCCTCGGTCTCTCCCCCGTTTCCGGACAGAATCAGTTCCGAGAGCGAATGCGAAAACACTTCGCGATGCAGGGAATAGATCGTGTAATACTGCTCACGCCTCGCATCAACAAGACCTGTCTGCTGCAGTTTTTTCATATGAAACGACACGGTGGCCGGGGACAGGTCCAAACGCTCCGCAAGCAGTTCAACATACATGTCCTTTTGCGAAAGTGCACGTATGATTTTGAGCCGCGTGTCGTCGGCAAGCACCTTTAAAAGGATCAGCGCATTATTCTCCATCTCGTTCCGCCTCATTCAGCGCATCGAGCGCAAACTGTACGGTAATTGCCTTCTGCTCGGCGCGATCCGAAGCGTCGTAGTCGCCGAGCAACCGTTGCTTCTCCGCTTCAGCAGAAAAAGATTCTACTAAGTTCTTCAGCGCGTCGGGCCGCTTTCCTTCATATTGTACCCGTCCAAGCACTTTCAACATTTCGCCGAGCATGCTTGCCTTCATCAGATGGATCGAACGCGTTCTTTCGTCCGACGCGATACGCGCCGCATTCGTTTCTCTCTGCGATTCTTCATTCAGTTTTTTATAATACGATTCCAAAACCATAAAACAGATGCCTCATCTATTTCGATATTTATCGAACTCATTTTAGCATCTGTTTTGATGTTTGTCAATATGAATTAGTTGAAATCAACGAGGATTTCGTTGAATTTCTTATCCGTACCGTAGTTGACTGCCCACGGGGAATTGTTCCAGCAGGAACTGGTCGGTGCAAACGGCGTCGTGAAATTCTTAACCTTCGTGTATCCGAATTCCTTCGCAACGCGGATCGCAAGATCCTGGACGGTTCCCAGCTGATGGAGATATTCGCTGCTGACCGTGTTCAGCGCGTTGGAACTGCCCTTGCGGGCTTTTTTCGCTTCTTTGTCCGCTTCCTTCTTGATCTTTTCGAGTTCTTCGATCGCTTCTTTATACATCTCGAACAACTCTCTCTGCTCCGCCGTATAGACGCGGGTCTGAACCGTTTCAAACAGAACGGCGCTTCTGGCGCTGATGCTGACGGCCGCAGGCTTTTCCTGCGGAACCGTCGCTTCCTGCGACGCTTCCGGGGCTGGCGTATCAACCGGTGTTTCCGTCGGCGTTTCCGTCGGAACTTCGGTCGGCGCTTCCGTCGGCGGCACCGGCGTCTCGGTCGGCGTTTCCGTCGGAGGATTCGTCGGCGTTTCCGGAACCGCGGTCGGTTTGTCGGTTGGCTTCGCGGTAGGTTTATTGGTCGGCTTTGCGGTCGGCGTCGGAGACGGCGTATCGGTCGGTGTCGGGGACGGCGTGAACTCCGGCAGCAAATCATCTTCGTCGATCAATTTCTGAACGTACTTTGTCAGCGGATCGATCAATTTACGGTAATGCTCATACAGCATATCGCACCACGTATAGCGACCGTACTTCAGCGTATACGTATGATATTGGCTGACTTTTTTGCCATAAACTTTGTTAATGATATCAACGCGGTTTGCCTGATCGGTAAAGCAGAAGTTCCATTGGAACAGCGACGACGTGCTTCCGCTCATCGAATACATTCCGATGTTGTTTGCGTCGAGATTATAGGCAAATACAGCGAGCGCAGCCGTCTGTGCAGGCGTGCAGTTGGTGAACAGATCGCCGTCAAAGGTTTCAATGATCTGCGGAATTTTTGTAATGAGATGATCGACCTGCATCTGCCGGAACAACGCAACCAACATCCTCTTCTGACGGTTGACGCGGTTCGCATCGCCCGTCTCGCTGGACGGAAGTCCGTTTCCGGCTTTACGGACACGGCAGTAATCAAGAAAACCCTGTCCGTTGACGTGCTGCAGGCCTTTTTCGTAAGAACGTCCCTGAATCTTGAAACTGATATCCATGTCATATTCCAGACCACCGCAAAGGTCGACGAGATCCTTCAGAGAAGTCATGGTAACAGCATAGTAATAATCGACGGGAATATCGCCGCCAAGCATCCACTCCGCTGCTTCACAGACTTTATCAAGCCCTTTCGGGTTGAAGTTGCCGTCTTTGTCGTAAAGACCGCCGCCGCAGTTCAACGCGGCATTGAGCTTATAAATCCCCTTAATGCCGGGAATCTTCGCGTAGGTATCACGCGGAAGCGAGATCAGATCGGCACGGTTCTCTTCAAAGTTGACCGCAAGGATCATCATTACGTCAGAATGCCATTCTTTCTTTCCGTTCCACGTCTCACGCTCGGTCGAATAGTCTACGCCGACAAGGAGGATGTTGACGATATCCTTCATCATGGCGGTATCTGCGCGATCAACCAGATCCTCGTAAGGATCGACAGGAACCTCGGTCGGTTCCGCTTCCGGCGTCGGATCCGCCTTCCCTCCCTGTTCCGATGGATTGGCATCCGGTGCATCGGTCGTTATAATGATCTCGTTCGGATCGGGAGTAGCGATCGCTTCCCCTGATGCCTCCGCCTCCTGCCGGGAATTCCCGCCGCAGGAGCCGCCGTTCCGGAACGCGGATCCGGTTCCGAGATTTCCGATTATGAGCGCAATAACCACACCGAGGATTACGACGCCCGCTGCAATTGATGACAGAAGAATAATCTTCTTTTTCTTTTCCATTTCACAAAATCCTTTCCGGACTTTTTTACTGTTTCATTCTACTCTCATTTTTGTAAAATTTCCACGGTAAGATGGAATCGTTACGAACATTTTACAAAAACAACGCATTTATCAGATATACTGTTTATGAACGAGAATGGTTGCAGAAATCTCAAGTTGATTCGGAAAATAATCCTTTCCTTTCCCGTTTTTTGTGGTATACTGTAGATTAGTGAATTATGGAGGTCTGTACATGATCGTTGTGATTCCCGCGTACGAACCCGACGAGAAGCTGTTAGGCGTACTCAAGGATTTTACGGAAAAAACCACGTTCCCGATCATCGTTGTGAACGATGGCAGCAGCCAGAACTGCCGCCGCGTTTTTGATGCGGTACGCGCTTTTGATCGCGTGACACTGCTCGAGCACGACGTCAATAAGGGAAAAGGCGCCGCTATGAAAACGGCGTTTGCATATATTCGTGACCATTTCTCCCCCGAAGAGTCCGTTATGACCGTCGACGCAGACGGACAGCATCTTGTTTCGGACGCCGTACGCGTTGCGGAATCGCTCCGAAATCATCCCGACGCGCTCGTTTTGGGCTCCCGGAAGTTTACCGGAAACGTCCCCTTTAAAAGCCGCGCAGGAAATGCAATCACGCGCGCCGTCTTTCGTTTCTGTACCGGCGTACGCGTGTACGACACGCAAACCGGGCTTCGCGCGTTTTCCGTTTCACGGATTCCCGAGATGCTCGCTTTAAAGGGCGATCGTTATGAATATGAGATCAATCAGCTGATTCACTGCACAAAAAACGGCATCGATATCGTTGAGGAGTGGATCGATACGGTCTATATCGAAGAAAACAAGTCTTCGCATTTCCACGCCGTCAAGGATTCCTTTCGAATTTATAAGGTTCTGCTGCTTGGCACCTCCTTTCTTCGATTCGTCGCGTCTTCTTTGTTCTGCTTTGCGATCGACTATCTGCTGTTTTTGCTGTTTCGCGATCTGTTCCCGAAACTGTTTGTACGGGACGCCGTGCAGAACGCGCTCGGAGCGACGCCCGATTCGCTCGCTGCGATCGCTTCCTCGATCAAACCGTATCTTGCGACGGTCATCGTTCTCAGCACCGTATGCGCGCGCGTAGTTTCTTCGCTGTGCAATTACCTGCTGAACCGATTCCTGGTGTTCGGCGTACGGAATACCTCGATGAGCTTTGCAAAATATGTCCTGCTTGTTGCAATCATGCTGTGTCTGCAGGCGGGTCTGACCGCAGGCGCCGGTGCGATCGGACTCAACGACCGGGTATTCTACGTGATCGTTCAGATTATCCTTTACCCCGTTTCGTATCTGCTGCAGAGAACGATTGTTTTTAAACGCAGCGATAAAAAAGATTTGCAATCCGGAGAATGAAAATGAACAACCAATCCTCAAGAATCCCGCCGAAGCTTCAGCGCGTTATGCACGCAATCGCTTCCATCGCGCTGAATCTCGCGATCGTATTATCTGCGGTCTATATCCTTTACCATATCTTGGATCATTACAATCCGATGCTCTCATTCATTGAAGGCTCGGATTTACCGATCGTCCCCTCTCTCTCCTTCATTATTCCAATTTTATTTGCTGTTTCCGTCCTGCTGTACGATCTGCTGTTTCTGGACGGGGCATTTTTGAATCGGCGTTTTTCTGCAGGAAGAATGTGGCTGACCATTCTGATCGACTTCATTTTATTCGCCGCTATTTCGGTGATCATTGTCATGCACAGCTGCAACATCCTTGTACGCTGCGGTCTCGCCGAAAGCGATTGGGTTGAGGAGTCGCTTGCTCCCGTTTCCGCCGCAGCGGAAACCGAGATCCCTGCGATCGAAAGCACGGATCCTGTTGTCATTGTCCCTACGGAAAGCGCGCATACGCATGAGCCTGCTCCCACCGATACTTCAGAATCAACGAATGCTCCGGTTGAAACGCCGACGCCCGAACCGTGGGACGGTCTCGTCAGCGAGAAATACGCGGACAAGTTTTCCAACGAACCGCAGGTACAGGTCTTCGACCGGTCGAACGTTGTGGAAACTTTGCCCGACGGTACGGTTAAAGCGCTTCTATACTCTTACTCCGGAAAACTGACGGCGATCGATATCTACCACTTCAGCAAAGGAAAAGAAGAATACCAGATCGCCGATATCTATATCCGCGACATCCGCTGCTTCGTTACTGCTTATGAATCCGACGCCGGTAAGCAAATGAACACGCCCGGCTATTCGAATTCGATCAATGCGCTCGTTGCTGTCAACGGAGACAACTTCGCCAGCGGAAAATTGAAGGATGGCCTGATCATTCGCAACGGTCTCAAGCTTACAAGGAAAAGTCAGGACTACCATACGTTCTCTGCCGATCCCTGCTTCCTCTTTGAAGACGGAACGATGAAGACCTTCGACTACAAAAACGACCGGATCGATGTCGATGCACTCCTGTCCGGCACGCCCAAAATCTATCAGGCGTTCTATTTCGGTCCGAGCCTGTTAAATGCCGACGGATCAAAGAAGACTACGTTCAACTCCACACTGGGACACGTGAATCCCCGCACCGCCCTCGGATATTACGAACCCGGTCATTACGCGTTTATCGTCGTTCTCGGTGACCGTCATATGTACGATTTCGAAGGCAAGGATCGCGGATCGGCAAGCGCGAACGGTATGACGTTCGCGGAGCTTTCCGAGCTGTGCGAGCGTCTCGGTCTTCGCGCTGCGTATAATCTGGACGGCGGCGGATCCTCCAGTATGTGCTGGAACAAAACCATCTTCGGTCACAACGACCGTCATCACAGCGATATTCTCGCGATCATCGAACCGTAAGGAGGGCACATGAGAAAATCCACACGCATCATTACGCTGATCCTTGCACACGCCGGATTGCTCGCCGCGCTTGCATACCTCGCGCTGCTTCTGATTTCGCTGTTTCAGCCGTCTGTCGGCGAATTCGCGCGCAGGAACTTCTTCCTGTTCGATTACGGATATCTGATTATCCCGATCCTTTGTATGGTATCCGGCATACTCATTCAGATCTCCGCAACGCGTCCGAGGAAAACGCGTTCGAATAAACAGTAATAAATTGGGAGGGTAATGAAATGAACCGATCCGATCTTGATCGCACCAATGCGCTGCTCGACTTTATTGAGCGTTCCCCCGTCAGTTTTGCAGCGGTCCGTGAAGCGGAATCCATGCTGGAGCAGAACGGGTATCAGCGTCTTTCGTTCACGAACGCGTGGACGCTGAAGCCGAACGGAAAATACTACGTAACCCGGAACGGCTCGTCGCTGATCGCATTTACCGTTCCGGAAAACGCGCATCCCGGTTTCATGATTGCGGCAAGCCACAGCGATTCTCCTTCCTTTAAGCTCAAAACCGACTGTGAAGTCGTCGCTGCCGAGCATTATCTGAAGCTCAACACCGAAGGGTACGGCGGAATGATCATCTCGAGCTGGTTCGACCGTCCCCTTTCGCTCGCGGGGCGCGCAATCGTCAAAAAAGGATCCGCATTTGAAACGCGCGTCGTGACGTTCGATCGTGACCTTTGCATTATTCCGAACGTGTGCATTCATTTCAACCGCGAGATAAACAATGGATATAAGTACAACAAGGCAGTTGATACGCTGCCGCTGCTTTCGAACTCCACCGAAAAAGGCGTTGTCAGATCGCTCGTTGCGGAACGTCTCGGCGTGGAAGCAGATGCGATCGTTTCGATGGATCTGTTTGTCGTCGAACGGGCGCGCGGTTCGATATTCGGCGCGGACGACGCGTTCTTCTGTTCGCCGCGCATCGACGATCTGCAATGCGCTTTCACGACGCTGACGGCGTTATTGGAGTCGGATGCAAAAAAAGCGATTCCGGTCTATGCGTTGTTTGACAACGAGGAAGTCGGCAGCGAAACGAAGCAGGGTGCTGCCAGCACGCTGCTGTTCGACACGCTGACGCGCGTTGCTGCGCACTACGGACGCTCGCTTTCCGAGATGCTGCCCGCATCGCTGATGCTTTCCTGCGACAACGGCCATGCTTTGCATCCGAACCATCCGGAACTGAGCGATGCGAAGAACGCACCGCATCTGAACGGCGGCGTCGTGATCAAGCATAACGCCAATCAGCGGTATACGACCGACGCGCTTTCCGAGGCGCTGTTTTCCGAGATCTGCCTTCGTGCGGACGTTCCTGTCCAGCATTTTGCAAACCGCAGCGATATCGCCGGCGGCGGCACGCTCGGCAGCATCAGCAATACGCGCGTTTCTTTAAAGACCGTCGATATCGGTCTTGCGCAGTTTGCCATGCATTCCGTCGTTGAAACGGGCGGCGTAAAGGATACGGATTTCATGATCCGTGCCGTCAAGGCGTTCTATGAAAGTGCGCTTTTGATTTCCGATAACGGTGCGTTTGAACTTGCTTAATTTGAAAAAGAACAGGGGCTGTCAATCGACAGTCCCTTTTTTATTCGATTTCAGATACGTTCGGATGATGAACAGTTTCACTTGTTTCGGGAGGATCCCGTAAAGCCTGAGAAGCGGATTGCGGTTCAAAGAATACTGAAATCGCGGATGTTTTTTTGATAGGATCGACATAATCCTCTTTGCAACACGCGCAGGCGGAATCGCCTTCGCCTCAACGCGATTCGTTACGCTTAAAAACTTTGCTGCAACGCCGGGATAGAGCTTCGTTCCCTCCGTGAAAGATTTGATGCGATCCACAGATTGATTCAACAGCACAGTCTTGACCGCGCCGGGACGCAGGACGGACACGCGCATCCCAAGCATCTGCAATTCCATTGCAAGTGAAAACGCAAACCGGTCCAGCGTCGCTTTCGTGATCCCGTAAAGCCCGGTAAACGGAAGCGGGTCGAGATCGGCAAGCTCACTCGTAACGAATACGATCCGCGCACCGTGTTTTAACAGCGGAAGAAATGCGTGAAGAATGCGATACGCGCCGAAGAGATTAACGTCAAAGATCCGTTTCATGCGCGCGTCATCGATCTCAACGAGAGAATCCGCATCATAGATGCCTGCCGCATACACGACGGCGTCGATCGATTGTACCAATCTAACTGCGGTTTCGAATGCCGCGGCAATCTGTTCCGGATCCGCAAGATCCGCATGAATCGGAATCACTTCGTCGGGCATTTGCATTTCGGCTCGATCGATACCGATCACACGATCGCCGTTTTTACAAAATAAGCGGGCGCAGGCGGAACCCATTCCCCCGCCTGCGCCGATCAACAATATTGTTTTCATGATTGTTTTGTCGCTCGTAAGAGCGTTTCCCATTCCTTCACGATGGAGCGATCTTCGAAATAGTTGATCCGCATAGCGGCGCGCACGCGCGCAAGCGTTTCGTTTGTGATCTCGACCGCTTTTTTCGTACCCTCGATGAGAATATCGTATACCGAATCGATGTCCGCTTCCCACTTTGCGCGTGCGGCGCGGATCGGCGAAAGCTCCTCTTCCAGCACGTTGATCAGGAATTTCTTACACGTGCCGTCGCCGAGACCTCCCCGCATATAGTGCGCTTTCATTTCGTCCAGATTCGCATAGTCGGGCAGGAATTCCGCAAAGTGCGCGTCCGTGCTGAACGCATCCAGATACGTGAACACGACGTTACCTTCAATGTGACCGGGATCCTCGATGCGAAGATGCATCGGATCCGTAAACATCTTACCGTTTATCTGTTTTTTCACGGTCTTTGCATCGTCGGACAGATAGATGCAGTTGCCGAGCGACTTCGACATCTTTGCCTTTCCGTCGACACCCGGAAGTCTGCGCTGCGTTTCGTTTTCGGGAATCATCGCCTTCGGCAGCACGAGCGTGTCGCCGTAGATTTTGTTGAACTTCTCAACGATCTCGCGCGTTTGCTCGATCATCGGAAGTTGGTCTTCCCCGACCGGAACGACGTTTGCGTTGAACGCAGTAATATCGGCAGCCTGCGAAACCGGATAACTGAAAAATCCAGCGGGAAGCCCCTCATCCGCAAAGCCGCGCATCTGGATCTCCGCCTTGACGGTGGGGTTTCTCGAAAGGCGCGCGGTGGTAACGAGGTTCATGTAGTAGAACGTCAGCGCATGCAGCGCAGGAAGTGCGGACTGGACGCAAATCGTAGATCTGCTCGGATCGATGCCGACCGAAAGATAATCCAACGCGACCTGAATCATGTTGTCGCGGATCTTTCCGGGATTGTCGGCATTATCCGTGAGTGCCTGATCGTCCGCGATCAGAATGTTGATCTGATCGAATTTCCCGGAGTTCTGCAGTTCCACGCGGCGTTTCAGCGATCCGACGTAATGTCCGAGATGCAGCCGACCCGTAGGGCGGTCCCCTGTCAAAATGATGTTCTTTTCGGTATTCATACTTGCCTCCGTAGATTTTCAATCATATATGAAGGTATTATACCGCAAAAGAGGCTGCTCGTCTATACGTCATGTTGTTTTTTATATCATTTCATGATAAAAAGCAAAAAGAGGAGGGTCAATATGGAACTGTTTCGCTTGTCTTCGGACGATTTTGCATCGCTGATACCACTTCACCTCGCTTATAAGAGCGTGATCAATGAGGATCCGCCATCCGAAAATGATCCGGATACTCTGAAAGATGCTGTCGAGACGGGCCGCATGATGTTTTTCGTGTGTCGGGAAAGTGGAAAGCCCGTCGGATGCTGCTCTGTTTCGATCACGTTCTCGACGTTCTGCTACGGACCGTGCGGCGTCTTTGAAGATTTCTTCATCCTGCCCGAATTCCGGCATCGCGGCATCGCACGCGCTCGCCCGCTTTGCTTTTGAAAACAGCGGCGTACGTTCTATGACCTTAGGATGTGCGGACTGCGATCTTCCCATGTATCGAGCGATCGAGTTTACGGTTCCGCTCGGCAGCCTGCTTGCGTTTGAAGCGTAAAAAGCGCCGGAATACCGGCGCTTTCTTTATGCAGAAATCATTCCAGAAAATCCTTGAGTTTCTTGCTTCTTGAAGGATGACGGAGCTTTCTCAAAGCTTTCGCTTCGATCTGACGGATGCGTTCACGCGTGACGTTGAATTCCTTTCCGACTTCTTCGAGCGTTCTTGCCTTGCCGTCGTCGAGACCGTAGCGGAGTCGCAGGACTTTCGCTTCACGAGGTGTCAGCGTGTTCAGCACTTCCACCAGCTGCTCCTTGAGCAGCGCGACTGCAACGGCGTCCGCGGGTGCCGGTGCATCGTCGTCCGGGATGAAGTCGCCGAGGTGGGAATCATCTTCCTCGCCGATCGGCGTTTCCAGGGAAACGGGTTCCTGTGCAATTTTCAGGATCTCACGGACCTTGTCCTCCGAGATACCCATTTCACGTGCGATTTCGTCCGGGCGCGGGTCGCGGCCAAGTTCCTGAATGAGCTGGCGGTTCACGCGGATCAATTTGTTGATCGTCTCCACCATATGCACGGGAATACGGATCGTTCTCGCCTGATCCGCGATCGCTCGCGTGATTGCCTGACGGATCCACCACGTTGCATAGGTCGAAAACTTATACCCCTTGCGGTAATCGAATTTCTCGACCGCCTTAATGAGTCCGAGATTGCCCTCCTGGATGAGGTCGAGGAACAGCATCCCGCGGCCGACGTACCGCTTTGCAATCGATACGACGAGTCTCAGGTTCGCTTCTGCGAGCTGATGCTTTGCATTGAGGTCGCCCTCCGCCATACGTTGGGCGATCTCAATCTCCTCATTCGCATTCAAGAGTGGAACCTTGCCGATCTCCTTCAGATACATGCGCACCGGGTCGTCGATATTGATACCCTCGGTCGGCGCCAGCATCGTTTCGATCTGCGCGATCTCCTCGTTGATGTCCTCGGGAACTTCAACTTCTTCGACGATGTCGATGTTCAGCTCCTGAAGTTCCATATAAATCTTGTCCATCTGGTCTGCGTCTACGCCGATTTCATTCAGCGTATCCATGACCTCGTTGAACGTCAGCATGCCCTTCTGCTTGCCGGATTCGAGCAGCTCGCGAATACGCTGCTCCGGGTTCACCCGTTTCAAACCGAGTTCCGGATCATCATCGTTGTCGCCCGCGTCCTCATCCTGCTCGCCCGCGTCCGCAGATTCCGCTCTGCCCGGCTCCGAAGGACTATCCGCCTTTTTTGCCTTCGATCTGGAAGACTTCTTCGGCTTCTCGGATTCGGTATCCTTTGCCGGTTCCTCGTCAGGCGTTTGATCGGCTTCCGTCTTCGGCTGCAAGTCCTCAACTTTTGCTTCCGTCGTTTTTTTGCGGGTCGTCTTCTTCTGTTTTTCTGCCGAAGGCGCCGCGGATTCTTTCACGGAAGCCTGTCCGTCTTCCTGCTCCGCGACCGTTTCCGGCGTTTTCGTTTTTGCCGCGCGTTTGGGTTTTGCCGGTGCGTCGGCAATCCGATCCGTCGTTTCCTCGATCGTTTCCTGGACTTCTTCCGTTTTCGTCTTTTTTACCTTCTTGGTTTTGGTTTCTTCCATGTCCCGTCTCCTTATTTATTTGCCCGAATGCGTATAGTGATTTCTTTCAAGACGGCGTTTCGTTCTTCCGCCGTTAAATCCGGTCGTTTCAATTCGTTCTGCAGCCGAAGGATCTCTTCCGCGTCGTTTTCCTGCTCAAGTCTTTTGATGCAGTCCTCCGCTGCGCGATCCGCATTTTCCAGTGCGTCTTCTTCGCGCAGAATCGCCGACGCCGTTTCCGCTTCCTTTTCAGATAGTTCGCTGACGTACTTGGAAAGGGAAAACGCCGCGCCCTGTTCTTTGATCGCGCGATACATTGCGAGATATGTCCCGTTGCGGAACAGTTTCTCCTCCGCCCCGTCTTGGATCCGTTTGATCACCGCACCGTTATGCAAGCAGGCGAGCAGAAGTGTGCGTTCCATGATCTCGCGGGGATCCTCATCCGTCTCGATACGTCTTCGGAAGCCGCCGCGAATCGTCGTTCCCGGATCCGTCGGCATTATCCCGCCGCTGCGTACGCCCTGTGCCTGAAGCGCTTCGAGCGCATATCCCGTCTTCTTTCCGATCAAGCGATAATACCGTTCCTGTTCGATCGGCTGCAAACCCGCAACGAACGCGCAGGCGGATTTTGCGTATTGTTCTCGTCCGTTCTCATCGGTCAGGTCATAATTCTTCGCCATCGTTTCCAATTTAAACGCATTCAGCGAAAGTGCGTTTTCCTTCAGGCGATCGAATCCTTCCTTCCCATAAATCTGGACGTACTCATCCGGGTCGAGATCATCCGGGAACGTGATGACGCGAACCTCGAGCCCTTCCGCTTTTAGAATGTCAAGGCCGCGCACCATGGCGTTCTGACCGGCCGCATCACCGTCATAGGCGATGAAAACCCGTTCGACAAAGCGTTTCAGAAGTCTTGCCTGCTGCTGTGTCAATGCCGTTCCGAGGCTCGCGACGGCGTTTGTGACGCCCGCTTTATACAGCCCGATCACGTCCATATAGCCTTCGACCATGATGAGATCGGATAGTTTCTCATTGCGATGCAGATATAAACCGTAAAGATTGTTACGTTTATTGTAGACAGGCGTATCGCCCGTGTTAATGTACTTCGGTTTTTCGTCGCCCATGACGCGCGCGCCGAAGCCTAAAACCTGTCCGTTCACACCGAGAATCGGAAAGATCAGCCTGCCGCGAAACGCGTCATAAACGGTGCCGCGCTCACTGTTGTGCACGAGCAGACCAGCGTCGACCAGTTCTTTTTCCGTGTAGCCTTTTCCCTTCAGATGTTTCAGCAGAGAATCCCACGTATCCGGTGCAAAACCGATGCCGAATCGCTTGACGATCTCCGCGTTCAACCCGCGCTTTGCAGCGTAGATTTGCGCATCTCTGCCCGTTTTCGGATCCAAAAAAACGCTGCAATAATATCGTGCCGCTTCGGTATTCGCTTGGATCAGGCGTTTTTTCTGTGCACGCTGACGCTGCATTTCACGGTCATTGATCTCGTTCGGAAGTTCCATTCCGACGCGCGACGCAAGCTGCTGTACCGCCTCGTAGAAGGTCAGTCGCTCCATGTCCATGATAAATTGAATCACGGTACCGCCTGCGTGGCATCCAAAGCAGTAAAACAGCTGCTTGTCCGGAGAAACGGAAAACGACGGTGTTTTTTCGCCGTGCAGCGGACAGCACGCCCAAAGTTTGCGTCCTTTCGGCTTCAATTCCACGTATTCCGAGACGACGGATACGATATCGTTTTTGTGCATCAGCTCGTCGAGCCATGCGCTCGGAAATGCCATCGCGCTCCTCCTTTCCCCGTATTTAGCGGTTCATCAACTCCAGCTTTTCGGCACGAACAGATGCTCGTACGTGCCGATCGCGTAGATATCGCTCATGCCGGCGATAAAATCCGCAACCGCGCGTTCCTTGCCCTCGCGTTGCAGCGTACTTTGGTATTCGTCATCCAGAAGATCCGGATGCTCGAAATAATACTCGTAAAGTGCGCGAACGACGCCTTTTGCTTTGCCTTCCTCGCTTTTGGCGATCGGGTTCAGATAGACGCGTTCGAACATGAATTTGCGAAGAACCTTGAACTCCTCCGCATATTCCGGGGAAAAACGAATCTCCGGGCTCATGACGCTGTTTGCAATCACGTTAATGATGAGACTGTTGATGCGCTTCGAGTGCGTCGGTCCGAACAATTCGATGCATGAACGCGGAAGATCCTCTTCGGTCAAAACGCCTGCACGCATCGCATCGTCGATGTCGTGATTGATGTATGCGATGCGATCGGCAAGCGAAACGACCTTCCCTTCGACCGTGGCGGGACGGCCGGCGCTTGTGTGGTTCACGATTCCGTCACGCACCTCCCACGTCAGATTCAGTCCTTTTCCGTCGTATTCCAATTTTTCCACGACGCGAAGGCTCTGTTCATTGTGCTTGAATCCACCCGGCAAAAGTTCATTCAGAACTTCCTCTCCTGCGTGTCCGAACGGCGTATGTCCAAGGTCGTGTCCCATGGCAATCGCTTCCGCAAGATCCTCGTTGAGCCGAAGCGCACGCGCAATTGTTCTGGCGATCTGCGTAACTTCAAGGGTATGCGTGAGCCGCGTCCGGTAATGGTCGCCCTTCGGCGCAAGAAAGACCTGCGTTTTATGCTTTAAACGGCGGAAAGATTTGCTGTGCAGAATGCGGTCGCGATCACGAACGAATTCGGTACGAACCGGACAAAGTGGCATTGGTTCTTCCCTTCCGCGCGTGTTGACGGAAAGTGTCGCGAACGGAGAAAGCATTTGCTTCTCCCATTCTTCCCGCATTTTCCGGACTGATCCTTCTTCCATATCGGCCTCCGCAAAACATTCTATAATTATATACGCCAAAACTCCAAAAAATCCTTTTTTCCTTTTTAAAAAACTTTTGTTCGATTTCCACTCTGTTGTTTCGCCAAAAAAACAAAAAAAGACGGGAGAAAACCTCCCGTCCTTTTGCATTATATTATTTGTACAGACCGCGCTCGGTGTAGTGCGTATGCAGAAGCTCGTGCGCTTTGTGGCTGTTCGGCTCGCCGAGATAGTCGCGATACAGCGCCTGGACTTCGGGATTCTCATGGCTCTTTCTGAGCGGCATATTCGCATCTTCGCCGTACAGACCAGCCGCACGCTTTGCGCGCAGATCCACGAAGTTACGGATATAGCCAGGCTGAATCGGCTGACCGCCGCCGTTTACGCAGCCGCCGGGGCACGCCATGACTTCAACGAACTCATACTGCTTCTCACCGCTCTTGATCATGTCAAGGAGCTTAGAAGCATTCTCAAGACCGCTGGTGACGGCAACGCGCACCTTAACGCCGTTCAGATCGTACTCCGCTTCCTTGATCGCTTCGGTGCCGCGAACCGCATGGAAATCGACCTTGTCAAGCGTCTTGCCGGTGACCTTTTCATACGCGGTACGAAGAGCAGCTTCCATAACGCCGCCGGTTGCGCCGAAAATATGGCCGGCGCCGGACGCAACGCCCAGCATCGGATCGCAGACTTCGTCGGGAAGTTCCGCAAACTTGATGCCCGCACGGCGGATCATCTTCGCGAGTTCACGCGTGGTGAGCGAAACGTCGACGTCCGGAGTGCCGTCCTTGCCGAGTTCGGGGCGCTGCACTTCGAACTTCTTCGCGGTGCAAGGCATGATGGAAACGACGAAGATCTTCTTCGGGTCGATGCCCGTCTTTTCGGCATAGTAGGACTTGACAAGCGCGCCGAACATGCCTTGCGGCGACTTGCAGGTGGACAGGTTCGGAATGAATTCCGGATAGTAGTGCTCGCAGAACTTGATCCAGCCGGGGCTGCAGCTCGTGATCAGCGGAAGCTTGCCGCCGTTGGTCAAACGTCCGATGAGCTCGGTGCCTTCTTCCATGATGGTCACGTCGGCAGCATTGTCAACGTCAAACACCTTGTCGAAGCCGAGGCGGCGGAGCGCAGCGATCATCTTGCCTTCGACGTTCGTGCCGATCGGCATGCCGAATTCTTCGCCAAGCTGTACACGGACGGACGGTGCGGGACCGACGACTACGTGCATTTCAGGATCGGAAAGCGCTTTCCAGACCTTGTCGGTATCATCGCGTTCCGTCAGCGCGCCGGTCGGGCAGACGCTGATGCACTGACCGCAGTTGACGCAGGAAGTCGTTGCAAGCGGCAGATCGAACGCGCTTGCAATATGGGTCTTGAAACCACGCTCGTTTGCACCGATGACGTTGCAATGCTGGTTGTATTTGCAGACAGCCACGCAGCGACGGCAAAGGATGCACTTCGAGTTGTCGCGGATCAGATGGATCGCGGAATCATCGATATCCGGCTCGGTGGGTGCGCCTTCGAACTTATGCGCATCGCAGCCGTATTCCTGAGAAAGCGCCTGCAGTTCGCAGTTGCCGCTTCTCACGCAGCTCAGGCAGTCCATGCGGTGATTCGAAAGCATCAGTTCGAGCGTCATCTTGCGGGATTCGCGAAGCGCGGGCGTATTCGTCTGCACTTCCATGCCTTCCGCAACCTGCATAAGGCACGCGACGGGATTGGAACGCGCGCCCTTCACTTCGACAACGCACATACGGCATGCGCCGATCGCGTTGATCTGCTTCATGTAGCAAAGGGTCGGAATCCGGATGCCTGCGAGCTCCGCCGCTTCCAGAATCGTGGAACCAGCAGGAACTTCGATCTCCATTCCGTTGATTTTCATTTTGACGGTATCCATGGTCGTCCTCCTTATTTCTTGATGATGGCCGAGAACTTACAGCCTTCCATGCAGGCGCCGCACTTGATGCACTTCGACTGATCGATGACGTGCGGTTCCTTGACCTTGCCGGTGATCGCGTTTGCCGGGCAGCGGCGTGCACACAATGTGCAGCCTTTGCACTTATCGGGCTGAATCTCATAATGCATGAGGTTCTTGCAGACGCCCGCCGGGCAGCGCTTTTCGACGACGTGCGCTTCGTACTCGTCGCGGAAATACTTCAGCGTGGACAGGACCGGGTTCGGAGCCGTCTGACCGAGCGCGCACATTGCGTTCGCCTTGATGTACTTGCAGAGCTCTTCCATCTTATCGAGATCTTCAAGCGTGCCGTTGCCGGACGTGATCTTATCGAGCATTTCGAGAAGACGTCTCGTACCGATACGGCACGGCGTGCACTTGCCGCAGCTCTCGTCGACCGTGAAGTCGAGGAAGAAGCGGGCAACGTCGACCATACAGGTGGTTTCGTCCATGACGATCATACCGCCGGAACCCATCATGGCGCCGATCTTGATCAGGTTGTCATAGTCGATCGGAAGATCGAGATACTCTGCCGGGATGCAGCCGCCGGACGGACCGCCGGTCTGAACGGCCTTGAACTTCTTTCCGTTCGGAATGCCGCCGCCGATATCATAGATGATCTCGCGGAGCGTCGTGCCCATCGGGATCTCAACAAGACCGGTGTTGACGATCTTGCCGCCGAGTGCAAAGACCTTGGTGCCCTTGGACTTTTCGGTACCCATGGAAGCGAACCATTCCGCGCCCTTCAGAATGATCTGCGGGATGTTCGCGAGCGTTTCGACGTTGTTGATGATGGTCGGCTGACCGAACAGGCCCTTGTTCGCCGGGAACGGAGGCTTGTTTCTCGGCTCGCCGCGGTTGCCCTCGATGGAGGTCAGAAGCGCGGTCTCTTCGCCGCAGACGAACGCGCCTGCGCCGAGGCGGACTTCGATATCGAAATCAAAGCCGGTGCTGAAGATGTCCTTGCCGAGCAGACCGTATTCACGTGCCTGTCCGATCGCGATCTCAAGACGTTTGACGGCGATCGGGTACTCTGCACGAACATAAATGTAGCCCTTGTTTGCACCGATCGCATAGCCTGCAATGGCCATTGCTTCGAGGACTGCGTGCGGGTCGCCTTCGAGGACGGAACGGTCCATGAATGCGCCGGGATCGCCTTCGTCCGCGTTGCACACGACGTACTTCTGCGGAACCTTATTCTTTGCAGCGAATTCCCACTTCATACCCGTCGGGAAGCCTGCGCCGCCTCTTCCTCTCAAGCCGGAATCCTTCATAACCTGAATGACCTGTTCCGGGGTCATTTCGGTGAGGACTTTACCGAGTGCGGCATAGCCGTCCATAGCGATATATTCTTCGATCTGTTCCGGGTTGATGACGCCGCAGTTGCGAAGCGCAACACGCATCTGCGTCTTATAGAAGCCGGTCTCCTGCAGAGACGGAACCTCAACCTTTTCGTCGCCTTCGGTCTCGCGATATACGAGACGATCGACCACGCGGCCCTTCAGAAGATGTTCCGTAACGATCTCCGGAACGTCCTCAAGTTTCACACGGCTGTAGAACGTGCCCTCGGGGTACACGATCATGACAGGACCGAGTGCGCAAAGGCCGAAGCAGCCCGTGCGTACGACCTTTACTTCATCAGCAAGGCCGTTTGCTGCGATTTGTTCTTCCATTAAGTCAGCGATTTTAACGCTGCCGGAAGAGGTACACCCCGTACCGCCGCAAATCAATACATGCGTACGAATCATTCTGTCTATCCTCCGTTATGCTTCCACCGCACCGATGGTATATTTTGTGACGGGCTTTCCGTCGATCAGATGCTGCTTGACGATTTCGGGGACCATTTCGGGCTTGACCTTGACGTAGGTCACGCGCTCTTTATCTCCCTCGAAAACCTCAACGATCGGTTCAAAGCGGCACATGCCGATGCAACCGGTCTGCGTGACAGTCACGCGATCGCCGAGATTCTGTTCCGCAACCTGTTCCACAAAGGCGTTCAGAACGGGACGTGCCCCTGCCGCGATGCCGCAGGTCGCCATGCCGACGACGACACGGATCTCGCCGCTGCCTTCCCGAAGCGCGACTTTGTTTTTCATTCTGTCACGAATCTGTGCAAGTTCTTCCAACGTTTTCATGTGATTGATCCTTTCGTTCTGTTATTTTTAGAATATTTTCAAGCCTCCGCAGCATATTGCTCCGTCAGCATATCCCGGATCCATGCGAGGACCTCGTATTCGTCCAGAGGTACCTCTTCTCCCAATACTTGTCTCAGCTCGCGCGTATCGAGCGATACCGTGCGATCCGGCAGCGTGTGCCGGAAAACAAAATCTGTTTTCGCGCTTCCGCGAATCAACAGCGTAATCGTGGAAACAATATCCCCGAGCGGTGTAAAATCGAGATGCGTCTTATCGAACGTCGCCGTAATCTCCGTGCCGCAATGTTCCGGATCAACCGACCGTTCCACGGAACGAATCGAGAGCGATCCGCCGGTTTGTTCGGCAGCAAGTTTCAGAAGCGGAATCCCCATTCCGACCTTGCGCGTGGTGCGCGTCGTGGAAAACGGATCGACGACTGTCTTCAAAAACGCTTCTGACATTCCGTATCCGTTGTCGCGGATCGTGATCTTCAAAGACGTTTCCGTTTCATCCAGCAAGATCTCAATCAGCGTCGCTTCCGCACGGATCGAATTCTGCGTGATGTCAAGGATATTCAGCGAAAGCTCTTTCACAGCGTCCCCTCCCGCAATTTCCGGAACAGCGCGCGCCGCACAGCTTCAGGTTCCGTTTCATCGACGTCCAGCGTGATGCTGCCGCCCGCATCCCCGATCTCCCAGAGCCGGTGCGCATCCGAACTCAGAACGATCGCGCGCCCCTCCGCCAGATCATGGTTTTTCTCCTCCCGCAATTCCGCAATACGGAATACCGGTTCGGGCGGAAACGAACCGAGAACCGCCAGAAGGCCGTTCGAATCACGATCGATATGCGCCGGCCAGCAGATGCCGCCAAACGATGCGACGAGTTCCGCAGCGGCGGTCAGATCCAGATCGGTTGCCGCCGGCAGAAAGAACGGTTCTTCACCGATCTTTTCGTCACGCTCGTTTAAAATCAGCTGTTCACCGAACACATCGACGCGGTTTTTGATCCGCATCCGATGCGGCTGGATCTCCACTCCGAATGCCGTCGCCGCTTCGAGCGTTTCAAAGAGGCACAGCAGGTGAATATCCTCCGCCGTCGTCAGTTCCATACCTGCAACGGGAACGATGCCGTACTCCGCACAGGCCGCGAAAAATGCCGGACAGTTGTCGACTGCATTGTGATCGGTCAGCGCTACGAGTTCCAGTTCGTTCAGATGCGCCATTCCCGCAATGTTGCAGGGCGTCATATCCATATCCCCGCACGGGGACAGGCATGAATGCAGATGAAGATCGTACCGCAGCGTCCTCATTTGAGCAGCGCGCCGACTTCGGCGCAGATCTCAAAGGTCGATTTTTCCGAAAGCAGCAGATTCAATCCGTGAATCTTCGCTGCGTTGATCGCCGCTTCGTCCGGGCGAACGTCTTCCGAAAAGACGATGCATGCGCAATCGGTCAATTGCCCGACCGCCGCCACGTTCACGTTCGACATGATGGTGACCCAGCAGTCGCCGCTTTCGGCACGGCCCATGACCCAGCTCAGAAGATCTCCTGCATATCCCCCGGTAATCTCGCGATCTCCATCGGACAGCAGCAACGGTTCATATCCGGTTTTTTCGATCAGTTCGCGTACCGTCATGTTCTTCTCACTTTCCGTCGTCACGTTCCAGTTCTCTGAGCAACTCCCTCATACGAATGACGCAGTCGTCCAGCTTCGATTCACCGCGAACGACGTCCTCCGCGTGCGCGCGACAAGTCGGTGCGCCGCATGAACCGCAATCCATGCCGGGAAGCAGTTTTTTGATCCGTTCGATCTCCGACATCATGCGGAAGGAATGCATCCGGTCCGCGTCGAGGATCTCGGCGGAGCTGTACTCGCCCGGTTCGACCGTCATGACTTCGTGCGGAATCGGATCATTCTCACCGAGGATCACGTGGTTTTGCGCAACCGGCATATAACGCTGCAGCGTACGGATTCGCACGCGCGCGATATACGGATTCTCAACCGCCATGACGCCGCCGACACAACCGCCGGGACATGCGTTCATCTCAACGAACTTCAGATCGGGGAAATGCCCCATTTCGATGTCGTCAAGTACGCGGATGATATTCTCGATGCCGTCCGCAGCCAGATAGTGATCGTTCATCAGCGCGCTTGCTTCGCCGCCCGACGACGACCAGCTCATGCCGATCATGCCGGATTCGGATGTGACCTCCGGAATCTTTGCACGGTCCATCTTGGACAGAAGCCGGAAATAAAGGTCGCTCATGGATACGACATAGTCCACGTAGCATTCTTTTTCCTTCGGCGTGTTCTTGACCCAACTCACCTTTGCGGGACAGGGCGAAATGAACACGGTGCGAACGTCTTCGGGTTTCAGTTCGGGATGGTCCTTCAGCGCGCGTTCCTTTGCGAGTTTTCCTGCAAGCTCAATCGGCGGTGCGATTGGAACCATTTTACTCCGCAGCGTGGGAAACCGCAGCGAGATCAACCGGACAACGACGGGACACGCCGTGCTGATGAACGGCGCGTGTGCCATTCCCATACGCTGCATATAGGTGCGCGTATAGTCCGTGACCATTTCCGCTGCCTTTGCAACCTCGAACACGTCGTTGAATCCGAGGTTCAACAGACCCTGCAGCAAATAATCGGTATCATCGAGATTCGCGAACTGTCCGAACAGCGAAGGCGCGGGCAGCGCGATCAGATACTTGCTGTGATCGATGGAATCCCACTCGTCAAAGATCGCCTTTTTTGCCTTGTACGGGCAATGGCGGATGCACTCGCCGCAATCGATGCAGAGGTTCGGATTGATACAAGCTTTTCCGTTTCTGATCCGAATTGCCTGCGTGGGGCAACGGCGCAAGCAGGTGGTACACCCCTTGCACTTTGTTGCGTCAAGCGAAACGGAATGCTTGTAAACGATCATGCGTCCTCCTTATGCGGATCTGAATTTCATCTCGATCGTGGTTCCGACGCCGACGACGGAATCGATCTTCATTTCATCCGAGTAGCGCTTCATATTCGGAAGGCCCATGCCTGCTCCGAAGCCGAGCGAACGGATATTGTCGGGCGCGGTGGAATACCCTTCCTGCATTGCAAGGTTCACGTCCTTGATACCCGGGCCAACGTCCTTCAGAATGACCGTGATCAGTTCGGGGGTGACGTAAACGTCCGCGTCCCCGCCCTTCGCGTGAATAACCATGTTGATCTCGCCCTCATACATGGCAACGGAGATCCGCCGGATCAGATCCGGATGGAATCCCATTTGCCGCAGCATGCGCTTGACCTGCACGGATGCTTCGCCGGCGGATGTGAAATTGTTGCCGTCCACGTCGTAGTGGAAGTGCAGCGCTTCATGTTCCGCCGTCATCGTCCCAGCCCGCCTTCGTACAGTTTTCCGCAGGATTCGTACATCGTCAGTTCCGTTTCCAGCAGCGCGATATTGTTCTCTTTTGCAAGGCGCTTGATCTCGTCCGTCGCGTTCTTGCCGCGAACGATGACGATGCAGCGCATATCCTGCATATGTGCCGTGCGGACGATCTGCGGATTCAGAAGTCCCGTCAGCAGGACATCGCGATTCTCCGCAAACGCGAGCACGTCGCTCATCATATCGCTGCCGAACGCACCGTTCATATCCTCGTCGACCTGCTCGGGGTCCGCAAATACGGAAGCGTTGAGACGCTCGGCCATCTCCCGGATAGTCATGCTAATTTCCTATTTCCTTTCAATTACGCACGGTATTTGTCTACGATGCCTTTGATGTCCGCCGGAACCAGTCTTCCGAAGACCTCATCGTCGATCGTCATGACCGGTGCAAGACCGCAGCAGCCGAGGCAGCGCGTTGCTTCCAGCGTAAACTTACCGTCGTTCGTCGTGTGACCGGCCTTGATGCCGAGCTGACGTTCAAGTTCCGCAAGAATATCCGCAGATCCCTTGACGTAGCAAGCGGTGCCGAGGCAGACACGGATCAGATGCTCGCCCTTCGGCTCCAGCGTGAACCACGAATAGAATGTGGAAACGCCGTAGACCTGCTCAAGCGATACGTTGAGGCCTTCTGCGATCATGGTCTGGACCTCGATCGGCAGATAGCCGTAGATCTCCTGCGCCTTCTGCAGCACAGGCATCATCGCGCCGCTCTGGCCTTTATGCTGCGCAATGACTTCCTTCAGTTGGGCTTCCTGTTCGGGCGTTCCCCGGAACGGAATTTCAGTAATCTTGTTCGTCATACATCCTCCTTAGAAGTTCAGATAACTGACCAAAGGTTATTATAGCATACAACTCCCGTGATTTCCACAATTTTTACAACATCTTTTCCTATATTTTTCGGGATAATTATGGTTATGTCATGAAAATTCCGCAAAAATTTAGCAGAAAAAATAAGTTTACATACTTTCCTTTTTCTAAAAAATCGTGTATGATATAAACACCCATAAGAGATTTTATTAGGAAGGGGATTCTTTATGGCAAAGAAAATTAAATTCAAGCCCACTCCTGCCGGAATTATGTTCCTGTCCGCGATCGCCGTGCTGATCATCGCAATCATCGTTCTGGCAGTACTCGCGGCCAGAAGCTGCAGTGCGAAGAGAACCACGCCCGACGAGTCCGATCCTTCGGCTGTTGCGTCTTTAGAACCGATCGACTCGACCGAGCCTTCCGTTGCTCCCATTGACAGCACGGAGCCCACCGGTTCGCTCGATCCCATTTCGACGCCCGGCGATACCGATCCCGACAACACGGCAAGCGCCGATCCGGGTACGACCGGTAACCCCGGCGATGCGACCGTTCCGCCCGTCGTTGTGAATACGCCGACCTCCGGCACGGATGCGCCCGCAACCGGCTCCGCCGCACCGACCGCAACGCCCGGACCAACGTACTATACAAAGCCCACCGACACGATGAAGAGGAACGCGCAGAAGGGTTACGTCAGCCATGATAAGGTCAATATGCGCAAAGAGCCGAACACGAAGGCTGCACTTGTTATGGAGAAACTCCCGAAAAACACCGCTTTGACGCTTTATGTGGAGCAGGAAGGCTGGTGGTTCGTGAAGTGCGGAGACAAATACGGATATATTAAAAAGGATTACGTTGCAAAGGGAACCGCTCCCGAAGCACCCGCCGGCAAGGAAGCGGCAGGTAAAGTCGTTGCTTCGACCATCGCTCTGCGCAAGAGCGCGGATAAAAATTCCGTCTGCATCAAGCAGTATTCCAGCGGCGAAACGCTGACGATCTATTATTATAAGAAAGATACGTCGGGTAGAAAGTGGTACTACGTCAAAACGAGCGACGGCAAGACCGGCTTTATGTTCGCCGAATACATCAAGATTACGAACGGTGTGAAAGTCAGCGAGAAGAACTGATATTTTGATCAAACAAATAGACCCGCGAATCCGCGGGTCTATTTCGTTTCCGTTTTCGGTTCGATTCAAGCAGGATCGGATACGTTTGCAGAACGGATCGTGACCGTGACCGTCGGTTCCCCGTACGGCACTGTGAATTCAAAGGAAAGATACCCTTCCTCCGCTCCTCCGATCCGACGCGCGGGATCGCCGTTTACGAGCACCTCGGTCGATACGTCGGAAATCCGTGTGAGCGTCAGCGTCACAGTCTCGCCCGGATACGCAGCGCCAGCCGGATCGACCAGGCGCTCCGTATCTCCCTCGTATAGGATCTCGACGGTCTGCATCATCATGTCGCTGTCGTCGAGCACGTATGTCACCGTCACGTCGTGCGCCGGCATGATGAACGTATAAACGAGATATTCGTATCCTTCGAGCTTCGGCGAAAGTCGCTTTCCGTCAGCCGTGACTATCGGCGTAGCATCCATGACGATATACGTTTTGAGGCGGACCAGCTCTCCTTCTTCATAGTAATCCTTTGCATCGATGAACGCGTCTTTTTTATCACCGTAATCCACATGATGGAACGGCACGTTCTTCGTGCATCCTACGAAAAACAGCAGGAGCGCCGCCAGAAGAACGGCGCATTGTACAAATCCGGTTCTGCGCATTGGCCCCTCCCATTCGTTCTTCAGAGATCTGAAAGACGCGCAAGCATCTCTGGGTGTTTCTTCGGCTCCTTGAGATGCACAACGACAGCGTTCGGAACCCGCTCACGAATCTGCTTTTCCGCCTTGGGCGCTTCGCCGCTTCCCGAGTACAGAATGAATGTGACACGACGGTTTCCGAATTCGGTATCGCGCAAGACCGTATTGATCGGGCTCGAAAGGCGTCCGTTCCAGACCGGAGAGCCGATCACGATTTCGTCATATCCGGAAACGTCCGCTTCATAATCCTTCAGCGGTTCGCAGTATTTCCGCGCAGCTTGGAAGCCTCCTGCAAGAATTTGAAAAATGAACCGCTTCGGCGGTTTTTTCACCGGTTCAACCTTTCGAATATCGTACCCTGTCTCAGCCAGCTTTTCTGCGACGGCGTCGCCGTTTCCGGACAGGCTGTAATAAATCAGCAGTTTTTTCATCGTCGTTCCACTCCTTTGTTTTTTATGGATAGCATATCATTTTCCATTTTCCTATGCAAGCATACGGGTACCGCGTAAAACGACAAAAGCGGCCCGTTCGGACCGCTGTATAGACGAACGTCAGTTGAGTTTGAACAGCATCTCAACAGGATTGTGATCCGAATACCGGAACGCAACGTCGATCACGTCTGCCTTAAGCACTTCCACGTTGTCGGTCACCATGAAGCCGTCGACGGTCAGTTTGTACTGACCGGGATGGTATGCGCCGTCGGCATTGCGGCAGCTCGCAACGGGGTTGCCGGGATCGATCGGTGCGATCAGACGGACGTTGAATCCGTCAAACGTCCCCTCCGGAATCGGCTGTGCCCAAGTATACTCCTTGTCTGCCTTGCCGAAGTACTGAGAGGAATCGCCCAGAAGGTCTTTATTGAAGTCGCCGCCTGCAATACCGTAATTGCCGGATTCATATTCTTTCTGCATATCGCCGAGCAGCAGTTTCAGCTGTTCTGTGGCGATCGTCCCGTCAGACGTATATGCGGAAAGATGCAGATTATAGAGCACCAGTTCTTTGCCGTTCGCAAGCGGAATACGGTTTTTGCTGTAGCAGCGGTCGAGATCGAGGAATTTGGTGAGACCCGATTCGATCGGCAGTTCCACGCGCTCCGCAGACTTGATCGCGGCGGACGAGAACGTCAACAGGCCCGATTTTGCGGAACCGTGCGGCTGCGTGATCGGATAAAACAGGAACGGCGAGTCATAGTTCTGCGCGAAGGTATATGCCATTCCGTCAAACACAGACGTTAAATACGTCCGCTCGTCAAAGTGGTAGCTGCGAGTCGAATCGATATCGACCTCCTGCACCAGATACAGATCGGCGTTCTGATCGGCAAGCAGGTTCGCGATGTTTTTAAGGTTCGTATCGAGCCGTTCCTTCGACCATGCCCAGGCGCGGTCTCCGCCGTCCATGAAGAATCCAAAATCGTCTTCGTATGCGCCGAAGCCGATGTTATAGGACACGATTTTATACTCCGTTCCGGTTTCAATCGTTGCTGACGCGGTGCCATTCACGTCGATCGGCTGATCGCCGATGCGATGGTAGCTGATAAACACGTAGGCAAGATACCCTGCTGCGAGCACGATGATCGCCGCAAGGACGATTCCGATGATCTTCAATGCTTTTTTCATAATCGTTCCCCTTTAACTCTCTATTGAATCAATCCGTAAAATTGGTCGAGTAAATTCGTTCGGCAAGTTTCGCCGAAGCAAAATCAACAACGATCCAGCCGTTCAATTCGTCAGAAGACGATAGCAGCTCGGCGTTCAGCGATTTTGCAAAGCCGTACGGATGGCCGAACGACGAGGGTCCCTTCGTGGAAAGGAAGTGGATTGTAAGCGCATTTTCTCCCGTCTGCGTCGCCTTCAACCCCGCACGAAATGCGTTCAGCTTGTCTTTCGCGTTATACTCGTACCGATCCTGCACGGTCAGCGTATAGGTACCATTGTCATACGTCGATGCGTTCAGCGAAACGTCATCGTGTCCCTTTTGAGACTTCCAGTAGCAAGGTAATCCAAGCGTAGGGACCGGATCGGTGAGTTTCTCATAATGGCGCGTCAGAACGATCTTGCCGCGCGATTCGCCGACCGTGGGAATGCGATCGGACAGCAGCCAAACATCGGGGTTTTTCTCGATATAAGCGCCGAGCAGCGTTTCGAACGCTTCCGGCGACTCGCTGCCGTGCTCCTGCTTGACCGCAAAGACGATCGTTTCCGTGGGATGCGATTTCAAAAACGCATAGCAGTCTTCCAGCACGTCGTCAAGATACAGTGCACCCGCCCACGGCCATCCGGACTTCGTGCAGTTTGCAAACCCGTGCATCAGTTTCAAGCGATCTCCGCTTGCACCGAGCCGGATATCGAGATACCGAAAACCGGCTTCGAGCTGTTCGGAAATCGTCAGATCCTGACATTTCGTCATGAATGCAAGCTGCGCATTCTTCGTTGCGCTGTCGTGCGTTCCGGGCAGAACGACCTCCGAAAGATACATCCCGTCGTCAAGCCTCGCCATCCAGTCCCCAGAGCCGTCGACCGCCGTTCTGTCCGCCGTTTCGAACGCCGGTATCACGTACATCATTCCCGTAAAAACCAGCACGATCAGCAGCGGTACGATCCACAGCAGATGCAGCAGTTTTTTTGCCTTTGCTTGCTTCTTCTCCATCGTTGTTTCCCTTTCCGTTCCGTTCGTCGGACGCGACGAATGTACCGTGTCCCTCCTGAATATCAGATAATAAAATATTATACCATTCATCGTCTCGCCGTGTCCATACGTTTTTAGACAAATCTCTGCTTTCTCGGGAAACATAAACGCCCCGGAAAACGGAGCGTTTATTCTGCTGCAAAGGAAATCCCGTCAATCCACCCATCGATAGACAGTGTCGATGGTGCGTTCGTCCTTCATTCGGATCACAAAATCACCGTCTATCGTCATTTCTTTCCCGTCTTCCCGATACATGAGGAAAAATCTGGACGTGATACAGTCTTCGTAATGCCGCGCATCATATACGTTGACGCTGCAAAGCTCCTTAGGCCCGTTCAGCACGACCTCGTTTCGCGTGCGTGCAGACGTAACGATTCGCTTCGTTTCCGCTTCATAGTTTGAAATCTCGGAAACAACTCTCTCGCTCACAGCAGGAATAGCCTTCGCCGGCGTGACGCCTTTCAGCAGCGTAGCGATTTTCGGTCGCTCCGCATCGGAAAAAACGTCCACTCCCGCGCAGTGCATCGCGTGTGTCATGCATGCGCCGGTGTAATAGTTTGAAATCCGAATCGGAAAAAAACTCTCCGGGCGAAGCATGGTTTCCCGCATTTTTCCGAGAAGCGCATCCGCTTTATCCGGATCGAGCTGTCCGAGCGCTTTCCATTCCACGTAGTTTGCCGTGCCTTCGATTTCTTCCACGCGCGATTCGTACTGAAACTCATACGGAAACCTCTCCGAACGGTATTTTCTGTACGAAAGCAATTCATGATAAGCCGCTTCATCGAACCGTCCGGCAAGCGCAAGAAGCCGTTCGTTTTCGCAAAGTCTGATGCTCAGATTCTCCGCGTCGTACCGATAGCGGAACAGCGCCTCCATCTCGTTTGCAAAGCAGTTCCATCCGCGTTCTTCCTGAAACGCGTGAAACATCTCGTGTACGATCTTCGACGTGAACACGTCCGGATCCATCTCGTGCTGCACGTTCCAGATCGCAACATGTTCTCCCTGAAACAGCACCGACGTATTGGCGCAGAACGATTCCGGTTTTTCGATTCTATGTCCATCGAAAATACAACCCGTCTCGTTGTACAGCGCAAACTTCTTTGGCGCGAAGCCTTGAAAAAGCGCGTCAAAGTCGAGTCTTGTAATCCGCTCCGAAACGGCGGCATATAAGCGTTCCAGATTCATTCCCATGGCTTTGCCTCATTTCTTCAGGAACGCTTCGATCGCGGTGATCTGTTCGTCGACAAGGCCGCCTCTTCTGAGATAACGCTCGGCGCCCGCTTTCAAATCGAGCGTATCAAGCGGCGTTCCTTTCTCTGCTTCACACATACAGTAGAAGAAGTCGTACACGTTGCCGAGGATCGCTTCGTATTTTTCCGGCATGCCTTCCCGGGTCACGCCGTAATAGTTCTCATACGTGATCATGTAATCGTCGATGATCTCCTGCGCGGAGGCGTCCGCGAGCGCAAGCATCAACGCGCAGACGAACCCCGTGCGGTCCTTTCCTTCCACGCAATGCACGAGAACGGGACCTTCGTGTTTCGTCATCTCAAGCAGCGCATCCGCTACGACCTTTGCAAATGCGTCGGACCGATAGTTAGCATTTAACGCAAGCAGCAGGACGTTCCCTTCCCGATACAGCGAATCGTAATACGCGGATTCAAACGTCGGGTCCCCGACGTATCCCGCATATTTTGTTTCGTTATCCGAAAGGTTCAGAACGAACCGGATTCCGTGCTCCTCCGCAAGCCGGTTCGCATACGGCGCGCGTTTGTGCTGATTGTCGCAGGGCGATGCGGAGCGGAACAGGACGTTTTCCTTCAGATCTCCGCCTTCGACCGCACGGAAGTTTGCAAACATGACGTCGGATTCAAATTTCGTACGCTCGTCCGAATAGCTCAGAGCGAACAGTTCCTGCACGTCGAGATACTTGCCTTTTTCGCGCAGCGTGACCGTCACGCGGGAATCCTCCGTCATTTCAAACCCGGTCCAGGTGGATTCTCCGTAATTCTTTGCGATCACCGGATGCGGATATCCGGGGTATCCGCAGAGCAGCAGTTCGCCCACGGGTACGTAATATCCGGAATAGTACGGAACATCCGTAAGTTTCGTCCCGTTGTCAAACGCGATGTCGACGCTGTCGCCGAACGCAAAGCCAAGCGCGTTGAACGCATCGATCGAAAGTTCCAGATAGACGTTGCCGAATTCCTCGTCTTTGACCACGCCGATCTCACCGGTTGTGACCGTTTTTTTGACATTGCAGCCGAAAAACATGCCGCAAAGTATCAGCGTGATCAGTAATCCTGCAATCGTTTTTTTCATATTTTACTCCTCCTTAAGGAACTGGTTTCGTTTCGCGACCCATTCCCTATTGATTGCAACGTTCAGAATCGCATCGGCGCAGTCCTTTGTCGACGATTCAAACGTATCGACGGAAAGGTCGTATCCACCCTTCGGATACAGATATGTATAGGATGATTCTGCGGTCCCCGGATGCCGGTCGCCGCGCGCAATCTCACGTCGTTTCAATTCCGCAAGCGGACACGTTACGTGAACCTTGAACAGCACGTATGGACGGACCTCTTCCGTGAGCTGACGGAAGATCCTGTCGCTCGTGATGACGTGGTCGACAATCACGCCGTCGAAGGAACAAAGGTCCTCCCGTATGCGGGCGCACATCTCGTCGGAGATCTCGAATACGTCGTCCTCATAGATGGGTTCGCTCGTTGCAATGCGCATAAAATCGTCGATCGAAACAATCGCAAAGTGCAGATGCTGCGTTCGTTCGATGTGTTCCTGCAACGCCTTCGCAAGCGTAGACTTTCCGCTGCCGGAAGGTCCGTTCAGAAGAATGACCTGCTTATCCATCTCTATCCCTCTATCTCTTTATAAATCATGTTTGAAAGAATTGTATCATCGCTATCGAAAACAAGCGACCGGAAGCCTTCATTCACAAGTATATAGAGTGGAAATCGGGTTGTTAACGATTTAAGAATCAGATTGACGACGCGGCTCTGACGCTGCGCTGCGGTCTCATTCACCTCCGCGTCGAGTTCGACTCTCCCATTTATTGTTCGTGAAAAAGCGCGCAAAAGTGTGCCAAGATATAGAAAGAAAGCCTAAAAGTATACCAAACCAATATGACTGTCTTATTTAGCAACGTTAACCTTCCACTTCCGATCATTCTTTCCGTTGATTCTCATTGCAATCATTTTTGTTGCTTGAATTAAAAAAGGCTTGTTTAAATGATACAGGTTCAATTCCCAATCATCTTCCATTCCACCATAATCAAATTCAATTCTTCCTTTATAACCATCACGATATACGAATGCTAACTGTCCTTCCACTTCATCCAGAACCGACAGCATTGTTTGTCTATCCTTCATCCGGTTGTTGACGCTTGAAATAATACGGTCACCGTTTTCCAGAAACCAGTCCACAAATGCATTCACTTTCTTTTCATCTACTTTCGGCTTTTTACTAAATCCAAACATTCGCATTCTTCCCCTTTGCAACAATACTTGTTACAGAGTAATTATATTGGTATATCGATAAGGCGTCAAGAATAAAACCTCTCTTGCCCCGGTAGACAAAAGAGGTTTCTTTCATGTGAAAGAACGCGCAAAAGTGCACCAGAGCATAGAAAGACCGCCTAAAAGTACACCACGAATGGACATATACACACCTTACTCTTCCCAGCAATACTCTATCGTTGCAGGTGTAAATCTAATCTCCACATTACGATGCTTTTTCCCTTTCCAAACATTGAAATGTAATGTCATTTCGCCCCAAAGATCAATATCAAATTTGAACATAATCATGTTCCACTCATTTAATCCATTGACTTCTTGTGGATCATTCAATGAATAGTCAACTTTTGTGCCATGGCTGGTCGGCTGAATAATACTGAGAGAATAGTCACTATCAACCGTATCGAAAGTATATGTAATGACAACGCTGTTGTATGGTTTCCAATAATCATTCTCACCGATTTTGCCGTACTTAATTATTAGATGGTTTTCAGCAAGCTCAATATGCGTCATAAGCTCGTCATGCATCGCCCTGGCTGCGTCAAACAAAAAGTTCTTATCATGAAGGTCGAATAATTCTCTTTTCAATATTTCCACCTCTTTTCAACAAAGTGCATTATATCATTCCTATGTTCATACTTCAATCCCATGTATGGACAAATCAAGAAAACCTCTCTTGCCCTGGTAGACAAAAGAGGTTTCTTTGCTGGTGGAGGCGGGGAGAGTCGCTTCTCGCCTGCGGGCTCGGTCACGCCGCGGCTCTGATGCCGCACTGCGGCCTCATTCACCCCCGCGCCGAGTTCGACTCCCCCATTTGTTTTCATGAACAATAAAACAGGGCGTAAAAACGCCCTGTTTTATTGTTGGTGGAGGCGGGGAGAGTCGAACTCCCGTCCGAAAACCCGTTGGCAGGATTTTCTCCGAGCGCAGTCGGTGTTTTGGGATTCCCCTCGCGCGGCGCCCTCCGACAGGCTCCGCGTTACGGTAGCTTCATGAAGTCCGGCCTGCGGCAAAGCTTACGCAGGTTCGTTCCCTACCCTAATGACGCCCGGTTCCGCAGCGGTAAGTTTCTGCGGGCGGACGCGTAGCTGCGTTATGCAGCTGCGAGCTGAGTGTGATTGTTGTCAGTTATTTTAGACAGTTCCCGTTTTTAACGAAGCACGGGGCTTCGGCTCGCTTATCCCGCTTCCGCGATCCCCGTCGAAACCATTTCGCCCCCAAGATCGTAAAGCGGTTATTGATATGGTATGCAGACTTTCGTCAGCGATACTGTTTTTTGATGTTCCGGTCCATATCCCGATCGGCGTCGCGCTCCGCGATGCTCGCACGCTTGTCGTAAAGTTTTTTGCCTTTGGCGACCGCGAGTTCAACCTTGACCTTGCCGTCTTTAAAGTAGACGGAGAGCGGAACGAGACTGTATCCGTCCGCCTGCGAAAGCGTGTTGAGCTTGCGGATCTCACGCGCATGCGCAAGGAGTTTTCGTGTGCGGAACGGGTCGTGGTTATAAATGTTTCCCTGCTCATAGGGACTGACGTGCATCCCAAAAAGAAACAGTTCCCCGTTTTTTACCTGTGCGTAGCTGTCCTTCAGGTTCAAAGCGCCCTTGCGGATCGATTTGACCTCGGTGCCGACGAGCACGATCCCGCACTCGTACGTGTCTTCGATGAAGTAGTCATGACGCGCCTTGCGGTTTTGCGCGGCAAGTTTGATTCCCTTGTGTACCGGCACGGCACGTCCTCCTTTCCTTGAATAAAACGGTGCATCATACGATGCACCGTCGTGTGTTCCGTTTCGGTTCGATCAGATCGATACGCCGCCAAAGCGCGCAATCAGCATCAAAGCAATTGCCATGACCGCGATGACGATCGCAAGAACAACGGTGATCTTCTGTAACTTGGCTTCACGGCTTGCCGCCTTCCCGCGCTGCGAGAAAGAAACCGTTTCGCCGCCGTATGCCGCGCCGAGACCGGAAGACTTGGTCTGCTGGATCAGCACGACCACGCACATCAGAATCGACGAAAGAACCAGAATACCGGCTACAATCCACATTAAAGTTAACATATCAGTTCCTCCAAAAATATCTGCGTCGATGATTATAACACGCGCTTTTCGGAATTGCAAGCATAAAACGAAAATACTTTCCGTTTTATGCCTGCATGTTTATTATCCGATTCGACGTTATACGAGCAGGCTCTTTCCGGTCATCTCGGGCGGAACGGGAAGCCCCATCAGCGTGAGCAGCGTCGGCGCAAGATCGCAAAGCCTTCCGCCTTCGCGAAGCGTAACGTCCTTTCTCGCATCATCGACGAGAATGCACGGGACCGGCAGCGTCGTATGCGCGGTGAACGGCGCGTTCTGCGCTTCATCCCACATCAGTTCGCAATTGCCGTGATCCGCGGTGACGATGCAGCGACCGCCTGTTTGCAGGATCGCTTCCACGACCGTATGCAGACATTCGTCGACCGCATGGACGGCCTTGACCGCCGCATCCATCACGCCGGTATGTCCGACCATGTCGGGATTCGCAAAGTTCAGGATCATCACGTCGTATTTACCGCTCAAAACACGTTCCTTCGCTTCCGCGGCGACCTCGTATGCGCTCATTTCGGGCTTCAGATCGTACGTCGCAACTTTCGGCGACGGGATCAGACAGCGGTCTTCGTTTACGTTCGCCGCTTCCACGCCGCCGTTGAAGAAGAACGTAACGTGCGCGTACTTCTCGGTTTCAGCAATGCGAAGCTGCGTCATTCCGTTATCGGCAACGTACGTGCCGAACGTATTAGACAGCGACTGCGGCTTGAACGCTACATGGAGAAGCGGTTCGAACGCCTTGTCGTACTGCGTCATGGAAACATAATACAGCGGGAACCGTCCGAATCTCCGTTCGAAGCCCGTAAAGTCCTCGTAAAGGTATGCGCGTGTGATCTCTCTTGCACGGTCCGGACGGAAGTTGAAGAAGATCACGCTGTCGTTCGCGCCGATCGTTGCCGTTGGCTTGCCGTCGGTCGTGATAACCGTAGGCTGCACGAACTCGTCGGTCTCGCCGCGATCGTAGCTGTTCTGCATCGCTTCGGGACCGGACGATGCGGTGAGTCCCTCACCGTACGTCAGCGCGGCATACGCGCGTTCGACGCGTTCGAAGCGGTTGTCGCGGTCCATCGCGTAAAACCGGCCCATAACCGTTGCGATTTTGCCGCAGCCGATCTCTTTCAGCTTATCGTCGAGCTGCTCGAGATATCCCTTGCCGGACGAAGGCGGAACGTCGCGTCCGTCCATGAAGCAGTGCACATAAACCTTCGCAAGCCCGTTGCGTTTGGCAAGTTCCACAAGTGCGTACAGATGCTCGAGATGGCTGTGCACGCCGCCGTCGGAGCAGAGTCCCATCAAATGCAGCGCGGAATCATGCGCCTTGCAGTTTTCGATCGCGCCCAGAAACGCCGGATTCTCGAAGAACTCGCCGTCCCGGATCGATTTCGTGATGCGCGTCAGTTCCTGATAAACGATGCGCCCTGCGCCGATGTTCGTATGCCCGACTTCGGAATTACCCATCTGCCCGTCGGGAAGCCCCACGTCCATGCCGCTCGCGCCGATCAGCGTGTGCGGATACGTTTTCCACAGGCGCATGAAATTCTTTGCGCCGTCGGTAAGGATCGCGTTGTATTGCTTTTCTTCCCGATAGCCGAAGCCGTCGAGAATGATCAATGCGGTAATCGGTTTCATCAGAAATGGACCACCTTCGAGAAATCGTCCGCTTTGAGGCTTGCGCCGCCGATAAGTCCGCCGTCGATCTCGGGCATTGCCATCAGTTCGGATGCGTTCTTCGGATTCATGCTGCCGCCGTACTGGATGCGGACCTTATTTGCACTTGCCTCGCCGAACACGCCTGCGATCGCCTTGCGGATGACGCCGATGGTCGCATTTGCGTCTTCTTTCGTAGCAGTCTTGCCGGTGCCGATCGCCCAGATGGGCTCGTAGGCGATTACGAGAGATTCGACCTGTGCGTTCGTCATATCCTTGAGAGCCGCCGTGGTCTGACCGGAAACGATTGCGTCCGTGACGCCCGTTTCCCGCTGTTCCAGGGATTCACCGACGCAGATGATCGGCGTGATGCCCGCGTTCAGAGCCGCAAGCGCGCGCTTGTTGACCGTCTCGTCCGTTTCGCCGAAATACTGACGGCGTTCGGAATGCCCGACGATGGCGTATTCGACGCCGCGCGCCTTCAGCATATCCGCCGAGATCTCGCCGGTAAACGCGCCCTTCTCCGCCCAGTGGATATTCTGAGCGCCGAGTTTGATGTTCGTGCCTTTGATGGTTTTGCCGACACAGCAAAGATCGACAAACGGCGGACAGACCACGACTTCGCATTTCGCGTCCTTTACAAGCGGGATCAGCGCTTCGACGAGTTCAACCGCCTCATCGGGGGTCTTATTCATTTTCCAGTTGCCCGCG
>Ga0247611_10000658_pt1 | contig 68488 bp, 39 predicted proteins | sample 177DNAGHGhighgp2_FD_192422 | JGI IMG/M metagenome (GOLD analysis project Ga0247611, IMG submission 192422) | Sheep rumen microbial communities from Palmerston North, Manawatu-Wanganui, New Zealand - 1770 DNA GHGhigh gp2 | ecosystem: Host-associated > Mammals > Digestive system > Stomach > Rumen...
GACGACGGACACGGCCTCGGCTGCCTATCAGGCCGCCGGCAACTGGGTCGGCGTCGTCTTTGCCGTCCAGGCCGTCGGGTCCATCCTCTGGGCCCTCGTCCTGCCCCGCTTCAAAAGCATCCGGACCGCTTACATCGTGAGCCTGCTGATCGGGGCTGCGGGCTTCACGGCAGTCGCGTTCATCCACAACCAGTACCTCGCCTGCGGGGCTTACTTCCTCGTCGGCACCGCCTGGGCCGCGATGCTGGCCCTGCCTTTCACGCTGCTGACCAATGCGCTGGAAGGCAATCCCTATATGGGCAGTTATCTGGGCCTGTTCAACGGCACCATCTGCCTGCCGCAGATCGTGGCGGCGGCCACGGGCGGACTGGTCCTGCAACTCGTCGGCGGAGTCCAGTCGTCCATGTTCGTCGTTGCCGGCGTGTTCCTGGTGCTCGGCGCGCTGAGCGTACTTCTCGTGCAAGTCAAATCCAAACAATCATCTTAACCCAATATCATCCAATGAAAAGATTTTTAACCGCAGTGGCAGTTGTCCTCCTTGGGGGGGGCATTTTAAGCCCGACAGTTTCCGCCCAAGGCGGTTATGAGGTTAAAGGCGTCGTCGTAGATTCCCAAGGGCCGGTTATCGGCGCTACGGTGATAGAAAAAGGCACCGCCAACGGTGTCTCCACCGGCCTGGACGGCGACTTCGTCCTGAAGGCCTCCAGCGCTTCGGCCGAGATCGAGGTGAGTTGCATCGGCTATGCGACGCAGGTTTTCCCCGCATCCGCCGTCCCCGCCACCATCACCCTCGCCGAGGATATGCAGTTTCTCGATGATGTCGTCGTAATCGGTTATGGTTCCCAGAAGAAAAAGGAGGTGACCGGTTCTGTGGCGTCGATAAAGAGCGAGGACTTCAATGCCGGTGTCAAGACCAACCCTATGGGACTTCTTCAGGGTAAGGTAGCCGGTCTGAATATCATCAAGACGACTTCGGACCCGACTCAAACGGGATACAATATCCAGATACGAGGCTTTTCCACCCTCGACAAGGGAACCGGCACGAGTCCGCTGTTCATAGTCGACGGCGTTCCGGTGAGCAATATTGACAATATATCCGCGGATGAGATATCCTCTATGGATGTGCTCAAGGACGGCTCCGCCGCCGCAATCTACGGCACACGCGGTACTAACGGCGTTATCATCATCACCACCAAACGAGGCGACAGCTTCGAGGATGTGGCCAGTACCCACGTCGAGTATTCCGGCTATGCTTCCGTTTCGTTCAAGAATCACAAGACCGGTATGGCTACTGCGGAGCAGTTCCGCTCCCTGGGAGAGCTCTCCGGAGGTCTGGCTGTCGGCAATGCGTACATCGGCCCGGACGGAGAGAAGTACAGCACCGACTGGATGAAGGAAGTGACACGCAGCGCGGCCATTACCCATAATCATAACGTTGCCATCGTGGGTGCCGCCAGGAAGTTCAACTACCGTGCGGCCATCAACTACAAAGACGCCCAGGGAATTGCCAAGACAACCAATCGTCGGGAGATCATTGCCAAACTGGCCGCCGGTCAGAAGGCTCTGGACGGCTGGCTCGACCTTCAGTATGATTTGAGCTATATGCACTACCGCAATGATTTTTTCTGCGGAGACTTCAAGAATGCCGCCCTTCTCAACCCGACTTATCCCGTCTATGACAAGGCTACAGCCAATGGCTACTTCTGGCGTTCCGAGGAGACGGGCTTTGTTAACCCGGTAGAGAACATGAATCAGAAAGAGTCATACGGTGACGGCAACTATTTCCGTGGCAGCATCAAGGCTACGGTCAATATCCTGCCGGTTGAGGGACTTAAGGTCAGCGGTTTTGCTGCCCTGGAAGAAGGCGATAACAAAAGCTATTGGTACAACGGCGTCATCAACACAGATGCCACCGGTTCCGAGAAGGCCGGCCGGAGTTCCAATACCTCCTTCAACAAACTGTTCGAACTCACTGCTGACTGGAACCGCAATTTCAGCGGGCACAGCGTCGCTGCCGTTGCGGGTTTCTCCTATCAGAATTTCCTCTACGACGGAAGCAGCATGTCCAACAAGGGATTCGCTGCTCCGGACGTAATGAAATACTATCAGTTGGGCAATGGAGATGCGTCCAAGAAATATATCGATATTTCCTCTGAGCGCAATTCACATACGCTTGTCGCCATGTTTTCCCGTGTAAATTACAACTACAAGGAAAAATATCTGCTGTCCGCTTCCCTTCGCCGTGAGGGATCGTCCCGCTTCGGCGCCAATCACAAGTGGGGCTGGTTCCCGGCCGTCAGTGCAGGCTGGCGCATCAGCGGTGAGGACTTTATGCAGAAGGCCGGCTGGGTGGATGATCTCAAGCTCCGGCTTGGGTTCGGTGTCACCGGAAACGACCTTGGCAGCGACCTGCGCTCTGTCGAACTCCTCTCCAACGGCGGTACTTTCTGGTACAATGGCGCGTATGTTTATACCTACACCGTTTCCCAGAACGTCAATCCCGAGCTCCGCTGGGAGAAGAAATTTGAATACAACCTTGGTGTCGATTATGCTTTTCTCAAGAACAGGATTTACGGAAGCATAGACGTTTATTACCGTCACACCAAAGACTTGCTCTGGGACTATGAGGTTCCTACTCCTCCGTACCAGTACAGCACTCTGTTGGCGAATGCCGGCAAGATGGACAGTTTCGGCGTCGAACTCAGCATGAGTTTTGTCCCGGTCGAGACCAAGACCCTGACTTGGACGACAACTCCGACGATTTCTTTCAACCGGAACAAGATTACCTCCCTGTCGGATCCTTCTCTCGGCTTCAACTACACCGAGACCACCTCCGGCGGAGTCGGTGAGAACGGAATCATGAATACCGACACTCAGATTCTCGTCGAAGGGCAGGCTGTCGGCTCATTCTATGGTTACAAGTTCTTCGGTATCAACCCGACAACCGGCCTTTGGGTTTACAACAAGCCCGACCAGGGTGATGGCATTCCCCGGTATTGCGATGAAAGTACCGCAATCGAGGGAGACCGTCAGGTCATCGGCAACGCCCAGCCTGTCTTCACTTATGGCTGGAACAATACCGTCCGCTTCAAGAATTGGGACTTCACCCTCTTCCTCCGCGGCGTGGTTGGCAATAAGATTCTCAATGTGACCCGCTGGGCTTATGGCCCGATGTCGGCCAACAACAAGAATGTCTTTATGAAGGACATCAAAGGCGCCAGTACGACTCTTACCCAGAAGGCCCAGTTCTCGGATTTCTATCTCGAGGACGGTTCGTACCTGAAGGTGGACAACCTGACGGTGGGTTACACCATTCCGTTCAAGGAGAATAAGCATATCCAGTCGCTCCGCCTCTATCTGACCGGGCAGAACCTCCTGACTCTCACCTCCTACAGCGGCATGGATCCGGAGGTTAACACTACCTCGGTCTGGGACAGCGGAATCGATTATCCTTCCTTCTATCCGACTGTGGCTACCATACTATTCGGGCTTAATCTCAAGCTCTTCTAAATGACTGCGTTATGAAAAAGATATTTATCGCATTGATGGCGGCCGTACTGGCCCTTCCGCTTCTGACTTCCTGCGACAGGATGCTCGAAGAGAAGAATTATGGCAATCCTACGACCGCGGACTTGATGACCAATGAGTCCAATGTGGCTCTCCTTGTAGGGCAATGTTATGCTGAGGTCAAGTGGCTGCATGACCACTGGGGATATTGGGGCGTTGTGACACTGACGGCCGATGAAGGGCTCTGTCCGACCCGTATGCCTGACAAAGACTGGGCTGACGGTGGTTATTGGCGCAACCTCAACACCCACAACTGGAACGAGATGGGCGGTGCATTCCGTAACATCTGGAATACCACCATTGCCGGTGCGGTGCTTTGCAACAAGCTAATAAAGACGCTCAACGATTACAAGAGTTCGATGAGCGACAAGGTGTATGCCCAGTATGTCGGAGAACTGGAGGTGATGCGTTCCTACTACTATTATATGCTCTTCGACTGCTTCGGCCGGATTCCATACCTGGAGGAGTTCGTCGATAAGGCCGGCGATCCCCTTATGGAGCCTTGCCTTGTCTGGTCGCATCTTGTGAACTGCCTCGAAAAGAACGCTCCCAATCTTCCCTGTGTGAACGACGGGAACCGTGCTTTGAATTATGGACGTGCCACTCAGGGGCTGGCTTATGCCCTCCTGGCCCGCCTCTATCTCAATGCGGAGTCCTTTGACTGCACTCCGGCGAACATTAAGATTGACAATGAGCATACTACGCCAATCTCGTCCAGCGCAGACTTCTATACCAACTGTGTCCGCTGCTGCGATGCGATTATCAATGCCGGTTCTTACACTATCGAACCAGACTATTTCACCAATTTCAAGATAGATAATACCGGCAGCAAGGAGAACATTTTCGTGATTGTGGAGAATGGCGAGGCCAATATTGATGAGCGCGCCGGCTCCGACGGCATGATGCTCAACAAACTTCGCATTTCGCTGCTTACTCTCAATTACAACCATCAGAAGACCTATGGCATGTTGGAAACGCCCTGGAATGGCTTCTGCGCACGTCCTTCCTTCATAGATCGTTACGCGGCAAGCGATGTCCGCGGCCCAGGGAATGAGGGACTTGGAACCAATAATACGAAGCAGTGGGGCTGGTTCGTCGGACCGATTTACGATGCCACCGGGAAGCTCTGCAAGGATAAGGATGAAGAAGAGTCCGATGCAATTATCGTGAAGGACGTTTCGGATTTGGCAGCGGCATCTGACTTGGAAGGGGCCCGCAGTATCAAGTACGAGATTGACAAGAGTGGAAAGTATAAATATTCAGAGAACGATTTTGTTCTTTTCCGTTATGCCGACGTCCTTTGGATGAAAGAGGAGGCCATCCTCCGCGGTGGCAGCGGAACTTCCGGCTACAACAGCGATGACTTCAAGACGCTTCGCAAGCGTGCTTTCGCCTATGATTCGGATCCTGCAGCTGCCTATGCGGCAGCCTATCCGAATGTCTTGACCCTCAACGGAATTCTAGACGAGAGGGGTCGGGAGTTTGCCTGGGAGAATATGCGTCGCCGCGACCTTATCCGATTTGATAAGTTCAATAAATCCGATTACGTACAGTTCGTTACGGCTACGGACAACTACCGCAAGTGGTTCCCCATCCCGTATAAAATACTGGAGAAGTCGGTCCGTGATGAAAACGGCAAAGCCGTATGGACTCAGAATCCCGGTTATGCGACCAGTTTATAGCGCACTAAAATCCTACAACCATATTTAAACATCAACAATTAAACATCAACAACAAATTATGAAGAAAGTTTTTCTTTATGCAATGACTGCCCTGTCTATGCTCGCCGTCTCCTGCAAGGAGAAAGGTGCCGACGTCGATATCGACTGGAGCAAAGTGACGGTGGACGGCTTCTATGTGGCCGGTCCTGCGACAGGTTTTGGCAATGACATCAAGCCCGAGTGCGTGATGGCTGCCGGTTACAATGAGGATACCAAGGCCCTGCGCGACGGTATGTACGAGAAGTACATTGTTCTCGAGGGTGGCAAGGATTTCTACCTGCTCTACAATGACGGTGGCAAAAAGTCCATGTATGGAGCTGATCTTAAAGAGTTCGTTACGCCCGAAGAGGAGGATTATAAGGATAATCCTCCGTCCGTGTTGAAGGGAGAACTCATCATTGGCGAAAAAGCCCCTGCTATGAAGGTTGAGAAGACGGGTCTCTATCACATCGTCCTCGACATCAACAAGACCGGCGATCTGCCGAAACCTCTGATTGTCCTTCTCGATGCCAGTAATTTCGGTGTCCGTGGAGCGATGAACGACTGGGGCTTTACCGAGTCTGCAGCTCCCGCTGCGTTCTCGAATAGCGGAACGAGCTTTGTGTTCAAAGATCAGAATATGCCCGTCAACGGCGAGTACAAGTTTGCGACCGGAAACTACTGGAAGGTGACGCTTGACGATGCCGGAAAGGTAAAAGCCGAGACTTCCCTGGCTGAAGGGATGACAATTAACGGAGGAAATATCAAGGTAGCCCTGGGCGGTGGCAAGTATGACCTGACGCTTAATTTTAAGCTTTCCAGCGGTTCGTTTGATAAATCGTTCAGCTACAGCGAAACGCTCACCGAGGCTTCTGCGATGCCCGAGAACCTGTATATGATTGGACAGGACTTTGGCAACTGGAACTGGGAGTCCTCTGATGTGGTGGAGATGATTCCTGTTAACGGGAAGGCCGGTCATTTCTGGACTATCCGCTACATTGAAAAGTATACCGAAGAGACAGGCTCTGATGGCCCTTACAAGACTCACGGCTTCAAATTCAGCTCGGAGAAAGGTTGGGACAAGTCTTTCGCAAGCCCTGGTACAAGTGTGGGAGAAGAAGCCCTCTACAACGACGGTGGCAACAACTACGTCAAGGAGAGCGGCGTCTATATGATTTATGTTGATCTCCAAAACGGCAAACTATGCGTCGAGAAAGCCCAAGTCTATGGTATCGGTGAGGCGTTCGGTAGCTGGGATCAGGCAAAGGCCGAGTATAAGTTCGTCGAGCAGGATAAGAAACTCGTTGGTACGGCTCTTGTCACTGTTGATGGTAAAACGCCTGAGAATGATCCTAAGTGCCTCCGCATCTATGCAGAGTCCAGCATCAAGGTATCAGACTGGTGGACCCGTGAGTTCATTCTCCTTGATGGTCAGATTGCATATCGTGGCAATGGCGGCGACCAGCCCAGAATTGGCATCAATGCCGGACAGAAGATCATTCTTGATTTCAATGCTGGAACGGGTGTAATCCAGTAATCCGCTTTTTCATAAGCCTGCCGCCCCTGACCGGACGGCAGGTTTCTAAATTTTTGAGCGATGAAACGTTTATTTCTCTTCCTGTTGGCTGTCCTGCCTTTTGTCTCTTGTGACAACAAGGCCCAGCCCGATCCGGAGGTAACTCTCTATGAATTTCCTTCCTATAAAGACGGAGAAAAGAAAGGAAACATCTCTTATCAGTTACTGGTCTATTCTTTTGCCGACAGCAACGCTGATGGCATCGGTGATTTTCAGGGGATTATATCAAAGCTTGACTACCTTGACGCCATGGGCGTAAGCGCTCTCTGGCTTTCGCCTGTCCATCCCAGCGATTCTTACCACGGCTATGATGTTCAAGACTACGCCCACGTCAATCCCGACTTTGGCAGCGAGAGCGATTTCAAGGCTCTGGTAGATGCTGCGCATGGAAGGGGAATCAAGATTTATCTCGATTACGTTCTCAATCATACAGGTAAAGGCAACCAGTGGTTCCTGGACGCCCAGAAATCGACGGACGCCGCCACGTTTGGCTGGTATCATATTTCTGATAATCCTGCAGCCGATATTGCAGGAGGGAAATTCCCGATGCTGGGAGCATATAATGCCAATGAATGGCACAATGTGACAATCGGGGAGATTGGTTACAAGGGACGTCTGCACTTTGAGGTGGACTGGGGCGGGGATATCAAGACTCTTACGGTCAGCCCGTCGTCTGATCCTGCTCAGGCATCCAACCTGGACACGTCCGTGCAGATGTATCTTTGGTACGGGTCCATCACCACGCCGGTGCGTCTGTACAGGAAGACGGAGAGTGTGTATGAGATAACCCTTGATGTCGATACAAACTGGGGGGTGCTTGTCCGTACTTCCGAAACAGAATGGGGGCAGCATAAATGGGGTGCGCCCGCCGGGGCGAATGTCTTAACCCTTGGAAAGCCCCTTGCCTTGAGTAACAGCGACTCCCAGGACATCATCTTCGGTGGAGCAACGATGAAATATCAGGGAGCATTCGGCAGTTGGATGCCGGATCTTAATTATGGTGCGGTTGCCACTTGCTCTCAGTCCGAGCCTTTCAAGGCTTTGGCCGCAACAGCCGACAAATGGATTAATCTTGGTGTGGATGGATTCCGTCTCGATGCCGTCAAGCATATTTACAGTAACGAGACGGGTCCGGAGAACCCGGAATTCCTCAAACAGTGGTACGACCGGTGTAACGAAACTTTCCGGACCAGAAATGGCCGCGACATCTATATGGTCGGGGAGGCGTGGCTGAATGATGCCGAAAAATTAGCCCCCTATTACAAGGGGCTGACAGCCTGCTTCGAATTCGACTTCTGGGAGCGGCTTAAATGGGTGCTTCAGAACCGAACAGGCCGCTATCTTGCCAAGGACCTGATAGGGTATCGCATAAAATATCGTGCAGTGCGTCCGGACGCGATTGCCGCCACCATCCTCACTAACCACGATCATACGCGTGCGGCGACGACATTGAACAGGGATTTGGACAAGTTGAAGCAGGCTGCCGCCATCCTGATGACGGCGGAAGGAGAGCCGTATATCTACCAGGGCGAGGAGCTGGGCTACTGGGGCAAAGACTATGATGACGGGGGAGCAGATGAGTTGGTTCGTACCCCGATGATATGGGACAAAGCCAGTCGGGCCGCCGCAAAGTACCTCAATGGAAAAATCGACCTCAACCTGATGACAGACGATATTTCCGTTGCGAGACAGAAAGACAACCCGGCATCACTCCTGCGCACTTATCTGGCATGGACTCGGGCGCGGAATACCTGTCCTGCCCTTGCCTCGGGCAAGATGTCCGCCCATGGAATCTACAATGACGGCAATGCCGCTTATAATACTGTCGCGGTCTGGTATATGACCGCCGCGACGGGAGAGAAGGCTCTCGTCCTCCATAATGTCGGCTCACAGTCCGTGACTCTCAATCTCCCCGCCGATAAGTTGGACAATCCCGTTGTGACCCTTGGTGAAGTTTCAGTCTCCGAAGGGGCTGTCACCCTCGGCGGGAATTCATCCGCAGTGTATAATCAATAAGCTATATGAGAAAAGCCATTATCGCGTTGCTGACCGTTCTGGTCGCCGCCTGCTGCAAGAAAGCCGAGGTCTCTTCCCATCCGGAATGGACCTATGATTCCGTCGTTTACGAAGTCAACATCCGCCAGTTCTCGCCGGAGGGCACCTTCGCCGGCGTTGAGGCGCAGCTGCCCCGGCTCAAGGACCTGGGGGTGGACGTGCTGTGGCTGATGCCGATGTACGAAATCGGGACCGAGGGCCGCAAGGGCTCGCTCGGCTCGTATTATGCCATTTCCGACTACTGCCGGGTCAATCCGGAGTTTGGAACGATGGAGGATTTCGATCATCTGCTCTCCGCCGCCCATGAGGCCGGTTTCAAGGTCATCCTCGACTGGGTGGCCAACCAGACGGCTCCCGACCACATCTGGATGACCCAGCGCCCCGGAGACTATTATGAACGGGATTCCCTGGGTAACGCCATTTATGAATATGATTGGACCGATACCCGGAGCCTCAACTACGAGAACGAGGCTGTATGGGCGGCGCAGGACAGCTGCATGCGCTTCTGGCTCGGGAAGGGCGTCGACGGCTTCCGCTGTGACGCGGCGGGCGAAATGCCTGCCAAATTCTGGCAGAGCGTGATGCCGAAGATGAATGCAGACTATCCGGAGGCCTATTTCCTCGCAGAGGCGGAGCGGGTGAACCTTTCCAATCCGGACAGTACCTTCGACGCCAATTACGCCTGGGAACTGCACCATATCCTCAACGATGTCGCCAGCCATAAAAAGACCATATCCGACATTAAGGATTATCTGGTGCGCGATGGCGAGCGCTTCCCCGATTCGGCCTACCGCCTGACCTTCACCTCCAACCACGACGAGAATTCCTGGCAGGGGACCGAGTTCGAACGTATGGGCGATGCGGCCAATGCCTGCGCCGTGCTGTGCTTCACCCTTCCGGGCAGCCAGCCGCTCATCTACACCGGGCAGGAAATCGGCCTGGACCGCCGTCTGGCCTTCTTCGAGAAGGATCCGATTACCGACTGGTCAGACAACGAGTACACGGCTTTCTATAAGAAACTCGTCCAACTCAAACATGCACATCCCGCGCTGAATGCCGGTGAAAAGGGCGGCGTTTACGCGGAGATCGAGGCTCCGGAGGGGGTGTACGCTTTCTCCCGCGAGAAGGAGGGCGACAAGGTGATTGTCGTTACAAATTTCAATGACACAGATACTTCCGTCACTCTTGACTTGGACGGAAGTTATAAGGAACTCTTCACGGAGGAAAGCGTCAAGGGCCGCGTCTCCAAGACCCTCAGCCCTGGCGGATACCTCGTGTTCTGCAGATGATTTCTATATGAGAAAAGGCATCGTGTGGCTTTCGGCCGCCCTCATTCTGGCCATATCCTGCACCGGGAAGGTGCCCGCTTTAGATGAGACCTTGCTGACGAGTCCGGACGGCACCCTGACCCTCCGCTTCGGCCTTTCCGGCTCCGGAAAGCCGTATTATGCCCTGCAGCGGGGCGGAGAAGATGTGATTCTTCCGAGCGCTTTGGGATTCGACCTGATGGACGGGACCTCGCTCAAGGAAGGATTCTCCGTGGTTGGCGTCGCCAAGGACAGCCTCGACGAGACCTGGACGCCCGTCTGGGGCGAAGAAGAGCAGATTCGGAACCATTACAACGAAGCGCTGGTGTCCCTCAAGGACGGGCGGGACAACAGGGTGGACCTCCGCTTCCGCCTGTATGACGACGGCCTCGGTTTCCGCTATGAATTTCCGCAGGAGAACCACCTGGTGTATTTCAAGATCAAGGAAGAACTGACGGAATTCGCCCTCACCGGAGACCATACGGCCTGGTGGGTACCCGGCGACTACGATTCCCAGGAGTACAACTTCAAGGAGTGCCGCCTGGGGGAAATCGGCCGCTACAGCGAGAAGATGCGGATCCATAACGCTTCGCAGGAAGGCTTTTCACCATGGGGTGTCCAGACGGCCCTCCAGATGAAGACCGACGCGGGCCTCTACCTGAACATCCACGAGGCGGCGGTGCTGGATTATCCGACCGCCAACCTGCTGTATGATCCGGCCCGGATGTCCTTCCAGATCCATCTCACCCCGGATGCCGAGGGTGTCAAGGGGCGTCTTCAGGCCCCGTGCAAGACCCCCTGGCGGACGGTGATGGTCTGCCGGAGCGCCACGGAGGTACTCGCTTCCCGCCTGATTCTCAACCTCAACGAGCCCTGTGCCCTGGAGGATGTGAGCTGGATCCATCCCGTCAAATACGTCGGCGTGTGGTGGGAGATGATTACCGGTAAGACGAAATGGTCCTATACCGATGACTATCCCTCCGTCCAGTTGGGCGTTACGGATTATGCCGCTTCGACCCCGCACGGGAAGCATGGCGCCAACAGCGCGAATGTCCGCCGGTACATCGACTTCGCTGCCGAAAACGGCTTTGACGCGGTTTTGGTCGAAGGCTGGAACGAAGGCTGGGAGGACTGGTTCGGCAAGCAGAAGGACTTTGTCTTCGATTTCCTGACGCCGTACCCCGACTTCGACCTCCCGGCGCTGAATGCCTATGCCCATCAGAAGGGCGTCCGGCTGGTGATGCATCACGAAAGTTCCTCTTCCACGCTGAATTACGAGCGCTGGATGGAGAAGGCCTATTCCTTAATGAACCGGTATGGCTACGACGCCGTCAAAAGCGGCTATGTGGGCGATATCATTCCCTATGGGGAGCATCACTACAGCCAGCCGCTCATCAATCATTATCACTACGCCATCGTTGAGGCGGCCCGGCATCATATCATGGTGAATGCCCATGAGGCCGTCCGGCCGACGGGCCTGTGCCGTACCTGGCCGAACATGATCGGGAACGAGAGTGCGATGGGGACGGAATTCCGCGGTGAGATCCATCCCGGCCATACCACGATCCTGCCCTTCACGCGCCTCCAGGGCGGTCCGATGGACTACACCCCAGGCATCTTCGAGCAGGATATGTCCATCACGGCGCCCGGTCAGAGCGGCAAGATGCATCACACAATCTGCAACCAGCTGGGACTGTATGTGACCTTCTATTCGCCGCTCCAGATGGCGGCCGACCTGCCGGAGAATTACGAGCGGTTCCCGGACGCCTTCCAGTTTATCAAGGATGTGGCGGTGGACTGGGACAAGAGCCTCTATCTCCAGGCAGAGCCCGGGAAAGTCATCGTGACGGCGCGTCACCCGAAGCTCGCCACGCTGAATGCCTCCGCCGCGTCGCTCGCCATGTTGCCGGACGGGCGGAAGGATGCTGTGTCCGGGGCAGCCCGCTTTGTGTATGCTTTGCCGGAAGGCGTCACGTCGCTCCAGGGCGCAACGCCCCGTGATGTCTGGTATGTCGGCGCTGTCGGCGGGCCCGAAGCGCAGGAAGTGAACGTCCGTCTCGATTTCCTGACCCCCGGCGTGCAGTATGAAGCCACGGTCTATGCCGATGCCCCTGAGGCCGATTACGAAACAGCCCCTCAAGCCTATACCATTACCCGGGAAATCGTGGACGCCACCAAAGACTACACCCTCCGCATCGCCCGCGGCGGAGGCTTTGCCATCTCCCTCAGGGAAATCTTATGAAACAAACCTTTATATCCATACTGCTTCGCCTGGTCGATAGCCTGCTGGAAGATATCCGTCTTCAATAGCGCAATCCCTCGCTGGTCTCCTAACACCAGAAGTGCATCTCCGGGTTTGAGGTCATGTCCCTTGTCCCCTATCTTTACGACCCCGAAGATGTATTTTCCATCATTTTCTTGCATAGTGGTTCTACTTGTTGGAATTGGATTATTTCCGGTATCGTTACCGAACGAATGTGTTTGATGCTTTGGATACAATCTGCTATCTTAGCCTCATGCAAAAGATAAAAGTAATCATCATTATCGGGAGCCTGTTCTGTTTCAGTGGACTTCGTGCTCAGGAGTGCCTGCCTTTGGACGGTCAATGGGATTTCAAGTTATTGGGGAAAGGACAGGCCGGTACTACGATATATCTTCCGGGGACCACCGATATGGCCGGTTACGGCATCGATCCCCCCAGAGTGGAACTACAGAATCAGTGGACATTCGGTTGGAAGCGCCCAAAAGTCTATGAGGGAAAAGCTGAATATGGAAGGACGGTCACGATTCCGGAATCTTGGCGAGGCAAACACATCGAACTATTCCTGGAACAGACCCGCAGTTCTACGATAGTGCGTGTTGATGGGCGGGAGGTGCCTGGCGTTGAAGAAAGCCTTGTCACCGCTCATAGGCATGATCTGAGTGGTTATCTGAGTCCCGGGCGACACTATATCTGTCTTCAACTCGATAATTCCCAAAAGCACGGGATAGGTGGGTCGTACACGCGGTCTGCTATGGGACAGGGAAACTGGCAGGGGGTAACGGGGCGTATAGAATTGAGGGTGACAGATCCGCTCTGGATAGAAAGTACCGTTTTCACACCCCTGGATACCCATCATGCTGTCTTGGAAGTCCGCACTGGAGGTGAAGACAGGAATATGTCGACAGAGGTGGAGATTCTGGACGGAGGAAAGCGGATGGTTTATGCAAAGGCAAAAGGGAAGACCGTTCAGCTGGATATATCCTCGCTGGAGAGGTGGGATGAATTTCACCCCAAATGCTATACGCTTAGAACGCGGATTATGTCCGGGAAATATGTTGACGAAAAAAAAGAACAGACGGGTATTCGTTTTGTGGAAACATCCCCTTCTCATCAGTTCACTGTCAACGGCAGACCCATATTCCTCCGTGGAACCGTAAGCTATTGCATTTTTCCTCTCACGGGATATCCTTCGACGGATGAGGCGGATTGGGAAAAGATCTTCAGGGTCTACAAGGAGTGGGGCATGAACCATGTGCGATTTCACTCCCAAACTCCTCCTGAAGCCGCGTTGAATGTCGCCGACAGGATGGGAATCTATCTACAGTGTGAGGCGCCGAAAGCCGGAAAATGCGGTAAGCCGGAGGAGGACGCTTTCCAAATCGCGGAAGGAAGACGGCTCATACGGGATTACGGGAATCACCCGTCCTGGATCCTGATGTCCATGGGAAACGAACTGGCGGGAGAAACAGATGCCATCCAAAAAGTCCTTGACGCTGTCCGGGAGCATGACAGTCGGCGCCTTTATACTTCTACCACCGGCAATTCCAAGCTGGAACTCAAGGATGACTATAAAATATATGGCGGGATCGTACGCGGATTCAAAGGGCCCTTCACGGACTGGGACTATTCCGGGAAAGCAAAGGAGATAGGCTGTACGATGCTCAGCCATGAGGTGGGACAGTGGCATGTCTATCCGGATATCCGGCAGATTGACAAATATACCGGTGTCATGCAGTGTGATAACTTGATTATCATCCGCGACGATCTCCGCAGAAGGGGACTGGAAGACAAGGCTATGGACTTTACCAGGACAAGCGGAAAGTTTCAGGCGCTGCTTTACAAGGATGAGATGGAAGCGATCGAACGCACGCCGAACTATGGTGGCTTTCAGATTCTCACCTTGCCGGACTTTCCGGCTCAGGGGACGGCATCAAGCGGAATGATTGATATCTTCAATGAGCCTAAGGGTTATCTGGATGCAGAACGCTTTCGGGAATACTGCGCTCCTGTTGTCCCGCTTCTGCGCCTCCCCAAACGGACTTTCCTCAACTCGGAGACACTGGAGGCAGGAGTGGATCTGAGTTGCTATCTTCCGAAAGACATGAAGGACGCGACGCTGCGATGGACCCTTTCTGAAGACAAGAGAGTCTGGGCCAGCGGAGAGATTGCCTGTCCTTTCGTTGCTACCGGGAATGTCCATCATGTCGGCAAAATCCGGATTCCGCTATCAGCGATAGTTGCGCCGGTTGCCCTGGAATTGAAAATAGAACTAATGGGGACGTCCTTCCGGAACCGGTGGAATGTATGGGTTTATCCGGACACTTCGCCGGCCCCTGTGCCTCGGAATGTTTATGTAGAAAGTTCCTGGTCGAAAGCCAGAGAAAGACTGCTAAAAGGAGAGAGAGTTCTTCTTTTCCCTTCAGCTCAGGAACTGGCCTTGTGGCGTCCTGGGCAGTTCAAGACGATTTTTTGGAGTCCAGTGTGGCTGAAACGTGGGCCGGAGACGATGAGCATCACGGCGAATCCATCCCATCCGCTCCTTTCTGGCTTTCCCACGCAGCGCCATACAGATTGGCAATGGTTTGATATTTTGGAGCACTCCATCGCTTTCAACATCGATGCGTTGCCCCATGACTTTGAACCTGTTGTCGGTGTGATAGACAGTTATCGCAAGAATGAACGGCTGGCCAATATCCTTGAGGCGAAAGTGGGTGATGGAAAACTGCTGATGGTGGGACTGGACCTCCTGAAAGAAGTAAAAGAGCCGTCCAGGATTGCCCTTAGAAATGCCATTTATGACTATATTTCTTCCGAAGCATTCCAGCCATCATGTGTTCCGCTTGCCTGTCTCGACACTCTTTTTAGCATAACGATACAGCGGGGGAAGGCGCCTTCCGGAGAACTGAAACTGCATCTGACGGCGGACGGCAAACACCATGAAATGGCAAAAGGATATGGGGCCAAAATCCACGCCAAAACGCAAAAATCCGGAGATATTACCGCCTGGGCGGACAAACGGGATCTAGATATCAGCCTTACCCTGCCCAAGGGCTATTCAGGAAGGGTCTATCTTTATATGCGCAACTCCAAAAGTTCGCGTTGGGGTATGCTGAAAACACCGCAGGAGATTTCCGGCGTTGACTGGGTGGAGGAAACCTTCGAAAACTATGGGAACAAACTACCCGCAGCCTGCATCATGCTCGGGGAAAGAGACTTGGGCACAATGAGCCATTTCGGACACGAAGGACAATGGTATTCTTTCCCGCTGGCGGAAGAAGATACAATAAACGGAGAAGTCAAACTGAGTATTTGCACGTTCAACTATCCCAATATTCTTTGCGCCTTGGCCCTGTCAAGTCCGCTTTAAGGAAGAATCCCGGACAATCAGGGATGCGTCCAACTTGAGCTGACGGGATCTGGGCATCCTCCCGGTCTGTATCCATTCCAGTAACAGCCTTGCGGAAGACGCCCCAATTTCAAAAGTGGGCTGTTTCACGCTGGTCAATCCCGGTTCCACGATGGAAGCCATCTGTGATTCTGAAAACCCGACGACGGCGACCTCAGAGGGGATGGATATGCCGGCCCTCTTCAGTGTTTTCATGGCCCCAATGGCACAGGGATCATTGACGGCAAACAATCCATCCGGAAGCGCCCTCCCGTCGGAGAGCAGCTTTTCGGCCGCTGCTGCGCCATCTTCCATAAAAATGCCCGCCGGAATTAACAGGCTCTCGTCCAATGGGATATTATTCTCTTTCAAGGCATCCAGGTAACCCATTTTTCTATCCTGAGATACGGCAATATTATCGGGCCCCATAAAATGAGCAATACGCCGGCATCCCTGTTGAATCAGATGATTTGTGGCTAGATAAGCATATTTTCGGTCATCCACGACGACGCTGGGTACCTGGACCCGGGAGCAGATTCTATTGAAGAACACCAGAGGAGATCCTTTGTCAACCAGCGCCTTGAAATAGGCGGCGTTCGCGTCATTGTCGGAGACCGACACCAGATAACCATCCACGAAGCGGGATTCCAACAAGCGGATATTGCTTAGTTCCTGATCACTGTCCTCATTGGACTGACAGATCAGAATCTGATAGTCATGGTTCTGAAGCACGGAGTTGATGCCATTGAGGACTTCTGCGAAGAAAGAATTGACAAATTCCGGAATAATGACACCAACGGTGAACGTTTTGAACCCCTTGAGGCCGAGCGACAGTACATTGGGTTTGTAATTCAGTTCTTCAGCCTTTTCCAGTACCTTGCGACGCGTTTCCTTGCTTACATCCCATCTGTCGTTCAGAGCCCGTGAAACAGTTGATGGAGACAGATTGAGTTCCATCGCAAGGTCAATAATGGTAATACGTTTTTCTGCACTCATGATGGTTTTCCAAAAATGGTGAATTCAAGTATGCCGATTTCAACCCCTGGGGCTGTTCCGGTGATTTCCAGCTTAACTGCCCTTGCGCGGATGGTTTCAAAGCAGCGGTAATCAATAAGATAATCGGTATCATTGGCGCTGCAATCCAGTATAGGAACCCATTCGCTCCCCTTTTTCCGCTGGGCGTAAAGTCGGTAGCGAACGGGACCGGATACGATTCCTGCCCGGTGATCAATGTTGGGCTCAGCCCAAAGGATTCTTAAGGCTGAAATGTTATAGTCTTTTTTAAAATCCACGGCCAGGAAAGGTTCCTTGTCGCCAGATTCCGGTTGCCACCAGCTCCGGCAGTAGTCGTCAATCGCATAATCTGCCGTCCGGCCTGCAGCGCAGGAACTTGCATACGCGATGGTCCGGACACTAACCGGCAGAAAACCGGCTTCATTTCCCCGCTCAGGATGGGGATCGTGCCCAGGAATCCACTGGGGAACATCCCTGCATGGAAGTCCGAATAAGTCTCCGTTACAGTCAATTCCCACGGGGAACAGGCTGATGCGGCGTTCAAACACATGGTAGTTGTTGACCATCGATGTCGTGAATGCCCAAATGGTCCCGTTGGGCCCGTCTACGATACAGCCATGTCCGCTGCCGGGCACCGTCCCCGTCGTTTTGCGGAGTACCGGGTTGTGCTTCTGGTAAGAAAACGGACCCAGGGGAGACGTTCCTCTGTATGCTCCGATGGCATACGTCCCGTTGGCCGTGCCCGGGCTCGCAAACGTGAGATAATAAGATTCTCCATGTCGGTACATCCACACGCCTTCCATAAAGCTCCGTCTTGGATCTTCATTATATTCTCCATATCTTTCCCATTCATTTTCCGGCCGGGAATGAGCCAGTTCGACAGGAGAGGAGGCCATCCTGAGGGGGTTTTCCCCATCCAGAGCGACGCCCCAAAGCGCTTTCTGGTGCCAATACAGATAGAGGGTATCCCCGTCGGAGAACAACATCGGATCGAAAATCTTGCTTTCAATGGATTCTCCGTCAGGTGTTTCGATAGGCCCTAACTCTTCAAAGGGACCGAGAGGATGCTCGGCGACCCACAGCCGGGAGAAGCATCCAGTCATGTAATACCGACCCTTGTGTTTGCATACGGTAGGAGCATAACCGTCTCCGATCTTTTCCGGACTAATGGTCACTTTTTTCCAGGTTTTGAAATCATCACTGACATAAGCCATGGAAACAGATGGATAAAGGATCCATCGACCGTCGTCGTATAGTACAGACGGATCTGCAAGTTCCCGGAAGTCCTGCACGTACCCCTTGAGATAGCGATCTAAATTGGGCGATGGCTTCCTTGCCCAATTCCCCAGTGGATAGTCCGGAAGAGGCAGCGGATTCACAAAACTGTCGGAAAGCGGCCCTTCCTGTGCAAGAAGGGTTCCACAGGTCAAAAGGGATAGGAATATGAAGTGGAGACGGTTCATTTTTTCAAAGAAGCCAGTTCAGACCTCACTTTTATGCCAGAAGGTGTAATAGCCTCAAAATAATAGTCGAAACAACTGTTTTCATCAGAAATGGGAATGGTGAATTCATAGGGGTATCCTTGTTTGGAGAGGCTCTCCCATTTCCCGTCTACCGCATAATGGAGCGTTGTGGAAACAAAAGCGCTGTTGTCGGATTCATTCCATACATAAATGCTTTTAAGGCCTTCTCCGAAGTCAAACAGAACAGCCCTGTCTTTGTAAAAGCCGGATGAGGTGTAATTGACAGCCCATTTCCGATTTGACCTTCCCACTCTGTTTTGGAAGGAAGGCTTCACATCCACGCCCTCTATAACGATAGCGGTAATCCCTTTTCCGGAAACATCCAACGTTATTTCCCCATTTTTTACTTTTACCCAGCCTCGTCTTTTGTTGTCTTTCCACAGGCGGGCCCGATATTCTTTCCCGCTTTCGACGAATGAGCGCTCCTCGTCGAAGTGGAGGGTCGTCGTGACTTTCCCGGGGGATTGGTTTGACAATGCTACATACAGATTTCCATTGCCATATCCGGTCAGGATGTTTGTCTGGATGGAGGAGGAAATGACCATTCCTGCCGGCATATAAGCATGCACCCCCTCATCCGTATAGAATCGGCCGGGATGGGCGCCATATAGGAAACTGCGGCAATAGGCGTACCCCTCTGAATACTCCGGAGGGAAGTCAATCGCCCGTTCAGAGACATAGTAAAAGTCCGCAAACAGATAATCCCAGAGCATGGCCAGCTGACTTTGTGGATGGTTGTAGTGAATGGACGTATGTCCATTGAGTTCTGCTTGAGAACGCAGCGCAAAATCTTTGCGCTCAAAAACGTTGGTCCGGCCAGCGTTGAGATGGTAGCCCGGAAAACTCTCGTACCTGCCCACTACGGCATTTCGTGCGATATCGTGCAGGAAAGTGTCACCGGTCAGAGCGGCAATCCTCATCATGAAAGGGGCGTGATGTGCCATAAAGATGGCTCGGTGCCCGGCCGAAGTCCCGGAAGACTCCGGCGTAAGCCCGATCTCTGAGAGTTTCCATGCCTCTACATCGGTTTCCGGTTCATGCATATAGATGTATTTCGTGCTATCGTTACGGTATTTTGGAACGATACCGCCAGGATTCACGCGTATGGTTCTATCCGGAATAACCGGTGTAAACCAGCAGTATTGTGCATAATGGAGAGCCCCGTCATGCGCGGCGTCCAGATAACGTTGATGGCCAGTCAGTTCATACAGCCAAAGCAGTTCCATCCACTGATTCGTGAAGGAGGTCCAGAAGAAGAGTCCCAGAGAGTACTTGTCTTCGAAATCCCGCTGCCGAACCTGCACTCGGGTTGCCAGATAGTCGTCGGCATCTTTTATTGCCTGTTCAAGATATTTTTTCTCCCCGGTAGCATGGTACAAGGTGAGGGAATTGAGCCAGCGGTCTTCGTATGACATAAAGTCCAGATTCAGGCTTCGGACGGTCTTGTTTTCGTACAGCCGCAGGCTTTCTTCCAGAAAGTAGTCGCTATGCTCGCCGCCGTAAATATATGCAGTCAAAAGGTCCGTAACAGGTACGCCCGGACCGTTCAGTCGGCTGGAAGTTCCCTGCCCTTTTACTTTATCGTTGGGAGAAAAGAGGAATCTCTCCCGAGACAAGCCGTATTCCATCATGGGCCTGGCCATGCGCTGATAGATGTCTTCTCGGTCAGTCAGAATTGAAAACTCCAACGGATGTAGTCCGGAAATGTTCTTGACGGCACCCGGAACGTCTGTGGAGTAATTGCATCCGCGAAGAGAATCGATAAACATAGCATAGGGACTCAGACAATAGTCCAAGGTGTTGTCAATGGTCGTGTTAAGATTGCAGGTGGAATTGCGCCGAATGTCGCTGAAACAGCAAATCCTGTAGGCGATTTCCTTGAATGCCTCCATCAAAGGTTCCTTTTTTCGATACAGATAGAAAGCGAAGCGGACTTCTTCTCCAGGTTTCAATTGGGAGTCTTTGTTGCCCAGAACAGGAGCAAAGACCATGGGTTGAGCCTCTCCTGCTGCATTTCTGACCATGATGCCAAATTTCGAATTGGCGCTGGTGGGCGGGGTGGCTTCATAGGGGATGAAGGTGGGATCCGCCACAACTCCGGTAGTCACGCCGTGGGACGTCACAAGCGTGGTGGGAATCGGAGCCCGGAAGGATTCCGACAGGAAGGGCTGGTTTGGGAAACGGCGTTCGCTCCAAATATGCGGCTGCCAGAGCTCCTCCACATCTTCCACTTGGACGCTGGGCGCACCTGTGTAACCGACTGAATACCATCCGGCTTTATGAGGCGTGAACACAAATTCCACTTTCGGGAAAAGACCCGTATCATTCACCCGGGCCTTCAGAGAAAACAGTTCCTGATCTGGGAATTCCCAGATGATGAGCCCGTTTTCTTTCTTGACTGCCGAAGCTTTTACTCGGTAGGTGTTTCCGGCAAGGAAATAGTTTGCCGTACGTCCCGGCCCATATTCGCGATCGGTTTCAGGATTATAACCATCTTCAATATGTAGGCTGGGGTCCGGTGTGAAATGCTCCGCTTTTCCCCAGGTTGGAACATTATACAGGAGGCCCTGCGTCTGAAAGGGTTTCATTTCATAACCGAAATCTCCGCGACGCATTTTCTTGTTGGGATTGGATTCGCTGTAAATCACCAAAAATTCCGGTTCGAAGCTGGTAACAAGATCTTTTGCACAGGAACATACTGTACAGAGCAAGCTAAGGCTTAATAACAATGACAGAGGAGTCTTCATTTTAATCGATATAGATTTGAAACAAGGATGCGGGAACATTTTCAAGGGGCTTGGCAACTTTTATACGGAGACCGCGAGTCAAGGCATTCCCTTCGAAAGAAACAATCGTATTGTGGTTGTCTTTTACCTGACCGTAACGCTCCCCCTCTTCTGTCTCTATGGATATGTCCCTCAGGCAGAATGGCATCATATCTTCCGGATGGCCGTACTGGACCGATTCCATGGCATGATCGAAGTCATTGTCAAGAAAAAGCCGGACACGTTTTATCCGCCGGGGCTGGTCCCAGGATAAAGAAATGAGCGGTTCCCTGTCTTCCAGATCGGCAATCCAGGCGTTCGGCATACATGTAGGGCGGGTCGTCCCGTCAACGAGGTTCCCGCTGCCGAATACATCCAGTGCAGGGGTGATGGATAGGGCCATGTTCTTTCCGCCGGGCCGGCGTTCCGGACACCAGAATTCAAAGGAGTCGAAGCCGCTGTCCTTAGGGGGATCCTGTTTTCCCTTGTTTCCTACTTTGAGATTGAATTTGTTGAAAAGGGAAAGGATGCCGCTCAGTCTTGTTTCAGACAGGGCGATCTCCACATCCGGATTTGCCCGGAAAATCAGGAAGACATAGGCATCCTCTTTCTCTAGCGGGCTGATGGGCACGATGAGTTTCCTTATACCGCCCTCCAGTTCCATTTCCCGTCTTTCCAGCAATACATCCGGCGTGAAATTGCCTTTACGCCCCGATTTTCTCAGTTCTACCGTCACCCTCGTCTTTCCAGCGCTGCGGCAAAGCGCTCCAACAGAGTAAGATACTCCCGCCCTTAAGGGCAGCAGCTGCGCCGCACCGTAGTCCAGGCGTAGCCACTCTCCGTTCCCAGGCAGTTCGGAGAGTTTGAGTTCAGATGATACGCATATACGGGCGTCTGACGCAAGGTTTTCTTTTGGATTGAGTTTCGTCCCGGGGATACTCTGTCCGATCAGATTCAATTTCTGCTGCAGCAGGCGGATATGGTCCTTTTCCAGAAGGTCTGCCGGAAGACAGGATAGTTTCCGGCACAGTGCTGCTGCGATACCCACAGCCTGTCCTCCGCTTCCCGCCGTGGCCATTACGCGGGTTGAACCAAAGGCGACGTGGGATACGCTGATGGTCCTTCCGGCCAGAAACAGATTGTCTATGTCGCGACTCACATAACAGCGGTAAGGAATGGAATAGATTCCTTTGGAATGGAACTGAGTACAACTGGGAAGCGCAGAATACAGGCCGTCCGAGGGGTGCAGGTCAATGGCCCAGCCTCCAAAAGCAACAGCGTCATCAAAAATCCGTTGATGGATAATGTCGTTCTGGTTGAGCATATACAGCCCTTCAAAGCGGCGGCTTTCCCTTTTTCCAGGAATGTTGCCCACCCATTCCAGCGTCAAATTATCCGCCTCGGGGAACTTTCCTGAATTCTTGATATAGTTCCAGGCCCCGTAAATGACCTTGAGCAGTTCTGTACGGATGATTTCCGTATCGTGGATGGTGTCCAGGTTTCCGCCATATTCGAGCCACCAATAGTTGCATCCCCATTGGTCCGGCCGGATGCTTTCATATTTGGGAATCAACTTGATATCTTTCAGGGCGAAATCAGGACAGACGAATTTTACGGGGTGTGTACAGCGTTTGGTGTAAAAATACATTGAATGCCCCAGAAGTTGACCAAAGCGCTCCGATGCAGAGAAGGATTCAGAGAATTCCGTATCGTCTTCCGCACCCATCCTGTATGCTGCTCCGCTCTGATAAGCGATGACCCCATCTCCTGATGCGTCACAGAACAATGGCGCGGCAAGGGTATAGCGGGTGTCATTCTGCGGGCAGATGGCTTCCACCGATGAAATGGTCCTCCCTCCTGCCTTGACGACATCTGTCACGACTGTATTTAAAAGAAGGGTGATGTTCTTTTCGGACAACACCTTATCCATCAGAAGGGCATCCAGAAGGACAGGGTTTCCTTCTTTGTTCCTATATAGGTTTTCTGTAAGGAGTTCATCGACAATTCCTCCTTCCCGTGACCATCGGTTGTTGTTCCCCATATGAGATGTGGCACCCAATATCCAAAGCCGGACTTCACTGGAGGCATTGCCGCCGAGAACAGGCCGGTCTTGTACCAGGATAACGTCTGCGCCTTCTCTTGCTGCCGAAAGGGCTGTACAGACCCCGGCAATACCCCCTCCAACAACAACGAGGTCCGCCTTGAGGGTTGTTTTTCTGGCGGATCTTCCCTCCAATTCTGTGATTCCGATAATCATATCAACTTTGCTTTTTTTCTACCGATTAAAAATATGGAAAGCCCGATGGCGGCCATCAAGGCGGCGATGCCGACAACAACGGATGTCCCTCTGTCAGAAAGAATCCCGAGCAGAGCTATTACAATCGCCGAAAGGAGGATTCCGGCGCCTGCTACTTTAATGCTGAAGGCGTTGTCTTTTTTGTCCTCCGTCGTGGGCTGTTTGGTCTCGGGTTGCACCTTCGAAGCCCGCTCTTGCGTGTATGCGAAATATTGGTGGATGCTTTTTCCCGTCAATGCTGCATATACTTCATAAACGGCCAGACAGACAAAAGGAAAGCCTACGCCCAGGATCATCTCCTGGGCTCGGCTCAGGCTGATTCCCAGCAGGGCGGGAGAAACAAACTTGAAGAACAGATTGACTCCCAGACTGATCAAGGTGACACTTAACACCGATCGCCCAGTCTGCCTCTTGGAGAACAGGGACCAGATGACAGGCAGATATAAGGGGACTCCGGTCAGGGACCCAATGCTGATTACGACGTTCACCACCCCTCCAAAACTGGGAATCAGCAAGGCTACGACGATGGCCAGCAGGCCAAATCCGACGGTAGAACACCGCGCTACTCTCATGAGGCTTTGCTCCGACGACTGTGGTCGCAACCTTTTGAAAACATCATTGGTAAAAACGGCGGAGGAGATATTCAGCGTGGCATTCAGGGAACTCGCTGTCGCGAATACCATACCACCGATCATCAGGCCGAGAATACCCGCGGGGAGTACCTCCTTACACATCAAAAGATAAGCGCCCTCGTCGCCGAGCCCTTCCAGGCTGGGGTTCACGACGCGGTATATCATGGGCGGCAACATCCAAAGGATGGGGCAGAAAGTGTACAAAAAAGAGAACAGGAGGCCTACTTTCCGAGCGCTTGGAGCATCCTTTACAGTCGTATATCGCTGGACGTAAGCCCAGTTGCCTCCCAGGAATACGGCGTTGTACAGGCAGTAAGAAATCATGAACCCCCAGCTGTACTCGCTGTTGACCGGGCTGAAAAAGTTTTCCGGCACATGGGCCATCCAACTGCGAACACCGTCCACGCGTTGGAAAGCCAGCGGAATGACAATGAGTACGGCGGCAAAGAGAATGACGAACTGCAGGACATCCGTTACCACTACGGCGCGAAGGCCTCCGGCCGCCACGTACAGGACGCTGATGAGTCCGATCATAATAATACAGATATACAGAGGAAGACCGGTGGAGATTTCCAGGATTTTTCCGACAGGATATAGGAAAGATCCCGTAGTGAACATCGAAACAAAAAGGAAGAGAATTGTATAGGCCTTCTGGGTGGAAACGCCCAGGCGGGAACGAATGTATTCCGCAGCAGTCAACGCTCCGGTTTTTCGCCATTTGGCCGCGATGAAGAGCCCGACCAACAGGCCTGCCAGGCACATCGTCCACTGTATCATGACGGCAACCCAGCCGGCGGAGTAGGCTATGGACCCCCATACGACAAAGGTGCCGGCAGAGAAGAAGCCCATGAAAAGGGACAGCCCCGCCATCGGCCATGGAATCGCGCCGCCAGCAGAAAAGAAACTCTTCATATTCTTCCCGCTTTTGGAAAACAATGTTCCGCATAGCAGGATGCCAGCTGTAAATAGGATGATGGTGATGAAATCCAGTGTCTTCATTGTTTGCTCAATGTGTGTATGTCTCCTTTTATTTCAGCATTGTTTCCGTCCACCATGATTAACTGATATTCCAAGGTATTCACCTCTTCTCCTACCGGGACAGAGAATTCATAGGGAAACAAGTTGTCCAGTAAGTCCGTCCATGCGCCTCCATCCATGCGATAGCGCAGGCAGACTCTTTTATAGAGGGCAGCGTCGCCGGCAGCATAAGCGTACAATTCTTTCCCCATTCCACCCACGTTGAGAATCATAGCCCGGCCATAGGCATCTGCCATATAATCATTTTTCCAGGCGGGAAGGGTCTTGAGCAGCTGATTTTGGAAACGCACGTCAAGTTTCATCCCATCTAGCACCACGGTGGTGAAACCACCTGGGTCGAGACGGATGCGGAACTGCTGACGGGAGCCTTTTGCGAAGCGGCTGTCAATGGAGACGTCCGCCTGTTCCGCCCGAAGGCTCTCATTGCTGAAAGCCAAGAATAGCTTATCTCCTTCAGGACTTCTGGCCGCAATGTAGTTGATTTGAGGGTTAGAAAGAGACAGTAGGCGCTGGGGCATCCACAGGATAACCGGTTCTCCGTTCCAGGATCCTTTCTCGTGTCCATAGATACGGCAGCCCAGATTCGCGAAAGCCTCTACAAACAGGGCCGGGAAGTGGATGGCGCCTCCAGAACGGGTTTCGGCCTGCGATACCAGATAGTCCAGAACAATACTCATGTGCGGCCATACATGGTTATAATGCATGGAATTCACATTCATTTCATAATGCGTGTGAAGCGGAAAATCTGGTTTTTGATAGACGGTGCTTCTTGCCGTGTTGATGTGATAGCCCGGGAAATTGGTGTAGCGGCCCACAATAGCCCAATTGGCAATTTTCTCCAGAAACGGGTCTCCGGCGTCATGGGCAATTCTAAGGAGGTAAGGAGCATGCTGCGCCGGGAAGATTCCCCTGTGGCTGCCGGCTGTGGCGGCGCATTCGCAATGAAGGCCGACCTCCGATACCAGCCAGGCAGGAACGCTTTCTTCGGGAACTTCCATCGGGACTCCGTAATGCTTCTGCTGCGGTGCCTTCCCACCTGGATTCACCGTGATGTCGCCCTCAGGGATAGCCGGACTCATCCATATATATTGTACAAATCGATGCGCGGCATAGCGGGCGGCCTGAAGAAAACGCTTCTCTCCGCTCGCCTCCCAGAGATTGTATAGATCAGTGTATTTCGGGGCCAGTTGGCACCAGAAGCTGGATGTGCTCTGATTACGATAGTCAAAACAGTCCTGGACCGTATGGATGTTTTCCTGCAAATATTTGTCTGCCATGGCAATGGCGTTATCCAGATACTTTCTCTCGGAAGTGGCGTACCAGAGTTCCAATTGTTCTTTCCAGTACCGCTCGTTCGGACGGGGCGCATGCATGGCCTTTTCTTTTTGGATTTCCGTAAGAAGAAAAGGACTCGCGGACCCTCCGGCTTTGTAAATAGCGGCTGCCTCACTGGCCTGAATGACCGGTTTTCCAAGCCTTTCCGACGGCTTCTGGCCACCCTCTCCAGTAATGATATGCGTAGAGAAGAGAAGGTTTTCCCGGGAAAGCAGAAACTCATAGATGGGCAGAAAACGGCGCTCATAGATATCAGCCCTGTCCGTAACAAAGGCGAGATTGAGCGGATTGAGGGAAGATGTATTCTTTACGGAACCCTTGACGTCGGTTTCATAGGAACAGCCCTTGTATTCGGAAATGAACCAGCTGTACTGGCTCATGCCATAGTCAATCATATTGTCCAGGGTTGTGTTCAACGATCCAATCCGGTTGTCCCTGTGATAATTCTTCAAGCCGAACAGGTTCATGGCAAGATGCTCCTGGAGGTCCATAGGGAGCATCTTTTTACAGAGAAGTCTCAACGAAAAAGAAAAACGGTCTCCTTTGTTCATCAAGGATGCCGGGAACCCCGCCAGAGGTGCCCAAATCATGGCTTGGGCATGCCCGCCGGGATTCCGCAGTGATACGCCGAACCGGCAGTTTTTGTTGGTGGGGAGGGGATCATACGGGAAGCTTTCGGGAGAGACGCAGATGCCATAGGTGTTCCCGTCTTTACTGGCTGCCGCAAGTGGAAGGGGACAGTTGAAATCGGCTGTTACGTAGCAATCTCCGGGGAAGCGTTTCTGTGTCCAGATGAGCGGCTGCCATACCTCGTCCGGAATCTGTACCTCCGGCGCCCCCGCGTAGCCCAGGGAAAAACAACCGTCGGCAAGCGCGGTGAATGTGTAGGAGAGCAGCGGTTCGCTCCCGTCGTCCGGAAGGGAAAGGAATGCTTCCAGTTGCAGCGAGGCGTTTTTTTCAAAAACGAAACGAATCCTGTCTTTTTCCGTCCGGACGGAATGTACCACAAGGGAAGAGGGGTTCAGCGCGACGAATACATTCTGTTCCTTGTTCCAACTGACGACGCGATAGTTGATATTGTCTGTCTGCCCGCGGGCTGGAATCCTATCCCAGCTGGTGCGAGGTTTTTTAGGGCTGAAATAATAGACGAAATCAGGCTTGAAAGTTGCCTGGGCACCATCTGCTCCCTTGACGACGATGCTTCCGTCGCCGCTGACCGCCAGCGAATACTGATTATTGCGCAAACTTTGCGCGGCAAGGGGAAGGCAAGCCATTACCCATACCCATACAAGAAGATGCTTAATCATAATAACCGGGATTATTAGGGATGGGATTCCTTTGAACTTCAATGGATGGAATCGGCCATAAATAGCCTTTGGCAGTGTCGAAGGTACGGGTGGCAAATAGTATCTTTTTATAGGAGCCGCTTCCGTCCTCGCGGATGGCATAGCAGTCAGAATACGCTTCGGGTCCGATCCCCCAGCGGCGAATGTCAGACATCCTCAGTCCCTCCATCGCGAGTTCTACCCTTCTTTCATGCCGAACAATCGAACGAAGTTGGGAAACACTCAGTCTGCGGCCTTGGGCCGCCTCCTCACAGGCGGCGATGGTGGGCATGTCTACATCTGGACGAGTCCTGATCTGATTAACGAGACTGCACACTTCATCATAGTCAAAGACGTCCCCTTCGGTCTCAATTAGCGCCTCTGCCAGCATCAGCAGCACGTCTGCATAGCGGATAAGGGGGAAGTCTTGCCCGTCGTTATTTGCGATATTTTCCGGGTTGGGACTCACAAACTTCTTGAGCTTCAGCCCGGTATGATAAATAGAAGCCACCTCTTTTTCTCCGGAAGCGTAGCGCTCCATCGTATAATACAAACGAGGATCCCGGTTGGCATAGGGCGCATTCCAGGAGAAGAGATCCGATTGTGAAGAAGGCTTCCCGTCCAGCATGTAAAAGTCGTCTGCAAGATTGTAGGATATCTGATACTGGCTGGAACTGTTGAAACGGCTCCACCAAATGGCGGAAATGCCTTCTGCCGTATGGTCGGGAATGTACTGAATCGTCATGATATATTCCTTGTTCCGTTCGTACGCCTCAGTGAATAGATGGGAAAACGGTTCCAGTTCGTAACGCTTCATGGCGATAATCTGACGGCAGGCGTCTATGCACCACTGATACTGGCCAAAATAAAGGCTGGCTCTCGCTTTGATGGCCAGGGCGGCCCCTTTTGTGATTCGCCCATATTCCTTGATGGAATTGGTATAATTCGGATTGGTGTATTCTTCCGGAAGGAATGCAATGGCTTCGTCCAGGTCCAGGAGGATGTTGCTCAAGATTTCTTCTTTGCTCACACGTGGACTCTCGATTTTGTCAATGCCTTCCGGAAGCAGCCGCATGGGGCAGTCCCCGTAATGATCAATCAAGTCTAAATAGAAATAGGCCCGTAGGGCTTTGGCCTGTGCCATGTGGTTCTCCCTTCGTTCGGGTCCTTTGGTAAACTGCTCCCGGGCATTGGAACTATACACAACCAGTGGCGCATAATGCAGGACAGCATTGGCGCGGAGAATACCGGCATAATCTCTGGACCATAGATTCATGGTAAGCCTTGTGTCGGCAGGTGTCTGGGCCATTCTCCAATAAACATTTTCTCCACAGTTGGGGTCATTGCAATAACCGTTGTCCGTGATGTAGTCCAGGCTCACTGGGAGTTGTTTGTACAATGAAAGAGCAGCATAGGTGCCGTTGAGGAGCCATTTAATGTCGCTTTCCACACTGATTTCATCGGGAGTGATGAAATCAGCCGGCTGCCGGTCCAGATAAGAGCAGGACAAGGGCATCAGAAGCATGGTGACAAGGTACAGCGTATTTCTTTTCATAGCTTAAAAAGCGAAATTAAGGCCCATGGATGTATTCATCATGATTGGATAAGAAGTAGCCGATGAGTTGGTGGCGGCCCGTTCCGGATCAAAACCCTTAGGGAAATAGGAAAGGGTAAGGAGGTTCTCCGCCGTGACAAAAATTCTCAAATCCTTGATTCTGGCCCGGTCCATCCAGTGCCCGTGGAAGGTGTATCCCAATTGAATATTTTTCAACCTCATATATGCGCCATTATACATATCATGGGTGGATACAATCCCCATTCTTTCCTTATCGGCAAAAATGCAGCGGTACTGAGGAGTCTCCGGGGTCCATCGATGGTTGGCAATATCGGTAAAAATCTGTCCGGCGCCGGAATTGTACGGTGAATAATACTGGAGGTATGATAAGGATGGTCCTTGTCCTGTAATGAGGATCCGGAGATCGAATCCTTTATAACTGACGGCTGTGTTGAAAGAGAAAAGGAGATCAGAGCGGGCTTTTCCGAGATAGACCATGTCACTTGGCGTGATGTTGTTGTCCCCGTCCTGGTCCTCAATCAGCAGGTCTCCGGGCCTCACGCCGATATGCAGGGATGTGGTTGTCACACCGGGCTTGAGGGTATATTGTCTTTCTGCGTCCGGGATATCCGGATTGCTATTATCCTGCCAGGTGAAATCATTTGTCTGATAAACGCCCAGTGCCCTGTAGCCGAAGCGGGAACGAGTGGGATAGCCCACAACGGATCGGACATTTCCTCCGGTGTCATGCCACTGCTCGGATGCTTCCCCCAGGTTTTCCACCTTGTTATGGATATAGGAGACACTGGTCCCGATGCTAAGCCAGACCTTCCCCGGAAGCATCTTGGACCAGGAGCCGGTGAATTCAAATCCGCGGTTTCTCATGGAGCCGATATTGATGGCCGCCCCATTTTCCAGCGTCCCCATCGAGGGAGCGGGTTTCAAGGTACAGAGCATATCCGTAACCAGTTTGTCGAAGACGTCCAGCGTAAAGCTGAAACTGTTCTTGAAATCAAAATCGACACCCAGGTTCAACTGGTCTACTTTTTCCCATGTTGTGGCGGGGTTGGCCATCATCGAATAAGCGGTGGCATCGACCAACTCTCCGCCAAAAGTATAGTAAGCGGGCATGATTCTGTCCAGATAGGCATAAGAATTACTCACGCTGTCATGCCCCAGGCGTCCATAGGATATCCTAAGTTTGAGATTGTCCACCCAGCTTACTTTTTTGAGCCACTTTTCATTGTTTACGCGCCACGCAAAGGCTGCAGAGGGGAAAAACCCCCAGCGATGTCCTTTGGCAAAACGGGAAGAACCGTCAGAGCGGAGATTGGTTTCCAGGATATAACGGGAGTCATAGTCAAAATTGATTCTTCCGAAGCCGGACATGGCGGCGTATTCTCCGGCCGATGAAGTGTTGGAAAGGGTATTGGGGGCACCGAATGAAATGATGGGGGCGTTCTTCATCAAATCATACACATGCGCCTGACTCCACTGGGAACGGCGATCCCTCATCTCGTAACCCGCCAGGAGATTCAACTTGAATTTTTTCTTGAATGTATTTCTGTAATTGGCCGTGGCGCTCAACTGCGAAGAATTGCCCCAGTCGGCCCTGTCCGACAGTTCGGAACGGTTGACCGTCCGGGTGGTCGCTTCGGCTGATGAGGTGTATTCAAACTGGGGGACAAAGCGCGTGGTATGCGTGTTGGATGTCTTGAGGTTATATGTGAGTCGGAAAATCCAGTATTTGTTCGGTGCGTAAGAAGCGTTGAACGTGGCATTGAGGTTGGAAGCCTTCACGTTGTTTCCTCCTCCTTGCTGTTCTATGGCGAACGCCGTTGCGCCCTGTCCGAAAATGGTCTCGCCGTCTTCCGAAACGCCCTTGAACAGAATCACAGGGCGGTTGGTAAGGTAGCGGTTCAGCAGACTGGATGTTGCCTGGGCTTCGTGGGAAGTGGATGCCATTCCGCTGACGTTGGCGCCCAGTTGGACCTTCTTGTTGAAGAAGAACAGATTGAATTTCAGCCGATAGTCCAGATCGTTTGCTTTGGTGGAATATACGACTCCGGTCTGATCCTGGAATCCGGCTGAAAATGAAAAATTATAACGGTCTCCGGCACCCGATGCATTGATATGGTGTTGTTGCATGTACCCCGTCTTGTAATAGAGGGGCTGCCAATTCGTGGGAATATGGTTGGGGTCGGCCTGCTCCGCCCACGCATCTCGTTGGGTGCTTGTGTATTTGGTCGATTGGGAGGAATTGAGATAGGCTTCATTGACCAGGTCGATATACAGGACCGGGTCGTTGACGATATCCGGCAAAGAGGTGGCGCGGCTGAAGCCTACCGTGGCCGCATAGTCGATTTTCAGTCCCGGCAGTCCGTTTTTGGTTTCAATCAGGATGACGCCTCCGGCGGCCCGGTTCCCATAGATGGCGGCAGAAGAGGCGTCCTTCAGGATGGAAATGCTTTTGATATCGCGGGGGTTGACGCGATAGAGTTCGTCCGGAACACCATCTACAAGTACAAGAGGAGCACTGTTGTCATCCACGGAAGAAAGCCCGCGGATACTGATGTCAAAAGAGGATAGTCCGGGCTGGGATGAATTCTGGATAATCTGCAGTCCGGCGGCCTTCCCTTGCAGCAACACTTCCGTAGAGGGAACGCTTCGTGTGTCAGCATCCCGGATGGACAAGTTCTGTACGGCTCCGGCTACGTCTCCCTTGGTAGAAGACATGTAGCCGATGGCCACCGCTTCATCCAGGTGATTCACCTGTTCTTCCAAGGAAACGTCAATCCGGGTTTTATTTTCAATCCGGACGATTTGTGTGGCATGCCCCAGATAAGAAAAGCTAAGTGAGGTGACGCCTTTCGGAACGGTAATGCTGTAATGACCATCCACGTCCGTAACGACACCCTTGTCGGTGCCGGTGAGCGTGACTGCGGCCTGGATCAACGGCATGTCCATCTCGTTTGTGACGGTACCGGTGATGGTAATCGTCTCCTGGGCCAACAGGACGACGCATCCAAGGAATGCGAGGAGTGAAATGAAGGTTCTTTTCATTCTGCGTATGTGTCTTTGATACAGCGTATGGAGCAGCCGTCCGCTTTGTTGACTCCCACGTTTTTGGCGCTGGATTTGGTTACTCCGTCATCCGGATCTTTGGTAAAAAAGTATTTCACTTGATAACCTTTGGTAGGCGTTGCTCCGGCGTAGGATGCATTGGTCCAATAGTAGGCTCCTCCGGATCCGGCATTCCCATCCGTTCCGGTCGCTGAATAGACGGCAGAAACCTTTGCCCTGTATCCGGAATAGACCATATACATCTTTTCGTACATCCGGGTCATCAGGTTTTCTTCTGAAAAATTTTCCCCGCTGTATTTGATGTTATCTATTCCGGCGACGGCCATGGTCATTTGAAGGAACTCCGTGATGCTGGGTACCCTGTAGCCGTAAGGGCACGGATTGTTGGCTTGTGAGGGATACTCTAGCGGGTCGTGCTGGGAATACAGACCAAAATCGGCCGTATATTTATTATCGGATACGGAATTGACCATTGGTCCGCCCCAGCCTGTCGTGGACTGATCATCGCTCCAGTCACAATCTGGGTTGGGGACCATAATAAAATTGGGCTTGCCGGAATCTGTCCTGGAAGGGCTGACTCCCTCGGCGGCAGGATAGATGCTGACAGCCGTCATTTTTTTGTTCACAAGGCTCCAAAGGGTCTGTTCGTGTCCATCGGCTTTTCTGCCAAACTGGAAAAGGGACCCCGCGGCCTGAGGATCCCAGGCTGAGGTCGCGCGCTGCGATGCCCCCAGGTTGCGGTCCAGCCAGATCTGTGTGTCAGTGCCACTGATCTCTTTGCTGAGGTTCTCGTTCAACGAGCCCGTCAGATGGGGGACCTCCAGGATAATCGGCTCATATATTTTTTTGTAATAACCGGAAGAATAGATGGTTCCTTCCGCATCATAATACCGGTCTTTAACCGCCGTCCCGTTCACGCTGATTTCACATTGGTCACGCAAGAGGGAACCGTCGGTGGATTCCACCGTAATGATGGCGCTTCCTCCGCCGGTAAGCGTCACCCTGCCCTTTCCGTCCACAAGACAGACGGAGATATCGGAACTGCTCCACTTGAGCCGCCTTTCGTATCCATCGTCGGGTGTCAGGGTGACAGCCAGGGAAAATGCCGGCTCCGTAAGATTCAGTCCTGACTTTTGATGTTCCAGCAGGGCCAGGCTGGTAAGGGGATGGGGCATCACCGTAATGGTCGAGTAAGCGCGCTTGTCGCGGTCTTCCGTCACAGCGCAGATTTCTGTCTCTCCCACATTGAGGGCATGGAGGATGTCATCCTCATCGATTGACACGACCGTAGGGTCCTCAATTTCCCAGTGGTACGATGGATTGTCGGCACGGTTGGGCGTGATGACCACTTCGATGGGCAGGGATGTCCCGACTTCGATATCATACTGGTCTGGAAGATTGCCCAGTTCAATATCCGAAACATGTACAAAGCCCTCATCCACTGTGACAATGGAAACGGCCCGGACATGGTTGTCTGTTGAGACAGCCCCGACAATCGAGGAGCCGGTCTTGAGCGGTGAAAGCAACAGAGTTTCAGGGTCGATGTCCACGATGTCCGGGCAGGTATTGATCAAGGTATAGGTTTTGTCTTCGGCATTTTCCGGGTATATGCCGACCTTGAGTTGCAGGGTTTCCGTCAAGCCGATGGTAACATGGCTTTTCAGACCAATCTCCACTTTCTGTACATGAATGGAACCATCATCCTTGTCCTGTGTGCTTTGTTCACACGAACAGATAAAGGAAAGGGCAGCGCAGAAGGCGGGGACGCTAAGTGGGGTTAAGGCTCTCATGAAACTGTCTTTTGGCTGCTAAAATAGTTAAAGTCACACATTTATGCGAATGAAAAGTTCCGAAAATCATCGGAAACGTTACCGGTAACGTTTCCGATGATTTTTAGAGGGAAAACGAAAAATAGATAAGTATATTTGGGCGAATTAAAACTTTATAGCATGAAATACCGCGTTTTCACCAGTCTGATTCTTCCCCTTCTTGTCTTTTCGTTGCCCGTTCGTGCACAAAAGCTGATTGATTCTTTTGATGGGTATCGGATGACTTTGGAACTTGACCATCCGGACCATATTTATAAAATTGGAGAGAAGATAACGGCCTCCCTGGTTATGACCCTGGACGGGGAGCCGTGGAACGGAACGGTTAAACTCAAGCAGAGCAAGGACTACTATAAGCCCTCTGAAAAGATAACAGATCTGGCTGTCGTCGATGGAAAAGCCTTGGTGGAGACCTCCCTTGATGAGCCGGGGTTCATCCATATCCGCACCACGTATAAGACCGCAGCAGGAAATACGCTTTCCCAGATGGTCGGTGCGGCCGTGGATCCTTATTCTATAAAAAGAAGCATGGAATGCCCCGCGGACTTCGACAAATACTGGAAGGCTCAGCTCAAGAAGCAGGCGGCGGTGCCCGTGAATGCCGTGCTCACCCCTGCTGATTGTAAGATAAAAGGCGTTAAGGTCTGGGATGTTCAGGCGCAGTGCCTTGAATGTAATTTTTCCGGCTATCTGGCCATTCCGGAAAACGCCTCCCCGAAAAGTTTGCCGGCCATGGTTCTCTGCCATGGGGCCGGAGTGGCTTCTTCCCGTCTTTCCGTCGCCGCAAAATGGGCGAAGGAGGGAATCGTCGTGCTGGATTTCAATGTACATGGCCTTCCCAACGGAGAGCCGCAGTCCTATTATGCCAATCTTAGGAGCACCGAGTTGAAGGATTACTATCTGAAAGATACGCAGAGCGTTGATTCTCTGTTCTTCCGCAAGATGATTCTTCGCTTGATGCGCGCTTTTGATATTGTTACAGACCGCGAAGAATGGGATGGAAAGCACCTGATTGCGTTTGGACGCAGCCAGGGCGGTGCCCAGGCGCTCATTGCCGGAGGCCTCGATCCCCGGATTAAACTGGTCTGTGCAGAGATTCCCGCCTTGTGCGATGTTACGGGCTATGTGGCCCACCGTGCGGCAGGCTGGCCTAAATGGCCGACAATTGACAAAAACGGGAACATTACGGATGAACACACCATCGAGGTGTCAAGATATGTGGATGCCATCAACTTCGTACGAAATACCAAGGCGGAGGTCTATATGACGGTCGGGTATATCGACGTCAGTTGTCCTGCGACCGGTGTCTTTGCTGTCTATAATGAGATTAAGACACCCAAGCACATGTATCACCATACTCGGCTCGGGCACCGGCAGACGCCTGAGGGAGAGGAATATGTCCGGCAGGCCGTGCTGGAATACATTCGGAAATGAGAATAACAAGAAGCATAGCACTTCTTTTGGGCACTGTGATTCTATCCAGCGCCCTTTGTGCTGCCAGGGACGGTATCGATCCGGCGGTGTTCAAAGCTCCCGAACGGGAGTATGGGCCCATGACCTGGTGGCACTGGATCAATGGACATGTCACGAAGGACGGGATTACCAAGGATCTCACGGCGATGCACGACGTTGGAATCCGTGGCGTGCAGATGTTCAATACCCACATGTATCTGGACAAGGGGCCTGTGGAGTTCGGCTCTGAAGAGTGGTTCTCGCTTGTGGACCATGCCATCAGGACTTGCGCCGCCCTGAACATGAAGTTCACCTGCACGACAGCGGCGGGATGGTCTGGCAGCGGCGGCCCCTGGATTGACAAGCAGCGGGCGATGAAAGTGCTCGTCTTCAGTGAGACGCCTTTGAAGGGAGGAGCGAAAAAGACCTTGTCCCTTGTGCAGCCCAAAATCAAGGAAGGGGTGTTGGTGGACGAACTGGTACTGGCCATCCCGGCTTCCAGTCCTGCCGGCCAGATTGAAATGCTTGCCACCAAGATCCTGGTAGAGAACAAGTTGGTGCAGTATCCCCTGGCAAAAGCGGAAGAACCCGAACGTTGCCTGAATCCCCGTGATGTAATCGACGTGACATCGTGGTGTAAAGACGGTACGTTCCGTGGGGAACTTCCCGCCGGAGACTGGATTCTTCTTCGCTTTGCTTACACGCTTACCGGGAAAAAAGTCCATCCGGCCGCATACGGCGGCGAAGGATACGAAGTGGATAAATTGGATGCGGACGCCGTGGCATTCCAGTGGGAAAGCCTGATGGGCAAAATCTGCAAGCGCAACGAAGCCTATCTGGGAACGACTTTCGAGGGCGTGCTTGTGGACAGCTATGAATCCAGCTGGCAAAACTGGACGCGTGGCATGTTCGACAGATTCCAACAGAAGTATTCCTATGATCTCCGCCCCTGGATGCCGTTGTTCACTGGCCGCTATGTAGAAAGCGCAGCAAAAAGTGAGGCGGTTCTCCACGATTTTCGCCTGCTCTGTGATGAACTCATCACGGAGGGCTTTTATGGCACGCTCCAGCGCAAGGCTGCTGAAAATAAGCTGATGCTATATGCCGAGCCCCAGGGCGGCCCCGTTCCCGCCTGTGCCATGGAAAAGGTGGATATTCCTATGAATGAGTTCTGGAATCCAGATGCCTATGGCCGGTATTCCAAAATGAAGCTTACTTCCAGCCAGGCCCATCTGTACGGAAGAAAGATCGTGGCCGCGGAAGCGTTTACCTCCAAGCCGGAAAACGGCAAGTGGCAGAATACGCCCGCGACGATGAAAAAGCCCGGCGATCTGGCTTTTGCGGCCGGAATCAACCGTTACTGCTTCCATACGTATGCCCATCAGCCGCTGGATTACATCGCTCCGGGCTTTGCTTTGGGCCGCTATGGCATCATGCTCAGCCGTCATACGACCTGGTGGGATTTCTCTCCCGCCTGGATGCAGTATATTACCCGTTGCCAGTATCTGTTGCAGCAGGGAATAGAAGTGGCCGACGTCGGATTCCTGTTTCATGACGATATCCGCTACCAGTTTGCCTCCGGTACCACGAAGATGCCGGACGGCTATGATCACATCATCCTTTATCCTTCGCAACTGTCGGGCGCCAGCGTAAGGGACGGCAGGATTGTGCTTCCCTGCGGAGAGACAATAGCCGTATTGCTGGTGCTTAAAAGCGGCATCCATACGCCCGGAACACTTGCGCAGATAGACGAGCTCTCCAAGCAAGGGGCAAAGGTGTATTTTGTGGACGATAAAAAGCCCGGGACGGACAAAATACTCAAGGAGGCGCAGGTGCAGCCGGATGTTGACTGGGGAGTGAAGGCAGGAAAGACCTTGTTTTACCGTCATCTCCAGGGGCCGGATTACGACCTCTATTACCTGACCAACCAAAGCGATGACGCCCTGGAACTGACGCCTTCTTTCCGGGAGGGCAACGGACGCCAGGCGGAATGTTGGGACGCCGTTGAAGGAAGTGTGCGTCCTGCTAAAGTCCTCTCTGCTTCAGGAAGTTACATAAAAGTAGCGCTTTCGCTGGCACCTCATGGTTCGGCATTTGTCGTGTTCCGTACGCCCCTGTCGCAGACCTGGGAGAAGGAACAGCCTTCCGAAGAGCGCCTTTCAACCCGTACTGCGGTGACGGGTGAGTGGAATGTCGAATTCCTTTCCAAATCCCAGATGCCGGAGGGGATCAAGATGAAACAACTGACGTCGCTGTCAGACAATATGGACGAACGGGTAAAATACTATTCCGGTACGGCCCGTTATTCCACCATAGTCCATCTCAGCAAAGAAGAACTCAAAGACAAAGAACTATTCATAAATCTTGGGACCGTCAAAGATATCGCGAAAGTTTTTGTGAACGGAACCAGCTGTGGGACAGTATGGACCGCGCCTTTCCATGCCCGTATAACAGCAGCCCTGAAAGCAGGAAAGAATCTGATAGAAGTCGAGGTCGCGAATACCTGGATCAACCGGGTCATCGGGGATGAAAAGGTTCCGGAAGACCTCGACTATGACATGGGTGGCTCAAAATTCACGGTCGGACGCTTGAAAACATTCCCCGCTTGGTTTTACAGCGGCAGCCAGCCGAAAAACCGAAAACGGCAGACGTTCTATACTTGGAAGCATTATTCTGCTGAGGATCCGCTTGTCCCTTCCGGTCTGATCGGCCCCGTAACCATTGATACATATAAAACAAAATAATTATGAAAAAGGAGTATTACTGTCCTAAATGCCTGGTGCATTTGATCCATTATGAAAACGGCCTGTGTTTCACTTCTACATCCAACGAAAAAGTGTTGATGGGAAACGGGTATGATGAAAATGATTTCGATTTTTAGCAGAAAAGGAGAACAGATTATGAAACACATTGGAATCATTACAGGCATCGCAGCCTCCATTGCCCTTTTCGGATGCAACAAAATCGGACCTTCCGTGCCTGCAACTGACACTGAAGAAGTATCCATCACATGTTTTACCGAACAGGCCCGAGTCAAGACAAATCTGTCCGGGAACGACAGCCAGGGCTATTATGTAACGTGGGTTTCTGGCGATAAGATTCGTACCCAGAGCGGGACAACGGGTTCCTCCCTAACCGTCACCGCCGCCTCTGTCGGTTCGACCTCGGCGACTTTCACGGGAACCATGCAGATCGATGAAAATGCAACTTCCCTGGCTGCATTGTATCCTTCGTACTACCCGCTGGGATCCACTACTGCGCTTTCCGTCACCGCCCAGAATACATATGTGGGTAACCAGAAATACAAGGCCGACGGGCCGGAATTTTTCCCTATGTATGCGTATGCGAATGAGCAGAAGCCCGAAGTGTTGCATTTCTCCAACATACTTGGAATCATAAGGATAGACCTTACTAACAGCGGTTCGGACGTCATAACCATAAAGAACATTTCATATACGGCGTCTTCAGCCCTTATAGGCTCTTGGAATTATGAGGAAGTTTCCAGCGGAGTGTATAAGGCGGTTAACAAGAGCAGGAAAGATTTGACCCTTGACTGCGGCGCTGGCGTGGACATAGCTGCCGGAGCATCCGCTTCCTTCTGGGTGAGCGCCTTTGACGGCACCTATTCCGATTTTTCGTTTACACTGAAAGATACAGCGGAAAAGGAACTGGAAGTATCCCTGAAAACCGGGAAGAGTTTTGTTGTTGAACGGAGCAGGATCAGCAAAATAGCCATTTCTGTATCGTCGGATAAATTTACCGTTCCCCTTGCTACGAATGCTATCAGGTACACGACCACCGACGGTTCAATCTTAGGCAAGTATTCCGCCGGTGACGATTTCCCGATCAAAACGACATCCGGCGCCAGCACCGCTCCCATCACGGTCACCTCGCACACTTTTGCCGGAGGGGAAGGCCTCATTACTTTTGATTCGAACGTGACGGGTATAGGCTTCGAGGCGTTTAAGGATTGCTCCACCCTGCGTACCATCGACGTGCCTTCGACCGTCAAGACCGTAGGCGTGTCCGCTTTCCAGAATTGCACGAGCCTTGAGGGCATCAAACTGCCGAAAGGTACGACTACGGTCCAGCGTTCCGCCTTTGAAGGTTGCACTTCGCTTGCTTCGGCATATCTCGGAAACATCCCTTCCTTGAACCAGAGGACATTCTTCGGGTGCACGAGCCTCCGCTCGTTCGAGATTCCGTCAACCGTCAACACCATCAATTCCTACGTATTCCAGGGATCGGGTCTTGAGTCCATGGTAATTCCCGATGCGGTGACCAATATACAGGCGAACACCTTCTATGACTGCAAGAGCCTTGCAAGGCTTACCATAGGAAACGGAGTCACTGCAATCCCCGCCACCTTCTGCAAGGGCTGCACTTCTCTGACGGAAATAACCATTCCCGCTTCTGTGGAAACCATCGGTCTTCAGGCATTCAACGGCTGCAAGAGTCTTGCAACCATCCGCTTCAAAAGAAGCGCCTCTGCGACAGCGCCTGCCGCTAATGACAACGCGACGTTCAATGGCTGCAAGAATCCGGGCGTCATCATCGTTCCGGATGGTTGCCTTGCGGACTATGTCGCCGCATGGAGAATCGGCCCGAATGGAACAACAACAGGCTGTGTACCGAGTTACATAACAATCCGTGACGAGAGCGGCCATACTGAATCTGAATTGTAGTGCAAAGCTGTAAACACATCTTTCGGACTGCACTGACCGCGGCGGCTCTGTTCTGTTCCTGCAACAGGACAGAGCCCGTCCCCGTCCCTGTCGCCGAAGGAGGGGATGCCCCCCAGCCCGAGTTTTTCGCCCGGATTGAAGAAGGTCCTAAGACCATCTGGCGCGTAGGAGACCAAATCTGCATTAACGGCAACCCAGCCTACTACGCCTGCAAACTTGAAGAGGACGGGGCCTGGTTCCGGGCATCTGCCCCTTTTGAGGGAGTCGCGGACTCCGATAAAAGTTACGAAGCTTTTTATCCTTATACCCTTGGAGGGGAAGTGCTCCCTTCCGAGCAGGCAGTTGCCACCGACGGTGGTTTCCGTGTGCCCTTAAGAGCCTTGTCGGAAGACAAAAAGCTATCATTCAAGATGCTTACCGGCGTACTGGAGCTGAAGATAAAAACCCGGGAATCATCGCTTGAATTATCCCGCCTCACACTCTCCTCCTCCCGTCCGCTCAGCGGTCCTTTCGAAATCGGAAAGGATGAGGAAGCGGTGGTTGACGGTAAATTCGGCATTCTCACCTATTCCTTCCCAATTACTGCGGACCAGACCAGCACAGCAGTTTCTTTCGCAATGCCACAGGGGAGTTATTCCGACTTGACGCTTTTCGTAAAGGCGAAGAACGGCAGCGAAGCCGGCGTGCCCATCGACGGCGAGATCGTCATCGGGAGGGCGGAAACGATATCCCGTGAAATCGTCCTGGATACACAGATCTTTGTCCCTGCAAACTGTATCTATTATTACACGACGGACGGGAGCGTCGTTACGCCCTATGGATTGTCACCCGTTACCAATACGTACGAAGACGGGATGGGCATCATGACCTTTGAAAACGAGCTTTACACCATTCCAAGCCACGCGTTTGACGGAGTGGGCGACTATTCTCCCGAATCTGCCCATCTCAAGCGCATCTTTTTGCCGCCATCGGTAAAAACGTTCGGCCCCTACGCTTTCCAGAACTGTACCTCCCTGGAAGAATTCCACCTTCCGGAGAATGAGGAGTTCGTCTCGCTGCCGGCAAATACATTCACGGGATGCACCTCGCTTCGCGAGTTGATTGTTCCGGACAATGTGACCAAAATTAACAACAACGCACTTCAGAATTGCACCACTCTCACAAGGGTACGCCTGCCGGAAGGCATAACGGCCATTCCCCAGAATTTCTTTAACGGATGTTCTTCCCTGTCGGAGGTGAATGTCCCTTCAGCGCTCTCTACGCTGGGCGTAAAGGCCTTTATGGGCACGGCCATTACGTCGATTACACTTCCGGCCGGACTCGTCTCCATCCCGTCCCAGGCGTTCCAGAATTGCCCGGAACTCCGACAGATTAGGTTAAAGCGCGGACAAGATGAACAGTGGACAGAACTCGCCCATGTAAATGCCCTGAGCGGCTGCACTTCACTTGAGAAGATTTATGTCCCAGAGGGCAGCCTGGAACGTTATAAAGCGGCCCCCGGATGGTCAAATTATGCCTCCCTGATTTATGTTGAAGAGAATTAAAACGGCCCTGCCGCTCCTCCTGTGCTGCGTGTGGGCGTGTACTCCTTCTGCCCACCAAGAAGAAGATGACGGTGAAAAACAGCCGGTCTTTCAATCGTTCGTCATCGAGAAAGCGCACAATCCCGCCCTGGCAGAAGATGTGATATGCAGGATTGAAGGGCAAACCATCATCGGGGTCTGCCCGGGGATAGAATACGGTGCGCCTCTTGTCCCCAGTTTCTCGGGAGAATTCGAGTCCGTAATTGTGGACGGAGTCCCTCAGTTATCGGGCGAAACCGCTGTGGACTCCCGCCATACCTTGTACTATCATCTCTGGAGCAGCAGCGGAGCCCAGACCAGCTATAAAGTCAGTTTGATTACGGGCAATGGGCTTCCCGTCGTTTCCGTCACCACGGACGGGACAGAACCGGTAAAAAAGGATGTAAAGATTTCTTCCCTCGTGACCATATCCAACACGGCGGACAAGAATCTGGAAGAACGCCAGGCGACCATCAAGGTGAGAGGAAACGCGACGTCAGGATATCCGAAGAAGCCGTTCAAGATCAAGTTCAGTGCGAAAGAGACTCCATTGGGTTATTCATCCAACAAAGACTGGGTCCTTCTGGCGGAATACTCGGACAAGTCTCTGTTGCGCAATGCTTGGATGTTCGAAGTGTCCCGGGCTGTCGAGATGAAATATACCCCACCGTATGAATTCGTCGAGCTGTATATGAACGGTGAATACCGGGGCGTGTATGTTTTTACGGATCAGATCGAGGATGGCAAGAACCGCATCAATATTGCCAAAGATGGATTCATCGTTCAGAACGACAATGCCCTCAGCGACGTGGATTTCTATTTCACCACAAAACGCAAGAAATACAATTACAGGTTCAAATACCCGGACCAGGACGACGGAGACATTACCCCCGAGGACGAAGACTGGAAATATATGGAAAACTACTTCAATACACTTGAGGAGGTCTTGTATTCTGAAGATTTTACAAATCCCGAGACGGGTTATCGGGCCTATATTGAACCGCGTTCCTTTGCCAAATGGTATCTGGTTTTTGAACTCACCCTCAACTATGAGCCTAACATTTACTTTGTCATGGATCACAAGGGCGACAAACTGGAATTATATCCTGCCTGGGACGGCGAGTGGAGCCTGGGGCTCGCCTACCGCCCCGAGGCTTACGGCGGTTGGCTGCGTTACCCGGAAGGAACGCCAAAACCGGACGATGTGTTCTGGTCCAGGGGGAAATATCTCGGACGGCTTTTTGATGATCCGGACTTTGTTTCTCTGGTTAAAGAAGAATGGGCGCAGCTTAAGCCAAAACTGCCGGGTGTCAAGGAGAATATCCGCGCGGCGGTCCAACGGCTCCAATATGCCCAGGACGCCAATTTCAAACGTTGGCCCATCCTTCATTCCGACACGCACATCGGTGTGGGGCTTATCGCCTTCGACACGTGGAAGGAGGAGGTTGATTACACCTTTGACGTTTTTGAAACACGCATCAAGACGATAGAGGCATATCTGCAGTCCATACAATGAAACCCGCTATCCGCTTTTCCGTCCTGCTGATACTATTTGTCCTTTCCTGCGAAAAAATAGTCACTCAGACGGTCGTCAAAGAGAAAACCGTTGAAAAAGAAGTCGTGGTCAACATCCATGACGGTTATAGTCTTTCCGTCGAGTTTGACCATAAAAACAGACTTTACGACATCGGGGAAAAGGTGGTTGCTACTATTTCGTTCACCCATAACGGAGAACCTGTGCAGGAAGAAATGACCATTGAAGTCAGCATGGACAATTATCTTCCGACCGTTCAGAAAAGCACGGTGCACCTGGGAGAAAAGCCTTATGTGATGGAACTTTCCGTGGATCAGCCCGGCTTCCTGATGGTAAAGGCTACCTGCAAGATTCCGGACGGTCCGACGGTGACAAAAATCGGGAGCGCCGGCATTCGTATTTATGATATTAAAAGAAGCCTGGAAGAACCCGAAGATTTTGTGGCTTATTGGGAAGGACAGAAGGCCCTCCAGAGAGCCTTGCCGGATGATCTCGTCCTTACACCTGTAACAACCACGGTCGCCGGTGTCACGGCCTATGACGTTCAGGCAACTTGCCTTGCCGGCCCGTTTTCCGCTTATCTTGCCATTCCTGAAGGTGCACAGCCAGGATCCCTCCCGGCGATGGTCCTCTGCCATGGCGCAGGGGTGGCATCTTCCCGCCTTTCCGTGGCAGCGCAGTGGGCATCCCGTGGAATCATTACCCTGGATTTCAATGTCCATGGACTACAGAACGGATTGCCTCAGGAGTATTACAGTGCCCTGGGCGCACAGGGCGGGGAATTATTTCAGTACTATCTCAATGGGACCGAGTCCCGTGAAACCATTTTCTTCCGCTATATGATTCTCCGTCTCGTCAAGGCCATGGATGTGGTGACGGCAAGAGAGGAATGGGATGGCGAGAATTTGATTGTCTATGGCCGCAGCCAGGGTGGCGGGCAGTCCATTATTGCCTCGGGTATCGATGACCGGGTGAAATTGATCTGTGCGGAGATTCCCGCACTTTGCGACATGACCGGTTATAAGGTTGGGAGAGCGAGCGGGTGGCCGCGCTATGAGAGTAATTTCAAGAACGGCCTGACTCCTGAGCAGGAAAGCGCAATCCGCTATATTGACGCTATGAATTTTGCTGCTCATAGCAAGGCAAAAACCTATTTCACCGTGGGTTTTATCGACGTGACCTGTCCCCCGACGAGCGTTCTTGCCGCCTATAATACCATCCCGGCGGAAAAGCACATCCTGCATAATCTGTATACCGGCCACGTCACCACCCCGGAAGGGGAGGCATACGTCAGCGAGGCCGTGGACTCTTTCCTGAAAAGTATCCGGCAATGAAAAAACCTCTATTAATCCTCGCGGCGTTTCTTTCCGTGGCTTGCCAGACTAAAATGGTCATTGTGGAAGAAGAAAAGGAAGTGGAGAAGATTGTGCAGAAGACCATCCGTTCCGCATCTACGTTCAGTTCGTATAGCATCGAGCCATTTACAGAAGCAGACCCGTCAGAAGGGGACGGCTATCAATTTTCCTGGACCGTGGGAGATTATATAGCGGCCAATGGCGTCGTATACAAAGCGAGCAATTGCAAGGGACAAATCGCTATGTTCGCGCCGCATAATCCGGAGGAGGAAGCTTTGGCAAAAGACGACTCTCCCAGATACGAGGTTGTTTTTCCTCATGCTATTACCACCACGGCGAACAGGGTGGGAAAGAACTACCTCTCCTCCACGGTCAGTTATAAAGAGGGAGAGCTGGGGCGCTTCCCTATCTTCGCGACAACCGATGAGGACCAACTCTATTTCAAGAATGTTACCGGGGCGCTGCGTCTGCGGTTAAAAACAGAAGAGGAACCCTTTACGCTGACCCAAATCAGGCTTGTAGCCAATAAGGCGGATGGCGGCAATTCCGCACTGAGCGACGAGTTTATCATTGAGGATGGCGCCGCCGTCTCCACGAGCGCGCTCGTCGGTGCGCTCGTCATGAAACCCAACAAGACCATCGGAACGGAGGAGGAGGATTTTGGCTTTCCGGTCTTCCCGGGAACCTATCCCAAACTGACCATCACACTGACAAGGGATAATGGATCGACAAAGATACTGGGCTTTGAGCATGTTGCTTTTGAGCGTTCCGTCATCACAACGCTTCATGCCACCCTTTCTTTTGCGTCAGAAGGCGGAGGACAGGGTGGTGGGCAAAATGATGTCGGTACCCGGATAGAATATACTTCCTCAGATGGAAAGGCTGTGACCCCTGGGGTACTGACGGTGGCAAAGATTCTATCCAATGAATATGCAGACGGGAAAGGGGTTATCATATTGGACAGGGTGCTCACACAACTCCAGGCAAAGTCGTTCATGGACTGTGCTACGCTCAAAACGATTATCATTCCTGCTACGGTCGGCAAAATAGGAAACAATTCTTTTCAGAACTGTACGGCGCTGGAGGAAATCACGCTTCCTCCGGATATTGCCGAATTGGGTGTAAACCTCCTGAACGGCTGCGCATTGAAATCGATCACCATACCTTCGACGGTGGAAAAGATTGGGAACAAGGCGTTGGCAAACAACAAGTCGCTCAAAACCCTGGATATTCCGGAATCGGTTCTCCTGCTGGATACGAATGCTTTTCTTTATGACAGTGCCCTTGAGAGCATCCGTGTGAGGAGATATCTCCCTGACGATACAGAGCATCCCATTACGGCAATGAACGGAGCCGGCGTCGTACAGGGCTGTACTTCGCTGCAGCATATTTATGTGCCGGCGGCCGCTGTGGACGCCTATAAGGAAAGCCCGGGCTGGTCGTCCAAGGCTTCAATCATAGAGGCTTTCCCGGAATAGGTTTTAACGGCTCAAAAAGTAAGCGCGCAGCATTTCCCAAGGATAATAGGGGGCAGAGTCACATGCCAGAACGGGTATGGAAACCTCCTTTTCGTTCTTGAGTATTTTTACCAGGATGCTTCCTCCGTCATCTCTGTAGAAAACCAATTGGACATTGCCTGCAGTACAGATATTCTGAAAAGTAAACATCTTCTCGGGCGCCATTTCAACGGGGCCGGTAAAATCCGCTCCTTCTACTCCCATCGCGGAGAGCAGAGGCATTAGTTTTACGTCGTGGCTGAAACGCAGATGCGCCGCGATGTCGCCGTCCCGGATGGCTTTGTCGGCATCCCTTACCATCATTTCCAGAATGCCGCCGCCTGAACGGTGCACCATGATGCCCAGGTTTTCTTCCGAGATGCAGGAAGAGTGAAACCAGGAAATATCAGTATCGCACCAAAGGAAGAATAATTCCTTGGGCAGATAGTAGCTTTCTATCCAGGGAAGATCATCCTTGTCCATTGTCTGTCTGATACACCCGGCGTTATAGACGGAACGTACGATGGACCCTGATATGCCGGACGTATTGGTGAACCAACGCTTCAGTAATCGGGACGTGTCCAGACTGTCGGACCAGCGTTTTCTCGCTGCTGAGGTGCTGATGGATGAGAGGAATTCCTTTTCCGTCGCATTTGGGGAGTGGCCCCTGACTTCCTGATGTGCGCCGTCAAATGCCTTCTCGTCGGTTTCCAGGAAAGTGGATACATCCAGTTCCGGGTAGAGGCTTTTGAGCCGGTTGATAAAACAGTCCCGGCTGTCCTGAACACGCTGCTTCACCGTAGAAATAGCAATGACTGCACGGCGGGACGTGTCAGAAAACACTTCCGGATAGTGCAAACCCATCCGTGTTGCAATATCCTCGAGTTCCCGGGCGCCTTTTTGCGTAAGGTCTCCATATTTCCCTTTGGAGGCTTCGTAAATGGCAGATAGATCCGCCAAGACTGTTTCCCCCTCCTCGGTAAGAAGCCCTTTGTCGCGATAACGTTGAAGGGTTTCCACAACACGGAATTTATTCTCCGAAGAGTGATAGCGGCTTCCGTGCCGGCCAAAGTGGCTTATATAAAAGGGTTTATATCCATCCGGAGGCGCTGAGAAGAGCGTGTCCAACGGTTCATAGGCATGAAGGGCTCCGGCGGCTCGCAGCGGATTCTCCGCAATCAGACGCCTGGCATCCTGGGCAGAACAGCGCATTCCAATGGAAAGGCCCAGCATCAGCAGAATGAGCCCCGCTTTTTTTAGCATATTACAAAAGTAATAATTATCTTTGAATCCCGGTTAATCAATCGGGATTTTTCATGTCCGGAACACTGCGCAGCGCAAGCCTTCGATATGTCGGCCTGCTTCCGCTCCGGCGTGCGGGTCCCGGGTGAGGCGGTGGCGGACAAGGCACTCCAGGAAGGGAGTATTCTAAAATTCCATCCGGACGTTTGCCTTCCTTAGTAAGGACTGGAGGGCAGGGATGTCAATCGTCCGGACAGGGGTGCCGTCTGCCGCGCACATGGCGGCTGCGATACCGGCAGCCTGCCCCGTCACCATACAGGTGGAGATTTCGCGTGCGTCCCAGGCAATTCCCTGATCGTAGCCGAAACAGCGTCCGGCGACGAGAAGGTTTCGCGTCTCCTTCGGTACGATGGATCGGTAGGGGATTTGCCAGATGGGCCTTTCCTTTTTTTCGAAGCGCTTTCCCTTGTAGATGAAATAATCGCTGGATCCGCCCATGCCGATAACATCGTCATACTCTGTCCAATGCATTGAGTCCTCAAGGGTCACATTGTGAAGGCTGTCAAGGACGCGGGTAACGCGTATGCCGGAAGTGGGGGCTACTTCCATCAGATATACGTCCTCGAAACCTTGCTTCTGCTTCTTCTGTTGTACCCGGTCCCATATTTCGAGCCGGTGCTCCTGCTGCAGACGTGACACCTTGAACACATCCAGTCCGTCGATGGCCTCCCATTTGCCCTGGGTGTCGTAGGTCATTCCGCGGATGGGGACGATGTGTTGGCTAAGCTGGCCCTCCCTGTAGCCTCCGGTGCGGAAGGAGGTGCTGACATGGTAGCGCCTGGCTTCGAAGGGGTCTCCGGTGAAATGGAAGAGTAATCCATCGCCCGTTGCGTCAACGGCCGCCTTGCAGCGGACGGCTACACGGCCGGTATTGCAGTGCAGAAGTACGCTTTTGATATTTCCTCTGGACATCGTGACCCCGCAGAGTGTCGTGTTGTACAGCGTCGTGACGCCTTCGTCCAGAAGGGCTTTGTCCAGGATATATTTTGCCGCCTCCGGGTCCGCCATCGGATCCAGCGGGTCGATGGCGCCGCCGCATTGGAAGAGCGCATCGCAGATTTCCTCGCAGAAACCATGGGTTGCCTTGTCCCAGGCTAATGATTTACCCTTACCGTAGGTCGCGAGAACAGGCAGGACAAGCCCTCCCGTCCATAGTCCTCCGGCGTAATTGGCTTTCTCGACGAGTATCACCGAGGCTCCCTGCCTGGCTGCATTTACAGCGGCAGCTACACCTGCAACTCCACCGCCTGCAACGACGACGTCGACTTCCGCCACCACAGGGATTCTATGTGCGCTCTCGCGTACATATCCCAATACGTTGAGATGGTCCTCTACACCTGTCGAGACCGCGCCTCGTTTCCCCTCCGTCGGGATGGCTCCAGAAATAATTGCTCCGGGTTTGGAATCTTCCGCCGTCAGAGACGGTGTGAGTGCCAGGCCAGCAGCCGATAAGGCTGCATTCCTGATGAATTTTCTTCTGTCCATATTAATTTCTGATATGGGGATTATTCAGATGCCCGCAGCTGCATGACACGGTCAGGATGAAAGACACAAGTAATACTCTTGTCATTCGGCAATCATTTCGTAATAGGGGAGCCGTTCAAGCGGCACGTTGTCAAGTTCCAGAACTGAAGGACCGGAGTGCATGACGCCAAGATCATCTCTCCATTGGCCGGCTGGAAGTTCAACCGTAAGTGTGTCATCCTCACGTACAACAGGAGCAATCAGGAATCTGGAGCCGAGCATGAACTGGGTCATCCTTTTATCAAAACCCTGTCCCGGGAATTCGTATTCCATCATTCGAACTATAGGTTCTCCGGTTTGTGCCGCGTGTTGGACCAATTCCATGATGTAAGGGGCAAAACGCACGTGTAGGTTGGCGAAGTCCCTGCATATGTTGCATTCCTCTTCCGACAGGACCCGCCAGGGTGCAACAGAGAACTGCATCATTGGCATAAGCGCCTGAGCCTGGCATGAACGGACAACCAGTTTCGGGGAAAAATACCCTCCCGGAGCAAAATGGCCTGCCAGCCCGCCTCCTATCATATCGCCTATAACATAAGGGTAGCCCATGATTCCTCCGGTGAGAACGTCATAAATCATATTCTCAAGGCCTTTCCAGGAGTGTTCCACGTCCTGAAGTCTAACAATGATGGGATATCCTCCCATATTGTACCCGGCCCTGAATTCGTGATAGGGAAAACGCAGACCAAGGAGATTGTAGGCATGTGAGAAGTCGCATGCCTGCATATCCTGTTCAAAAAATCTTGCTTTGCCACGGAAATACTCCGGGTTGCCGCCATCGAACTTGAAGCCGTCAATATGGTACTGTTCCTTGAATCCTTCCAGTATCGACACGAATTCTTCAAAGGCCTCCGGATTTGTCAGATCGAATGTGACACTCTTTCCGCTCCACCAGTGAACGATGCACTCTTCTCCGGGATACTCGGTGCTCTCGACCAGCAGGGGCTTCTTCCGAGGCTGGTTCAAGCGGTAATCAAGATACATGCTCCTTGAATCGGCAGACATGAAATAACTGGTCCATATCATTCCTTTATAGCCCTTGTCGTGAATACTGTCGAATAGTTCGACGGGGTTGGGGAAGGTCTCCGGATTAAAACTGAATGTCCCGTGTTGCACCATCCATCCTCCGTCTATCATCAGTACTCCGCAGGGGAACCCGTTACGGGAAATGTCGGAAACGTATTTCTGAGCGTTTTCCTGATTGATGCCCAATACTGCCGATTCTATCCAGTTGTTGAACTGAGGCTTGGTGAAGAACTCGGCCGGTGGTATTGTGCCGTCAAATGCAAAATGGTTTCTCGATGCGGCCAGATATGCATCCCGTAGTGTTTGACCGGCCCGGACAGGGCGAATCTTTTCAAAAGAACTCTCTATCCGGATATTGCCCTTGTCAAATGAAAAGATGAACGGTTTGTCGCTCCAGATATAACGTCCCTTGTTGGAGATAAGCAAGGATGCGGTCTGGCCATCGTGGCATTCATTCGCGATATCAAACCGGGGAAAAACTGTAAACGGCTGTTTATCACCGTCCATCATTACGGCGCCATACCATTTTTCACTATCCATGGAGTTTATGGTAACCCGCTTCGTTTTGTTTAAACCGGAATCACCGCAGGAGATAAACAAGCATAGCAGGGCGTTAAGGGAAACGCATAAAAGCAGGCGTCTGTCAAGAATCATAAAAACTCTATTTGACGCAAAGTTATCATTTAATTTGCGAAATGAAAAATAATTTTTTAGATTTGCGTGTTCGTTAACGCAAAATATATTTGCCATGAAAAAATTTGTCCGCCGTCTTGCTGTTCTGGGACTGACGATTTCGATATCATCATGCCTTCCCGATGCCATTTCGGATAAGAAGGATGCTTTTATTCTTAATGCGGATCTGGAAAAGATAGAGATACCGGCCGATGTGCCTGGTACGCGGGCTCAGCAGCAGTCAGTTGAGGTGTCCTGCAATCGTAGCTGGAGCGCATTCTTTGAGCCCGAGGCTCCTTGGATTTCCCTTTCTGTGAGCGAGTTGGAGAATATTGCGCAAACGGAAGAACGCACTGAAATCGGGCTTACGATAGACAATAATGAAAATCCTGCGGAAGCTCGCGAGACAAATCTTGTCATTTCCACTGCGGAGGGCAGAATCTCCATTCCCGTAAAACAGGGAAAGCAAATCCCCTACATAAGCCTGTCCACACCGTCCAATGTGGATAATATTTCGTGTATGGATGACTCTTATAAGGTAAAGTTTACATCCAATATCAGTTGGAAGGCCTGCATTGAAGAAGGCGCAACTGCCCAGGTGTCGATTGATAAGAACGAAGGAAAGTATGATGGTGAAGTGACAGTGAGTTTTGCCGAAAACGAAGATGCGGAAGCCACCCCCGAGGCCGTTCTGGTCTTAAGTGGTGAGGAGTCCGGGCTCGCATCTCCGGTAAAGGTATACTTCAAGCAGGGGAAGGCATCTCCATATATCAGATGGATAAGCGAAGAGCCGACATATCAGGGATCACAGTCCGGCAGTATTGAGTTGGAGTTCAAGACCAACAGTTCATGGCAGGCGGCTCTTGAGAATGCGCCCGACGGTGTCTCTCTGTCTGCCACGTCAGGTAGCAAGGATATAAAGACGCTGAAGGTCTTGTTCGGTGAGTTCTACGGTCCCGGCTCGTTGCGCAGCGCCACGGTTGTACTTTCCCTCAGCAACGGCGTGACGGCCAGCCTGCCCGTTCACCAGTTTGGCACTGAACTGTATCTGGATTTCATAGACGGAAACCAGCCTTTCACTACCGATATCTCCTATGGCACTCCTGTCGCCGATCAGGAAACGGAATACCTCCTGTCATGCAATGGAAAAAATTACGAGTTCACCTTCTATTCTACTTCCGGATACACGTTCGTGGCCGGAGCCGAAGGCGAAACGTGCGGATTAATGACGTATAAGAATGACTGGGTAAAGCTTCCGGCCGTGGAGGGAATGAAACTCAAGTCCGCCGAAGTCTATACTTCCAACATGGGATCATCGGCTCAGAAGGGTTTTGCCTTGCGTGAGACGCCTGGCGGCGCCAACCTGAAAGCTGTCTGGGTGGCTGCCAACAGCGAATGGTGTAAGGTGCCCCTGCCTAATCCGGTCGTCGGCCAGCGATATTACCTGGTTGCCCAGAACAATACCGGCTACTTCTCAAAGATGCGTTTGGTTTACGAACAGTAAAGCGCTATTGGATATAGTAATCCACGTTGTAGCGGGAGAGGATGTCGATGGGGAAGAAATTGTCCCGTTTAGACGGCCGTATCCCCAGCGTGAGGTATTTTACCAGATCACAGATGGCCTCATTGGCCTGAACGTCAGTGCGTTGGGCTATGAGGAAACGGATAGTGCCCTTCTTCAAGGCGCGGATGTTGGCGGGGGTGGTATCGTAGCCGTAGATGGTGAGGTCATTGACTCCGCGGATTTCCATCCAGTCGGACAATAAATGTGCTCTGGAAGTCATCGTGATGGCGTGATGAACATCCGGATGCTCTTCAAAGAAGTGGTCGAAAATGGAGACATTGTTAAGGAAATCAGTCGAGGAGATCATGCAATTATGAATCTTGCATTTGATGTCCCTTTCTTTCATGAATCGTTCAAGCCCTTTGTCCCGCCTCAGGAAAGCTTCCGAGTAAAAACCGCTTTCAGACTGGATGTTGAAATTGACAATCGGCCCGAACTTATTGTTCTGGGTGAAAAGCAAATCTGCGAGGACCCGTGCACTCTCATCAAGATTAATTCCATAGAAAGCAAAATAGTTGCAATTTTCCACGCAAGTGTCCAGAAAGACAACAGGAACCTTGATCGTTTCAACGAATTTTGCCGACAGATCCCTGTGAATGGGGGAGAGGATGACTCCGTCCGGATTGAGGGACAGACACTGTGAACAGGCCATGCTGAATGATTTGCCATCGAACTGCTTATAATACAGGATACTAATTTCAGGATTGTATGAAACCAGTTCAGCCTCTGCCTGGCGTATACCTTCGTATATGAAGGACCAGAACTCTCCGGATTGGAAATAGGGGATGATAACGGCAATCTTCACAACCTTCCTGATGGAGAGCAGGGATGCATTGATGTTCGGTTTGTATCCGAGTTTGTCGATGATAGCCATCACCCTTGCCGATGTTTCGCTGGATACGCGTCCACGATGATGCAGAATCCTGTCCACAGTGCCGATGGAAACGCCAGCTTCTTCAGCTACTTGCCGGATGGTTACGGCCGGTTTAAGTTCGTCCATGTCACAAAGGTAAGAAAATATTTGCTATTTGAAAAATAGTTGATTATATTTGCGTGTCCGTTAACGCATCAATTGACAACACTATGCAGACTCAAAAGATTATCACATCTGTCCTGGGCGCAATGCTTGTTTTCATAGCCGTTTCTTGCGGAGAAGATTATCGTGAGAATGCGTACCAGAAACAGGATGCGGGTCCCTATCTCCGGGCAGATATCTCCAGCGTTACCGTCCCCGCACAGGAAATGAAAGCCGCTCCTACGGATAAGGCGGTGATTATCAGTTCCAACCGTTCCTGGACGGCATCCCTGGAACCGGCGGTGGAATGGGTCCGGGTTTCCTGTACTTCCGGTCCGAACGAGGGGCATGCCGCCAAAAAGACGATGGTCGTTTTTTCTTTCGACATGTATGAGAGCGAGGACGCTGACCGCCAGACCGTCCTCAAATTGAAGGGCGAAGACGGCCTTTCCCTCGAACTTCCCGTGGTGCAGCGGAAAGCCATTCCGATTCCGCTGATCTTCCAATCCAGTGCGGAAAGCGTGACGGCGCTGGCGGAAATGCCCGGCGGAGCGTCCCTCGTCAAGAACCTGACGATTACGACCAATATCTCATGGGCGGCCGCTTTCGAGCCGGCCGTGGACTGGGTGAGCATTGCTCCGACCGCGCATGAGCAGGAGGACCGTGAAGAGAACAAAGTGGACGTAGCGCTGACTTTCCAGCCCAATGAGAGCATTACGGACGGCCGCAGCACGACGCTGGTCCTGACAGCCGCCGACAACAAGGGCCGTCTGGAAATCCCGCTCGTCCAGAACAAGAAGGAAGCGACGGTGCAGTGGGTGAGCGAGTCGACAGACTTTGTCTCCACGGCTGCGGGCAGCGTGACGCTCGAATTCATCGCCACGGCTACCTGGACGGCCAGTCTGGAAAGTGCCGCGGATGGTATTTCCCTGTCCGCCACCTCCGGGGATCCCACGGTCAGCAGCCTTGACGTGAATTTCACCGAGTTCCAGGGTCCCGGCGCCATCCGCAGCGCCACGGTGGTCCTGTCCCTGAGCAACGGTGTGAAGGACCGCCTGCAAGTCCGCCAGATCGGTACGGAACTGTATCTGGATTTCACGGGCGGCAACCAGCCGTTTACCACGGATATCAATTACGGGGTAGTCACCAAAGAGGAAAAGGAATATATCCTGGCCTGCAACGGTAATCATTACGCGTTCTCGTTCTGCTCTGTAACTGACAACGGATATACGTTTGTGAATGCAGCCGACGGCAAGACTTGCGGCCTCCTGACATATAAGAATGACTGGGTCAAACTCCCGGGCGTGGAAGGAATGAAACTCAAGTCCGCCGAAGTCTATACCTCCAACATGGGCTCTTCGGCAAACAAGGGTTATGGCCTGCGGGAGACGCCGGACGGCGCCAACCTGAAAGCCCTCTGGGTCACAGCTCATGGCGAATGGTGCAACCTGGTCCTGGACAATCCGGTCGCCGGACAGCGATATTACCTGGTGTCCCTGAACAATACCAGCTACTTCTCAAAAATGCATTTGATTTACGAATAATAATATGTTCAAGAAACCTGGCCTGGCAGGAATCCTGATTCTTGCGACCCTCTTTCCGTCCTGGGCACAATGGGATGTCCGGGACGGACTGGGCGTTTCCGGCGTACGGGTGTCATCCATCGATGGCGCACCGGACGGAGCGCGGAACGTCAACATTCGCGGGCTCAATTCCCTGCGGGGGAACAACATGCCTCTCTGGGTGGTGGACGGCTGTATCGTCGGCACGTCTGCCATGGAAAACCTGGAGGCATTCTTCCAGTATGGGGAATACAGCTACACCAACCCTTTCAATATCCTGGGATGCCTCAATGTGCACGACATCGAGAAAATCGAGGTGCTCAAAGACGTGTCGGCAACGGCCATCTACGGCGCCAAGGGTGCCAACGGTGTGATTCTGGTCACGACCAAGTCCGGCACGGCGGAGAACAAAACCGCCGTGGACTGGAAGTCGGAAGCCGGCGTCTCCTTCCCGGGTGAGAAAATCGAAGGTACCCGTCCCGCTTTCAGTCATGACCATTGGCTGCGCGTGAGCGGCCTCGGCAACCGCGCCGGCTATTCTGTGTCGGCTTTCTTCCGCCAGGTGAACGGCGTCACGGACGGTTCCGATACCCGTCGCGGCGGCATCCGCACCAGTTTCGAAACCAAAACCAACAAGTATCTGTGGTTCGGCCTCAGCTCCTCCATCGCCGCTTCCTTTATCCAGACGCCGCTGACCGGCGCCTGGTTCGGGCAGCCCTCGCTGGGCACTACCCTGCGCGGCATTTCCGTGGCGAGTGCGCCCGTGACTTCCCTGACGGGCTGGAAGGCTGACTATGACGACGAAGCCAACGACTACCGGACCACCAACTCACTCTGGCTGGCCGTGAACTTTCTGCCCAACCTGCAATGGAAAACCACGGCGGGCCTGGACTACGACAATGATACGCGGTATATCTGGTACGGCAATCAGACCCAGTTCGGACTGGACTACAACGGTGCCGCTTCCGTGGTCACCAGCAAGACGCTCAGTTACAATGCGGACACGCGCCTGAATTACCACCTGTATCCGGGCCGCCACCAGATAGACATCACGCTCGCTGCCCTGGCGGAGGGAGACTGGAACAAGTTCAGCACCATGAACGGCACGGACTTCTGGTCGCACGCGTTGCGGGCCAGGGGCCTGTCGCTCTCGGGCAGCAAGGCCATCATCCGTGACTTCAACTACCATTATGTCCATTTCGGCGCCTTCGGCAAACTGTCCTACTCCTTTGCCGGAATGGTGGGGGTGGATGCTGTGGCCCGGCTGGACACTACGCCCCGCTACGACGATGGCCGTGTCCGGGTATATCCTTCCGTCGAAGCTTACGTGGACTTCAAGAAGGCGCTCCTGAAAGACTGGGAACCGATGACGGCCCTCAAACTGACCGGAGGCTGGGGCCAGAGCGGACGGGAATCCTTCGTTCCGTACCAGCTGCTCTCGCTCTACACGACCGGCGATTATCCGGATGCCGCTTTCGATGTGGCCCATTACTACGAGGCCTTGAATACCCTGCAGAGCAGCGAGTTCAATGTAGCCCTGGAGACTGCCTTCTTCCAGGGACGCCTGCAGGGAAAGATCGGCTACTACTACAAGAAGACGGTGGACGGCATCTCCCTTTACACCTTCGGCGGTCCGGACAACCAAGGCATCGTCTGGGTGTCCAAGCCCCGGGAGGACGTGTACCGGCAGTCCGCCACCGTAGGCAATGCCGGCATCGAGTGGGAACTTTCCGGAGAAGTGTTCCGCACCCAGGACCTGAACTGGACCTTGTCCCTCCAGTCCTGCTACAATACGAACAGCATCCTCATGGTGGAAAGGCCGGACCGTCTGGGCCGCATGGTCGGTTCCGGCGTGCTGGCCAACGTCAATGTCCAGGGCTTCCCGGTGGGCGGCCTGTACGGCTATCAGCTCAACGCCGACGGCAGCTACAAGGACCAGACCGGCGACGGCAAGATCACGGTCGTGGACAAGGTGTTCATCGGCAGCACGCAGCCGAAGTTCTTCGGCACCCTCCAGTCCCGTTTCCGCTACAAGGACTATTCGCTGGAGGCCCGTTTCTCCAGTGCCGCCGGACACCGGCTCCTGAACATGAACCGGATGCTCCAGGACGGGGAGACCACTGTCTCGGAGCGCTATGCGGAAAAGGCGGATTACCTGCGCATGGACCGGCTGGTCTTCGCCTGGGACCTTCCTTATGCCAAGCAGCTGCGCTGGGTGGACTCCATCCGCATAAGCCTGTCGGCGTGCAACCTCTTCACCATTACCCGGTACAGCGGTTGGAACCCGGATGTCAACAGTTTCGGCGTGTCCAACCTGAGTACGGGCTTCGACTATGGATCCTATCCGTTGATGAGGACCGTTCTCCTGGGAATCAATGTTAACTTTTAAGCGAAGATGAAGATGAACGGAAAGAACAGAATCCTTGCATGGCTCTCCGGCCTCCTGCTGGCGGGCAGTCCCGTCTTCGCGCAGACGAAGCTTACCGTTACCGGTACGGTAAAAGACGAAACCGGCGCTCCGGTCGTCGGAGCCGTGGTGATGTCCGACGCCTCGGATGCCGCCATCGTGGCCTCAGACGGTTCCTATACCCTCAGCCTGAGCGCCAAAGCGACCAATCTGACCGCTTCCTGCCTGGGCTACAAGAGCCAGAGTCTGGATATCGCCAAGCGGAGCATCATCCATTTTGTCCTGGAATCAGACACGGAAACCCTGGCAGAGACGGTGGTGGTAGGTTATGGGTCCATGCGGAAAAGCGACCTCACCGGTTCGGTCACCTCCGTGAAGATCGACGACCACCAGGCCGAAATCTCCAGCAGTCTGGACCAGCTCCTCTCCGGCCGTGCCGCCGGTGTCCAGGTGATCAGCAACAGCGCCTCGCCGGATGCGGGTGTGTCCATCCGTATCCGCGGCTTGTCTTCCCTGCAGAGCGGCAGTGAACCGCTGTATGTCGTGGACGGCATCATCATGTCGGAAGCCGGCAGCGCCACCATGCTCAGGGGTACGGCCAACGAAGGCAACGACGAAGCCGTGAACTCCCTGGCCGGTATCAATCCCCGTGACATCGCCAACATCGAGGTCCTCAAGGACGCGTCGGCCACCGCCATCTACGGCGCCGAGGGCGCCAATGGCGTCATCCTGATTACCACCAAGAGCGCCACCACGGACCGTCCGAAGATCGAATATGCCGCCGGGGTGGACTTCTCCCAGAAGTATGGCAAGATCGACATGCTCGACGTATATGGCTATGCCGAACTGAAGAAAGCCCAGGGCCGTTCCGTCAACTTGATCTTCGAGGACGTGGACAATCTGACCGGCCTCAAGGTCCAGCCCATGGACTGGCAGGACTATATGATGCACGATGCCTGGGGACAGCGTCATTACTTCACCATTTCCGGCAAGCCCAAGAGCCTGATGTACAATGTCTCGCTGGGCTATCTGAAGAAAGACGGCGTGGTGATGAACACGTCCAATGAACAGGTGACTGCGCGTGTGAACGTGGAAAAGACCGTTTCCAGGAAATTCAAGCTGGGAACGCGCACCAATTACGCCTACACCGGTTCCAAGCTGTCGCAGGGCCTGAACTCCTCCACCCTGGACGCGCAGACCAGTATCATGCGCAGTATGATCATTTCCCGTCCCTACAAGACCGTCCTGGAAGATGAGGACGCCACCACGGACGAAGACCGTTACCTCCCGGACCGCTGGATGAGCGATTTCCAGAGCGGCCGCCAGGAATACCGTGTCTCCCCGTCCTTCTGGGCCAGCTACAAGATCCTGCCCTGGCTCACCTTCCGTTCCACGCTGGGCGGTGACTATCGTTCCAGCCGTCGTTACAAGTGGAAGGGTGACAAGGTGAACAGCGGAGCGGAAGGGTCCATCGGTACAGTCGCGGAAATTGAAACCCTGCGCTGGAACTGGGACAACACCCTGCAGTTCGACACCAAACTGGGTGCTGCCGGTTACCACAACCTGTCCGGTACCGTGGGTATCGCCATGGCCCGCGCCTCGGTCAACACCCAGACGACCACCGGTTACGGCATCATCCAGAAGAGTGCTCAGATAGACAACCTGAACGCCAGTGTGAACACCCTCTTCGGCTATGACGAGACCAGTTTCTCCACGCTGTCGTTCCTGGCCCGTCTCATCTACAACTTCCGCAACCGCTATGTGCTCACAAGCACGTTCCGTGTCGATGGAAGCAGCAAGTTCCTGGGCAAGAACAAGTTTGCCATGTTCCCCTCCTTCGCCTTTGCCTGGCGCATCAATGAGGAACCCTGGTTCAATGTGGATGTCATTTCCATGGCCAAGCTCCGTGTGGGCTGGGGCCAGGTGGGTAATGCTTCCGTTAGCTCGTACCAGACCACGCCGCTGTACAACAACGTCTATGGCCCGGACCATACGCCCAGCAACGATGCCCAGATGACCGTCGGTATAGTGGGAGCCAACATCGCCAACCCGTACCTGCGCTGGGAGACCTCGCGGCAGACCAATATCGGCTTGGACCTGAGTCTGTGGCGCGGCCGTTTCACCCTTACGGCCGATGCCTACAACAAGCATACGATCGACCTGCTGTACCGCAAGAAGATCGCCGTTTCGTCCGGTTTCTCGGAGATGTGGGTGAACCAGGGCTCCCTCCTCAACCGGGGTCTGGAATTTTCCATCGACGCCGTCCCGGTGAAGACCGGACTGGTGGAATGGAGCATCGGCGGCAACCTGTCGCTGAACCGCGGTATCATCGAGAGCCTGGGAGACGGGGCCGAAGGTGGAGAGATCTATCTGTCCAAGGATGACTACCGCTACTGCAACTACTACCTGGGGGCCCAGGTCGCGACAGGATCCTACTGTGCTTATCCTGCCAACGCCTTCATCGAGGGACAGCCCATCGGCCTGTTCTACGGCTGGAAGACGGATGGCATCATCCAGGAGGGAGAGACCGGTCCGCAACCTTCCCAGGGCGCGAATGCCGAGCCGGGCTACATCCGCTTTGTGGATATGGACGGGAACGGGTACATCGACACCTACGACCGTACCATCATCGGGGACCCGAATCCGGACTTCACCTACGGCTTCAACACCAGCCTGACGGTCTGGAACTTCACCCTGAATATGTCATTCGCCGGCTGCTACGGCAACGACATCGCGAATGTCAACCTCGTCCAGGAGAACAACCTTGGCAGCCAGACCATGAACATCCGCCGCGAAGCCTTCGAGAACCGCTGGACCCCGGAGAACCCGGGCAACCGCTATCCGTCCATCGCGTCGCTGACCGGCAGTACCGGCGCCACGCAGCTGCGTTACTTTACGGACCGCATCGTCGAGGACGGCTCCTACCTGCGCCTGTCGAACGTTTCCCTGTCCTTCCATGTCCCGCTCAAGGAAAAATCCTTCGTCAAGGGCCTGGACATCACGCTGTCCGGCAACAACCTCTACGTATGGACCAAGTACAGCGGGTATGATCCCAATGTGAACAGTTTCGGTACCCTGAACAAGATGGGCATCGACTTCGGTTCCTATCCTTCTGCCCGTACCTATTCGTTTGACGTTAAACTGACCTTCTAGCCTTATGAAAGCACTGAAATATCTCTCTGTCATGATGTTGGCCGCCCTGGTTTCCTGTCAGGACCTGCTGGAAGAGCAGAAGACGACCAAACTCTCGGAAAAGGATGTCTATTCCTCGGAAGAATCGCTGGAGGCGTGCATCGCCGGCTGTTATGCCACCATGGGCTCCGGTCAGGGATGGAAGGGTGGAATGTTCGAATTCCTGCAGTTCGCCTCCGGCCTGATGCACTGGCCGGGTACGAAGTCGGAGGAGCACAATCTCCAGTGCCTGGACTTCACCCTCTACTCCAACAACAGCTGGAACGAGAACTTCTACGTGGCCCTGAACCAGTACGTGTCCAAGGCCAACCTGCTTATCGACGAGCTGCCCGCCAGCCCGGTGGATCCGGCGTTCAAGCTGGAAATCGAGGCCGAGGCCCGCTTCATCCGCGCCGTCTGCTATTTCTCGCTCGTGCGCATGTACGGTGACGTTCCCATCCACACCTCGGCCGTGGCCGGAGAGGCCGAGTCGAATGTGCCCCGGACGCCGTATCCGCAGGTATATGGACAAATCCTGGAAGACCTGGAGTTTGCCGAAGCCAACATGCGTGATGCGGCCCGGCAGGCTGCCGTTTCCGGTACCAAGGGACGCCCCAACAAGTGGGCGGCGACCAGTTACAAATCCCTGGTCTATCTCACCATTGCCTGCATCCTGGATACGCCCCAGGAGTATAATTTCTACAATCCGGCCGTAGAGAAACACCTTCCCAATTTTACGGAATACGGCATTGCGACGGCCCGCGACGCCTGGCTCCTGTGCCTTACCGCCGCCGAGAACGTGATCCAGAACGGTCCCTATGAATTGGCCAAGGATTATGCCGAGCTCTTCCGCTGGGGCTACAAGCAGGACGACGGCGGCAACTGGATCCCCACGCCGGAGGATTTCCAGCTCAAGGAACGCATCTTTGTCCTGCAGTCCACGGACAATGCCACCACCAACACCAACTACGCCGTCCAGCGCAGCGTTCCGCCTTATCCGGAAGGCACGCTCAACGAGACGGCCCAGAACGCCCAGTACGGCCGTGTCCGTCCGGATCGTTACGTGGTACAGAAATGGACCCGGACCTATGGCGGACACCTGGACGTCGACCGCGCCGACAAATTCACGGGCGTCTGGGTGGATTGCAAGGATCCCCGCTTCAAGGCATCCTATGTCTATAATGGTTATGTGTTCAATCACATCAATAGCCGGAAGTACGTCGAGATGTATCCCGCTGATGGACATGTGGGCAGTGCCGCAGGCGTCAACATCACCTTTTCGGACGGTTCCATCACCAACGCGACGCTGAACACGTCTGTCTTCCTGAAGAAATATATCGACCATCTGTACAATGCCGGAAAGGGCAATGCGGATTTCTACATGATGCGCTATGCCGAGGTCTTCCTCATCGCAGCGGAGGCATCGGCCGCCCTCAGCGCCGCGCCTGGAGACATCCACTGGCAGAAGGCGCTGGACTATGTGGAAGTGCTGCACAAGCGTGCCCGCGGCGGCCTTTCCCAGGATGCGCCCCAGTCCGACCAGCCTACCTGGCGGGACGGGAACCATCATTTCGCCGACAAGGACGAACTTATCAAGGCCATTATGTGGGAGCGTGTGTACGAATTGGGCGGTGAAGGACACGAGTACTTTGACACGCATCGCCGTGGGGCCCTGTACCTGCGCGATGAGATTGCGATGCCCATCAACGCATTCCTGGCCGAGCCCGAGCAGATGAACGATGCCACCAATGGTTATTTTGCCAGAGGCTTCCTGAACCAGGCCTATCCTACGGACCTGGATGCACTCCGCCGCGGCCTGCTCTGCGCCTTCCCCAACGTGGAAATCCGCTACAACCAGGCCATTTCCGATTCGGACCAGAATGACTATTATGTAAGATAATCCAAAACAATACTAACTATGATAATAACCCATTATGAAACGCCTGAAGTGCTTGTGCAGCAAGTGCAGACGGAATGGCAGTTCCTGTACGGCTCCAACGAGAGGGTTGTTCTCGGGGAGGAGTATGACGGAGAATTCACGGACGATTAATCCCTCAAGATCATGAAAAAAGCATCTTATGTGTCTCCTGCTGTACGGGCATCCCTGCTGGTTACCCGGCAAAACATCTTGACAGGCTCTACGGAGTCTTATGGCTTAGGCAATCCCTTCGAGGGTGACTTCGAAGATGATGTCATCTCCTTTTAACCGATAATAATTGTACAACATGAAAAAAATAGTAATCCTTTCCCTTTCAACGCTGTTTGCCCTTGCCTGCGCAAAGGAAAACCAGGCGCCTAAGGAACAAGCCGAGGGGCATAAAGTCAATCTTCAGGAAGTAACCCTCACGGCCAGTCAGGAAGGTCTCGATACCAAGACCGACTTCAACAAGAGCACCGGCGAGCTCACCTGGACCACCAGTGAAGCAGCCATGGCCATTTTCGATGGCAGCGGCCTGCAGACTTTCTCCCATGTCTCCACGGAAGAGGGCGGCCATCAGGCGACGTTCTCCGGAACGGCCGATGTGAACAACCCCAACTGGGTTGCCGTTCACCCGGCCATGAATTCCTCCTGGGAGAACTCCAAGGTATATGTCACCTTCCCGTGCTTCCAGAATGCACGCAATGGCGGCGGCATGCTGGTAAATATGAACACCATGGCGGCAAAGGTTACGCACAATGCCGGTGTCCTGAATGACTTCACGATGAAGAACATCGGCGGCCTCATCAAGCTCACGGTGACAGAGTCCAACATCAAATCCATCACGGTCTCCACCCGCGGCGGCGAGCCCCTCACCGGCAAGGCCGAACTGAGCTTCGACGGTAGCGGAAATCCGGTTGTGACGCCTCTGCAATACAACTACGAGACCTTTGTCACCCTTTTGCCGCCCAGTGGCGAAAGTGAACTGGCAGCAGGCGACTACTTCGTAAGCGTCTTCCCGGGCACGATGGCTTCCGGCCTTCTGTTCGACATGGAGAAGACCGACGGAACCGCGGCTTCTGTCAAGGCCTCTTCTTCTCTCACCCTTGCCCGTGCCGCTGACCTGGAATTCAAGAACTTCGATACGGCCGCCTCATGGTACACGCCGCAAGAAACGGTGTTGAAGCTGGATTTTAAGGCAGGCTGGCCCTTCAACGAAACGATTGCCTCTGGTGGTGCAGATCCGATTTCCACTTGCTGGGCGAGTGACGGAGAGAAAGTCATGACTTACAAGGATGACAATTCTATCCTTTGCTATGTTCACTGCGCGTCCTATATGACAAATAGCGGTTCTCTTGGTTTGCGTATTAAGGGTTCCGCAGGTGACTATCTTCTTCTGCCTTCCATCCCGGGAAAGAGTTTGAAAAAGGTTGTTGTCAAACATTCAAATGCTGACACATCGCGTCCTGCTATTATGACACGTGGTGGAAATGGAGTTGTCACCGGCGGCACTGCAGTGGGGAATGCGGCAGCAGAAGATGTCAATACCTGGACGCTTTATGGCACTGCGCACAATATGCAGTATCGTTACCAGCTCACAAATGGTTCTACTGCGTTTGCATTCTTGAGCAGCCTTGAACTGACCTATGCATCCAAGCCAAACTCTGTTGTTGTCATGGATTTGATCTTCTGGTCTGGAGAGAATTATATCGTAGATGGAACGGTTCATCAGCCGTTCACTCCCGACCTGCCTATCTATAATACTAATACGGATGGTAATTATGTCTATAAATCAGGCGGGGTAGATTACACTTTCTATATACATGGAATAAATACTCGTCTTGCCGTCCACAAGCAATGGAGAGGTCTGAATTTAAATAAGGCAAATGACTATATTAAATTCCCCGCCGTCCCCGGAATGAAGCTGACGAAGGTCGAGGCCATTCTGGGTGGTCGGGCATATGAAGATTATGTGGCCGCAAATTATAACCCTGATACGCCTGCAACTCACGGCCGGTATGGTAATAAAAATATTTACATCTCTACTAGCAGCGCTTCCACGGATGCCATAGAGACAATCAGTACCGGTTCGGCAAGTATAGTAAACCCGGTAGAGTTCACACGGACATTCACCACCACGGAAGTGAACACGTCTTACTATTTTGTGACAGGGACAGATGGTGTTGCCTTGCGAGAATTGAAACTGACCTATCTTCCTGGCAGTTCCCCGGCCCCCGCTCCGGCTCCGGCTCCGGCGCAGCTTTTGGACGGAGGAGAAATCGAACTCTAAACAATGACTATGCGTAAAACGCTGACCGTTCTTGCCTGTGCGGCTTTGGCGCTTTCCTGCACCAAGGCCGGGCAAGATCCGGAAACGAACCGGGGCAAGTTGGTCCTCAAGGCCACCAATCCTACGTTCACCCTGCTCAGCAAGACCACCAACTCCGGCCTCACGCCCTACTGGAGCGTCGGCGACCGGATCGGGGTGTGCCAGCTGAGCGATGGGTCCAACGTGCCCTTCACCGCCGACATCACCACGCCGTCCGCCACCGCCAATTTCACCGGCGCTGAAGGACAGAGCGGCAGCGGCTTTGCTTACTATCCTTACAGGGAGGGCAGCCGAAGCGGTTCGGTGGTGAGCCTTCCCATCGCGGCGACGCAGTATCCGGATGCCAGTTCCTTTGACGGCGGTTCGGATATCCTGGTAAGCAACAGCTTCACCATAGGGAGCGGCGCTTCGATCAGTTTCCACCGGCTGACCGCCGTGGTGAAACTGGTGCTTCGCGACGCCACAACCGGCGGAGCGATAACGGGCCGCGAGGTGGAGCGGGTACGCCTGACCATTGACGGCGTCAATATTGCCGGAACAGTGGCCGTGGAAGGTTCGGACGGCAGTCTGGGTTCCATAACCTCGGGTGCCGCCCAGACCATCGAGGCGGTCCATCCCGAAGGGAAACGCTATAGCGTGGACGGTACTTCGGCCACTTGGCTGAACCTGTATCCCGCCACATTGGCGGCCAATGTCCCGGTGACTGTCGAGGCCTGGCTGGGCAACATGCACGTGGTGAAAGAAACCGTCATCCCAAGTGGCGGCCTCTCGCTTCGCTCCGGCTATGTTTCGACCCTTTTGGTGGATATAGGTGATGCCCATGTGACCTGCAATGTCCCGACTATCACGCTGGGCGCGGACAGGACGCCCGTGGCCGTGCCGAACAGTACGGTGACGGTAAAGAACCAGAACGAGTTCAACGGGATCGGGCTTGCCTCGTCGCAATCGAAAGCCGGTACGGTCGTCGCCATCAAGGATGGTACTTACAGTGACTTCCAGGTCTATGTCAATGCCTATGGAACGGTTGACAAACCCTTGGTCATCCGGGCCGAGACGCTGGGCGGCGTCACCTTTACCGGGAACTCATTCATCTGTATCAACAGCGGCTACGTGCGCCTTGTCGGCTTCAAGTTCGCTTCCCTGAACAACTCGTTCCCCCAAGGCCGCGCAGAGCATGTCTGCCTCAATACAGGAGCTCACCACTGCGTGGTTTCCCAGTGCAAGTTCGATTATTCCTCGTACGCAGGTATGACGCCGGATGTGAGTGTCTGCGACATCCGCGTCTTCGGGGTTCAGAACAAGGTGGAATTCTGCTCTTTCCTGGACAAGAAGGACATGGGCCCGCAAGTGGCCATCCATCCCAACGACAACAATCCTGAGAATATGCGGGATTCGGTCGTGTGCTGCTATTTCACGCGCCCGACCGTCATCAATGATGCGTCGACCGGACAGGCGGCGAACGGACAAGAGTCGATCCTGCTGGGCCTTTCCAGGCGTTCGCAGCTGGACCAGTACTGCTATGTCGCCCGCAACTATTTCTACAAGTCGTACGGCGAGTGCTCTGAGGTCATCTCGGTGAAGGGATGCAACAACATCGTGGAGGAGAATTTCTTTGCCGACTGCAATGGCAACCTGAGCGTCCGGCACGGCAAGTTCAATCAGATCCGCCGCAACTTCCTGGTGCGCGGGGACGACAGCAAAACGATAGCAAACGGCATCTGCTTCCTGGACGAAGGGAATGTCATCGAAGAGAATTACCTGTACAACCTGCCGGACAACAACTGGTATGCGCCCATCCTTGTGCTCTCCGGGAAGTACGCCCCGGAGCGCAGCGAGACGAACACGGAGATTCTCAAATCTTACTGGCAGACCAAGTCCTGCATCGTCAGGAACAATGTCGTCAGGCACTGTCGGTGGGGCATCTACTTGAATCTGGGCTGGGCTTCCGGCTGGCGGGAGCTACACCCTGTCAACTGCACGTTCAGCGGGAATATCATCTATGATACCGGATATCCCATTTATTACTACGTGATAGATGGTGACACCCAGACCGCGGACGGGCATACCTGGACAGGGAATCTGTATTCCAAGGCTGGGGCATCCTCCTGGCTGGGGAAAGGCGGTTTCCACTATGACAATTGGGGACAGGCATCAAAATTGAACAAGATTACTTATTCTTTCCCGGATACGGAATACAATGCGGCGATGTCGCGGATTTCCTCGCAGGCCGGTGTAAATTGGTAAACAATGAAACAGTTCTTCTATACAGCGGTATTGCTTCTGGCCTGTGCCTTCCCGGTGCAGGCCCAGAAGCCACTGCTGTGGAATTATGACCGCCTGTACTCCGTCAAGACCGACGAGACCTACGCCCGGGTAAAAAGCGGATACGAGTGGAGTGCCAAGGGATTCCTGGACAGGGAAAACGCCGTGGTGAACGACAAGCCCGCCAAATTTGTCACCGACACGCGGAACTATGTGAGCATGGGCATCTACTGGTGGCCCGATCCCGAGAATCCGGGTGGGCCCTACATCCGCAAGGACGGTCTCATCAATCCCGAGACCAGTGATTACGATGCCCCCAAGATTTCCATGATGGTCCGCCGGGTCAAGGCATTTGCGGTGGCTTTCTATCTCACGGGGAACCTCGTGTATAAGGACGCCATGGTCTCCCAGCTCCATGCCTGGTTCTTGGATTCGGTGACCGGGATGCTGCCCAACTTCCAGTACGGCCAGATCCACCCCGGGTCCAACGGGAACATCGGCAATGCCGCCGGCCTCATCGAGGCGTATGCGCTGAACGACGTGCTGGATGCCATCCGGCTGGTGAATGGGGAAAGTTCCCTGGACCGCAAGACCATGGACGGGATGAAGGCCTGGTTCAATGCCTTTGCCGACTGGATGCAGGATAGCTACATCGGCAAGGCGGAATACTATGCGACCAACAACCATGGCGTCGCCTACGATGTGCTCCTTGCGAACATCGCCGCATTCACGGGCCGCAAGGAATGGCTGCAGCGCATCACCGACGACTTTCGCTGGATGCGGCTGGAAAGCCAGATCATGCCCGACGGAAGCCAGCCGCTGGAGCTTGCCCGTACCCGTTCGTACCACTACGTCCTGTACAACCTGGTCCATATCACGGATTTCTGCATCCTGCAGGAGAGCCTGGGGAACCACTACTACGAGGCCAACAAGGACCTCATAGACCGTGCTTTCCTCTGGGTCCTGCCCTATGTGGGCCATCCGGAGGAATGGACCTGGGTGGAGAACAAAGCCAAGTTTCCGGAGGAAGACATGGTTTTCAAAGGGGAGTTGCAGCGCCTCCGCCGCCTGCGCCCCAAGAAGAACAAGACCTTCAAGTTCAATGATTACGGCGTGGATCCGTATGAAAACATAACCACCCTGCTGAAATGAGACGTTTCCTGTGTATCTTAGCCGCTGTCCTTTGCGCGGGGTCGCTGATGGCCCAGCGCGGGAAGCCGTATGCGCCCGTAACGCTCCGCCTGGAACACCGGGATGGCGTGTATCAGAAGGGAGAGACGGTCCGGGTCTGGGCCGATGTCGGCCCGGATACCGATGCCTCGCTGCTGCTGCGCGTGACCACCAACGGCCTTTTCTGGGAGGAAAAGACGCTTTCGCTGCAGGAAGGATCCTCCGTCGTGCTAGAG
>Ga0247611_10000659_pt1 | contig 68368 bp, 53 predicted proteins | sample 177DNAGHGhighgp2_FD_192422 | JGI IMG/M metagenome (GOLD analysis project Ga0247611, IMG submission 192422) | Sheep rumen microbial communities from Palmerston North, Manawatu-Wanganui, New Zealand - 1770 DNA GHGhigh gp2 | ecosystem: Host-associated > Mammals > Digestive system > Stomach > Rumen...
GAACACGTTAAGGATAGGGCAGAGATAGAAATGAATGCAGCCATTTCTCACATGCTGCCCGACGAGGTGAACCGCCTTAGAAGGGGAGGTGCCAGAACTCTACCTATAATCGGACCAATCATCCAGTGGGTGGACAACATAAAGTGGGTACGCCGTATGTTCGGGAAAGGAGAATGATAAGCTTCAAACAAGTTTCGCAAGCTTCAACTTGTTTGATTTTATTTTTTGATATTGTTCCAGTGAGTGTTTTGTGCAGCATTGAGGTTGCTCAGGATATTATAGACCGTTTCCTTTTCCTTCTCGGTGCCATGTCCCTTATATACATTCACAATTTCATCACGCTTGTAGTCGGAAAAAATCGAAGGCAGTTCGCTTAGAGGCTTGTTCTTATGTGCCTCGTCAAGCATTTCTATAGCCTCGGTGATGGCAGTTCGTCCACGGTCGGCATTATTACTCATCTCGTCGAGTCCTAAGCGATGGTATTTATATTGCAACTGACGGAATGGCTCCATCGACGACTCCAGATAGTCGTTGATGATGCCGTGACGATTGCGTGGGTCGTCGAAAGCCTTCCAGCCAACATCGGTCATCGACTGAGCATTGTTTACTATCATCATAGCCTGATTGAGCACGTCGGTGCCTCCAAGCGGAGAGAAGGTGTCGAGGTCCATGCCGATAAACAGATATGCATAGTAGGCAAGCAAAGCCGTGAGCTGATTGTCCATCATATTGATGTTGAACTCCATCGGGTCATACTCCTTATAATTGAAGTTGAAACTCTGGTCGCGCTTGCTGAACACAATGGTGTTGTATGAAGAATTATACACTGGACGGTTGAGCTGAAAGAGCAGTTCACACTGAAACGAATTCTCTTCCTGCTTATACTGCTTCACAGTGATATTCATAGTACAGTCTATCCGTTCCTCCTGCTGATACTGAAGTTCTGTCCAGGCACGGTTGTTCATAAAATCAGTGATGGCAGTCTGAAGCGTTTCGAACACACTCACATTGGTGGCCTGAACCTGATTATGAATCACGTTCACCTTGCAGTTAAGCTCCTGAGCACAGACACAGTTGGCACAAGACACTATAGCCAGGCATGCGATCAACTTATGTATATATCGTATCATAATTATGCAGGATTGGATTTTGTCAGTTCGCTGATTATATCTTTTGCCACTTCGGCTTTAGTCTTCAGCGGGAAGGATTCATGAGTAGAGTTGCTACGGAAGATGGTTATCTTATTTGTATCGGTTCGGAATCCTGCCCCTTTGTCTCTGAGCGAATTGAGAACGATAAAGTCGAAGTTTTTCTTCCTGAGCTTTTCTTGAGCATTGGCCTGCTCGTTGTCGGTTTCCAGGGCAAAGCCCACAAGCTTCTGTCCCTCTTTCTTCATCTTGCCAAGATGAGCCGCTATGTCTTGTGTTGGCTTGAGAGTGATAGTCAGTTCGTCACCCTTGCGCTTTATCTTGCTGTCGGCACGTTCTGCCGGAGTGAAATCAGCCACGGCAGCACAGAGGATTGCCGCATCGGAACCAGGGAATAGTTCCACAGCCTTTTCAAACATCTCTTTTGCTGATTCCACGCTTGCCACCTCTATATTATCAGGCAGACGGCTAAGGTCCATGGACACCGGCCCGCAAATAAGCTTCACACACGCGCCTCTCGAAGCACATTCCTCAGCAAGGGCGATGCCCATCTTGCCCGACGAATAATTGCCTATGAACCTCACGGGGTCGATTTTCTCGTATGTAGGCCCGGCAGTGATCATAACGGTCTTGCCCAATAAGTCGCTTTCTTTGGTTTGTTCGTCGAAGAAGCGGTCGAGCGTCTGAACGATTACTTCAGGCTCCTCCATCCTCCCCTTGCCTTCCAGATGCGAAGCGAGGAATCCTGTGCCCGGCTCTATGATATGATTGCCATACTCCTTAAGCGTTCTGAGATTCTTATGTGTGGACGGATGAGCATACATATCGAGGTCCATAGCAGGAGCCACAAACACGGGTGCCTTCATAGACAGATAGGTGGTTATGAGCATATTGTCGGCGATGCCATTTGCCATCTTGCCTATTGTGGACGCTGTGGCTGGAGCAATGAGCATGGCATCAGCCCACAGGCCGAGATCCACATGCGAATGCCATGTGCCATCACGCTGGGCAAAGAAATCGCTTATCACTGGCTTGCTTGTCAGAGCCGAGAGAGTGATAGGCGTGATGAATTCCTTTCCGGCCGGAGTGATGACCACCTGTACTTCTGCACCAGCCTTTATCAGCTGACGTATGATCAGGCACGACTTGTATGCAGCGATGCTACCTGTTATTCCGAGAACTATTTTCTTTCCTTTAAGCATATATTTTATTTAGTTAACAAGCCAATATTCTTTACGATTTACTATTTGTTTATATATTTTTCTATTTTATTATTTTCTCGGCTCTCGACTTAAAAAAAACTATCAACTATTTTCTGTATTTCATTTCGAGGCGTTTGATCACCTGCTTGGTGTTAAGTGGGAAGTCGCCACGCATCACCCATCCGAAGAACCCAGGGTCTTTGGCCACGATTTCTTCAACCGTCTTGCCCTTATGTTTACCAAACGTGAAATACTCCTTGCCTTCTTCATTCACTGCCACCCGTCCGGCAAAATCGAGGGTCTTGGCCATGGCGGAGAATTCCGAAAGGCTTGCCACATCGTTTTTCAGATCTTCTGGATAGTGGTCGAGTTGTGCTTTCAGCACCTCGTATGTGGCCCTTGTGTCGGCGTCAGCCGAATGGGCATTGGTAAGGTCTTTGTCACAATAGAACTTATATGCTGCCTCGAGCGTGCGCTTTTCCAACTTGTGGTATATATTCTGCACATCGATGAGGCGTGTTTCTCCAAGGTCCACTTTCACCCCTGCCTTCAGCAGATGTTCCACCAACATGGGCACGTCGAACTTGTTGGAATTGAATCCAGCCCAGTCGGCATCTTTGAACACTTTATCGTAGAGTTCTTCTGCCACATCGGCAAATACAGGGCAATCTGCCACATCCTCGTCGTGTATGCCATGTATCTCTGTTGATTTTTCAGGTATATGCACCGTTTCGCCCAGAGCACTCACTGGATGAAAACGCATGGTGCAGGATTGCTCCATCCCATCGGGCATCACCTTTATGTAGCTCAGCTCCAAAATGTGGTCCTTAGTTACGTCGAGGCCAGTGGTTTCAAGGTCAAAGAACACAATGGGCTTTGTGAGATTTAGGTTCATATCAGAACAATTATGGTTTTTATGTTATTAACGTTTTAAATGTTAATTTATTATATTATAGTCTATATACAATGTTGGACAGGTGCTCAGCTCACAAGTGAGCATAGCTGTCCTGTCCAACAATATATCTGATAGTTTTTCAAAATACGGGCTATAAGCCTTATTTAGTCATTAAGCATCATAGGCATAAGGAGCATGAGCAAGTCTTCGCCTTCCTCCTGTTCAGATGGCACAATAACACCGGCTCTGCTTGGGTCAGCAAGCTGGAGTATGATGTCTGGCGAATCCATGCTGTTGATGATATCGAGAAGGAAAGGGCCCTTGAAGCCAATGCTCATAGGATTGCCGGTGTAGTCGCACATGATATGCTCTTCGGCAGAAGATGAATAGTCGATATCCTGAGTCGACACAGTGAGTGTGTTGTTCTCAAGATGAAGCTTGATAAGCGATGTACTGGTACTTGCAAACACCATGGTTCTTTTCAATGCACCTACAAGCGATTCTCTGTCAATTGTCACATGGAATGGGTTGTCTGTAGGAATCACGCTGTTATAGTTAGGATATCTTCCCACGATGAGTCGGCAGATGAGTGTGTAGGAACCAACCTTCACCTCTGCATTCTTCTCGTCGAAACGAACCACTGCCTCGCCCTCCTCTTTAGACAATATGTCCTTGAGAGTCTTAGCAGGTTTCTTAGGAAGAATAAACGATGCTGGCTGACTGGCTTTCACCGAACTGTTGCGGTCGCGCACCAGTTTATGTCCATCGCTGGCAACGAAAGTGATATAGTCTTCAGAAAGATCAAAGAACACACCGTTCATAACAGGTCTGAGCTCATCATCGGCTGTTGCAAACAAAGCTCTCGAAAGACCTGCCAAAAGAACCGGACTATCGATATTGATGGATTGAACACCCTCGTCGATACCTACTGGCAGCGGGTATTCCTCGGCTGTCTGACCGATAAAACTGCTCTTACCATTCTGATAAGTCACCTTCACCTCAAATGTTTCTGTGTTAACCTCTATGGTGATTGGCTGCTCATAAAATTCCTTCAGACCGTTGATGATTGTGGCTGCCTTGATAGCAAACTTACCGTTTCCATCGGAATCCTCCACTTCCATAGTCGTCACGAGTGTAGTTTCACTATCGGAAGCCGTCATTTTCAAGTTGTTACCATCCAACTCAAAAAGGATGCATTCGAGGATTGTCAGTGTAGGCTTTGAATTGATTACTCTACTCAAATTCTGCAGACGCGAATAGAGCGCAGTACTTGATACTTGAAATCTCATTGCTATATTGTTTTTAGTTTTATTTATTCGCTATTAGCCTACAAAGATAGTAAATGTTTTCGTTATTTTGGAAAAAAACGTCGATAAAATTAGATTTCTACCGAAGATTTTTGTAAATTCGCACTATCAAAATGAAATTCAGATAAAACACAATAAAATAAATAAAAAACAAACAATTAATTTCAAATGGAAATACAAGGAAAAGTAATTGCAGTATTAGAGGCCAAAAGCGGGATTGGCAAGGCAAGTGGCAATGCATGGATGGCTCAGGAATATGTTCTGGAAACTCACGAACAGTATCCTAAAAAGATATGTTTTGAGGTATTCGGAGAAGAGAAGATCCGACAATTCAACATACAAATAGGCGAAGAGCTGACAGTGTTTTTTGATATCATGGCAAACGAATGGCAAGGGAGATACTACAACCGCATAAGAGCGTGGCGAGTAGACCGTTACGACCCGAACAACCCGGCCCAGCAGAACCCGATTCCACAGGCAAGCAGCATACAGCCGTTCGGTGCTCCTCAACAGGCTCCGGCAGCAGTGGGTGGTCAGCAGCCTGCAGGTTCTCAGCCTGCAGGTTCTCAGCAACCATCTGAACCGTTCAATCAACAGAACGCCGACGAAGAACTTCCTTTCTGACATAACAAGTCACAACAAAATCCAATCCTTACTATGTAATGCGAGAAATTCTCCATGTCATAGTAAGGATTAATTTTTGAGCTATACGCCTAATAATTTTTCGAAATCAGTGGTTTGAAATTTCATGCCAGAATGATTTTCAATTCGAACAACACGATTTGTCTTCTGACTGTCTGTAAGGCATGTAAGACGAAAAATGTTTATCATATTAACCACCCAGTTCTTACGACCGTTGAATAATTATTATACATATTACTTATTACATTCTTTAATTTTAGGCCAAAATCGGTCATTTTTACAAATCAGGAGAATTATAATCAAATTTGTATCACGAAAATTAAAGAAATATGAATACTGTCACCAACCAAATTTCAATAAACAAAGGAAATGGTAAAGCGTCATTCCTCGGATTCATGCGAATTGTAATATCCAACCTTAAAAGAATGGAGAAAATAGGGACATACACAAACTATAAAACGGCATATAATAGTTTTATTGGTTTTTCAGAAGGAAAAGACTTGTCATTTGATGATATCAACACTACCACAATTGGGAAATTTGAGACTCACTTGAAAAGCCATGGTGTCACTCGAAACACCAGCAGTTGTTACATGAGGATATTAAGGGCTGTATATAATAGGGCTGTTGACGAATTACACATATCTCAGCAATATCCTTTCAAGAATGTTTACACCGGCATTTGCAAGACCAATAAAAGAGCTCTGGAAAAAGACTTGTTAAGAAGAATGAAAAACGCCAATCTCAGTGATAATCCTTCATTGGAATTCGCGCGAGACATGTTCCTTTTCAGCTTTTATACTCGTGGAATGTCGTTCATCGACATGGCATTCTTATGTAGAAACAACATAAAAAACGGATATCTAACCTACACCAGGCAAAAGACAGGACAACAGCTGAGAATAAAATGGGAAAAATGCATGGAGACTATAGTAAATAGATATCAAAGCGGTTGTCAATACCTTTTACCAATTATCATAAAGGATAAAAACAAACGACAGCAGTATAAAAACAAGCAACATTATGTAAACATAAAACTGAAAGAGTTAAGCAAAAGAATAGATACTCCCATACCTATCTCAATGTATATGGCCAGACACTCTTGGGCAAGCATAGCAAAGTGCATGAATGTCCCAATTGACGTCATAAGCGAAGGAATGGGACACGACAGCGAACAAACAACAAAGATTTATCTCAAATCATTAGACACATCAACCATCGACAAGGCAAACAATCTTGTCATTAATTGCATTTAAAAGTCAAATCTCATGTCTTGACGACAAAAGAGGTCAACCGAAATCAGGAAAACCACAGAACGTCAATAGAAGGATGTCCCGGAACACCAAAAAAAAGTGTTTTTTTATGTAGAATGGTTTGGAAGAGATATTTTGCAGTGTCTCTAAACACAACACAATAGAAGAGCTAAACACAAGGCAAAGATATCACAAGCTATATGGAATCGCATATGGCAATATAATTGGTTATGGCACTATAACCACACCAATAGCCCATGCCTCCTTGTATGTTGGTTTCAATATTTGAATAAGCAGAAAGAAACATGTTACTTGACAATGAAAGAATCTTTGTATAGCTATCCCATATTCTATAGGACTTCTCATCTACCTGAGCGAACTTGACTGAAACCGTGTCGTTGGCTAAAAAATAAGGAGTGTAATTTTTATTACCTAATGTATGGCCACGATATACTGGAAAATCCGTTTCTTCATTAAGTACATCATCTGTTATGCTACCAAGATAAGAAGCCAAATATTGTCTGGAAAAAGTTCCCGTTCTCGTAAAAAACTGATAATAATTTTTTTCATTGGCATTATCCCTGATTCTTGCTTTTATCTGGTATAAACTGTCGCTATCAGGACAAGGGACAACACGAAACACGCACGATTCAGGACGTGAAGGAATGTAGGTGGAAGCTTGTAGTTTAAAATCGTTGTATTCAACGAACAAACTATATTGCTTTCCAGATTCTCCCCTTATTCTACTTGTTGTATATATATAAGGAGGGTAATATCGTTTATCGTATTTGCCTGTTAAAACAGCACTCGTGACGCCATCCGACACTGTAACTCTTGCCCACCTGATTATATATTCCGAAAGGGTATCTATTTCATGGAATTCGGAACTTACTGGTAAAGAACGTGTCAAAATAACCACAGGAAAACCGCCATCCTCAATCAATCCTTCGACTACTATTTGTGATGTACTGTCAGAAAAAAAATCATTTTCTTGGCAAGAAAAGAATACTAATGGAATAAATGAAAAAAAAGAATAAAACAGTCTGTACATATATATCAGAATTTATAATAATAACTTAAGGAAGGAAGCATATTCACGATAAACTTAATTGGGCGATAAGCAAAAGAGCCATCTTTTTTAGTGCGAAGATAATAGTACAGTTCATTACCAAAACAACCAATATTATAAACAGAGAAATTCACACCGTTTTCTTTTCTTTTCCTTGTTTGCCATGAATAACTGGCAGATACATCCACCCTAAAATATGGAGACAGGCGAGAAGAATTATAATCACCATACTTAACAATAAGGTTGTTGTTTAGAAAATAGATAGACTTTGCCGGTGTAAATGGCGTACCAGATGCAAATACCATTACGCCTCCTAAAGATAGGTGTTTAGACGGTTTGTATGTCGCTAAAACATTCAACTCGTGAGGCCGTTCATGACTTGCTGGATAAAACTTGTTGCCACTTATTTCTGTAAACTTGCGACGAGCACAGCTATAAGTGTAACTTACCCATCCCGTAAAGCGACCTGTACATTTGTCAATAAGAATACTAAAACCATAGTTCTCACCATTCCCATGAAATAACGAGTTGTATGAATCGTATATTGTATTTGCCATATCAAGCACAGAACCCTTATAGGCCAACTGGTTATATAACTCCTTCCAAAACAGACTCATGGTAATTCTCAGCCTGTTATTGAACAAGAAACAGCCTCCTCTTAATGACAATTCATGAGCATATTGTGGTTTTGCGTCCACAGTTGACGACAGCCAAAAATCGGTAGGTAACCCAAAATCCGAGAAACCAATTTTATAAAGATATTGATGCCTAAAAGAATATGTCACTGCAGCATTGAATTGACTGTTGTCATATAAAAGACGAAAGGATGGATCAATAGATGTATAGGCGTAATGCGATTTTTCAAATAGGACTCCGCGAACTCCTACTGAAATATCTAGGTTTCTAATAATGCTGTGATGATAATTACAGAAAAAAGAAGATTCTAAAGATTTCTGTAAGGTTGGAGATTTGTTGCCTAGATTTAGTTCGCCTCTATATTTAAGGGATTGTGGCTTTATGTTATGCCAAACAGACTCGAATCCACCACTTAGCCCATAAAAAGAAAACTCACTCTTAACTCCAACATCCATAATGCTGGAAGGAAGTTCAAAATTCATATTATTAAATGCCAAGGTAAATTTATTTTGATAAGAAGAGGTGTATATAGAAGATTTGACGGAGGGAAAGCCTTTTTCATTGTATATCCAATGTAATGCGAACATATTATTACCCCAGTCAGCTTTCATGTCTGAAAGATAATTAACTTCATTAAAGTGGCATACATCTCTTCCTTTGTAAAAATCCAAGACGAATAAATTGTTTTTGTTAGGCTGGTGAGTTATAGTTGCATTTACGTCAAAAAAGGAATATTTAACATCCAGTTCATCAGCCTTAAGCCACTTGCTATACAATAAATTTAAATAAGAATCTCTTAAAGAAACAGAAAGTGATGTATTACGACTTAAAGGGCATTTAACAGTTGCGTTTGATGAGACAAGACCCAAAGAAAGAGATCCTTGCATAGAATCGCTAAATTCCAGACAATGGTGCATATCCAATTGTCCACCTATTCTATTGGGAAAAGAGGAAGAAACTGCCCCCCTTGATAATGACATGTTATCAAAATGACTTGTATTGAAAGTTGAAAAAAAACCCAATAGATGATGAACATTATATAATGGTATTCCATTTATGGAAATCATGTTATGTTGATTATCACACCCTTCTATGTTTAAACCACTGTGATATTCACTGTTTGTTTGAATACCAGGCAACATCTGTGCATAATGAACCGGATCTGCATTACTCAATATTTGCGGTAAATCTGTCATTTCTGATAAATTCCACACGTCATCACCATCTGCGGTTATTTTGATTTTTGAATTATAACGATAGCTACTTACTGTAATACTATCAAGAATCATTTTCCACACACTTTCATCTTCTTGGGCATAGACAGGACTTAAAAATGTGAAGAAAATGATTCCTATAATAGTTGTCTTATTCAGCATCTATTTAATTACCAGTAAATTCGTTCATCGATTAAATCTGCATATTTATCGGCTAAAGATTTGAATGTATCTATAGTCTTTTTAAAGTCCACTTCATTGAAGAAAGCTTCAAATGTGCTGTAAGATGAGCCATCGTTGTATTGAATTACTGGTTCACAAGTCCAATAGGTGACGCCATTCCATGTTTCTTCTGCAAATGGTTCAAGAAAAACTGTTGCTTGTTTTATGGAACTATTGTCATAGAATAAATTTAAATTAATTAGAGAGTTTGCTTGATTTACATAAGACTTGTATGTGTTTTCACGATTATCGTTCTCGCTGGCTAAATCCAAATAGTCAACAAATTTGCGAACATCAGAAAGTGAGCCTTGTATTTGAATTTTTCCTAAAACATCCAATTTTACAAATGCATTTTTTGCGTTAGATGAATCAAAATCATATTCTTCAGAATCGTATCCATTTACTGTAAAAGCGCTCAAATTAACTGAAGGTAAATCCATCACATTTGCTGATAAGGTCATAGTAAGCATCGGTGTTCCATTTTTGCTCATCAAATAAGAAAATGACGCATTTGAATTTGGAGTGTAAGCAACTTTTGAAATATTGATTTTGTAACCATTATTCAACTCCACAAGAGAAGAAATGTTAAAACCGTTCTTACTTAAATCAAATTCTTCATTCGACATGTTAGTTAAATCAATTTTAAATGTATTCTTAACAACCTGTTTACCATTCTGTGTCAAGGTCACCACGATATTTTCAGGTACGCCAAGTGTATACTGTGTACGATCATAATAATCATTGTAATAATATTTCCCACCCGAACTATAATAATCATAGTCAAACCAATCATCATAATCAAATGCGTGAACTTTCTGTATTTTACCGCTGGTTTCAAGTTTTACTATACACTGACGACCTTGTTTGTCGGGAAATATAAATTGCAAGTCTGTTGCATTAGAATAAGACCAGCCACCTCCTTGAGCTGTAAAATGACCGGTAAAATTAGAGGCCATGAGCAAAGACTTATAATTTGTGTAAATATAATTTTGTATTGAATTGCCCCATGTTTCTGTTTCCGTCGTTTTCGTTCCTAATGCTTCTCTTGCCGCATCAAGGACATCATCAGCCCAATCTGTAACTGTCGTCCAGTCATAATCTTCACAATATGTTTGATTAATATAATTACCCAACTCTGCTATATCGTCGAAATCACTCTCTGGCATCATGTCCATAAACTCTAAAGCAACCTTTTCAAGATAATCTTTTTGATATGAATTATTGGGGTTAGCATCAGTGCTTTCAAAAACTATTTGTTTTATATCACTTACGTTTATCCTTACCACAGAATTATCGACTCTTTCTATGACCATTACATCCAAATCTTGCGCGTTCGAAAATACCGAACACACAAACAGCAAACTAATTAATACTTTTTTCATTTTAAAAATAATTTTAAGTGTTGATTGTTAATTTCTATAATATAAATACCGGACGGTAGAGACTCAAGAGAGATCAAAGCGTAATTCTCATTATATCTCACGATTTCCATAGCTCGACTCTCATTCAACGAATAGAATTTTATATTAGGAGAATGGCTACTACTTTCTACAAGAATTTCTCTTTCCGACAAATATGTGATTCTTAAATTTCCATTTTGGATATCGTCTATTCCTGTTGAATAGTCTTTAAAATAAATATTCTTGACATCAGTAAGTTCAAAAGTACTTGTCTTGTCATTCACACTAATTTTGAGCTTGTTATTTAAAAAATGGACTTGAGGCTGTTCTGAAAGAAGAAATTCCGTCAACGTACCATTAAATGACTCAACTATCAAAACATGCTTCCATTTAACAAAAGAACTGATTAAGAAAAAAACCGAAAATAAACCTATCAATAAAATGCTTTTACGTAATGTTTTCATATCAAATGTAGTATTAAAAGTTTAGAATATATTTTATTTGCATTACAGGAATTTAAATTTCTTCGACAGCTTCTTTTTGAACAGATTCTATTATGCTTTTAGCTTCATAGTAGGACGCATTGAACATGATGAATTTAACATATTTATCTATGTCTGTAACCTTATCCGACACTACGATTTTCACAAGACGAAATTGCCTCGTTGCAGAGTCGAGACGTGCTACCAGGAACTCGCGATTTACATTATCCCACCAACCCGTGTTGATAAAAGGATCGTCTGAATCTGGATAATAATCCCAATCATTGCATGAAAGAATAATGTCCGCATCTTTAAAGCCCAGCTTTCCCTTGTCGTCCTGTATCTCTATATATGCCAATTGGAAACTTGTATATTTGCTCGGATCGGAAAGGCTCTTTCTTTGTTCGTCAAAATATGTGACCTTGCCATGAGGAGAATATCTAGCATAATAAACGCCATAGGCATCTGTAACCAGAGATGGTTCGTCGAACTCATTGACTGCATACCATCCGATTATACTATCGGATATGGATGGTTTTTGAGGGTGTAAAACGTGTATCTTATAATAAAAAGCACCATTTTCATATTTTCTTATGGTTCGCTATTCTGAATCAATGCTTTTTTATGAAAATCATAAGTATGTCCCACCTGTATTCCTATACCAGCAGAACTATCAAATTCTCCAAAATACACGCCATCTTTGGTGGGAAAGTTGGATGACATGAAGGTAACACTATTTGAACTTATGTTGAAAAAAGATTTGCGGGACCAAACAGATGCATAGTGAGACTCATCAGCTTCCTTAACCTTGGCGGAAGTTTCAACTTCAATAATATCATCCATGTCTTTTATTTCATTGTTATTTATCTGGGCATTACAAATGCCATACATAAAAGATAAAAAAATAATTATTCTTAGTTTCATGTTTATTTTTTTAGATAAAATAAATGAAATTAGTTCGGGGTAATGAAAATAAAAAGACTCCATTTCAGTTACGCTGTCTGGAATGGAGTCTACTAAATTAACCAAATTTCAATAAAAAAGACATTATAATCAAAAAAGCTATAAGAATCTTCCCAAAACAATGGTTGTGTCTGCCAATGTCTCGAAAATGATTATGGAGACACCACCAAAGCATTGAATTCAGACAGTTAAAAATATGAAGAAAAGTTATTTAGCTATACATATGGAAACTCGATTGCTGTCATTATCTTCAAAAGGCTGTATTGTATCTCCCTTTGAATCATACGTGATTCTCGAGCCGGATATTCCTGACGCCACAAGGGCTGATATGACGGATTCAGAGCGTTGTTCACTGTACTTCTGGTTGATTGTTGGATTACCTGTGTTACGGTCTGCATAACTGGTCACTGTGATCTTGGCATCAGGATATTTGTTCAAGTAGTTTACGAGGTTGTTTATCTTCGCCTGTTCGCTTGGACGTATTTCAGCAGAGCGTATTTCGAAGAATATGTCTTCTCTTAGTGGTTCGACTTTAACAACCGGAGGTGTTACTACTACAGGAGGATTAACTACCACTGGAGGATTGTCAACTGGGGGATTGTCAACTGGAGGATTGTCAACTGGAGGATTGTCAACTGGAGGATTGTTGACTATTGGCTTATTTATAGTAGGAGGTTGTGAAACAACTTTTGTTTCAGTTGGACCCAGTGCCACCTTAACACCGATTAAAGCATTGAACACCCAGTCCGCGTTTTCTGCTTTCTTTGAATTAAAGTGGTCGTTTAAGATTTTAGCATTGCATTCCAATCCTAAATTAACTCGTGAAGACAGACGAAAATCTATGTCTATACCTCCACGTCCCTCTGGACGGATTTTAGTACCGTCCCAAAGATATTCAAGCACATAACCATTGGTGTCAAGATTGTTGGCCTCATCATTCTTCCATGCTATATTAGCACCGCCACCAAGGAAAAGACCTACGCTTACCAAACGATTACGATTATAACCAAGTAAAAGGTTTGTCAAGTCAAAACGTACATCCAAGCCTGCACCAACCTGATTGAATTTGTAGTTTTGTTCCGGATTTACCCATCCACCTTTAGCTTGCCATCCATTACCTTGGAGACGAAGCCCAATATAAGGGTTAAAGCGATAACCTACAGACAACTGTGCGGCAGGTGACAACAAATCAGAGAATTTGGCTTCGCCGAGAGTATGGGATATACCTCCTTGAACTTGAACGTACCAATGAGGCTTAAACTTGTATGTTACAATTTCTTCTGATTTATCTTGTGCAAAGCTAGAAGTAAATGTGAATAAAGCCGTTGCAACTATTGAAAATATTGTTCTTAATTTCATAATTTTAATATTAATAATTACTCTTCATTACTATGGAATCTATAGCTTTTGCCTAAAAAGTTTATATGCAAAATCTTATTTGTCAATTCGATTACTCCAACGCCTGTCGTGGATTCTTCAAAATTGGCACCATCTGATGAAATAAAAGAAAATTGAAGGCCACCATCATAAATTTGCCATCGTTTAAGAGTGACATTGGCAAATTCTCCTACGTTCGATAAAGTACCGCCGTCATCTATGCGAATTCCATTGCCACTGTCATCATCCAAGAACCAGAGGTTTTTCAGTTCTGAAATGTTGATGGAGCTCAAGAGTGTTTTGGAATTCATGTCTGCCATGAGGGCTAACTCATCATTGTCATTAAGAGAGCCATATATTTTAGGTGGTTGCATTTCGTCGATTGAAAGTGTTATCTTACCTGATGTCTCCTTCAAAATCGCCTCAACAGACTTGCTGGAATGGCTTGAAAGAGAGACGTATAACGTAGAGTCGGCTTTGGTTACGGCAGCTTTACGTTCTGCATCCTTGGCCGTACGTTTGATTTTTGACTCGTTTGAACCATTTCCACATGACAAAAGAACCGAAGATAATGAAATAAATAGCAATAGATAGTATTTTATCATGTCAATTGCATTGTTTAAATGAAAGTGGGAGAAAGGAGACACAGTGGTTCCTTTCTCCCAAATAAATTAATGAATTATTATTGGTTTATGATTTTACTTATTTGCAAACACCTTAACCTGGAATGGATGTTCTATCACGTTTCCAAATACATCATTAATTACATAAACGAAATGTATGGTTTCTTGAGTGATTGAACCAACTCCACCCAATTCAGCTTCGTTTGTAGTGATAACAATACCATAATCAGTCACTTCGAACGATTTGAACAATGAAGCGAATTGTTTGTCAACGAGTTCTACCTTGTCAGACTTGATGTCGATGTCTCTACCGGCACCGAAGTAAGTGATTTCATCTTGTACCTTAGAAGTTGATGGGTCGTCTGACCATATATCAGCATCTGTTAACGTGATAGTCTTGTCTGGATAGCCAACTTCCTTCTTGTCGTCGAATTTTGTATCGGCCCATGCCAAACGGCTCTTGAATATGAGGTTAAATGCATGAGTATCCTTCCAGAGAGAAGCTACACCATATTTTTCAACGCCGAGGTTGATTGGATAAACCACTTCCTTGCCATAAATCAAAGAAGTCAAAGGAGCTACTACGTTGTAGTCGTTCAGAACAGGAGCAGATGCATCTGTTACCCAAGGGAAGGTGGAGAGGTCGTTTTCGCCCTGAGTATTTGCAGGCTGGAAGCGAAGAACGCAGCCATCTGTTGCCCAACGTGGAGCATTGAAACCAACGATCATGTTATAAACTGCCATGCCTTCTTCATATTTAGCCCATGCTGTGTATGTCTTTACTTCGGCTACACCCTTCTTCAAATCAGCTTCTGTCATGTTGAAGTCGTATGGAGTGAAGTATGCAGGGTTAGGATTAATCAAGTTGTGACAAAGTGGTTCATAAAGCATTGTGAACTCAATCCACGTAACTGATACAACGTTACCAGTTTTGTCGTAAGAAGTCAACTTAAGCTTATAAGTCTTGTCGAGTTCAAGGTCAGCTGGGTCGTAAGTAAGCTTGATGTTCTTAACTTTTTCAAGATCTGTCTTTGTGAATTCACTCTTTGAATCTGTGCCTTGAGTAAGGTCGAATACGATACCTGCTGAAGTAAGCTCTGCACTCTTGAATGTTCCGCTTACGACATCAAGCTGAAGAGTTACAGCATCATTTGTCCAAACTTTATTCCACTTAGCGTCAGCTACGATATTAGCTTCTTTCTCAAAGTCGTTTGTTGCAGTTACGTTATCACCTGCTGCTGTTGGACTATGTTCAATTGTTACTGTGCTTTCCGGAATAACAGTCTTAACGAACTGTACCTCAACATCCTGTGAATAGATTGTTCCGTTGTAGTTCTGTATGTAGTAACGGAATGTAACGAATGTACCTATGAATTGTTGTGGAACTACTACGTCAAGATCTGTATTGTCAGTCAAGCCATCGAAGTTGTTCTCTGAGTTGATTTGATAAGTTTTATAGAGAACTTCTTTATTTGCGTCTGCAAACAACTTGATCTTATTCTTCAAATCTGCAGCAGGAACTGTTTCATATTGACCATTCTTAACGTCAACTACTTCTACATACTTTCTGTAAACAGTGTTTTCAGGATCAAGTTCGAACCTTGCGGTCATTTCCTTATCTTCAGTGTCTGTATAAGTATAAACATAGTCTCCGTATTCTGTTGCTCGAGTTGGAACTACACCATCATTATTCTTAATAGGGATAATTGCAGGGGTTGTTTCTGCTTCCGCTTCTGCTGTTGCCAATTTCACTTCATACTTAGAATAAACTCTCTTAGTAACAGTTTCAGTTGTACCGTCTTCATTAACAATTGTCTGGTTATAAGAAGTGTAAAGAGCATAATCATTGTCAAATGCAGGAGCCTCATTCCAAAGGTCAGATTTTGAACCACTGGCATTCGTAATTGTACTATAATACAAACCATTATCCTGCACACCTGCCACTGCAGGAGCGTGTTTGATTGTTGGCTGGTCCTTTGTATAGTATTTTGCTACACTTAAAGAAACGCCCTTAGGGTCTTCCTGTTTGCTGTTTTCAATACCTGGAGTAACCTGTCCATCAAAGTTGATTGAGTTAGGGTTAACAGTGTAAACGACACGTCCACCAAATGGTCTTACAAGGTATTTGCCGGAAACAAGTTCATCTTTTGCATCTGTTGCTCCAACGTAAGGGAACCAGATTGCACCGTCCTTAGCAACTGTTAACTGGAGACCTGTCTGGTCAATTTCAGCTGCAGGAACAATCTTACCATAAACGATGTCAACGTCTTGATCTTGAACGATGATACCTGTTACGAGGTTGTTCAAGTTTTCTTGGAGAATATTGAGGAATGCGTTAACCTTTTCAAGTTCTTTCTGTAATTTTTCAACTTGTCCCTCCAATGTTTCTACTCTTCCTTTCAGGGCATTTATCTGATCCTGAAGTTCCTTGTCAGCTAATTCATAAGCATCCTTAATCTTCTTTATTTCAACATCAGTGTAAGTATTTGCATCTTTGCCAACTTGATCTGCATAGTCCTTGAGGGTCTTTGTAGCTTTCTCAAGTTCTTCGTCAGTATATTTCTTTGCGTCTTCAAGGGCTTGTTTTGCGGCATCTTTTGCTTCTTGTACTTTCGTGAACAAATCTTGTATATCCTGTTGATTATTCTGGATAAGTTTAAGAAGTTCGTCATCTTTTTCACTGAGAGCCGTCAAAGCCTTATCATTGTCTTCTTTGAGTTGTATGAGAGCTGCCTGTTGTGCTTCTATATCCGCAGCTGCCTTGTCTGCAGTTTTCTTAACCTCATTCAAATTCTCACCAAGAGTATCTATCTGACTCTGAAGCGATTCGCTGATAGTTTTCAGATTAGCTGCGACTCCGGCAATGACTTCCTTATTCTCATTAGCCAATTTTTCTACCTTTTCAGCAAGTTCGTATGCTTTGTCAGCACGAGTCTGAGCCGTTTGAACAGCAGTAGTCAAAATTTTGTCTGCAGCAAGAAGATCTGCTATACTCTTGTCATTGCCGTCAATGCGCTTGTTGGTTTCATCAATGGCATTACTAAGTTCATCCATTGCTCCTTTAACAAGTGTTTCAGCAGCTTTGATGGCAGCCTTCTCTGCTTCTGCAGCCTGAATGTCGGCATAACCTTTAGCATCATTTGTTGCATCAACAATTTTGGTTTCAAGGTTCAGGTCAGCCATTTGATAAGCTTTCTCCAAATCGTCTAATTGAGTACCCAAAGCTTCCACAAGAGCCGTGCAGTTCTTGCATTTTTCTTCAACGAGATCTGTCAGTGTTTTCGCATTGGATGTGATTTGCTGCTTTAAGTCATTGATGTCATCATCATAATCCTTACAAGCAACAAACATACTGAGTGATGCTAAAGATATAGCACCAATCAAAAATGCACTAAAAATACTTTTGTTCATTTTTGAATTTTTTAGCTTGTTCATACTTTAAAAAATTTAGTTAATTTAATAAAATTATTAATTAATACATATTATTACATTCTTTCAACCTATCTACAACAAATATATACCTCTCCGTAAGAGGTGGACGGGTTTTATCGTGACAAAATTACATATATTTTTTTATCTACCAAAGTTTTTTTAAAAAAAAATAAAAAAAAGTCCCTAAAATAGTGTGAAAAACCAATATCAAGTCATAAAAAATACAATAATCAATAGAATTAAAAACCAAAAGTTATCAACAGTGATCCCAAATTATCAACACGAATGTTGGGAAACACCATTGGTGATGTATGCAATATTGTTTTGGAAATATAGCACATGTAATACTACACATTATATTATATAATAATTTAATCTCATCTCTAACAATTCATTGTTAATAAAGGAAACAAAAACCCGTCCACCTCTTACGGAGAGGTGGACGGGTTTTAACGTGACTGTTAATGGCTATTGGGGATGGCGAAAAAATGCAGAGTCCCACCGGCGTTTCTTCGAGATGATGAGGTCGTTCGGCATTCATGTCAGGAGCTTCCGTGCCGACTGCGGTTCCTACAGCAACCATCTGAACCGTTCAATCCTCAGGGTGCCGATGAAGAACTTCCGTTCTAAGACAATCAATTTCAGAAATAGTCACAACCATATATCTAAAAAACCGACATGCATGGACATGCCGGTTTTTTTTATGATAAAAAGAATAGACCTTCACCTATTTGAAAACACAAACAATTAAAAACATATTGTAATACATTAATTTATATATGAAAAAACTTTTTTATTATAATTATAATAATTATATTTGCAATAAGGCTGTTTAAAGAATACAACAAACAACTGGATAGAGAGGTTCCGCTGAAAGTGTGGTCGCTTTATGAAGGTCACACATGGTTTGTTCAGATGGTTATGAACGAGTTGTTCGCAATCACTCCAAGCAGTTCAACCTGCACGCATGACATGATTAATGAAGCCATTCAGAATGTGGTGATGGTTCAGGAAAGCACCTACAAGGAAACTCTCTCACGCATACCATCTAAGCAAAAAATGCTTTTGCAGGCCTTGGCAAAGGAAGGTATTGCAAACAATATCACTTCTGCCAAATTTATAAAGAAATATAGTTTGCAATCTGCCAGTTCAGTCCAGGCCGCAGCAAAAATGTTATTAAAAAACGATATTATTACAAAAAACGGAAAGCAATACAGGGTTTACGATTTCTTCTTTTCGCAATGGTTGGCGAAGGTGCTTTAATATCGAATATCCACTGATTTGACTTGTATCTGAAAAGGATTATTGACGCTGCCTAACTGCCTCGAAGGCAAGAATGGCAGTACTTACCGACACATTGAGGGAGTCGAGTTGTCCGAGCATCGGTATTTTGATATGTGAGTCGGCTGCCTTACGCCATATTTCTGTAAGACCTGTTGACTCTGTGCCCATGACGATGGCCACAGGCTGACGCATGTCTGCCTCGTAATAGTAATCGGAGTCTTGCAATTGAGCGGTGAGAATCTGAATATTACGGGATTTCAGGAAATCTATACATTCAGCCGACGAGCAAGCCACACAAGGCACGGTGAAAACGGCACCTATGCTGCTACGGATTAGATTTGGATTATAGAGGTCGGTGAGTGGGTCGCACACAATGACTGCATCGGCATGGGCTGCATCGGCAGTGCGGAGCACAGCTCCCAGATTACCCGGTTTTTCCACGCTCTCCAGCACTATTATCAGCGGATTGTCGGAAAGTTGCAATTGCTCCAATGTGCGTTGTTTGCTTTTCATAACTGCCACCACACCCTCTGTTCCCTCTCTGTATGCCATCTTGGAATACACATCATCGGAAACACTAAACACACATAGCTCCGATATGGATTTAAGCCATGAGTCTTCAGAAAATATGGATTCACGAAGATTCTCTCTCAAAAACAATTCATGACATTCGTAGCCGGCATTAATGCAATGCATCAGTTCGCGGCGGCCCTCCACAACGAAAAGTCCACTCTTCCTGCGTTCCGACGACTTCTGCTGAAGTGCCACCACATGCTTTATCTTCGTATTCTGTGTGCTGGTTATGTAATTCCTCATTCCTAATTTCTAATTCCTAATTAAATAATTAATCAATCTTATTTCCTGTATAGAGTTCGAAATATTTGCCTTTGCGAGCCACAAGCTCGTCATGGGTGCCCTGCTCGATTATTCGTCCGTGGTCCATCACCACTATGATATCCGAGTTTCTTACCGTTGACAGCCGGTGGGCAATGACGAATGTGGAGCGTCCTTGCATAATATGGTCCATGCCTTGCTGCACGTGTTTCTCGGTGCGGGTGTCGATGCTCGATGTGGCTTCATCGAGTATGAGTGCTGGTGGATTTGCCACAGCGGCTCTGGCTATGGCGATGAGCTGTCGCTCACCCTGGCTTAAGTTACCGCCGTCGGCCGACAGCATGGTGTTATAACCGTTTGCCAAACCGATTATAAAATTGTGGGCATTCACCATCTTGGCTGCAGCAATACATTCTTCGTCAGTTGCATCCAGCTTTCCGTAGCGTATGTTGTCCATCACCGTTCCGGTGAAGAGATGTGTTTCCTGAAGCACCATGCCGAGTGAACGCCGCAGGTCTTCACGATAGATCTTGCGTATGTCAATACCGTCGTAGAGTATGGTTCCGCCTTGTATGTCATAAAAACGATTGATAAGATTGGTAATGGTGGTTTTGCCTGCTCCCGTTCCTCCCACCAGCGCCACCTTCTGTCCGGCCTCAGTATCGAGATTTATATCGAAGAGCACTTGTTTGTCGGCTATGTAGCCGAAATCGACCTCCGAAAAGTCCACCTCTCCTTTTTGTCGGACCAAGCGGAATTTGCCGTCATCCTGAGGCACCTTCCATGCCCACACGCCTGTGCGCTCCACACTTTCCGTGAGGCTGCCGTCTGTATTTTCTGATGCGTTTACGAGCCGAACGGATGCCATATCGTCTTTCTCAACCTCGGCATCCATGAGTGTGAACACTCTATCTGCCCCAGCCAAGGCATTGATCACACTGTTTATTTGTTGGCTTATATGGCTCACCGGCTGAGTGAAGTTCTTAATCAATGTAAGGAACGAAACGAGGGTGCCAAGTGTTAGTGTCATTCCAATCGACAAGATAGGATGACCGCTATGCAGGGCTATCAGCCCACCTGTTATGGCACAAAGCACAAATATGAGGTTCGACAGGTTGCCATTGATTGGCATCACTATATTGGCATGCTTGTTGGCATTATATGCGCTCGAACGGAGCGATTCATTAAGCTGAGAGAATTTATCGATGTTTTCCTGCTCATGGCAGAAAGTCTTGATTACTTTCTGTCCGTTGAGCATCTCTTCCACATAGCCGTTCATAGCACCAAGGCTCTGCTGCTGACTACGGAAATAGAAAGCCGAGCGTTCACCGAGTTTGCGAGTGGTGTAAACCATCACCATCGTCATGACGAGCACCAGCACGGTGAGTGGGACTGACAGGACAATCATGCTGGTGAATGTGGCTACGATTGTGATGAGTGATGAAAATACTGCCGGAATGCTGTTGCCTATCATCTGTCGCAGCGAATCCACATCGTTGGTATATACCGACATTATGTCGCCATGAGGATGCTGGTCGAAATAGCTGATGGGCAGTTGCTCCATGTGTTCAAACAAGTCTTTGCGAAGGCGAAGCAAGGTGCCCTGCCCCACGTTGATCATAAGGCGGTTGTTGAGATACGAGCATCCTACTCCCACAAGCAGTATGCCTCCCAGCTGCATCAATGCTCTTGCCAACGGAGCATAGTCGCCCGACTGCGACTGCACGAGCGGAGTGATATAGTCGTCGATGAGTGTGCGGGTGAAGAGCGTGGAAGTCAGAGTGGTCAGCGACGTAACCACTATGCATGCTATAACTATAAGTAACGAATACTTATAGTCGCGAAGCACATAGCCGAATATACGTCGGACAGTTTTCCAGCCATCCTTCGTCATCTTCACCTTGCCGGCAAAGCGACCGCCTCTGTCCCTTGGAGGACCCATGTTAATACCGCCTTTCATCTAATTATGTTATTTCTTTTCATCAAAATCCCCACCTTGTTCCATTTGCAAGTGGTATATGTCTTGGTATATTTTGTTGGTTTTAAGCAGTTCGTCGTGTGTTCCAATTCCGTCGATCATACCGCTGTCCATCACTACGATGCGGTTGGCACGCCGCACACTTTGGATGCGTTGTGAGATGATAATCTTTGTTATGTCGGGCACGTTGTTGGTGAACGCATCGAGGATTTTGGCTTCGGTAGACGTGTCGCAGGCACTGGTGGAATCATCGAGTATGAGCACCTTAGGTTTTTTCAGCAAGGCACGCGCGATACAGAGTCGCTGACGCTGTCCTCCCGATACGTTCACACCATTCTGGTCAATCATCGTGTTGAACCCATCTGGCATCTGGTCAATAAACTCAGTGGCTTGAGCCAAGTCGCAGGCATGGCGACATTCATCCTCTGTGGCATCCGTCTTGCCCCAACGCAAATTATCGAGCACGGTGCCCGAAAAGAGCTGATTATTCTGAAGAATCATCGACACATCGTTTCTGAGTGTCTCCACATCATATTTCCTGACGTCCACACCTCCCACCTTAACCGTTCCAGAGCACACGTCGTAGAGACGACTCACCATGCTGGCAAGCGTTGACTTACCGCAACCCGTGCCTCCAATCACACCTATGGTTTCACCACTGTCGATATGCAGGCTGATATGGCTGAGTGCCGGACGAGTGACCATTTTTTCGATATTGCCTTCCTCGTCTGCCACAGCCTGACGATAAGAGAACGACACATCATCGAAATCGACACTGCCGTCTGCCACTTCCGTCACAGCTCCTGTGGCAGGCGAAGTGATGTCGGCCTTTTCGTCAAGCACCTCAACAATGCGCTTGCCGCTTGCCACACTCATAGTGATCTGAACGAATATCATAGTCAGCATCATGAGCGACATGAGTATGCTCATCACGTAGGAGAAGAGCGAGGTGAGCTGACCCGTCGTCAATTCGCCTCCAACGATGAAATGAGCTCCAAACCACGAGAGGGCAATGATGCAGCCATACACCACGAGGTTCATCAACGGATGGTTGATGGCTTGAAGGCTCTCGGTCTTCACAAACAGTTTATATAGCGATTCAGCTGCCTTGCGAAACTTGTCGTTCTCATGCTCTTCGCGTACGAATGCCTTCACCACCCTGATGGCCTGTACGTTTTCTTGCACGGATTTATTCAAGTCGTCGTATTTCACAAACACCTTGGTAAACAACTTAACCGTTCGGCTAATCACGAAATACAGCGAGACACCGAGTATGAGCATGGCTATGATAAAAACAATGCTCATCTTCCAGTTGATAAACACACAGAAGAAGATGCTGAATATAAGGTTGAGTGGTGCTCGCACAGATGCTCTGAGTATCTGCTGAAAAGCATTCTGCAGATTATTCACATCGGTGGTCATACGAGTGATTAGCCCTGAAGACGAAAACTTATCAATATTCGAAAATGAAAACGTCTGTATGTTCTTATACATGGCATCGCGCAGGTTGTAGGCAAAGCCTGTGGATGCCTTGGCAGAATGTCTGCCGGCTTGTATGCCGAAGAAGAGCGACATGAATGCCAGGACGAGCATCACGCCGCCATAGAGGTAGACGTTCGTCATATTACCCTCATTGATTCCGTAGTCGATAATCCAAGCTGTCACGTATGGTATCAACGTGCTCATCAACACCTCCATCGAAGTGAATATGGGAGTCAATATCGACGACCGCTTGAACTGACCTACGTTTTTCAATAAAGTCCTCAGCATATTTTCTTAGTTGACAAGTAAACGAGTTGACAAGTAGACGAGTAAACAAGTAGACGAGTTGACGAGTAGACAAGGAGAACAATTCCTAATTTATTTTTTATATCGTCCGTTCGGCCCATAGATATTCTCACACCTATGTTTGCTTATCTGCATATTGGTTTCAGGGAAGAATTCGGCAAGGAGGGCATAGAGGTCGGGATCGAATATCTTGAGTTCCTCTCGTGTGTTGCACCAGTTGTGTTTGCCGTCGGGACGCGGCATCTCAGCGTTCACGTTGAACCAGTCTTGCACAGCCTCAGCCCAGTATTCCTCGATGGTCGACGTGCGGTAGGTGCCTTCAATCAGCCCGCTTGCCATCGCCTTGTCGTAGAGTTTTCTCAGGCGTTTGTTGAAGTCGGGATATACCTGTATGATGCCTATGCAATGGATGGCATGGGAGAACTCATGCACGAGAATATCCTCAGCATGGTATTTATCTATCTGATATGCCAGCACATTTTCTTCTGCACACGACGTAAGCGGCTCCTCTATGGTTCCTCCCAGCCCACGGGCGCGGAGGTCCCAGTTGAGCGTGGTGTCGTTCACCAAGTAGCGATGCTCAGGTATGTCGGTGGTGCCTTCATAGCGAGCCATGATGGCAATTCGGGCGTTAGACCTTACCATGGCATCCAATATTCTCGGTTCGAGCATGCAGGTCATGGCATAAAGCGTGCGATGGGCTGCCACGAAAGCAGAGTCGGGCACACGCCACGACGAGATGAGTGGCAATCCGTTCACATTCACGTATTTCTTATAGAAGGGGTCGAGATGCAACGAATCGGGTGGCGACGTGACGACACATGGAGGAATCTCCAGAGAATCGGTTTTCGTCACCTGCTTTGTTGATTTACATGCTTGAAACAACGCTGCCGTTGCTATCAGAACAAAGAAAAAAACAGTCTTTTTCATAATAATTTAATTTATCGGTTCTTTTATGGATAATTCATGGGAAATATATGTCTTTTATTTAATATTCCGACACTAATTTTCCACAAATTAATCACGAATTATTATTTATGCAAATTTATATAAAAATTCAGTTTTTTTCCATATATTTGCAACGAAAAATTCAAATAAACCAATAAAACGTTATGAAAACAAGATTATTAATTGCAATTACACTTTTTGCAGGAGCCATCATGCTCACCAACTGCGGCGACAAGAAAGACAACAAAGAGCAGAAAACCGAGAAGAAGGCAAATCCGGTACAGGAGAAGTTCAATAAAGACGTGGAAGATGCCATAAAGAAGGACGGTGTGACCATCAAGGCTGGAGAAGAGGCGCTTAAAGCTGAAAAAGACGGTAAGGCATTCACAGGGGAAGTGTGGTCGGTCGACGGAAAGTCCTACAAGATGGATTTCAAAGACGGTGCTCCAGCTGGTTCTACCACATTCCACAAAAACGGAAAACCAGCCATCGTGGCAGCACCTGAAGGTGGTGAAAAATATTACGACGAGGACGGCAAAGAGATGGAAGTGGATAAATTCATGGAGAAATACGAGAAATACATCGACGAGATTGGACCTCAGATGGAGAGTGTATTTGCCAGAACAGGCATTGCAGACTGACAAAGCACATATTTAACCCCATAAACAATCGTTACACCTCTACCGATAAACGATTCAGCAGAAATAAGCCGTATATTATTAAATGTGCACAGATATGCTATGATCATAGCATATCTGTGCACATTATTATTAAAAGTTATTATAAGGGTAAAAGTTTTTTCTTCTTTAACACTCCACTTTATCGGCTTTTTACATAATTGGTTAAAAGCAATTTTTCCACTGCCCAAACCACACAAAGTTATAAAATAATCATAGAACGTCCAAATATTTACGAGTCTTTTTCCCCTCCTTACGTTTCTTAAACCAATTTTTTACGCGTTTGTAGCCTTCAACGCCAAGAATGGTGATTCCGCCGTATTGAGCCGTCTTTGCCAATCCGAAGAACACCACCCACAACACGGTTTTTGCACCGGTACTGATAGGCAGGAGCATCTGGGCAAACGAAATAATGTAGAATGGTATGCACGAAAGAAGAACAATAACCCCCGTACGAAACGACAATCCCTGAAGCCATCTCTTTATCTTGGCAAAAAATTCCTTCATCTAATCAACCATAAACATTTATCAATACTTAAACGAGCTGCCTCCAAGGAATTCCCTCAATAGTGATGTAGGCGGGAGTTCGTCGGCTGAAATCGGTTCGAAGAAACGCAGGAAGTTGGAGAGCGACGTAGCCATGGTGTGTTCATCGCAGTTCTCATGAACAGCCTCAAGCAGTGGCAGGGCATAGTCGCGCAGCACTGCCAGCTCATATATCATGGCAGAATTAAACATCACGTCGGCATTCTCCTGAAACGGGAATATCCATTTTGTTTCACCCCTGCGAACCGACGGCCAGCGCGCAATAGTCGACATGGCATTTGTGCCGCGGTATTTATTATCGCGTATAATACGACGTATCAGGCGGTTGTCGGTGCTCGGAATATAGTTGTGGTCATCGAGCTTGATAGACGTAAGCGCAGATATATATATTTTGAATTTATGCTCATCTGCTATATTCTTGGTAAGAAGAGGATTCAGTCCGTGTATGCCTTCCATCACGAGGATGGTATTGTCGTAGAGCTGTAGAGTCTTACCGCTCATCTGGCTTTTGCCAGCTGAGAAGTTGTATTCAGGCAGTTCCACTTCCTCGCCATTGATGAGCTGGGTGAGTTGCTGCTGGAAAAGGTCGAGGTTGAGTGAATAGATCGATTCATAGTCGTATTCACCATTCTCGTCAATCGGCGTTTTCTCGCGATCCACAAAATAATTGTCGAGCGAGATGAGCTGAGGCTTCAGACCGCAAGTCATCAGCTGTATGCACAGACGCTTGCTGAACGTGGTCTTGCCACTCGACGATGGACCAGCCACCAACACCACCTTCACCTGCTCGCGGGAAGCTATTTGTTCGGCTATCTGACCGATGCGCTTCTCCTGAAGAGCCTCTGCCACCTTTATGGCATCGCCGGCAAATCCCTTACGTGTCATTTCATTGAGTTCTCCCACGTTGGTGACGCCTATCTTCTTCTCAAGTATATGGTCGTCGGCAAAAGCCTTGAGCATCTTCTCCTGCTTCACTATCTCTGGCAACTTGCCACCTTCGCGAGGTATGCGCAGCAACAGACCGTCGTAGTATTTCACCAAGTCGAAATCGCCAAGATAGGTGGTGTTTGGCACCAACGGACCGTAGTAGAAGTCGATAGTGTCGTCGAGTTCGTAATACGTGGCATATAGTTTTCCAAGGCCCTCAATGAGCTTGGCCTTATCTTCCATACCTCTCTCACGGAAGAGTTTTGACACTTCGTGTGAAGGGGCCTCAATGCGATGGAATTTACTGCCTGCAGATATGATTTCCTGCATACGAGCCTTTATCTTCTGAGCCACTTCCACCGTGATGTTCAGCTGGGCATCACCCACGGTGTGGGGAAACGACACCTTGAAAAAATAGCCCTGCGAAACGGGAGCCTCCACCGACAGCCGCGCATTGTGGTAGATATCGTTGAGAGCTTTGAAGAGCACGTATGTCATGCTGCGCATATACACTTTTCTGCCTGGTGCACTCTCGGTGTCGAGCAATTTTATGGTTTTCGAACTGAATATCCTATAGCGCAGACCCTCAACCTTGTTGTTCACCAAAGCACACATAGGCTTGTTTTCCATTTTCAGATCAAGCATCTTATAGATTTCTTCCACCGTCGTGCCATAGTCCAGCTGAAGGGTCTGTCCGTTGTTCTTGCAAAAAATGTTTATCATAATTAGATGAGTTATATTTAAGATTCATATAAGATTTTGAAACCTTTGTCCAGATAATACCACCGTCATGTCTTCCCTAACTTACCTAACTTCCCAAATCTAAAGTTCAGTAAATGTACAAAAAAAATATGGAAATCAAATCGTTTTAGAATAAAATTAGTTTCGTGTGAAAAAAAAATGTAATAATTATGTAATTAATTTGTAATATTTGTTAAAAATTCTTATCTTCGCAAACGAGTTTCCCTCTGATTAATTTACCGCATGAAGGGTATTGGCAAATTAATTATGGAACATAACCAATCAATTCAGGATTTATGGATATTTGGGTGATATTTAAGCTATTGGGTTCGCTTGCGCTCCTCATGTTCGGTATGAAAGCATTGAGCGAAGGTCTCCAGAAAATGGCTGGTCCACAGATGCGTTTGTGGCTTCAGAGAATGACTTCCAATCGTTTTATGGGCATGATTATGGGTATGATTGTTACGGCAGCCATACAATCGTCCACCGCCACCACGCTGATGACCGTATCGTTCGTGAATGCCGGTTTGCTCACTCTCGGGCAAGCTATTTCCGTGATTCTGGGCGCACATATCGGTACAACCCTCACGGCATGGATTATGAGTGCCGGTTTTTCTGGTGCAGGCGCAGGTGTGGAAGGTGGTGTCAGCCAATATGTCTACATAGCATTCTTCATCGGTATCATCCTGATATACATGAAGAAGCACAAGACGTTTGGCGATTTTCTATTTGGAGTGGGTTTCCTTTTCCTCGGTCTGGGCACACTCAAAGCCACAGGCACCGACCTACACCTGGAAGACAATCCCGACGTAATCAATTTCTTCGCACAGTTTGGAGAAGAAGGAAATGTGCCATACGTATTTACCATACTCATATTCCTCCTTATAGGCACATTGCTAACCTTGTGTGTGCAGTCGTCTGCTGCCATCATGGCCATCGTGATGACGATTTGTGCCACCGGAGCCATGCCTCTGGAACTGGGTATCATCATGGTGCTGGGTGAGAACATCGGAACGACCATCACGTCGAACATAGCAGCACTCGGTGCCAATGTGTCGGCACGACGAACGGCCTTCTCCCACTTCCTTATCAACACCGTAGGTGTGTTCTGGGTGCTATGCCTGCTCCATCCGTTCAAATCGATGGTATTCGCCATTGCGGGCACCGAAACCAACGCCCTTCTCGTGCTGCCTACATTCCACTCGGCATTCAACATAGCCAACACATTAATCATGATATGGTTCGTGCCAGTGATTGAAAAGGTTGTATGTAAAATAATCAAGCCAAAAAAACAGGCCGAAGACGAGGAAGCAAGGCTCAACTTCATTTCTGCGGGACTCATGCAGACACCAGAGCTCTCGATACTCAATGCCAAGAAGGAAATCGGAGTGTTTGGCGACCGTTGCCAGAAGATGTTCGGGTTTGTGCGTCATCTGCTACACATGGAAACTGGCGAGGAATTCAACAAACTCTTCTCACGCATTGAGAAATATGAGAACATCACCGACAACATGGAAGTGGAGATAGCAGAATATCTCAACAAAGTGATCGACGGACATCTCAGCATTGAGTCGAAGACTGAGATTCAGCGAATGTTGCGCGTGGTGTCGGAGATGGAATCAATAGGCGACGCATGCTATAACCTGGCGCGCAACATCAATCGTAAGCGACAGCACTCTCAGGAAGATTTCACCGACAAGCAGTATGACAACATCGACAGCATGTTCGAACTCAACGAGCAAGCCCTGGCTCAGATGAATATCATCATCAAGTTTGGGGAGCAGAGATATGTAGACATCAACAAGTCGTACAACATGGAGCACGAAATCAACAACTTCCGCACACAGCTCAAGAACCAGAACGTGATAGACATCAACAACCAGCTCTACGGCTATCAAATCGGGGTCTACTACATGGACATCATTGCCGAATGTGAGAAGTTGGGCGACTATATCATCAACGTCATCGAAGCATCGGGAATAAAGGAAAAGAAAGCAACCGGTTTTTAGCCCAAATCGGTCATTGTATTTACAATAAACGATTTGGGATTAAGGACATTCTTATTGACAGCTATATAATAAGCGGGAAAAGAAAAAAACTCTTTTTCCGCCTTTTTCGTTATTTCCGATATTTATTCCTTATTAAATTAAGGAGTTAATCGGAAAAAATTAGTAACTTTGCACAGTTTTTGAAAAAACAAATAAAAATCATCATAAAACAATGGCATTTACAAGATTAACGGCAGCAGAAGCTGCAGCATTAGTAAAGCATGGCGACAACATCGCCTTGAGTGGATTCACCCCTGCCGGCGCCCCTAAGGCTGTGACAGCAGAGATAGCAAAGATAGCAACAGCTGAACACGAAGCAGGTCGCGAGTATCAAATCGGAGTATTCACAGGAGCCAGCACCGGACAGAGTTGTGACGGAGTGCTGGCAGAGGCTAAGGCTATCAGATACCGTGCACCTTACACATCGAACTCATCTATCCGCAAAGCCTTCAATAGCGGTGAAGTGGCATACAACGACATCCACCTGAGCCAGATGGCACAGGAACTGCGGTACGGCTTCCTTGGCGATGTGGACTGGGCCATTCTCGAGGTATGCGCCATAGAGCCTGACGGCAAGGTGTATCTCACCGCTGCCGGAGGTATTGCTCCTACAGCCGCCCGTCTGGCAAAGAAAGGCATCATTCTGGAGCTCAACGCATTCCATAGCACTCGCTCAATCGGTCTGCACGACGTGTATGAACCGCTCGACCCACCTCAGCGCAAGCCGATTCCAATCGAGAAGCCAAGCGACCGCATCGGAACCATCTACCTACAGCTCGACCCAAGCAAAGTGGTAGGAGTGGTTGAAGTGAACATTCCTGACGAAGCACGTGGATTCAAGGGCACAGACCCCGTGACCGACAAGATTGGCGAGAATGTGGCACACTTCCTCATGGCCGACATGAAGCGCGGAATCATCCCGCCGTCATTCCTTCCGCTGCAGAGCGGTGTAGGCACCACAGCCAACGCTATCCTCAGCGCACTGGGCAACAATCCGGAAGTGCCTCATTTCAATATCTACACCGAAGTGCTTCAGAATGCCATCGTCGACCTCATGCGTAGCGGACGCGTAGAAACCGCCTCCACCTGCTCGCTGTCAGTGACCAATGACGTGCTGCAGGGAATTTACGAAGACATCGACCTCTTCAAGGACCGTCTGGTAATCCGTCAATCTGAGATTTCAAATAGTCCGGAGGTGATACGCCGACTGGGAGTGATTGCCATCAACACCGCCATCGAGGTGGATATCTACGGACACGCTAATTCCACCCAGATTTGCGGCACCAAGATGATGAACGGAGTGGGTGGCTCCGGCGACTTCGAGCGCAACGCCTACATATCCATATTCACATGTTCTTCTGTTGCCAAAGGAGGAATGATCAGTGCCGTTGTGCCATTCTGCTCGCACGTGGATCACACGGAACACGACGTGAACGTGATCATCACAGAGCAGGGAGTTGCCGACCTGCGCGGCAAATCACCTATGGAGCGTGCAAAGGCTATCATCGAGAATTGTGCACACCCTGACTACAAACAACTGCTTTGGGACTACCTGAAGATTGCAAACAACAAGGGACAGTGCTGGCACAACCTGCCTGCTGCTTTCGCTATGCACGACACATTCCTGCGCGAAGGCGACATGCACCTAACAGATTTCTCTAAATATGTGAAATAATCATGAAATTCATCTCCTGGAACGTCAACGGCCTTCGTGCATGCGTGGGCAAAGGATTCGAACAGATATTCCTCGACCTCGACGCCGATTTCTTCTGTCTGCAGGAAACGAAGATGCAGGCAGGACAGCTCGACCTGCAGTTTCCCGGCTATCAGTCCTACTGGAACTATGCCGAAAAGAAAGGCTATTCGGGCACTGCCATATATACCAAGCACGAGCCACTGAGCGTGGCTTACGGGCTGGGCATCGAAGAGCACGACCACGAAGGGCGTGTCATAACGCTTGAATACGACAAGTTCTATATCGTGACGGTTTATACGCCCAATTCTCAAGACGAACTGCGAAGGCTCGACTACCGAATGGAATGGGAGGATGCGTTCCGAGAGTATCTGCTCAAGCTCGATGCGAAAAAACCGGTAATCGTATGCGGCGACATGAACGTGGCACATCAGGAGATTGACCTCAAGAACCCGAAGACAAACCGACGCAATGCAGGATTTACAGATGAGGAGCGTGAGAAAATGACAACACTGCTCCAAGCTGGCTTCATCGACACATTCCGCTTCTTCTATCCAGAACAAACCGACATTTATTCATGGTGGTCATATCGATTCCGGGCAAGAGAGAAGAATACAGGGTGGCGCATCGACTATTTCCTTGCATCACAGCGACTGGACAGCCTACTGACCGACGCCAAGATACACACCGAGATCTTTGGTTCCGACCACTGCCCGGTGGAACTCACAGCAGAGATATAAGACGGAGAAGTGGTTGTATATAATTATTCCAGTTCTTTTCATGCCAACATAAAATCATCGGGAACGTCGTTGAGGTGTTCCCGATGATTTTTATAGATTGTATAGGTTTACTTACCAGAGAGTGGACGGGATGGAATCAGAAGGCGTCGGTTCCACCCCGTCTTCTGGGTTAAACCCATTGCGTTCGTGTGCATCCACTGGCATATCGTCACCATATTCTCCCCCTTTTTGCGTGCCTGGCTGAATAACCATAATCATATCTGCGTAGGTCGCTATTGCTGCCTGAGGCTCTATATATAATTTCTTCATAATCTTAAATTTTCTAATGAATAAGGAATTAAGTTCATTCTATTAATAATGTCATCTTAAATTCCAATTTCAAAAATTTAATTTTTTTTATTATTTAACCATTACTTTCTTTCCATTTACGATATAAAGCCCGCGTGCAGGCTTGCTGATGCGTCGTCCACTCAGGTCGTAGACAGCAGCATTGCTGAGGTCGTCAACTGTCAGGGTCTCTATGCCGTCAGCAATGCCACCACCGAATGTCACAACGCTCTTAGCACCACTCGTAGGAGTGTTGAGCACGAGATAAGCACGTGTACCCTTCATCGTGGCTGGAGTACTGTCGATGAAATAGAAGCGGTCGTTGCTGATCACATAATTGGTCAGCGTAGGATTGTCTGATTTATTTATCACAGTCGAAGCAGCATAACTGCCAACGAGCTTTCCGCCGGTGAATTCAGCATCTTTCAGTTCGCCTTCCACAACATGTACTGCATCAAAAAAATAAGTGTTGTCGTTGCTTACGGTCGATGGTATAAGCAGGAACGGCGTGTTGGCTGGAGCCTCTTCTTCTATTTCCTCTGTCACAAGCACGTCGTGCACGTCGTCGTAGGCTGTGATTTTCTCCATCTTCGTGTCCCCGCCAAAGTAACACTGAGCTTTCCAAAGCGGAAAGTTGCAAGGCAGCACGACTGTGTTGTGCATGCCGGCTTTCAGAGTGCGGTGCAAAGTGATGTCAGCCTCGCCGTTATAGTGCGCAGACAGAGTGGCATCCTCATCAACTCTAAGCGGATATCTTTCGAGCATCACGCTGCGGAAGTATGTGATGTCGTCATAAGAAATACCCAGTTTGTTGATGAAGTAGTTTTCAAACTTGTCGCGAAGTGTTGCTCCGTCGAGTGCGAGAATCACGTCGATACGGTCCTGGAATGAAGTCTTCAGACGATTGGTTGCTCCAGGAGCAGCAGAGAAGGAAGTGAGTTCATAATCCTTGTAAATCTGGTCGATCGTTAGTCCGAGAACTCCTTCCATCAGGAATGATAGCATACCAGTGCGGTCGGCTCCCCAAGCACAGTGATAATACACTGCCTTGCCCTGACGGAAGTGTTCGAGGATAAAGTCGAACTCCTGCTTCAGTCGTTGCCGGGTGCCTGTATCATTGAGGTTGGCGGCCGTCCAGTCGTTGGCCGCGGCAAAGAAATAGTCGTCGGCTCCAAAGCCGAATGCCGATGTTCCACAACCCATGTCCTTGTCGTAATCCTCCCTATAGCGCAAGTCTATCTCGCCGCCTATGCCGAGGTCCTTCAATGCCTGTATGTCCTCAGGAGTGCAATTCACATAGCCGTTGAGCGTAGAGCCACGGAAGAGATGGCCGTAGGTGGTGCGACAGTCGTCTTGAGTGTCCCATCCGCCGAGGTCGCGGATATTGTATGCCGATGGTGCATATACCATGCGGAGGTAACCCTTAGTGTGGAATTCGCCGCTTGAAATTTTTCCACCAGTCTCCTCCTCCACATTATAAAAATATGTCTGTTGTGGCAAGAGATTATATACATAGCCTTCTGAAACGCCAGCAGGAACGGTAACTGTTGCCAATTCGTCGAAGTATTCATTATAAACAGTGATTACTGCATCCTCATCATGACTTGGCACAGGAATCATCACTGCATTCGGAATGTCGCGGCGTGTAGGAGGTGCCACATTGTAGGCAGCCACCAGAGAAGCATCCTCGCTTCCGCTATATTTAACCATATCAAGATATCTGCGGGCAGCGAGGTTTTCCAAATTGACATCGAAATTCATGTCATTATAGTCGACGATTTCCAATGTTCTCAAGTTCTGGAAGGAAATGTTACCACCCATCATTGTGGTGTAATTCCATGTATAGTGTGCAGCATCAGTTGTTGCAAAGCCTCCTTCCCACGGCATCACGAAATTCTTTCCGTCGGAAAGGGTCATTTCAATAGGTGCGCTATAGTTGGCAACATTAAACATGGCCACACCCGGAGTGCCGGCAGGCAAGGATTCAACAGAATACAGATACAGTTTCATTGCGTCATCGTCCATACCTGCAATGGCATATAGCCCTTCAACTCCCTCGTCGCTGGCAGAAAGAGTGAATGGAGCACAAACAGCTACATTTTCATTGGCGTTATTGGCAAGCGCCACCTGAGGTGCTTCGCCTATATATTCCAGCCTGAAGTTGTCGACTACTGTCCATGCTTTTATGTTGGCACAGCGATAGCCGATTGTAACCGGTCCGTCGGCAGCCAAGACACCGATAAGAGTGTTTACATACAGCCCTGCGCTGAGATACTGGCTGGCAGCCGTAGAACAGTCAGGGATATAGAATGAAGCACCCGATGGCTGAACACCGCCATATACATCTGACGTGACGCTCTGGTCGTCGAACAGGTTCTTCACGAGTTGTTCGTTGGCATTGAGATAGATGGCACCCGTCACCACGCTGTTGCCTGCCTGATAGTCAGCCCATGCCGTGTCTTTAGGGTCGTTGGTACGCTCGAATCCGTCCACCTTCATGCGATAGGCACCGGCAGGAAGAGTGTAAGGAAGAACCTGACTCAAATCGAAAGAGCTGTTATAGTATCTCAACACCTTGTTTGTGCCACCCACAACTCCAATAGTGGTTGACGAAGCCAAGGTCTCTGTCCAGTAGTTCTTGTAGTTGGCATCGTTGAAATCCGGGTCACCAATCATCCATGTGAGATCGAAGCCCTGACCCTCGTTGATGCTCACACTCTTCATAAAGGTAAGGGCGGCATTCCAGAGGTTGCTCTTTTGGGTTTCCAGAGCCTCCACGCTTGTCACATTCTCCACGGCAGAGTTAATCGTTGTCAACTGGCTGTTGTAGGCATCGGCCGCACCGTCATTATCGGTATAGACATCAGTCTGGCTAATAAATCTCTCTTGAACCATCTGACGCATTGTCTTAAACTGAGCGTATGGCTCCACGTATGGCTCTGCCACTGCAATTGCAGCATTGATATTGGCGATGGCTGTCTGATAGTCCTCAACCGTGGTATATGTCTTGTTGTTCTGCTGAATCACTTCTGTCAGCCTGCGTTTTGGCAGAGTCGGTATCACAAGGCTTTGTGCCTGTGAAACAACCAAAGCCAACTGCTCCTGCCAAGCCGAGAGGTCGAGAGCGCCACTATAGTAGAGATGGAAGTCGCTGATTACGCCCCAGCCGCTGGAAACCCATGCGTCATACTTCAATCCGATTGTAAGATTTCCATCTTCACCTACAACCACAGGCATCTCGTTCCAATAATGTCCGGCGTCATAGAATGCCTGGAGATGCGAGCGAGAGTTAGGAACATAAAGCGTAGCACCGTTCACCGATGTCTGATAGCCCTTACTCAACTGTGTGGAAGAGCCGTCGGCACATATATTCAACAATGGTTGTGTGGTTTCGTTTATATAAAGAAGCACCGGCACTTCGGTGTTTGATACCCCCGTCATGTCTGTGGATCTGGCACCCGGACTATAGAAACCGCGTGCCTTCAGAGTGTATTGTCCTGCAGGCATGTTGGCTAACATCTGATACATATTGAAATGCGGGTCGGAGGAGCCGCCAGGGAACTGAGTTATCTGATAATCGCCGAATTCCAAATTCTTGCTGGCTGTCCATCCCTCAGCAGTGGTGGTAGTCGATGGTGCCACCTCTGGATTGACCATAAACGATGTCATGTCGAAATACTTGCCATCATTCACTGTCACCGACTTCAAGAAAGTGACAGCTGCAGCCCACAAAGCGGCTTTGGCATCAGTGATCTCCTGCTCTGATGTAGCTGACTCAACAATGGCATCCTGTGCAGATTTAGCTGAGTTGTATGCCAACACAGCACCGTCTTCATCGGTATAAACCGTTGTTTGGTCAATAAAGAGGTCTTGTATCTTAGTGCGCAATGCATAATACTGATCCTTGAAAGGAGTAAGGTCCTGAAGCGGGCCAAGGTAATAAAGTTCAAAATTATCGAAACAAGTCCATTCGTAAGTCTTGTTTGTTGACGTTTTTACACCTAAACGCAATGTTGAGCCTGTTAAGGTGAATTCAACCTCATTACCCGCATATTCACCATAGTCAAAAGCAGCACATGGCGCAGTAGTTTTTTTTGTGTTGGTTGTTCCACCACTTATATAAGGGAAATAATAAGTGGTTCCACCAAAATTGATTCCTCTATACCATGAAGTGGAAAGATTTACATCAGTATAAACAGAACTATCTGTAATTCTCGCTGAATAGAAAGATTTCAGCGGTGTGGATTCCTCATTTGCATAAAGCACCGAACCCGGAGTACTTGTACCTGTTGAATAGTCATAGTCCTTTGTACCATCGGTATTCGACCCATATCGATAAAAACCTTGACATTTCAACAGATATTTACCAGTTGGAGCATCATTTATAAGTTGATACACGTCGAATGCTCCGTTCGACCAGTTCGTGCCATCATTAAAGAAGAAAGCACACTGGTTTCTAGCCATACCTTCGCAGAATCCAGTATGGTCTGTAGAAAAACTACCTTGCCATACATTGTTATTTATCATATCTCCATCATGACGATTGAAACCTGCAGCATAAATCAAAAACGTAGCGTCAATTGGATCAGTTTCCGTAGCAGATGACAATTCTGAAATCAACTGACTACGAGTCTTTATATACCACTTGGCATTGTCGGACGTACCATCTGAAAGCGACATAGCAACCTCAACATTGCTTCCGTCGTATCCCAAAAATGTTGAGCCACCATCCTTACTTATGGTATAAATACTATTGTCTGCATCAACGGCTGTAATCGTAAACGCAGCACCAGCTGAAGCATAAGAGCCAGCGGCATCTATCAGATAGTTTTTAGAATGGTGACCGCCTATCGAATATGTTGAACCATTATTTGTGATGGTCAGAACATGCGGATGATCAGCCAATACGGCTATATAACCATTATCTTTGGCGAAATTAACGCCCTTGCCTGTCGCTACATTAATAAGGAAATAATCCCCTGTTGCCAATTGGGCATAGAGCGAATTTCCCATCAATGCAAACAGTGCAAATAATAGAAGTTTGTTTTTTTTCATGATAGTAATAAATTTGAGATTATATATTAGTATTTTTATTCAAGGCTTAATGATTTTGAGTCATAAATATATATAAAGGTGTATTTTTCACATTAATAGCAACAAAGATATACTTTTTGCAATAAAAAAACAAAAAATAGCGGATAAATGTTACAAAATTGTTAAATAATGAAAGATTTTTGAAACATAATGAAATAAAAAAAGTGCTGAAAACTTGAAGTTCAGCACTTTTGTACGATTAAAAATGATTGATTAGTTAAGAGCATCTGTAAGTTCCTTGCCGCCCTTGAATTTAACAACCTTCTTTGCAGGAATGTCAATCTGCTGCTTTGTTCTTGGGTTGATACCCTTGCGAGCGTCACGACCAGCTACAGAGAATGTACCGAAACCGATAAGAACTACCTTTTCGCCATCCTTCAGAGCGTCAGCGATAACTTCAGTTGTTGCATCAAGTGCTTTCTTTGCGTCCACCTTAGTGAGACCAGCTTTTTCAGCAATAGCGCTTACTAATTCATTCTTGTTCATAATAATAAGTTTTTAAAGTTAATTATTGATAAAAAACATCACTTTCTACAAAAAAACAGGCTTTTATCCTTAATATCAGTAGCAAAGTTATACTTTTCGTTTCAACAAACAAACTTTTTTGTTAAAAAAAATTAGTTTTTTATGATTTTTTTCTACTATTTACCAATAATTTGCCTTTATGTCGGATAAAAAAAGTAATTTTGCACTAATTTTCGCACAATTATTTGTTTTTTAACTAAATATTGATTTAAAACGTCAAAGAACACAACCAACAAATAAAATATGAAGCTATCAAACAGCATAAAATTTCTTCTATTGGCTAATATTGCCGTGTTTATCGTTGATAAATTAATGGAGATGCGAGGTGTCAGACTGTCGGATTCTCTCGCACTTTATTATATTGGCAACGGCATCGGATTCGAACATGGTAAATTTATGCCGCATCAAATCATTACTTATATGTTCATGCATGCATCGTTCATGCATATTTTCTTCAATATGTTCGCACTGTGGATGTTCGGAAGAATTATGGAACGCTACTGGGGTAGCCAGAAATTCCTAATCTATTATTTCGTCTGCGGCATCGGTGCCGGACTCACACAGGAATTGGGACAGGCTATGGGATTCATCCCAACACTCTCATGCACACTGGGAGCATCGGGAGCTGTGTTCGGAATATTGCTCGCATTCGGAATGACTTTTCCAGACGAACGAATATTCATCATTCCTATTCCTATACCTATCAAAGCCAAATACTTCGTGTTCTTCTATGCAGTGGTGGAGATTCTGGAATTCTTGTCGGTGAAAGACGGAGTGGCTCACCTGGCCCACCTGGGAGGCATGCTCTTCGGATTGCTCCTCATAATTTACTGGAACAAGAACAAAGACAAAGACATCAACAACTGGAAACGAAAAACCACTCAGACATCATCGCACAACAAACCGGGCAACATCTTCGGATGGGGACGCAACAGTTACAACACATCGTCTACCTACACACCGTATCAAGATGCCAACTCCGACCATGCCTACAACGCACGTAAGCGCGAAGAAGCACGCGAAATCGACAGAATACTCGACAAAATACGTCAAGGAGGCTACGACAGCCTGACTGCCGAAGAGAAGAAGACACTCTTCGAAGCAAGCCGAAAACAATAACACCAACCAGTTGTCACAAGAAATAACAACTAAAAGCAATGGCAAAGTCAAGACACCATCATCATCACCGTCACGACAGCAAGGCCAAGAAAATAACAATCTATTCCCTGGCTGCCATCAACTGCATCATTGTCATATTGATGCTTATAAGTTCTTATAGTGGCACACTGCCTCCGCAGGACTACCCAAAACTATCCCTCATGCCACTGCTCTTTCCGATATTCTTGCTACTCAGTGTTATATGCTTAGTGGCATGGCTTTTCATCAGAAAGAAATTTTCCCTCATATCAGCTGTGGGTCTCCTGCTGTGCATATCCGACATCCGCGGATATGTGCCTATCAACATACAGAGCAATGCGCCTCAGGGAAGCATCAAGGTGATGTCGTTCAACATAGGAAAGGTAAAAAAAGACAACGTAAAGGACTTTGTCAACTATATCGACAGGATCAGCCCCGACGTGCTGTGCATGCAGGAATGTCCTCGAAGTCTGAACCTGGAAGAAGACACCACCATCAGGCAGCTTTATCCATATATCAAATACAACAAGGACAAAGGCGCCACAGTGGCTTGCTTCTCCAGATATCCAATCGTACGCAGTGAGAGCATTGAATATGGAGGCAAGGGCAATGCAACAGCCGCCTTCTACCTGATGATAGGCAACGAGGAAGTGCTCTTCGTCAACAACCATCTTCAGTCATACTCACTCAATCCCGACGACATAAAGGAATACAAGGACATCACCGGACGCAGCGCCGACATATCGGAACGAGAGAAAGGCACTAAGAATATTGCCATCAAGATAAGGGATGCCAACAAGCTGCGCGGGCCACAGGTGGACACCATCTGCCAATACCTCGAGAAAAATGCAAAACAATATACGGTGGTGATGGGAGACTTCAACGAGCCAACTATGTCGTATGCACACTATCGGTTCACAAAAAACTACAATGATGCATTCACGCGTGCAGGCAACGGATTTGGATTTACATACAGCCGAGACAAGATCTTTTTCAGAATTGACCATATTCTATACTCAGAAAAGATGGATGCATTTGAAACCGAAGTGGATAAAACATGTACCATTAGCGACCACTACCCTATTTTTTGCTACTTAAAAATGGAATAATGTGGCAAAATTGAATTTTTATGGCTGAATTTTGCATGAAAACTCTTTATTTTCACAAAAAAACACTAACTTTGCAAACTTGAAAGATTATCCATCGTTAAATGGACACCTTATACACATATTTATATATATGCGAAAGGAATCCATTCAACGTGGGTTTTGTGCTGTTGAAAACAATATAAATTATAAATAAATAAAATCATTAACAAAAATGCAAAACAAAGGATTTGTAAAAGTTATCGCTGTTCTGCTGACGCTTATCTGTATTTTTTACCTTTCCTTCTCTCTGTTCACCACATGCAAGGAAAGAGAATATGAGGAACTGAAAGCGACAGACAGTATTGCAGCTGAAGCCTTAATGGATTCGCTTAACACCAACAAATGCTACCTTTGGTCCTACACCCTGAAAGAATGTCGTGAAAACGCCATCGGTCTGGGTCTCGACCTCAAGGGAGGTATGAACGTGGTGATGGAAGTATCCGTGCCAGATGTAGTTAAGGCTCTTGCTGACACCAACAGCCAGGATCCGGCATTCAATCAGGCTATCAATGAGGCTAAGAAAGAATCTCAGGAAAGCCAGTCGGACTTCATTTCTCTGTTTATCGAGAAATACAAGAAAGCATCTAATGGCGGAAACCTATCCGCTATATTCGCCAACAACAAATTGGCAGAAAAAGTAAAAACCAATAGTAGCGACAAAGACGTTGAAAAAGTGCTGAGAGCCGAAGTGGACGCAGCTATCGACAACTCGTTCCAGGTGCTCAGAACACGTATCGACCGTTTTGGAGTCGTTCAGCCAAATATTCAGAAAATTGAAGGACAGAGCGGACGTATCAGCGTGGAGTTGCCAGGTGTGAAGGAGCCTGAACGCGTACGTAAGCTGTTGCAGGGTAGTGCCAACCTGGAATTCTGGGAGACATACACCACACAAGAGGCTTTGCCTTATCTGCAGCAACTCGACAACGCACTCCGCGGTACTGACACTGCTGCCGCCGACACAACAGCTGCTGATTCCACAAAGAAGGCCGACAAGCCAGAAGTGGCAAAGGCCGAGACTAAAGATAAAGCGAAGGCCGATAGCGCAAACAACGACAAGGCTGTAGCAAAGGCCGACACAGCTAAGAAAGACACCAGCAAGAACATTCTATCGCAGGTGGACAAGTCGAACAAAGACGGCAAGGATGAAAAAATTAGCAAGGAGCAGGAAGAACAGTTCAAGAAGGAACATCCTCTATTCGCTATCTTCCAGGCAGCACAAGGCAATGCCGGATGCATGGTGGGATATGCACTTGCTAAGGACACTGCAGAAATCAACCGCATGGTTACATCTCCTCAGGCAAAGAACATCCTTCCTCCTGACCTCAGCCTCAAATGGGGTGTGAAGGCAATGGACAAGGCCGGAAAACTCTTCGAGCTATATGCCATCAAGGAAACAGGCAACAACGGAAAAGCTCCGCTTGAAGGCGAAGTCATTACCGACGCAAAGGAAAGCTTCGACGAATATGGCAAGCCATGTGTATCGATGAGCATGAACACCGAAGGTGCTCGCAAATGGGCCACACTGACTGAGGCAAACGTAGGACGCGCAGTAGCTATCGTGCTCGACAACTATGTTTACAGTGCTCCTAACGTAAACGGCAAAATCGACGGCGGTAACTCACAAATCACCGGTAACTTCACAACCAACGATACAAAGGACCTTTCTACAGTGCTTTCATCAGGTAAGATGCCTGCACCAACTCAGATCGTACAAGAAGACATCGTCGGTCCGTCGCTCGGACAAGAGTCTATCAATGCCGGTTTGATTTCATTCATCATCGCATTCGTCATTTTGATGGTATACATGTGTATGATGTACGGAATTCGTCCGGGTATGGTTGCCAACGGAGCGCTGATTATCAACTTCTTCTTCACACTCGGTATCCTCACATCATTCCAGGCAGCACTGACCATGTCGGGTATCGCAGGTATGGTGCTCACACTCGGTACGGCTGTCGATGCAAACGTGCTTATCAACGAACGTATCAAGGAAGAGCTGAGAGGAGGAAAAACAATGAAATCAGCCATTGCGGCTGGTTACAGCAACGCCTTCTCAGCCATATTCGACTCCAACCTCACGTCATTGATCACGGGTATCATCCTCTTCTCCTACGGAACGGGGCCTATCCGCGGATTCGCCACTACATTGATGATTGGTATCGTTTGCTCGTTCTTTACTGCTGTATGGCTCACCCGTATCGTATTCGAACACTTTGTGAACCGCGACAAGTGGCTCGACATCACATTCACCACCTCGGTTTCAAAGAACCTCATGCAGGGTACGAAGTATAAGTTCATGAGCAGCTACAAGAAGTCGTTCACCATCTTCGCCATACTGATTGTGGCAGGAGTTGCATCATTGGTAATCAGAGGACTCAGCCAGTCTATAGACTTCACGGGTGGTAGAAACTTCAAGGTGGAATTCACCCAGCCTGTATCAGTGGAAAATCTCCGTTCTGCTCTGCAAGACAAGCTGAAAGATCCTGAAGGCAAAGAAGCTGTCAACACCAATGTGATAGCACTGGGTACCGACGGAAAGAGCATTCGTGTGACTACCAACTATAAGATCAAGGACAACGACGTGAGCGTTGACCAGGAAATCGAAGAAATCCTGTTCAACACATTCAAGGAACAGAACGTGCTCGCAAAGAACATAGACCTCAACGCATTCATCGACCGCGACAACCGCACGGGAGGCTCTATCATCAGTTCGCAGAAGGTTGGTCCGTCAATCGCTGAAGACATCACATACGGAGCATTCGTCAGTGTGATTCTCGCCATGATAGCCATTTTCCTCTACATCTTGCTACGTTTCCGCAATGTGGCTTACTCAGTAGGTTCTATCGTTGCATTGGCAGTGGATACATTTATGATTATGGCTCTCTACTCCATCTGCTATGGATGGATTGGATTCTCGCTCGAAATCGACCAGACATTCATCGGTGCGATACTGACGGCCATCGGTTATTCAATCAACGACAAGGTGGTGGTATTCGACCGTATACGCGAGAACTTCAAACTCTATCCTAAACGCGACCGCCAGCGTCTGTTCAACGACTCACTCAACCAGACCCTCGCACGTACTGTCAACACATCTGTGTCTACATTGATCGTGCTCGTGTCGATATTCGTATTCGGTGGTGACTCTATACGTTCATTCGCATTCGCAATGATTCTTGGTGTTATCTTCGGTACCCTATCATCTCTCTTCATCGCAGCGCCTACTCCCAACCTTGTTATGGGAGGCAAAATCAAGGAAGCTCCAGCAGAAGAAAATGAAGAAACAGTGACAAAAAAATAAATTGCATATAAACTGACAAAAAAACCGCCGAACACATCGTTTGGCGGTTTTTTTGTTCTTAAAAACCACGAAAAGGGTTTCATATTATCTTAAAACACATAAATTAGCTTACTTTTTGTAAATTAAACCCACTTGTTTATGATAATATGAAAATAAATACGTAAATTTGCATAAGAATTAACATAAAACGAAATAATTATGGCAAAGACAAAAGTAGCCATCGTGGGGTATGGCAATATTGGAAAATATGCCCTTCAAGCAATAGAGGCATCGGGAGACATGGAGTGTGTAGGCATCGTTCGCAGGAAAGGCGATGAGAATAAGCCTGCAGAACTTGCAGAGTATAAGGTGGTGAAAAGCATCAGCGAGCTGGAAGGCGTGGAAGTGGCAATTCTTGCTACACCTACCCGCAAAGTGGAAGAATACGCAAAGGAATGTCTGGCTATGGGAATCAACACCGTTGACTCATTCGATATTCACACTCAGATAGTAGATCTGCGCCGCTCACTCGACGCTGTGGCAAAAGCCAACAATGCCGTGAGCATCATATCGGCTGGATGGGATCCGGGAAGCGACTCCATCGTGCGCACTCTCATGGAGAGTCTGGCTCCAAAAGGTGTGTCGTACACCAACTTCGGACCTGGCCGTTCTATGGGACATTCTGTGGCAGTGAAAGCCATAGAAGGAGTGAGAGATGCTCTGTCTGTTACAATCCCACTCGGCACAGGCATACATCGCAGAATGGTCTACGTGGAAGTGGAAGACGGATATGATTTCGACAAGATTGCAAAAGCAATAAAAGCCGACCCTTATTTCGTGAACGACGAGACACACATACAGAAAGTGGACTCTGTGGATGCACTCAACGACGTGGGACATGGAGTGAACCTCGTGAGAAAAGGCGTGTCGGGAACCACACACAATCAGCTTTTCGAGTTCAACATGAAAATCAACAACCCGGCACTCACAGCACAGGTGCTCGTCAACGTGGCTCGTGCATCACTCAAGCAACAGCCTGGTGCCTACACCATGATTGAAATTCCGGTAATCGATATGCTGGAAGGCGATAAGGAAGAACTCATCAAACATTTGGTATAAATAGTAGACAAGTTGACGAGTAGACAAGTTGACGAGTTTACCGGAATTATTAATTAAGAATATAATAAATTTGCTATAGCTATAATCCAAAGGGCCGTGGACTTTGTGCCACGGCTCTTTCATTATATAAAATCATATTGATATAAGACTGATTCCACACCGATAATGGATGCAAATCAATTAATTTTTATTTTTTGGCTGATTATCACAAAAATTCATTAACTTTGTAGATTAAAGATAAAAACAAATATGATAGACGACAATTTCGACATACGTCAAGAGCAGATGTCGCCGAAAGAGAAGGATTTCGAGAATGCACTCCGCCCTCTGCGGTTCGACGATTTCTCCGGACAAGCCAAAGTGGTGGAGAACCTGTCGGTGTTCGTGGAAGCAGCTAAATTCAGGGGCGAGCCACTCGACCACACACTACTCCACGGACCGCCGGGACTCGGGAAGACCACTCTCTCTAATATAATAGCCAACGAGCTGGGCGTGGGATTCAAAGTCACGTCGGGACCCGTGCTCGACAAACCGGGCGACCTGGCAGGAATACTCACGTCGCTGGAAGACAACGATGTGCTGTTCATCGACGAAATCCACCGACTCTCGCCAGTCGTGGAGGAATACCTCTATTCTGCGATGGAAGATTACCGAATAGACATCATGATTGACAAGGGGCCCTCGGCACGCTCCATCCAGATTGACCTCAGCCCATTCACGCTTGTAGGGGCAACCACAAGAAGCGGACTACTCACGTCGCCTCTACGTGCACGTTTTGGCATCAACCTCCATCTGGAATACTATGAGGCAGACGTGCTCAAGAAAATCATACTGCGCTCGGCACGACTGCTGGGCGTGCCATGCAGCGAAGATGCAGCAAGCGAGATCGCTGGACGTAGCCGTGGCACACCACGCATCGCAAATGCACTGCTCAGGCGAGTGCGTGATTTTGCACAGGTGAAGGGCAACGGAAGTATCGACATCGACATAGCTCACATTGCTCTTGAAGCACTCAACATCACGAAATACGGACTCGACGAAATTGACATTAAAATACTTGGAACCATAATCGACAAATTCAACGGAGGTCCTGTGGGAATAGGAACCATCGCCACAGCAATAGGCGAAGACGCTGGAACCGTGGAAGAAGTCTACGAACCATATCTCATCAAGGAAGGATTCATCAAGCGCACTCCACGAGGACGAGAAGCCACTCCTCTGGCATACAAGCAACTGGGGAGAAAGATTAACAATGGCAACGTACTCATGAACGACCTCTTCGGATAAAGCATTTCGTCAACCAAAAGGATTTTTTTATTCATTCTTCATTTAAATCACAAACAACTCGTCAACTCGTTTACTAAATAATTTTTAATTTAAATACAATTAGTGGCAAGCATAAAATCATTATTCAAAGACACAGCAATCTATGGCTTGAGTAGCATCGTTGGAAGATTCCTCAACTATCTGCTCGTGCCGCTCTACACAGCCAAGATATCTGCCGAGAGCGGAGGATACGGCATCGTGACTAATCTGTATGCCTATGTTGCTCTCATACTCGTCATACTCACATTTGGAATGGAAACCACGTTCTTCCGCTTTGCCAATAAGGAAGGAGCCGATTCAAAGAAAGTTTTCTCAATGTCGCTGTTCGTTGTGGCATTCCTTTCAATAGTGTTTCTGGCTGGAGTGTTCGGACTGATTGGTCCAATCTCAAACGCATTGGGATATGTTGACCACAAGGAATACATACTGATGATGGCAACAGTAGTGGCTCTCGACTCCATACAGGCTGTGCCATTCGCCTACCTGAGATTCAAGAAGCGCGCCATCAAGTTCGCATCGCTCAAGTTGCTGTTCATTTTCCTCAACATCGGACTCAATCTCTTGTATTTCGTAGTGTTCCCAAGCATCTACAAGTCCAACCCCGATGCCATTTCATGGATTTACAGTCCAGATACAGGCGTGGGATATGTGTTCTCGCTCAATCTGGTGTGTACATCACTCATAACATTCTTCTTTATCCCAGAATTCAAGGACATACAATTCGTGTTCGACAAGCAGATGCTCAAGCAGATGTTCAGCTATTCTTGGCCCATATTGGTGCTTGGCATTGCCGGCATACTCAATCAGACTGCCGATAAAATCATTTTCCCGCTGGTTTATCCCGACCATCAGCATGCCAACGCTGAACTGGGAATATATGGCGCATGCGTGAAGATTGCCATGATCATGGCTATGATAACCCAGGCATTCAGATATGCCTACGAGCCATTTGTGTTTGCAGAAGACAAAAATAAAGATTCAAAGCAAACCTACGCACAGGCAATGAAGTATTTCATCATCTTCACACTTCTTGCTTTCCTCTGCGTGATGGGATATATGGACATACTGAAGCATATCATCGGAGCCGACTACCGAACAGGACTTAAAGTGGTGCCTATAGTGATGGCAGCAGAAATAATGATGGGCATTGCGTTCAACCTCTCCTTCTGGTACAAACTCATCGACAAGACTATTTGGGGAGCGGTCATATCCATTTCTGGATGCATAGTGCTCTTTGCTGTCAACATCATATTCATTCCTAAGTTCAGCTATATGGCATGTGCATGGGGTGGATTCGCAGGATATGCCACGGCTATGATTGTTAGTTATTTCCTCGGACAGAAATACAACCCTATCAATTATCCACTCAAAGACATTGCCATCTATACATTGGCAGCACTCGCATTGTATCTGGCAATGGCCTATATGCCAGAATCAGTGGGAAGTATAGGCAGAATAGCCATCAACACAGTGCTCATTCTCCTGTTTGTGGCTCTTATTTGGAAAAAAGATATGGAAAAACTGATAAAAAAACGTAGACAATGATTGCCGGTTCCATTTTAATATAGTATCTTTACAAACTGAAAATTAATTATATAAACAAACAATACAATCTATGAAAAAAGTTTTTTTATCTGCCATACTGGCATTACTTTCAATGTCCGCATTTGCCGACGAAGGAATGTGGATGATATGCAATCTGTCGCCTAAGACAGAAGCAGTGCTAAAAGAAATGGGGCTGAATCTCACCTACGACCAGATTTACAGCACCGAACATCCGTCGCTCAACGATGCAATCGTGCAGTTCGGAGGATTCTGCTCGGGAGTGGTGGTAAGCGACAACGGCCTCGTCTTCACAAACCACCACTGCGGATATGGAGCCATTCAGGACCACTCCACACCAGAACACGACTATCTGGAAAACGGATTCTTTGCAAAGAGCTATGAAGATGAACTCCCTAACGAAGAACTATACGTCGACTTCCATCTTGAGACCTACGACGTGACCGACAAAATCATGCAACACGTCACTCCGGGAATGAGCCTCACACGACGCCAGCAAGTGGTGGACTCCGTGAGCACGGCACTCACTGAAGCAGTGGACGACCCCGACGCCGGCATACACTCGGCTGTGGTCCCTTACTACAAGGGCAGCAAATACTTTCTGAGTATCTACCTCAAATATAGCGATGTGCGTCTCGTGTTCGCACCGCCTCAGTGCCTGGGTAAGCACGGCGGCGACACCGACAACTGGATGTGGCCACGACAGACATGCGACTTCTCAGTCTTCCGCATATATGCAGGTAAAGACAACAAGCCTGCCGAATATAGCAAAGACAACGTGCCACTAAAGCCTAAGAGATATGCCGAGATAAACATCAAGGGTTATCAGCCAGGCGACTTCTGCATGACTTTCGGATATCCGGGATCTACTGAACGCTATCTCAGCAGCTACGGAATCATAAACACCATAAACAACGAGAATACCCCGAGAATACAGGCACGCGAGGCAAAGCAAGCGGTGATGACTGCTGCCATGAACTCCAGCGAGGCAATCAGAATCATGTACTCTTCCAAATATGCACAAAGCTCCAACTACTGGAAGAACTCCATCGGTATGAACAAGGCACTGGCAGAGCTGAAGGTGGTGGAAGAGAAACAGACTCTCGAAAGCGAAATAATGCAATGGGTCAGCCAAGACCCTGCACGCATGGCAAAATACGGCAAGATGCTCAACGAACTGAAAAACATATATGCTCGTGGCGAAAAGCAGGCATACGCCTACACCATGTGGGAAGAATGTTTCTACTCTGGTAGCGACGTGCTGCAGTTCGCACTCACACAGCTGCTCGGTATGCTTGGGGCAGAGAAAAAGGACTTCCACAAGCAATATGAAAAGGCATACAAGGACATACACATGCCTACCGACAAACAACTGTTCATCACATCGCTCAAATGCTACAAAGAGCATGTCGGCGCTGAATTCCTCCCTGAATTCTATCAAGAGATTGAAGAACGCTACAACGGCGATATAGAAGCCTATGCCGACGACGTGTACAGCAAGACAATATTGGCCAAGCCTGAAGAACTGGCAAAGGTGAAAGATATGTCGGAAATCAACATTCAGGAAGACCCTATGTTCCAAGTGGCTATAGGAGCATATACGAAACTCTTCGAAACATTCAACCGTCTGGATGACCAGAACAAAAACGAATACGAACGTCTGCTCGGAGATGCTCTGCGCGAGATGAATGCCGACAAGGAATACTATCCAGATGCCAACTTCACCCTACGCATGAGCTATGGAATCATTCAGGGCTACACCACCAACGAAGGACTGAAATATGAGTGCTACACCAATGCACAGTCGATCATCGACAAATATGAGAAGCAAGGCGACAACCCCGACTACAAACTGATTGAGCCGGTTTACAAATGGCTGAAGAAAGGCAAGTTCGGAGGCAAATACATGGACAAGAATACCAAGGACATGCACCTCTGCTTCCTCACAAACAACGACATCACGGGCGGTAACTCAGGTTCGGGTATGTTCGACGGCAACGGACGACTCATCGGACTCGCATTCGACGGTAACTGGGAAGCCATGTCGGGCGACATTCTATTCGACGACAACCTCCAGCGCACCATCGGAGTAGACATTAGATACGTGCTCTCTGTAATCGAAAAATACGGAAAGGGCAAGCGACTGATTAAGGAATTGACCCTCAAATAATCAATCCACATATATAGCAACAGATTATTGACAATTCTTTAAACACTTCCAACATAAAACCAACTGATTAAATAACTATCTTTCTAAAAAAAAAACAATTATGCAAAGGACCATAAACATCAAAAGAATTGCCACGGCATGCATGGTCATGTTGATGACAACAATGGCGTGGGCCAACGGTGTCAAGACAATCTACACATTCGACATTCAGAGGACCATCGACCAGACCAGCGCTTCAATATGCAAAGCTAAAGGATCGATGATTGTGGCAAAGCTCAATGCAGCCGAAACAAACCTATCGGATGCTATCAGCAACAAGTCGATCAGTATGTTCACCGTACATCCCAATACCGGCAGATACATCAATATGACTTTAACCACTGCATATTTCAACACAAACGGGCTGGCGGTGACAAACCCTAACACCAGGGCATTCATATCCAAGTACGACGGCTCTACAGCATTCTCCGTCAATGCATATAGCGGAAAGGTGACCGATGGAAACAGCTATACTTTCAAAGAGGCATTCGTACATGCTGCAACCAACGATACGATTGAAATCCATTTCAACATAACCATTGGAAGCAGTCAGTCCGTCACTACCGACATGCCGGAGTTCAACCATCGTGCCGACCTCATGGACTCTTGGCACGCACTACCCTACGTGCAAGTCAATGACGATGAGCCTGAATATGTCAACTGTGTGCAAGCCAATGTAGGCGACAAGATAACAATCGGATTCCATCCTAAAAACGAAGGCGATGTGGTCACATTCAACGTGATAGATCCTGCAGGCAACACCGTGAAGATAAGAAACCAGAGAACTGACTATGTAATTGAATCTGCCACACTGGAGCATGCCGGCGTCTATACATCTACAGCATCAGTGAAATTAGCAGAAACAGGAACAACCTTAAACTTCAGGGGTAAGATATTTGTAGACGTTCTGGAAAACCAAGGAAAGAACTACGACTGGACCACCAAGGCACCACGATGGAGCTACGACTTCCGCGACGAATATCCTGAAGGATTCCCTCAGCCAACCAAGACCCACAAATTCACCCAACACAACGGCAAACCGGCCAACCAGGTGGACGGTGAATGGTGGACCGTCTACTGGGGCGACAACCTGAATTCCGACTGTGGCACAGGCGACGTGCTGCAGAAGGAAATGCAGAACATGATGGCAAAATACGACAAGGACTTCGCATATATTCGCGACGAGATGGGATGGCCACCCGACATCAACGCACGAAAAGGATATAAGTCGTTCGTCTACGTTTTCGGGTCGGGGATCAACCGCGACAATACATCCAACACAACACAGGGCGGCTACCAAAGCCAGACATCGCCCGACGACGGAGGCTCATGGCCATGCGTATGGGCGTCATACTATCCGGTAAGCCGATTCCGCGACGATGCCGACCGCCTCTGGGACGACGGCAACTATCAGCGTGAAGCAATGATACACGAAGGCATACATGCTATTTTCGCCGACATGGAAGGTGTGAAACGTTCATCATGGTTCCACGAGGCTGGCAATGTGTGGCTTCAGATGGCCATGAACGCGAAGCGCAACGGCACCTACGGTGCACCGGGCTGGCTCGGAGTGGGCAACCTCATCTGTCCGTTCATGCCTATCGAATGTTATTCTGGATGGCTCCAGGACGGTTCCTTCGGAGGACCTACGGCAGAAGGTGTGAATATGTATGATGCCAGCGGCAGACAAGTGTGCACATGGCGCAACCTCATCGGTGGAGTGCAATACGGCGAGATTTTCCCTATATTCATGGGTGAGGCTGTAGGACAAGGTGCTGTGCCATGGATCTGGCGCTATTGCAAGGACTACGTGCTTAAGGGCATAGCACTGGGAAATGCGTCGGAAGGAGTGAAAGGAATCGGCGACGAAGCAATGCGCCTGTTCATCATGCAATATCGCGCTAAACTCGCCACGCTCGACTTTGGAGGGTTCTCCAAAGGATGCCGAAATCTGGTAAACAACAGTTTCGGCACATCGGTACGCGCAGAATATCGCAACGGTGTGGTCAGCACACCAAGAGGCATACCTGTTGGACGTGACAACAACAATAACCAAATGTCATGCTGGATTGACGTGGAACCATTTACACTTACGCCTTATCAAAACCTCACACAGAACGATGCCGACGGATGGTTCGCACCCGACACTCTGACCAATCCGGGATGGAGCGGCGGCAACATTCTGCCTATCCATGTGGATGTCAACAACGGAGGATGCGAAATTTCTTTCCGTCCGGAAGACGACAATATGATGTGCCAGATGTGCTACCGCACCAGCAGAGGGGCTGCTTACTATAGCCAGCCTGTGAAGTGTGGCAAAATGGTGATGAAATGGACTGAAAGCAACGCACCTGCCAACGGAGTGGTGTTCGTGGTGCCTTGCAACACTGACTACATCTACACAGGCGATGAACAACGCAAAAAACACTGGGACTACCGCATCAAACTCGGAGACGGAGCACTCGCACCGGCATCATCCAAAATAAGATGGTATTTATACGAGCAGACTCTCATCGACCCCGACTTCGAAACAGGCATAGAAGACATTCTGGCTGACGACAAAAAGCAAGAAACAACCCCTGAAATCAAGATTGTATCGGGTATGCTCAAAGCAGGACACCAGATTCAGCTCGACTTAGGCAACATCAGCCCTAACAATGTGAAAGCCCACCTCGTGGGAGTGAGCGGAGTGGTCATCGAAGAACAGACAGTCAGCAACGACGGAAGAATACAACTGCCCGACAACATCAACAAGGGCATGTATGTGCTTGCACTCTATCACAACGGAAAGGTAACTACATTCAAAGTTTACATTGAATAATTAATATAACTTATCAGGTAGCCATACTTTTAAGGCTACCTGATTTTTCCAAAACAAATAAAAACAATTTATATAATTATGAAGAACAATACCTCGCTGAAAACACAACTCATCATCATGAACTTCCTCCAGTTCGCAGTCTGGGGTGCGTATCTCACGTGTATGGGAAACTATCTTGGAGCTGCCGGACTCGGAGCCGAGATAGCATGGTTTTATGCCATTCAAGGAATAGTATCCATTTTCATGCCTACGATTATGGGCATCGTTGCCGACAAACTCATCCAACCGCAACGCCTCTTAGGACTATGCCATCTCGTAGCCGGATTATGTATGGTGGGTTGTTGGTGGATGGGCGAGCAGTCAGGAGGAGGCGAACTCGCCAACAAAGGACTGTTCATTGCCACATATACTTTGAGCGTGGCATTCTATATGCCTACCATAGCACTGGCTAACACTGTTGCATTCACAGCATTGAAAGACAACGGATACGACACCGTTACGGCATTCCCTCCAATCAGAGTTCTGGGAACAGTCGGATTCATTGCTACCATGTGGTTTGTCAACTGCGCCACTCTCAACGACGGTTCTTTCTATTTCACATTCGACAAAGACCCGGGAAAATTCCAGTTCACACACTATCAGTTCCTCGTGTCAGGTATTTTGGGAGTTATTCTGTTCCTATTCAGCTTCACACTGCCTAACTGCCGCACGGCAAAGAAAGAAACAGGAGAGAAAAAATCGCTTGCCGCCATGCTCGGACTCGATGCATTCAAACTGTTCAAAAGCCGTCAGATGGCTTTGTTCTTCCTCTTCTCAGCAGGACTGGGTATGGCTCTGCAAGTGACAAACGGATTTGCAGGACCATTCATCTCAAGTTTCCAGGGAAGTGCTGATCCCGAAATAGCAAATTCGTTTGCATCCACAAATGCCACTCTCCTCACTTCTCTTTCGCAAATAAGCGAAGCGTTCTGCATTCTGCTCATTCCGTTCTTCCTCAAGCGTTTCGGAATAAAGATTGTGATGTTGATTGCAATGTTGGCATGGGTGTTCAGATTCGGATTATTCGGACTCGGAAGCCCTACAATGCCTGGAGTGATACTCTTTATCCTGTCGTGCATCGTGTATGGTGTGGCATTCGATTTCTTCAATGTCAGCGGTGCCATGTTCGTCGACCAGGAATGTAATCCAAATATAAAAGCATCTGCACAAGGACTCTTCATGCTCATGACCAACGGTCTCGGAGCAACTATCGGAACACTGGCGGCAGGAGCAATCGTAAACCACTACTGCCAATGGACTGAAGCTGGATTCCTCGAAGGCGACTGGAAAACATGCTGGCTGATATTTGCTGCTTATGCTCTCGTGGTGGCAATCCTGTTTGCTATCTTCTTCAAAGCACCAAAGAAAAAGGCTGAAACAAGCAATGAATAAATTATTGGATTAACTGATTCATTAAGAGTATTTAACAAAAACATGAAGTCATTGAAATTCATATTTGTATTTCTGGCACCATTCGTCTTGTTGGCATGTTCAGGCAAAGGTGAAGAGAAGATTCAAGAACTGATAACCGACTTGAAGCTACCGGTTAAAGCCGACATTGTAGGGGCGATTGGAGAAGGCACTTCCATGAACATGCTGGAACTCGTAGATGCCAACGGCGACACCATGACCCTTGAAACCGACAACGGGCGCTTCTTCGGCGACAAAGACGTGGGCGACAGCGTCATCGTGTCATACATCACAATCGACGGCGAACTCATTTCCTCAACGGTTGTCAATATGAAAAACCTCATTCACACGTGGGCTATGGAGCCAGAAGTGGGAACCAAAACCAAGTATATGGAAATCGACCCGAAAGGATTTGTACACATTTTTGTCGACAAGATTGAAAACCTCAAATACGAAAAATGGGTGATGAACGACGGAATGCTCATTCTGATGCCACCAGAAGACTCTCTGAAAACTGTGCAACCCGACACTATGGAAATACTCAGTCTCAATGCCGACACCATGAAAGTGAGAAAAGCTGGAGATAATATCACGCTCTGGAGATATAATTAGAGGATAAAAGATTAGTGTCAATAGTTTATAGTTGATAGTTTATTTAAAATAATAATGATATGAAAAAAACGATTATTCTGTTTGTAGCAATGCTGATGCTGGGGCTGACCGCAGATGCACAGAGACGTGGACGCTCTAAAGCTACAGAAGCACCAAAAGCGGCAGAAGAAGCCGTAGAGAAAACCGACCGCGAGCTGTGGGTCGACATCATGTATCAGATGGCAGAACCTGTGCTGAAAAACATGGCAGAGGGCAAACTGCAGCAGACCATGACGCTGGAGAATGGCGGACTGGAGCTGTCGCCTACATGGGATAACCGTAACAAAAAAGTGGCATACATGGAATGCTTCGCACGTCTTATGGCAGGACTGGCTCCGTGGCTTTCACTGCCCGACGACAACACACCTGAAGGCCAGAAGCGCAAGCAACTGCGCGAATGGGCAATCAAGGCATACACCAATGCTGTAGACCCGGAAAGCCCCGACTATCTGGGATGGACATCTGGCGGACAGACACTCGTCGATGCAGCATACCTCGTGGAGAGCCTCTACAGAGGATACGACGCACTATGGAAGCCTCTTGACGAAGTGACCAAACAGCGTTACATCAAGGAGATACAAGGACTGCGCCGCTACGACCCACCGTACACCAACTGGCTGCTTTTCGTAGGTATGGAAGAGGCTTTCCTCATGTATGTGGGAGCCGACTACGACGCTTTCAGAATCAAGATGGCTGTGAGCAAATGCGAGGAATGGTATGTGGGCGACGGTCTCTACAGCGACGGACCATCATTTGCTTTCGACTACTACAATGCATTCGTCATACAACCTATGTACACCGAAATTCTTGAAATGGTGGCAGCAAAAAAGCCTAACGACAACTATCTCATTCGCAGTCACGGAGACAGAAGAAACGGAGCCAAGAACCGTCTGGATATAGTCAGAAAACGTATGCAGAAGTATTCCGTCATACTCGAACGGTTCATATCGCCTGAAGGCACATTCCCTGTGGTGGGAAGAAGCATTCCGTATCGCATGGCTGTTTTCCAGCCTCTCGCTCAGCTCGCATGGCGCAAACAACTGCCTGAGGAACTACACAACGGACAGGTGAGAGCCGGACTGACGGCAGTGGCAAAAAACATGTTCAACAAAGCCAACAACTTCAACAAACAAGGATTCCTGACCATCGGATTCGTGGGAAATCATCCTAACGTGGCTGACTGGTACACCAACAACGGTTCGCTCTACATGACATCATTGGCGTTCCTGCCACTCGGACTGCCTACCGACGACCCGTTCTGGACAGACCCTGCTGAAAAATGGACGTCAAAGAAAGCATGGGAAGGCGACGACTTCCCGAAAGACCACAAATGGGATATCAACAAACAAATCCTATACTGGGAGTAGATGCTTCGCTAAGCGCAGCAAATTAAAAAATTAAAGACTTATCAAACGAGAACACTTTTGAAAAGAGAACTCGTCTACTTGTTTACTTGTCAACTCGTTTACTAATATTTATTTATGCAAAAAATAATAATTCTTGATTTCGGGTCTCAGACCACACAGCTTATCGGAAGGCGCATTCGCGAAATGGATACCTTCTGCGAAATTCTTCCATACAACAAATTTCCAAAGGATGATCCCGATGTGATTGGAGTAATCCTCTCGGGCAGTCCATTCTCTGTTTACGATCCTGAAGCGTTTAAAATCAACCTCGATGATATCCGCGGCCACTACCCCATCCTCGGCATCTGCTATGGAGCACAATATATGAGCCACAACCTGGGAGGAAAAGTGGAGCCGGCAGGAAGCCGTGAATACGGAAGGGCTAACCTCACGTTTATCGATAAACAGAACCCGCTGTTCCAGGGGTTCGACGACAATTCACAAGTGTGGATGAGCCATGGCGACACCATCACAGCCATACCCGAAGGTTTCAATAAGATAGCATCAACAGAAAAGGTGACTTACGCTGCCTATCAGGCACCCGATGAGCCGCTGTGGGGTGTGCAGTTCCATCCAGAGGTGTTCCATTCCACACAAGGCAGCCTCTTGCTCAGAAACTTCGTGGTCGGTATATGTGGAAGCCGGCAGGAATGGAGCCCGGCGTCGTTCGTCGACTCCACGGTGGCAGAGTTGAAGGAACAACTGGGCAACGACCGCGTTATACTCGGTCTGTCGGGAGGCGTTGACTCGTCAGTGGCAGCCGTGTTGCTCAACCGCGCTATCGGCGACAAGCTCACATGCATATTCGTAGACCACGGAATGTTGCGAAAGAACGAGTTCCACGATGTGCTGAAAGACTATGAGGGATTGGGACTGAACGTCATTGGAGTGGACGCATCCGAGAAGTTCTTCAAGGAGCTGGAAGGCATAGAAGAGCCGGAGCGCAAACGCAAGATAATAGGTGCTGGATTCATTGACGTGTTCAATGCAGAAGCGCAGAAAATCACAGATGCAAAATGGCTTGCCCAAGGCACCATCTATCCCGACCGTATCGAAAGTCTTAATATCACTGGCAAAGTCATCAAGAGCCATCACAATGTAGGTGGACTGCCAGAGAAAATGAACCTGAAACTCTGCGAACCGCTCAAATGGCTGTTCAAGGATGAAGTGAGGCGTGTGGGGCGTCAGCTCGGCATGCCTGAGCATCTCATCACCCGCCATCCGTTCCCGGGGCCTGGACTTGCGGTCAGAATACTTGGCGACATAACTCCCGACAAGGTACGAGTCCTGCAGGATGCCGACGACATATTCATCCGAGGACTGCGCGAATACAAGACCAATATGAGCGTGGACGAAGCAAAGAAGGTGCTGGCAGCAGGAGCACCACTCGAATTTACTGCTGAAGGCAACGTGGCTGTCTCGCTCTACGACCAAATTTGGCAGGCGGGAGTCATACTCCTTCCTGTGAAATCCGTAGGAGTGATGGGCGACGAGCGCACCTACGAGCGGGCCGTGGCACTCAGGGCAGTTACTTCCACCGATGCCATGACGGCCGACTGGGCACACCTGCCATACGATTTTATGGCTAAGGTGAGCAACGACATCATCAACCATGTCAAAGGCGTGAACCGAGTGTGCTACGACATATCGTCAAAACCGCCTGCCACAATCGAGTGGGAATAACATAAAGTATGAATTTTACCAATATATTACGTCTTATCACATAATAACAAAGACTATATTTCACTTACGGACATGGCTAATGGTAAGCAAAGTCAAAGTCGGGCTGATGATATTATAAAAAATTAGATTCGCACAAGATATACCATTGAATTTCTTGGAACGTGGGAAATGCTACACAATCCAAATTTTAAAGTGGTCGTATTCGACCACTTTACTTTTTCAAAATATGCAGAACATCAACGCTGTACTTATAAATGAAGGAGTTCCACAAAACAAGAGAGTTGTTAGGCGTAATCAAATTGCAATTCAGCAACGAACATTTTAGAAAATAATGGAAATAAAAAGTTGCTTAAATAATAATTTATAAACATAAAACGCAAAAGACTGTCCGGTAAAATTAATCTATTAATTGTATTCATTGTTCCTAAGCCAATATAACAGGAAATAATCATATATATGATATTTTCCATTTTCAACAGTTATAATGTCTTTATCTTCAAATGATTTTAATCCACGCTGCACAGAACTGGCTGATGAAAGATTTGCTTTTTTTATAAAATCACCACCCATAGGATGGATTTCGCTTTCGGATTTCGCGAGTGCTGTCAACAATGTTTTTTGATTTGACGACAGTCTGGAAAAAAAATCTTGATAAACATCTTCCTTTTCCTTAACAGAGATATAAATAGATCTGTCAACGTCTTCAACTGTTAACACATCTCCTTGATCTGAATTAAAAAACATTTCATTACAAATCTTCTGTATGTACCAAGTAACACCATCAAAGCGGCTGTAAAGGTTTTCTATCGTTTCATCATTAATCAAACGTCCGTTATTCTCAAAATGATATTTAATGAATTGCTTGTAAGAATTTAAAGGAATGGCTTTAAGGAATATTGTTGACGAACTCTGATAAAAAGGCCTGGAGGGAGATGAGAACATTTCACCCATCATCCTTCGCTTTGAACCAGAAAAGACAAACATGGCATTATTGCATTCTTGAATATATGTCCTTAGAAGTGCCTCTACATTTTTTTCCTTGTAGGAGACTATGCTTTGAAACTCATCTATGGCAACAAAACAAGGTTTATCTGCTTTGGACAGATATTGGAAGATTTCATCCAATGAAACATGAGGTGTTTTTATATCTCCAACTTGAAGATTCCAACTTGGCTTGCCAAACTCATCTAAGGTTATTCCTGTACGAAAGGAACCGGCAATCTGAATAAAACGCTCCCACACTTTTCTTTCTTTGGATTTCAATACTGATAATATTGAACGTCCTAAAGAATATACAAATTCCGACAAACTCTTTGTTGCATAGATATCTATTATAAACAAATAATAGTCTTTCCTTAGTCTTTCTTGGGAAAAACAGTGTTTTAATAAAACAGTCTTCCCCATGCGCCTTGGGGATATCAATGTTACATGATTTCCATTCTCTAACAATTTGGTTAAACGGTTGGTTTCTTCCACTCTATCACAAAAATATTCAGGACCATCATATCCGAATGTTGAAAAAGGATTCTTCATATTAAAACTAATAAATGTTATTATTCGTTTGCAAATATATTACTTTTTTTAAAATTATACAAACTTGCGTAACGCAAATTTGTATAATTTTCCCCTTTTTTTAACTATTCCTTCATATTTTTACCGAACAGCAATTATTATTTATACAATTTATGGTCGGAATAATTTAAAATAATTCCGACCATAAAGATAACATACATCTTGTTGTATAGCAAATATGCAAGTAATATGTCTGCTAAATCTTTGTAAAAAGCAAAAATAAAATCAATTAATTTAGATTGTATAAAAACACTTATAACTATCTGATTATCAATAATGCCCGATTTTTAAAAAACATCCCCCAAATGTTAAAATTTATTTTTATATTACAAATAATGTGATACTTACTAACATCGAGTGGGAATAATCCGCAACTATACAATCATTATAATGCAGACGAGACACTGGCATTCCAGTGTCTCGTCTACTTTTTATAAATAAGAATATCCTTAAATCCTTGAATCTTCCATCAACTCGTCAACTAAAATTCAAAATTCACACCTCCCATAAATGTTGCCTTAGGCATAGGGAAACCGGCATTGATTTCGTATTTCTGAGCAAGGAGATTCTCGCCGCGCACCCATAGTCGCAGGTTGTCGAGCAGCTGATATTTCACTGTGGCATTCACAAGGCATGCATTTTCCTTCTTTTCATTTGTTCCTACAGCAGTGTAGAGTCCGTTCAGATACTGCACGCCGAGATTTGCAGTCCACTTGCTCATGTTGAATGTAGCTCCCAGGAAACCCTTATATTCTGGAGCAGCAAGCACAGGTGTCTCCATGTGAAGGAACGAATGGTTGGTGTTGAGTACCCAGTGACTGTTGATTTTCCATGAGCCCTCAAGTTCCAGACCATAGTTTTCTATCTCGCTTACGTTCAGTAACCGTGGTTTACTCTCCACCATCATCTGCTGAATGACGTTGTCAGCATTCACATAGAACAAATTCACGCCATATTTCACATTGCCCAGACGGTGTCCCCACGAGAGTTCATAGTTCCACATACGCTCTGCCTTCAACTCTTCGTTTGAAGGTGGATAGAGATACATCTCACGCATCGTAGGGTTGCGGAAGCCCTTGCTTGCCACTGCCTTTATCTCGCCGTTGTCGATCGGGCGGACCACCAATCCTGCCTGAGGCACCCATTCAGTACCACTTATGCTATGATGATCCACGCGGATGCCAGCGCCTACAGTAAGCCAATCTACCACGTCCTGGCGCACGTCGATATAACCAGCCACTTCATTGCGGTGCGACTTGCCGCTCTGCTTGTTAGGAGTATCGAGCACCTTGCCATCTGCCTTCGACGTGTAGTATGCACGGCCGAAGATATGCTGATAGTCGAATCCAGCGGTAATCAAGTTGCCTTTGAAGAAACGCATCGTTTCGTAGAGCGACACACCAGTGAGTTCATCCTTCGAACGGAAGTAGCGAGTTGTTGGTTTGGTTGGGTCGGCAGTGCCATCGTCTATCTTATGGCGTCCGAAATTGGTATAGACACTCAGGGCACCGTTAATCTTGTCAAAGCGGTTCTCCAAGCCTGCCGACACCATACCGCGGGTAATCCACTGGTCGGCATCATAGAGCGGACTGCTTTCCGAGCCTGGATGATGTGCATTGAAATGAATGATGTTGGCATCTATATATGCTTTCCAATGTGAGTTGAAGTCATAACCCACCTTGGCATAGCCGCCATACTGTTCGAATCCCATACGAGGACGATGATTGTCGCTACGGTTATAATGTGCCGAAACAGTGCTGCTGAACTTACCGCTGCGCACTTGATTCGTGGCTTCCGACTGGAAGGTGCCGTAGCTGCCACCACCAACGTTGACATTTGTCCACACACCGTCGTGGCTTGGTTTGCGAGTCACTATATTAACAACTCCGCCCATAGCATTGCTGCCATAGAGCACGGAAGCAGGACCACGAACCACCTCCACACGCTCTGCCATTGATGTCTGATAGCTGTCGGATATAGGATGACCATAGATTCCGTTATACTGTGGATGTCCGTCGATAAGAACCATTGTCTGACCATTACCCGCTATGCCACGTATGCTCAAGCCGCCGGCAGATCCGCCCGACACACCATAACCCATCATGCCACGGCTGGTGACAAACAATCCCGGCACCTGCTGATTAAGCGTTGTAAGCACCGACGGCTGTTCATTCTGGGTCAGGACTTCACGCCCCACCACACTAACCGTATAAGGTAAAAAACGCACGTCGGTAACATTACGACTACCTGTTACAACTACATCATTCAATGACTGTACGCTGTCGGGCAAAGTCTGAGCCGACAAAGCAATGGCTGATGACAATAAACTGAAAATAAATAATAATCTCCTCATTTTTAATTCTTCTTATATTAAATATTTTAGTATAGCAATTAATAATAAAAATTTGCGTTTAAAAAACAGCAACAATTTTCACATAATAAATAAATTTACTACTTTTGTAAAAAATATAATATGTTATGCCTACATTATTTGTGTTCTTTGGCTTTAGATTTATGTTCTATTCAAACGACCATGAGCCGATTCATGTTCACGTATTGAAAGACAATCATGAAGCTAAGTATAATGTAACACCATTAGAACAACTGTTTAATCATGGATTTAAACATCATGAAATCGTTATCATAGAATCTATAATTGAAGAAAATACAGATATTATTATTGATCGTTGGAAAGCTTACTTTAAAAATTAATGAAAGAACTTCAAATATCAAAAGTCTGGGTAGACAATGAATATGTTTATGCAGAGACAAAAGATGGCATACAAGCTAAGTATGCATTTGCAGACTGGGATCGTCTTGCGAATGCAACTACTGAACAGCGTAACGATTTTCAATTATCCTATTTCGGCATCCATTGGCCACAAATAAATGAAGATTTAAGCTTTACAGGTATGTTCAAAGATAACAACTACGAAAATATACTTAGAGAAGACTTAACAGCGTACTATAGCAAATGACTAATCACCCGCAACATTTAAGCTAAGATTGGTCCTCCTTCGCAAATGCATTTTTCCACACGCAATAAGGCATTTTCATCAGATGAGAGTTGTAGAAACGGCGATCGCCGGTCACTTCCTTGCCTATGAAATCAGGCTTTTCGAACGGCTCGTCTTCGCTTTTAAGTTCCACCTCTGCCATCACCAGACCTTCGTTATCGCCATGAAACTCATCCACCTCAAATGTGTGAGCGCCTGACTTCACGAGCCAGCGGGTCTTGTCTATTCGTCCGGGGCCACACAGATTCATAAGCTGACGACCATCATCCAGCGACACCTCTGTTTCAAACTCATAGCGTTTCAAACCATCCTTGTTGGAAGGGCCCTTGATGGTGAGATAAGCCTTGTCATCGCGTATGCGCACGCGCACAGTCCTGCCTGGAGCAGTCTCAAAATATCCCTGCTCTATATGAGTATGCGAATGAGACTTGCTCTTGAAATCTCCGTTAACTATGAATTTACGTTCTATCTCGTAGTGCATACGTTTTATGAAAACTTATAGTTTATATTTGAAAGATGAAAGTTTAGAGTCAAGAATCGAAAGAATATACAAACAACTCGTCTAATTGTTTACTCATCTGTGCTGCCAGCAAATTCCATCAGGTATGCCTTGATGAAATCATCTATTTTACCATCCATCACACCGGTCACATCTGATGTCTGATAGTTCGTGCGATGGTCTTTCACACGGCGGTCGTCGAACACATAGCTGCGAATCTGGCTACCCCATTCGATTTTCTTTTTGCCAGCCTCTATCTTCTCCTGTTCAGCCATTCGCTTCTTCAGGGCACGGTCGTAGAGTTGTGAGCGGAGCAGACGCATTGCATTCTCACGGTTTTCGGTCTGCTTGCGAGTTTCGGTGTTTTCAATCAAGATTTCCTCTTCCTCTCCTGTATCAGGATCTACATATTGATAGCGCAGACGTACTCCTGTCTCCACCTTGTTCACGTTCTGACCACCAGCACCGCTGCTTCGGAAGAGGTCCCAGCTGATTTTGCTCTTGTCGATCACAACCTCAATACTATCGTCTACCAATGGAGTTACGAACACGCTGGCAAAACTGGTCATACGCTTGCCCTGGGCATTATAAGGCGACACACGAACCAAACGATGCACACCGTTCTCGCCCTTGAGGAATCCAAACGCTTGATCACCCTCTATCTCCATAGTCACAGTCTTAATGCCTGCCTCGTCACCATCTTGATAGTTGCTGATCGTCACTTTGTACTTATGCGACTCTGCCCAACGCTGATACATACGCATCAGCATCTGTGCCCAGTCCTGACTCTCGGTGCCGCCAGCACCCGAATTAATCTTCAGAACGGCATCCATATTGTCAGCTTCATCGCGAAGCATGTTCTTTAGTTCAAGATTTTCAATCAGGCTCAGGGCGGTTGAATAATCGCGATCTACTTCTTCCTCTGTCACCAGTTCCTCCTTATAGTATTCGAAAGCAAGCTCAAGCTCATCGGAAGCATTCTTCACATCCTTGTAGCCGTCAATCCACTTGCGAAGATCCTTCACCTTCTTCATCTGCTGCTCTGCAGCCTTTTGATCATTCCAGAAATCAGGAGCCTGAGTGCGCAGTTCCTCTTCCTCAACCTCCACGAGTTTCTTTTCTATGTCGAGATACTTATGAAGAGCCTCAACACGTTCTTTTATATTCTTTAGTTGATCGGATGTTATCATATTGTGTTAAATTTATGCAAAGGTAAGCAAAATCAACGGATTTTTCAACTATTTTTAGTAAGTTTGCAATATAAAAGACATTATACCACATTAACATATACCTTTATGCGAAATATACTTCTCATCATATTATTAGCTTGCCTGCCGTCGATTACCAAAGCGCAGTTCTTCAACTTCGGATTCGACGATTTCTTCGGAACACCTATGAGAGTGGAAATGGCAGAAGCTGAATACGACGGAACGACCAGTCAGATGGAGGCATTCCTGAAAGCTAATTTCAAGAATCCATCCGGACAGCAGGGAATCAATGGTAAAGTAATCGTTGAATGTTTTGTCAACGAAAAGGGAGAAGTAGTGGAAACGAATATTATCCAAGGTCTGCGCGACCCATTCAACCGCGAAGCACGCCGAGTGGCATCGCTTCTGAAATTCAAACCTCTTGCCAGCGATAATGATCATAACGGAAGAACAAAGGAGAACACTCAGAAGAATAAAGCAAAGTCCAGGGACAATCAAAACAACGACACACGCTCATCAAACAACAACCGCCGCGGCAATAACGGCATGAGCAGCGGCTCATCCATCGACCAAAGGCAAGGCAACTACTACAATCGTTCCAGAAATCGTCAGAACGACAATCTTCGCAAATCCAACGTGACGTTCCCTATCAAAAATGGTAAGCTGAATTTTCTTAATGTTGCTACAATAGAAGTCTGAACAATTCTATCGTCTGAACCCGAATAATTAAATTTTTACATCATTTTGTCCAAATGACCGATTTGGCTTGAATCGGCGTGCTATGCCTGGAATCACAAAAAGTCCAAGCGGAATGGCAAGCACCACTCCCACAGAATCAGCAACGAAATCAAGCCACTCGCCCGAACGGCAGGTGGTGAGATATCGCTGACACAGTTCCATCAAGCCTCCAAACACTATAGGAAACACCACTATCCACAACAACCACTTACTCCAGTTGCTGCGGGAATTACCATTGCGAAAGAAATCAAACCAATACACACAACACACACAACCATACATCACGAAATGTATCCATTTGTCATATAATGGCACTTCTGCCAAATGGGGCACTTCGGGCATTGGGGCAAGCGACAACACAGCGATTCCCAAGCTTGCGAGTATAGACAATATATAGTGTTTCATCATGATAATATTTAAAATCGGCACATTCCTGCATCGTTGCAAAAAAACGCTGCAGAACTAAAAAACATCTATTTCAGCAAAGCAAGCACTCCGAATTGATTGAGTATGATTCCTATGATTGCCAGAGGCACTATATAGCGGAGCATAAAGATTATCACCTTCAGATAATGGGCACGTGTAGCACCATAGTTGGTGAGTTCGTCCTTGAAGAGTTTGCGGTCGAGATACCATCCCGTGAACAATGAGATGAACAGTCCTCCGATTGGCAGGAATATCTTAGACGAAGTCCAGTCGAAGATATCGAATATGTTCAGTCCGAAGAGTTTCACGTCGCTCAACACACCGAATGAGAGTGCACAGAAGATACCGAAGAAGATAATGCCAATGGTTTCCATTATTGCCGCCTTCTTGCGAGGCATGTTGAATTCTTCTGACATATATGATGTAACGACCTCATGGAGCGAAATCGTGCTTGTGAGGGCTGCCAGAATGATCAACAGATAGAACATCACCGAGAAGATATAAGATAACCATGGCATGCTTCCAAAGGCATTCTGAAACACGTTGGGAAGCGTTATAAATAGAAGGTTTGGACCTATATCGTTTTCCGACAGACTGTAGCCAGATGATGTGACGGCAGGAAATATGATGAATCCTGCCATCAAAGCTATGATGGTATCTATTACACACACTTGAAGTGCTGTCTTTCCCAAATTGGTCTTTTTGCCAAAATATGAGGCATAAGTACACAGGCAGCCCATTCCGAGAGATAATGAATAGAAAGCCTGACCCATAGCACTGAGCACCGCTCCGCCATCTACCTTGCCAAAATCGAGCTTTAAGAGGAAATTAATACCCTCCGCTGCACCAGGCAACATAATAGAGCACACAACCAGCACCACTACCATAATCAGAAGCATAGGCATCAACACCTTCGACCATCGCTCAATACCTTTTGTCACACCCTTCACAATAACGAAGTGGGTCAGAAGCACAAACACCACCATGCACAACACCGGCTGCCAAGGGCTGGATGAGAAGTTGCTGAAAATCTGAGGAAAATCTTCTGCTGTCTTCCCTGCAAACTGATTTCCCATAGCCAACACTGCATATTCGATGGTCCAACCTGCTATCACTCCATAATAGCAGAGAATGAAAAAAGCAGTGAACACACCTAATCTGCCTATCCATTTCCAGTTTGTATCAGGTGCCAATTTCTGAAATGCACGGGCTGTGTTGGATTGTGTGCTTCGTCCGATGAGAAACTCGCAGATCATCAGAGGCAGTCCCAAAACGATTATACACGCTATGTATATAAGGATGAAGGCTGCACCGCCATTACGGCCAGTCTCTATCGGGAAACGCCATACATTGCCCAGTCCTACAGCCGAACCGGCAGCTGCCAGCACTGCACCTATCTTACTTCCAAAATTCTCACGCATAGAGAGTGATTTGTTAATGATTTATTTTTCTTAAAACTGTGAGACAAAGATTATGAATATTGCCACTGGTGCCAAGTAACGCAAGATGAAGATAAGCAGATTAAACAACGGCACCTTTAGAGTGCCCTGGTTGGTTATCTCATCTTTCACCAATTGCTTCTTCAAATACCATCCCACAAATATTGATATCAACATACCTCCAATCGGCATGCATAGCTTACATACTATCCAGTCGCAAAGGTCGAATATCGTCATGCCAAAAATACGGACATCGCCGAGCAAGCCGAAGGAAAGCGAACACAAAATGCCGAGCAAAATGCTTGCCACAGTTTCCACGGACGCCGCCTTTGCTCTCGACAGATGGTATTCTTCCTTTATATAGGATGTAACTATCTCATGCATAGATATAGTGCTCGTCAGAGCCGCTAAAATAAGCAACAGGAAGAACAATACCGAGAATATGTATGCCAACCATGGCAAACTGGCAAAAGCCTGCTGAAACACGTTTGGCAAAGTGATGAAAATGAGTTGAGGCCCCATAATGCCAGAATCCAATGGCATTCCGGCTGCTGATGTTGCTGGGAATATTATGAATCCGGCCATCAAGGCTATAAGAGTGTCAATGGCTATGACATTCATGGCTGCATTGGGAAGGTTGGTTGATTTCTTGAAATACGAGGCATAGGTACAAAGACAGCCAAGACCTAATGAGAGAGAGAAAAATGCCTGTCCCAATGCATTGATAACCACACTGGAGTCAACTTTAGAAAAGTCGGGCCTAAGCAGAAATTTCAAGCCATCAGAAGCTCCAGGCAATAAACAGCTGCATATCACCAGTGCCATTACGATTAGAATCAGTAAAGGCATTAGTATGTTTGCACATTTCTCTATACCTTTCTGGATTCCCATCACAACTACTACGTGAGTGATAATAATGAAACCGATAAGATATATAATTGGTTCCCAGGGCTTGGAGGAAAATTCCGTGAATGTAGCTTGTAATGATTCTGGAGAAGCACCATCAAACTGATTACCTATGGCAAGAACAGCATATTTCATGGTCCACCCTGCCACAACAGCATAATAACTCAAAACTATGAAACCGGCAAACACACCCAATCTGCCAACCCATTTCCAGTGGGTACCGGGCGCCAACTTATGATATGCACCTGTAGCATTCGACTGAGTGTTCCTACCTATCACAAACTCGCTGAGCATTAATGGTAGGCCCAGAAGCAATATGCAGATAATATATATTAAGATAAACGCAGCACCACCATTCTTACCTGTTTCAATAGGGAAACGCCATATATTGCCAAGTCCGACGGCTGATCCTGCTGTTGCCAGAATTGCACCTATTTTACTTCCGAAATTCTCTCTTTTATTCATTTTTACTTATAATTTATAGCATAAAAACCAAAATTATATGCAAATTTACATAAATTAAATGAAAAATGAAAATTTTATATAGTTGACGAGTAAACGAGTAGACAAGTAGACAAGTTGTTTGTATTTATTCCTAATTCCTAATTCCTAATTCCTAATTTAAAAAACAATTCCTAATTCCTAATTCCTAATTAAAAAAACAATTCCTAATTCCTAATTCCTAATTCCTAATTAATTACAAAAAGAGCGAGAGAGCACCCGGTCACAAGGACCGAGCACTCTCTCGTCTCAAAG
>Ga0247611_10000660_pt1 | contig 68212 bp, 53 predicted proteins | sample 177DNAGHGhighgp2_FD_192422 | JGI IMG/M metagenome (GOLD analysis project Ga0247611, IMG submission 192422) | Sheep rumen microbial communities from Palmerston North, Manawatu-Wanganui, New Zealand - 1770 DNA GHGhigh gp2 | ecosystem: Host-associated > Mammals > Digestive system > Stomach > Rumen...
CTTTGCTCATTATTAATTTTTTTTTTGGAGGGATATTATGTTTGGAAAGAGACGAAAATTGAAGAAATCCGCACGCGAATTCAAAACGATAGTTTCTGGATTGATGGATGGTATTCACAAACTTGACGCATTTCTTCAAAATGCAAAAGTAGATCATGATTGTAGATATCAGACATGTACCTTCATACTACGATCCATTCAAGATATCACCTCGTGTTGTACCCTTTACAAAGAAAATATTTTTTTCCATGGATATATGATTGCAATGGTATCGGAGTCGACTGCTCTGATGAATAAGATTGGAGTACAGTTGGAAGAATACGGTAGAGAGTTGAATACACTTTATCGGAAATTCATGAATTTGAATAAGATGAAAGAAACGATGCCTGAAGAAGATTTGCCTGAAGACTTTGAAGAAACGATGATGAAAATATATCATCAAGTCAATCAGTCAATTGATAACATCTACAACATGTACACATATATTCAATCGGCATTGATGCATTTACGCATGGTAGTCTCGAGAGACTTCATGCTCATTTTAGCAGGTGTCGATATTATCAAAGATTATCAGATACATGAAAAAGTCATTTCACGAGAAATGGACGCGATTGTATCTTTTGATAGATATTCTATTCATAAATTAAAAGCAGAAAAAATAAAGGAGTGATTGTTATGTTTAACGATATCGGTCTCGATAAGCATTATGATTTCACACAGTATGCACATGATAACAATGTGAACGTGATTCCGGAAGAAGATTTCAAACGGCTTACGAATGAAACCTTCAAGTGTATTTCTGATATTCTTCGGAATACCTATGGACCATATGGTTCACTTGTTACTATTGCATGTGATAATGAAACCACTACGACAAAGGATGGATACAATGTATTCAACGCAGTTGGTTTCTCTCATATGTACAAAAGAAAAGTGTATCTGATGATCAAAGAAATCATAGATCGTGTCAACAAACATGTCGGTGATGGTACAACATCTTGTATTCTTCTCGGAGAAAAGATGTTCCGTTCTATTGAAAAGAATACAACAACCCCTGATGATAAACGAAACATCCTCTCTGTTCTGAGTGAATTCGAAAACATGCTTCAGAAACATGATACTGTTATCGAGAACCGAAATGATCACATGGTTCATTGGTTAACAACTGAATCATTATATGGTCTGATCAGCATGGCAGGAAACTACGACGAACGTTTGGTTGACGTATTGGTTGAAGCGCTTCAACCGGAAACTGCTGAAAATAGCAATGTCGTCACCCATGTCAGAAATGTCGTGGTTGAACCCAAGATTGATCAGGATGAGGAAACAGGAACAGCTTTCGAAGTAGATTATCTTCCCGGGGATTATCGTATCCGCGTAAACATGGATACAGAATTTGGATTGACATTCGAAGATCCGAGAAAAGTCCGTGTTGCAATTTATGATCACGCATTCTCTGCTTCTGACTGGAATTTCTTCATGCAGAATTTCGACAAAGTCACAGAGACATTGGTTATTGCCCGCGGATTCAACAGGAGTTTCATGGATCATGAATACACAAAGTATCTTCGTGACATGGGATTTGTCCATGCTGCTCCGAAAATTATCATGGCAGAAATCAAGGGAGATTATCTGCGAGATGAAATCTCTGATCTGTGTGCAGTATTGAAGACAGAACCGATTGGTCTTCATGCTCAGGCTGTTGAACATGAGAAGCTTCCATTCATTCCTGTTCAAGTTTATAAAGGAAATTGCATGTGTTTTGAAATGGAGGAGGTTCCTAAAAGATACATTGAAGCACTGAAGCTTGAGATGGATGCCGACCTTTCGAAGTCTATGATCAAGCATCAGTTGTATAAAGAACGCATTCAAGCATTGAGTAACACCGCACAGGATACAATGATTACTGTAAAAGCATCCTCTCCTCTGGAACTGAAGATGCTTGTGGATAAAATTGATGACTGTCTGTCGATCGTGAAATCTGCAATCGAATATGGAACTGTTCCGAATATGCTTGTCTACGGATACACTCGCATCAAACATTATATCGAGCAATCTGATGATCCCCAGGTTGAGACTGTTGGAAAAGATATCATGGAATCTATCAAAGGATTATTCTATGACATCTGGCATTCAAAGCATGGCGATCTGCAGAAAGATAAAGCGGAAGCAATCGCAAATGAATTGTATGATGATAATGGATCAAGTTATAATTCATTTGATATCATCAGAGAACGATATGCATCAATCGATGAACTTCCTACTTCTGCGCAATATGATTTGGAAGTTATCGCCGCAGGTATTGCGATTGTGAAATATCTTCTGACTTCACGTGCAATGATCTTTGATGCGAATATACTGAAACCTGTTGATGATACAGGCAAGTTGATGCCATTGGGTGAGAATTAAGTGGATGGGGGCTTTTGCCCCCATTCTCTACTTTTCAAATTGGCTGAACTGAAATATACAAGATTGAAAATTTGAGGTGATTATCTTTGAAAACCTTGAAATCGAATATATGGAAAAACATTGCGTCCATTTTATCATCCGATAATGATGATTGGAAAAGTCCAAAAATCATGGTATTGTTTGCACGAGTCATCACAACATATCCAACAAAGGGTACATTCTATATGACATGTGAAAGACTCGTGCACTATATGGAACAGAATATACGATCTGTTTCTTTGATCATAGAAACAATGAAGAATGAGGGTGAGGATGAGGAGATCATTTCAACAGTTGAAATGTTGAACAAGAAACCAACCATTACAACATTGGCAGAAGTCCAAAGGTTGTGTAAAGTATTATCGGACTATGTCAAGTATGCAAATATTCTAAAAGTAAAAGATTCGTGGTTACGAACATTGGATCTGATTGACGATGATGATGCAAATATTCAACAGACGGTTGATGCATTGTATCATATGTCAAATGATATTGTAAATGCATATAATGCCGCGGCATTCCATCAAGTAACATCATCATTTGATTCCAGTAATCCAGATCAATGTCGGAATGTCATGGCAGAAGCAAAAGATGCACGTTCTGCTGATAAGACAATCATAACTGGAATCAGAGCATTAAACAATCTTCTATCGCCAGGGTATCTATCCGGATGCGTGTATATTTATGCAGCATTACCTGGATGCTATAAAAGTGGTATTCTATTACAATCCCATGTGGATACTTGTAAATTCAATGAGCATCTGAAACACACAACAAATGGAAAGACGCCAATATCAATGTACATCTCAATGGAAAATACAATGGCACAAACCATTCGAAGATTGTGGTCACTGTTATTCCCAACGGCTGATTTATCGATGTTCTCTGTTGATGAAGCCTTTGAGATGATTAATCAGGAATTAACACAGAAAGGATTCCGTTCTGTGATTCTATATTATGGATACAGAGAAAAGTCCACTGCAGATTTGTATGAAATCATCCGTGGATTCAACGATGATAAACATGTCGTCGTTGCTTTGTATCTTGATTATATCAAACGAATTCGTTCCGCTCGTACAGATGCAGCGGTCATGTCTTCTGAGAAATCTGAATTACATGCAATCATGAATGAATTGAAAACGATTGCTTCTCAATTCGATATTCCGATTGTATCTGGTCATCAGCTAAACAGAGCCGCCGCACAAACTGTTGATCAGATTGTTCAGTCCGGTGGATACGGAAAGACTGCTGATGCATTGGGTAGAGCCAATGTAGGAACTGCCTGGGAAGTGGTAGAAGTTGCTGACTGGTTGGCTTTGATGAATATCGAAAATGATGGTGAAAATAAAATGCTTGTCATCAAGGCTGTTAAGCAGCGTGATCTGGATAATTCAACAGATGTTAGAATCACTGCAATTAGACACCCATTCATTGCGGTGGAATCATTCGCACTTCGTCAAGATATCATGGAGAATTGTTCTATATCTATCCCGGTTTATTCAGGAAAACATCAATTGAATTATATGGCAAATATTTAATTTTATTAGACATATACATTATTATTCCGACGAAAGGGATACGATATGTTATCTGGATCGTCTATATTCTGATAGGAGGTATACCAAGATGATAGTAAACTATCAAAATCGCATCCTTGCGCCTGGTGAGATTGTTGACTATTCGAATGAATTAATTCATAAGATTCAGCCGAACATTCTCCAGGTAGAATCCATGGTTGGATTCAAACTGCTGATGCGGGATTTGAACACAAACATCGCGGGAACGCAACAGGCACGGTTCCGCATGATTGAATCGAATCTCGGATTACTGCGGGAAACCGGATGTATTCTTCGTGAGACACATCCGACTGAATCTCCTGATGGGTTCTGGTTGATCACATTCCCTGTTCCGCAGTCTATGTTGACAAGACAGCTGACACAGATGACAAATGTGGTTGATACATTGACAAACAACTTCGGAATTATTTCCCAGGATATTATGGAGATCAATGTATCCGGAAAATGCAGACAGGGTGAATTGGAATGGCGTATGGCACGCGTCACCATCCCCGAGAATTATAAGCGTTTCCAGATGGAGCCGAAGAGTACCCCGTATAAAATGGGCCATGTGATCCGTATCAATGATGATTTCGTGTTGGTCAGAACCATGTGGGATTGGACTCGTTATAATGGACGAGATCAGAACCACTTCTCTGATATCATGGTATTATCCCAATTGATCGGAGCCATGTTCCATTAAAATAAAGGAGGAAAAGCACATGAGCATTTTCAACACAAATCCGGATCCGGATTACCCGGTCAACAGCGGTCCTGGTTTCATCCAGCACACGTGCAATTATGGTCAGATTGCACAACAGCAGCAGCCGACATTCTATTACAATGGTCAACAGGTAATGCCGGGATATCAGCAGCAGCCGACCACATTCTTTGGTCAGCAGCCTGACTCCCGTCGTTATGATGCACCGCAGACTCCGCAGATGCCTGCACCCATGATGATGCAGCCACAGCAGAGTTTCGGATTCAATCAGTTGGTTGAGGACTCTAGAAGAAATCAGCCCCCTGTTCAGCCGATGATGCCGCCGCAGCCGCAACAGTCTGCATGGGGTGTTCAGCCGACATCTCAGGTTCCGCAGATTGCATATCAGCAGCCGATGCCGGTAATTCAGGAGCAGGCTTATATTCCGAGCATGAATCCGAATTATTCAGCTCTGTATACATTACACCCGAGCTTCGATAAGAAGCATGGTGTCTGGGGTAATACAGAGCTGATGACACCGATTCCTCAGCCGACTGTATCATGGGGAGCAGCTCCGTCTGTGATTCCCTCAAACGTTCCGCAGTATGGTCAGATGAATTCGATGGCTTATCCGTCTCAGGTGCAGCCTCAGACTCAGACAAACTGGGAACAGATTGCGAGAACGAATTTCCAGAATGTTTAATCAAGGAGGTGAATGCCAATGATCGCAAGATATCGATCAAGATTGGCTGAACTTCCGGTAGAAGTGCGAGAAGGTCTGGGAGAGGTGTCGTATCAAATTGGTATGACACCTTCTGCTCGCAAAGAACGGTGTATCAATGTGCTGAAATCTTATAACATCCCATTCATGGATGTTGGTACTGGAACAAACCGATTCATTATCCGTTATGATGGATATGTAATAAAGATCGCGTTAGACCGTGAGGGAGTTGCGGATAATCGACAAGAATGGGTCATGTCCCCAATGTTAGCTCCCGATGTTGCTCCATCCCGTGAAATCAGTAAAGGAGGCCACCTGTTGGTGGCCTCTTATGCACCCGCCTTTTCGTCCTATGCCGAATTCATAGCTTATCGTCAACAGATTGTCGCAATTCTAACAAAATGGGGATCTCGATATCTATTAGGTGATGTCGGAATTACCTCTGTGAATTATGCGAACTGGGGAATCTTAATGGGCAAACCGGTTTGTATAGATTATGCGTATATCTTTCCTGTATCCATGGATGTGTTCACATGTGTTTGTGGATGTAAGGAAATGAAGTTTACGGATAATACATTCACACATTATCAATGTGCAAATCCGGAATGCAATATGACATATACAGATAGAGATCTTCGTTCTAAGATTTCTCAGAAAGAAAGACTCCGTCTGTTTGAAAATGTTTCTGCAAATTCGATTGAAATTGACACGCCTGTTAAGTCAATGGAAGTATCGGATGAATATCGGAAACAGAATATCGATCCGGATATGCCCGATCCATTTGAGGTACAAAAGCATGTAAATCAGGTTCTGGGATATCCAGAATGGTGATTGAAGGAGGAAACTGGAATGCATTACACAAAATTGATTCGTACAAATACAACAGCTTCGCAGGTTCAGACAGTTGAACCTGCGATTGAAACAATTGATGAGGAAGATGTTGAAGAAATCGTTGACGTTGAAGAAGACGAAATCGAAAGCATTGATGAGGATGAGGTTATTGATACAGATGATGAAGTTCAGCAGTTTGCTATGGAACAGATCAATCGTCATGTATCACAACTTCAAAGTGAAATTGACATTTTAAAGAAGGACAATCAGCAACTGACAGAAACATTGGACAAACTCCGGAGTGAAAATGATGAACTGGAAAAGAAACTGGAAGTCGCAAACAAAACGATTCTGAAAGATTACGACGTTGAAGAAATCATGGAATCGTTGAAGTATTTCAGTGATACATACTTCGAAAAAGAAGGAGTTGAACTGGAGAAAGATATTCCGTTCAATCCGAGATTCATCTATAATCTCCCGGCTGCAGTTGCAAAGGGTATTCGTCATGCAAAGAACAATGATGATGTACCGGATGTATTAAATCCAGCGGTTCTGTTGTATTTACTGATGGCAAAAGAACCGTATGATTCCATCGAGTTGTGGTGGAAGATTGTACTGGACGAACTCGTCGATGGCAATCGCGAAGCTATCGACGAAGGTGCACAATCACGACTCGCTGACTTGAATATTGAGGAGGAAGATGATTATGAGTAATACAGATATCAAAGTGACAGGGACCCCGCAGACATATGGCGAAGGCGCAACAAGAAATACCAAAGAGGGAAAGGGTCGTTTCGACCTGATCCCTCAAGAGGTGTTTATCGACATCAATAATTTCCTTGCTGAGAGACTGGCTTCTAAGTGTACCACATTATATTGCCATCCACTCACTATCATAGAAGATATCGCATATGATAGAATCGTTCAAGCGATTGTGAAACTGACACTGTATTCATATTCCGAGGAAGAATTGGATAAGCCTTACATGTTCCCAATTGATGATTACAAATATTGCTGTTGGGATATGCTGAAAGATCTGGCGGTTCATTTCCAGAAAGGTGCTGAAATCTATGGGGAGAGAAATTGTCAGAAGGGGATTCCTGCATGGAGTTTCAAAGATTCTGCAATGCGTCACGCTTCCCAGTTCTTCAATGAGGAAGAGGATGAACCGCATCTGATTTCTGCAATCTGGAATCTCTGGTTGCTTCAGTGGACATATGACACAAAGAAAAATCAGTTTAACGCTGAAAAAGAGAAGCTGAAGAAGCAGGTTGAGGAAGCTACGAATGCAGGGAAAGTGATTGTCACAGCTGTGCAGAAGAAAACAAACTTCTGCGGCAATATAAACATTGATCCGTATAAAGAAATTCTGGCAAATGTGAAAACCAAAATATCCATTGAGGAAGATGTCGAGAAAAATCTCACGAGGATGTTCCGTCTTCTGAATATGTCTGTCAAAATCTGGCTGGAAGAATACATCACCAAAAATGCACTTGACAAATATGGAGTTGTCGAAGTATCCGAAGAGATTGAGAAACGGTGTATTGACTTCGTTCTGACATTCACAAATGAAGATGAAAATAGAGAATATCTCTATATAAGCATCGCCGAACGAGGTGAAAAGAACAATAAACATTTTGACGTTTCTATCGGAGAAGATTATGGTTTCGAGAATTGTGCATTCCGTCTCAGCGTGAAGCTCAAGGATGGTTTGATTCAAAAGAATCTGATCTATTTCGACGATAAAGAATACAACTATTGCATTGAAAAAGAATGGATGAAACGTCTGGAAATCATCATCAGTGCACAGACGGGATTGTGCTGTGAGTATAAATAATATCACGAGATATACATCATTATTCAGAAAGGAGTGATGATATGATCTTTTGTTCAAGAAGAGTCTTTCTGAATATCGTATCTCAAATGATGGATCTGGAGACATTATTGAATGCAAACTATTTCCTTGTTGATCAGGCTGAACCCGCTTCCGGATATCATCCAACATTCGGTGATGACTTTCCTGTGTTTGATCAAAGTGGAAATCTGACATTTGAACATGGAAGTCTGGATTTCTCTAATAAGCAAGCGAGACGAGGAATGCATCAGTATTTCATACACTATACTCGTGTATTTGATTCTGCTCCGTATTTCGGAATGGTAGCAGCTTCCATTAAGAACGATTATTCCACACCGGAAGAATTGTTTGTTAATCATCTGAAGAACACCGATACACAAATTTCTGTATATCAAGATATCTTTCAGCAACGATTAAATGGAAATGGTTTACAAATTCTGATCATGGCAGATGATTACGGGTGTCAATTCTTCGGGGATATTATCTGTTCATATCTGTCTCAATTATTCGGTGCTGACATTACGTTCATTGATCCACAATATCGTCCATTCACACATGGAAAGATTCAATATGTCGGAGACAAAGAATATGCAAGAAAACATATTCAGTGGCTGCGGGATATGCATCTGGTAAAGAATGTGCGATTAATGGCAGATAGTATTACGGGTAGTGGATATAATAATCTGGAAGCATTGTTTGGTTCTGATGATTTGACAATCGAGGATCTGTTCCATGCACATCATGTGTTATTCCCGGATGATCAACTTCCTCCTGGAAATTATACAAAGGAACATATGAAACGAATGTTGATCGGAAGAATCATGGATTCAATTGGTGGAAATGATCCGCGTCGAGATCTGATGAAGCAATGGGATATGAACATGTTTGCATTTGATCCAATGATTCAATTGTATGATAATCAAGTAGAAGAAGACTTCTCGAATATCACATGAAAAATGGGAGGGTTTAACCCTCCCATTTTTTTTTGTTTATTACACATTGAAAACGAATTCGTAACTATTTTAAGAACGGAGGTCATACCGTGAAAAACTTTCAATTGGAGAAACGCCAAAAGAGAAATCCAATGGCGGAATATCTTTTGAAGCTTCAGATGATTGTTACGAATACAGAATTCAAAGACAAAGAAGAAGCTGATAAATATGAAACACTTGCAATGAAGCTGAAAGGCGATATGTATTGTAATGCCATACTTCAGCAAGATAAATTTGAAACATATGCATATGACAAAAAACGCACATACCAGTTGTTATTGGAGAACGGTGTTGATGAATTAAAGATTCCATATTACGTAGAGAATCCCCAATTCATCCCAACCAACGTCAAGAATATTATGTTGGCTGAAGCCCGTGAGACAATGATAGCAACATATGTGGAAGAAAACCCATACTATGTTGCATTAACTGGTAAACCGTTCCAAGGTTCAGATACAATTCAACCGGAATACATTTTAACAATCCCGGATGAATTCTTTGATATCTATCAGAATACAGGAGCAATTGAACGCAATCAAGCAATTCATGAAATGCCGGTAAAATATCAAGAATTGTTTATGAACACGGATTACTACAAAGAGATGCTGGATAAGTATCCGGAACATAAATATCTGAAGTATCTGGGATCTCGTTCAATTCCGATTCAAGTGTCTCGTAAAGCACGTGATGGAGAAATCATGAAGATCAACACAAATGCTTTGACGGGATCTCATCCAGTATTCGGAAATATATCGGTTGAATCTGATCTTGTTCATCTATTCACAAATCAATATCTCGAAGTTCGTCAATATATTTACGGCGCATTGCGTGGTGACTTCGCAGATATCTACGCGAATTATAATTCATTCATTCGCTTCTTGACAATCTATATGACAATTGGCTCCTGCCTGAATGAACTGATGAAGAAATCTGCGTCTATGATCTACATGAATCAATCAACAGCAAATGATTTCTTCATGTTGTATGGACTTCCTTCCGTCATTATGGAAGGTGCGGATATGATCTCATTCCTGAAACAATTCCGGTTGATTTTAATGGATAAAGGAACGAACATTGTATATCGCGTCAAAGATTTGATTGGTTATGAATATACCGATATCTACACACTTGTCATGGTGAAACAACAAGTCTTCGAAAACGGTCTTCCGAAATATACAACAGATGAATCGGGAAATCGTGTTCCTGTACAAGAAATTGTATTTCGTCGGCTTGGTACAACTGATGAGAATGTTTCATATTTTAAGTTCAAAGAAGGTTCTACATCGTATCCATGGAAAGAAATTGCCACAGGTGATCCAAGATGGTGGGATACACCAGAAGTGGAAAGAATGTTATATACAATGAATTACACGTTATCAAATTCAAAGTATATTCAATTATCCACACATCTTTCGATGGTAGATATCTATTGGCAATGTGTGATTCTGATTCGTGGTTTATTAGACAATCGATATGAAACAGAGCATATCAATATTGCGTTGAATCTGAATCTGAATGGAAAGAGCAGTCTCTCAATATTTGAAACAGTCTTGATTCTGGAAATTCTGATGAATTGGAGTATCAAGACTGTTCGAGGAGATCATCTTCGTGGAGATTTGTATTTACCGAACGGAGATTATCAGGGTTCTCCGGATTGTATCGACATGTTATTCAATGGATTGAAATACTATGATCCTGTGGACTATCCAGATGTGACACGTGAAGAAGATGGTGCGCCGAATCCATTGAAACCGGGTCAACCTTTCAAGGTATCATCATTCAATTTTGATTTGAGAGAAACCGACGCTGAATTCTGGAGAAATGAAGTTCCAAAAATGGATTACATTCTTTCCCCTGGTCTTGGAATCACGAACGAAACAAACATGGTTGTTGATGGTGTTGACACGAAGATTCCGCAGTTTATTGCAGATTTGGATTATATCTTCAATCGGACAGAGAATAATATTGGTGAGTCTCTCATGGGTAATGTTCGGAAAGTTTATGACTATCTGGAACAGAAGCTTCAAGAGAGTAGAACAATAGATGAATATCGTCAAGTCACCGATATGTTCAATCATCTGTTCTTGGTTGATCCAGAACGAAATTGGTTTGATGATGGTGCAATTGATACAGATGCTTTCTTAAAGGAAACATACAGTCTTTCTGAATATGAACTCTCATCATTGAAATCATTCTTTGAACCACATGCCGTTGACTTTACTGTGGAATATAACAATCAAGAGGTTCCGATTTCAATCTATGACATTATGAATGAAGATGTTTATGCATTGGAATTGGTGGATGGTAAATTCTATTTCCAGGAAGATAATTTTGTTGATGCATTTGATGCGGCTTTACGAGCATATCATTCGGACGCATTGGAGAATTCAAATATTTCTCCAAATGTAAAAACGGTATACAAGGAAGTCATACACGATAAAGTATCAATGGATCTCGGAAACAGTATCATGGGTCCGAGAACATTTGAAGCATTGTTATACAGAAATGATCCTGAGATGTATCGGTATCTCGTAACATTGAAGACTGACTCCGATAGCTTATTGATCATTCTCCGTTCTCTCGTGAAATCATTGGAATCTTATACAAATGCTTCATTGAGAGGATTGGAATTTGCTTCCATTGGTTTGGAGAATTACTTCAAGATTCTTAAGGAAGTTATCGGTTATTTCAAATCCTATATGGTAGAATATGCTAAAGAAGAATTTGTATATCTATTTGATGGATTATGGGATAATGGTGGTAATTCAAATATGTTACGTTTATATGATGAACGTGCACATTTGACATTGAGAATGGTTGTTCGAGATTCTTTGACATTACATGATGCTTCTCATGCATTAAATAAATTTAAGACCGGTGATTTGGGTCTGACTGGAGTGCATGACGAAATGCAAGTTCGACGCCGTGTAGCATACAAAAAAGTCAAGGAATTGGGGTATGACATCATATTCGATACCGGAAAACGGGTTACCAAATTCCCGGATAATCTTCCTGGGGATGATGACAAGGTTGTGTTCTCATTTTATGAACATGGGGATTCATATCAAGTCAGAATCTATTTATAAAAAAAAAACAAAAAAAAAAGAAGGGGCGGTTTGTGCCGCCCCATTCTTTTATCCCTCCTTCTTTTTGAAGCGACCCTTCTCATCCCTTTCGGGAGTAGGGGTTTCTTCTTCTGCAGGCTTTTCTTCATCAGTGGATTCCTGAGGTTTGACATCCTTGAATACGTGATCAATTACGTCTTCCGGGATGTCGACATATGTTTCTTCATGTTTGTCTTCAGACTTCTCGATGTCAGGTTTTTGGAGCTCTTCGAGTTCCTGTCCTTGCCGGATGCTTTCGGCAAGGCGTTCGTCCTGAACTTTCTGTATACGACCAAAAAGGTCGGGGCAAACATGTCCGTGATATCTCTCCTGCGGAGGAGGGGTTGTCTCCTCGCAGAAAAGATCGTCGTCTTCGAACTCGTCTGCATCGTATCTGCACCGTGCTTCTGCTTTTCGGGCGCAGACATAATTATCGATTCCCTTTTCGGCAGCGAATACTATTGCCGTTGTCGCGAGTCCTAACACTATCGCTAACATAATGGTCCTCCTTTCCATTATCTGAAGGAGGTCAGCCAACGGCTGGCCTCGATCAGAAATTCTTCGATATCAAGTCCGCTATCATCAGTGAGCGGATTGTCAATGATATCAGTTCCAGCGTAAATGATGTCTGCCATGTGGATCACCCCCACATGGCATCGGTGGAGATATTCGTCGCAGCTGCGACGAATTCTTCGACATCGCTGTCGGTCGTGCCGACGTCACCGTCAGCAGTTGCTGCCGCTTTCTCGTCTTCGCGGCTTTTCACAAGCTTATAGACGCCGATACCGGCGCCTGCAGCAAGTGCCGCGAACAGGACGTTCTTCGCCGCTTTCTTGAGTTTCTCTTTGCGGATCTCGCGATACATCGCGATATCTTCTTCGGAAAGATTGATCTGGTTGTTCTGATTGTTGGTAAACATAGCTTTCTCCTTTTCTGCGGCTGCTTAAATGGGGTGCATAGCCGCGATACCCCTTCAATATTTGAACGTTAGAAAGGCATAGTAAGATTTACCTTTCCTTCTATTCATATTAATAATATATATATGAAATATCAAAAAAGTAATCATATGGGGGCTTTCGCCCCCATATATTTTATTGAGTATTTACATGAGATTTCCAGAAACTGGCAGGATCGGAAGTCAATTGTCTGATTTCGTCCGGAGAATAACAAGTTACCATTACTTGAGTTCCAGCAGGTGACGTTAGCATATATTGCGTTCTTCCCGGGTTTAATTGTATGAATTCATAATAATACCCATCAACGGTTCCTTTCAATGGCATGACAGTTGGCATGTTATTCACTTCCTTTCTGTTGAATGATTTCGGAAATATCAACTGTATATACGATATGATTGAATTGATCCTTCTGAAGATTATGAGATATCAGAAACATCTGTTCCATACCCAGAACAGACATCATAGATTCCAACATAAGAATGAAACTATCTCGGATAGACATATCCAGATATGCATCAATCTCATCAACCAATGGTACAGAATAAGACGTCATGGATGATGATAATGATAATGACAGAGCCAATGATAACAATGTTGATTCTGATTGAGAACCGTATCTGATATCTTGAGATCTGTTATTATTACATCTGAATGGGAGTGAGAATTGACTTTCATCAATGATCGGTTGTAATAATTCTATCTCACCATCATACATGACGTTCAATAATTTGTTTGCTGTTGATATCGCTCGATCAACTGTGTCACGGATTGCAATTACTGGCATTCCTTTTGTAGATGATGTTGCCTCTGCAATCGCTTTAAATGTTGAATCATTGGATAAATGTTGTTCAATCTCTGTTGTTGTTTTTGTATATTGATCCACCGCTTTCTCTAATATATCCAAATCATTCGTGATGATAGACGATTGATTATATAATCCTTGATATTGTGCATACACGGATTGATATTCTTCTTCCGCATTCTTTAATTTCTGAACAGACGATTCTAATTGTAAACGTGAACGTTCCAGTTGTGTGATATCAATTCTCTGAATATTGGATATCATGAGTCGTTTCCGATCAATATCATTCAATTCATATTCAATTGATTTAATATCTCTGGTAATCTGTTCACGTTTATCTGTTAATGATTCAACTTTTTGTTTCAATGTATCGATGGCGTTCTCATCAATATCTGTGAATATCTGATCTTTCATCATACTGTATGTTTGTTCCGCTTCATGTAGTTGTTGGATATACTTCGTACGAGTTTCTGATTTTGCTGCTTCTTCTATTAGATATTTGATATAATCCACATCAATTCCTGATTCACCCTGTCTACAGCGATGCATCATATTTTTGATATCAAATAGATTTCGTAATTGTGAATCAATGTCAATATTAATCAATCTCTTAATTGTCAGAATATTCTTGTATGCATGATCGAATTGTTCCAAATCATATTGTGTGAACTTTCCTTTTGATTTGGATTGATATGATTTGAAGTAAGTATTGAATGCCTCATAGACGTTTCGATACAGACAATTTTGTATGATACAGGGGTTTTCATTGTCTGGAATATCACCAGAGACATTCAACATCATGGAACGAATATGAGATATCATCGTCTTCTCTTTTTCAGAATCCATCAATGATGCACCTTCTTGCATTAAGAACGCGGAAATATCAATATCATGATCAATCATTTGAATGAATATATCCATATGATTCTGATTCAAAGACGATGTAATTTCTTTACAGGTGGAATTGATTGCTTGTGCCAAAGATAACATACTAAACAGATATTGAGACGACATCTGAACATCTGTCTCAATCGTAATCTCATTAATCTGTTTCTTTAAAGAATCGATGGTTTGTTCCATTCGTTCTTTATCCGCTTTGATTTGTTTAAACTCAATCATTGCTGTTTCAATATTATGCATCTTGTCATATGTATCATCAATCTCTTTGAATATGATTTGTAACTCCGCATTCTTATCTGATATCTCTTTATTCTTTTGAATCTGAGCTTCGACCAAAGTATCATGTAAAGACGGATCCAAAGAACCACCAATCGAATCAATTGCTGATTTATATTCACCAATTGAATTCATGACACGGGATAATTCTGCATCGACATTCTGTTGGCGCAATGTGTGAATGATTCCGGATAAAGCATCCTTACGAGATTTCAGTGTTTGCAGTTCATATTCCATCTTTTCTTTTTGAGAACGCTTTTCATCCAACTTTGCAAACAACGTCTCGAATGATCCATACGTTTGTAACAGATATTCTTTGGTATGATTCAGAGATGTGATCAGTTTATTTGTAAAACGATAATCATCTGTCGCTAATTTATGAATCTTATCATAGATATCGATTCCCATGGCTTTGTTTAACAATGTCTTTCGTTGTGTTGCACCCATGCCTGAAAATGACGTCAAATTCGTTCCGTTAATTATGAATTGGAATATATACTTATTTATACCCAGATGCTTTTCGATTAAGGTATTGCCTGTTGTGACACCACCACTGGGATTCAATTCTTCTCCATCCATCACAATCGACGTGGAGACAGTATGTGATTTCCCGGTTGGTCGATAGGTGTGTGTGATATTATACACATGGCCATTTACTTCATATACGATATTCTTTAATCCGATTTCATTCGGGATAATCAATGACAAATCATTTCGTTCATCACCTGTCAGATTGATGGATGAAAACGGATGATGTTGTTGGATCATAACGGTTTTGCCACAACGGTTTCTTCCATATAATTGGATGATGGGTTGTTTAATTCTATCATATTGGAATTCGATTTCATTTAAACCTGTTGCGGCTTTGACACCAATGAAATTGACCAACTTCAAATATTGAATTCTCATGAGAAGAACTCCTTTCTTATATTTCATTTAAATTATATATTTAAATGAGAGAAAAAATAAATTTTTTATTGTACATATATGGTTGCTATGTATCGGGAAGAGAAATTTTCTCATTTCGATAAAATTCTATTCAGAAAGAGGAGATTAAAAATGGCTGGTAACATCAACTATGCAGATCGGCAGAAGCGTTTCATGGAGACATTCAAAGACGATCCGATTCTCACGACAACTTTGCCTGAAGTTGCGGCAAAATTGTTTCGTACAGAGTTCGGAGTTTCCATTGATGATCTTACGTATATTCCGATCGTATGGTCCGTCACATGGTCTAGACTGTTGAATTTCATTCACAGTCAAAAGACTGACTCATTCTCTGTACATCTGTGTGGATTCACGATTGAATACATGACAGAATATTCAGAATCCGATAAGTCAACGAATATCGTACCGGAAATGTATCATGAATTCATTCCGATTTTCACGAATCGTCATCATGATGTCGTTGCGGGTTCTGATTATAACAGAGATTTGATCAACAAGTATAATGCATGGAGATCTGAGAATTCCACAGAAACAATTGACATGGTTGAACGTGAGGTATTCAATGAAGTCAATGAAAAGTATGGAATCTGGTTGATGGTGTCTGCATCTGTAATGCCGCTGATGGCTGCGATCTATGCAGCCGGTGTGACAATCGCGAGAGAAAAGCATATACCTGTGAATATGTATAATTGGTTCACGATTACCGCTCGCGATAATGATAAGATTATTCTGACACCTCTGGCTCCGATTAAGCAGGGTCTGAAAGATGATGCAAAGAAATAATGGCACATCATGGATGGGTGAATAGCCCATCCATGACGTATTATGTAATGGCGATTCTGTCATTATCATAAACAATCAACATTTGTTGAAAGGAGTATTTCTATGTCAATCAATCTTTTAATTGGTATCGGTAATGCCGGAACACAGATTGTGAAAGCTGCATCAAATTCATCTGTATTACAGGATGTCAAAATGTTCACAGTTGATTCTGTTGCAAACACTGATCCAAAAGACTCAGCCAATATCACGAACATACCAATCATGGCAGATGATAAGAACGGCTCGGGTCGTTCTCGTGAACGTGGTGCGGCAATGTTCGACTTTCATGATCAGAATGGTACATTTGATGAATTATACAAGTTTGCAGAAACTGCCAAATCTCCAATCATCATCGTGACCTCTGCTGCAGGTGGAACCGGATCCGGTTCTGCTCCGGAACTCTGTAAAGCAATCTCCAAGAGAACTGATTGCCAGATCATTCCATTCATTATTTGTCCTTCACTGAAAGACCCTGATGCATTCCATCTGAATACAATGGATCTGATGTTGGAACTGGAAGAGGCTGAAATCAAAACATACTGCATATTCAGAAATGAATATGGCACAGCGGATTATTCAAAGATCAATTCGGAAGTTGTGACCGCAATTGAATTGATTCTTGGAAAACACTTCCATTCTACATCAAAAGATTCCATTGATGATTCTGATCTGGATATGCTGTTATCAACACCAGGAAGATTCATTGCAGTTGAAGTAACATCAACCAGTTCCACAAATCTGAAACATCTCATCACTGAGAAAGTCCTCCATGGTTATCAACCTGGATGGAGTAAAGAAGACAGCATCAATACAACAATGATGGCTGCATACTCTCTGGAGTCCCCGTTTGCAACAACTGACTTCCAAGAGGTTTTCTCCGAGATCAATCAACGTATTGAACATCGTTTTGATGAATATCGGAATATCTGTGACAAAGACGAAAGTATGACAGCATCATTGATTGTTGCTGGATTACCTCGTGCTGAATTGAAACAGATTGATTCTGAATTCCATGAAGTCGGCGGTATTGCTGATGGAATTAAGAAGACTTCCCGTCCAGCGTTTATGAAACGCAAATCGACAATTCGTTCTGTACCGAAATCGAAAGAAAAGGATGACAGCGCGAAAAGCATCGTAAACTGGACGGAATAATTATGTATCAAAGATATTCTTGAATTGAATAGATACATAATTATGCCGATATTCAATACTCAAGAATATCTAAAAATCATAAGGAGGAAACATGCCATGTCAACAGCCTATTCTCAAATGTATCCTGGTGATGTGAATTTCCTTGACAGTGTCGAATCGTATATGATGAAATCCAATGTTCAGACAGGTTTGACACCACAGGAAAATCTCGCCATCACGGAACAAGCCCGCACAGCATTGTATTCTTACGATGTTCAGTGTATGCCAAGAATCGCGGACAAGATCCTTCATGCGAATATGGATATCGATCAGGAAGCAAGAGCTCTCTGGATCGCTTTCTATAATCATTCGCTTGATCCGGTGTTTGTCAAATTCTTGATGCAGTACCTGCACGGAAGAAGTGATACAATCCTGAACGGAAAAATCGGTGCACTCTTGACCAAGGTCATCGGTAAGTATGTCGAAGATCATCTGAAGAAAGAGAAGACCGATGGAAAGAAGTCCGATAAAAAGGACTCCAAGGAGAAGAAAGAAGAGAGCGACGATGTTCTTGATAATATTAAGCATATCGAAATCGCTGTCGAAAAGCTTCTCGGCTCCACTGCAATTACAATCGAACAGTTCTGTGGAAATCTCTCTCACGCAGATGCATTGTATATTGCTTCCTGCATTGCTATGAGCTCTCAAGAAACAATTACTGAGATTTTGAATTCAGATCTTCCGATTACTGCAGATCTCTTCAATGAGTTCACACCATATGATCCGCTTGTCATGGCGGCGTTGAGATTAAAGAAGTCTGAAGTTCCGCTGAAGCCGACTGCGAATCAGACGGCATTCCTGGAATCTCTGAAGCGTTGGGTATTCGATAAACTGGATACCATCAATGGCGGTGCATATAAGTGTTATCAGTTCCTGGTATATACATACGGATCCGTGAAACCGGATGTCTCTCCGTATTATATCCAGATCAAGGACTGCGGCACCATTAAACCCAATCTGATTCAAGCGGCGAAGCAGATTGTGAATAGCAAATAAGGAGGAGTTTACAATGCTGGAAAAAATCAACCCCAATGTTCATCGTATCCTCGAACCGATTATCAGAGACATGACATCGATCCATATGCTCGAGATGTCTCAGCCGATGATCGGTTCCAATAATCGCGGTGATCAGTTCAAGCGTGAAAAGCAGGCATGTGTTCATATGATCTTCAATGGATCAAGTCCGTATCCGGAATGCCAGCTCGAAAAGACTGCTGATGATAAGCTGAGATGCAAAATCTGTGGCAGAGAAATCTATTCGAAGTTCGATGGCAAGAATGTCGAGATGCTTCTTGATGCTCGCAAGGTCGTTGAGCAGGTGATGTTCTTCGGCATGGTCAATAACATGACTCCGGAGATCGTTCAGGCGTGTATCGACATGAAGAAGATGCTTCCTGATCTTGCACAGGTCACATCCGAGTTGAATGAATTCGTTAAGCGCGAAGAAAGCAACAACGATGCTGTCGGCAACATCGGCGAAGAGTATCGCTTCAATAACATCACTTCAATGTATTAATCGATGGATATATGTGGGGGCGTTTGCCCCCACATCCATTTTATTTTTTTTTATAAATATTCTCGTCCCATAAAAGTCATACCATAATTTGTGCATAGATTCATAGCGGTTTGTGCAACAAATAAATTTCCAGAAGTGTTTGTCAATACGTGACAGACATATTTCATTCTGTATGAATCATCAATCTTCAGACCTCGTATCGGAGATTCAAATACAAGATTCACACGAGCATTTGGTTTAAATAAAGCAATATCAAAACCAGCGCCAGATAAATCTATTTGCGTTATCTTTTCATTGATTCTTGCAGCTTCCTGAAATGAGATGTAATCTTTCGGTGATTTGTGAAGTATGTTCTTTTGCTCAATACGATTTTGCAATTTATCTATGCTACTGACATCGAATAAACGGGTTAAGTCAGCATATCTAAATCTAGCATCTTGTACATCAACATCTTCAATACGTTCTGGATTCAATACCCGTTCGATATCAGATTCTGTTAATACAGATGCATTTGATGCATATGTTTGTAAGCGATATATTGTGCTTGTTGCACGGAATACACCGGATTCATCAGAATTTGTTTTTTCAGAACGAACATAGATTGGAACAAGTGTTGTTCCATTGTCTACAGATGAATCACACAAATACATCATAGATGGATGTTGTGTAATATCATAATACAACATTCCACCATGACGATATAAACCATAATATCGTTCAAAGAATGTGAATGCCTCGATACACATCATATTTGGAATAAGAATCTGATTATATCGATTTTGATTATGTACTGGATCGATATGGATCCGGTTCTCAGATAATCCAACGCGATTCATGATATCATGACAGACAGTTTCTAATGTTGTATCACGATAAATAGATGGAACACGTTGTCTCATCTGATGGATGATATCTTCGTCATATATAAATAACTCGAATTCCACTTTTGAGTCCACATTCAAATTTGTTTCATCTCTCAAACCCTGTTTGAATTGATCCATCTTTGAAACAGGGAGATTCTTATTTTCCATATAAGCTTTTCCAAATACAATCAGGGATTCTGTGGATGCTACCTTTGATGTTGTATTGGAATCTTTGTCTGTTTTATATATACCACCATTCGCATGGAATCCGGCATATACATTATCAGGATCACTGGTGATATTTTCTACCACACCCATATCTGCATAAAATCTCATGCGGATAATCGGATATGTTGCAGTATCATAACGATGAATGATGGATATTGAGATAATGTCCGATGAAGGTATCTGTTGTACAATTGGATCTGTTGTTGTTTGTACACCAATGGATATTGTACTATCTATTTCATACATGACATTGTAAATCACATTTGCCAAAATGATCACTCCTTTTCAATGTGAAAGGTCATCGACCCTTTTATAAGCCCGTATACTAATATAATACGGCATGATTTTAAATAGAAAGGGTAATGGTTATGATTCAATTTATTCAAGAAGCGGCAGTCGACCTGCCGCGTCTTTCTCAATCTTCTCTTTTCCAGAAGTTCGATAAACAAAGCAATTTGTATGCGAATGTTCGAGCAGAGATTTCCAATCCCGAAGCACGTGTGAAACCAAGTGAAATGAAAGATATCATGGCACTGATTCGTTTGAATGGTTCACCGACAGCAAAACAAGCTGTTTCTAAATTTGAGACAGGTGAAATGGTTCTGATCTTCAATAAAGAGAGATCCAAGATTCCGAATGTATTACCGTTCATTGTCATTCAGGGTAAAAACGGAAAGACAACTCCGTTTGTATTTGCAGATAAGGTCGTTACCAATCTGACCTCTCCTGCGGAGTATACAAATCTGATGGCTGCAATGGAAGCAGCATATCTTGCTGCATGCCTGAGTGCAAAGCCGAATCAGTTCTTACTGAACAGACAATTCATGTTGTCGATGTGTTCATTATATAATTATCTCTGGATTATGCCTTTGGAGCAGAAGCTCTATGTGAAAGGAGATAATTTGACCAAAGCGATGATGTATGTTACATCGTATTTCTATCGTATGATTGATGGAAATAAAATGGATGCAAAGAATATTCCGTTCAATCGTATTCTGAAAGATCGTGTACCACAAGCACAAATTGATCAGATTGTGACAGAGGTGAAAACGATGCCTTCATTGGCAATTGGAAATCTGATCAATCTGATCAAACAAATCAATCCTGTGAGATATGAGAATCTGGATGCAACATTCATTTCGAATTTCACACAATCATGTGGAATTTCGTTGATATTTGCTCTGGAGAATCTTCAGTATTTATTCTTACTGATGACTTCTTCGAATTACAAAACAAAACTTACCGCATATGGATTGAATAAAACCGCTTCTGATACAGTAAAGAAATGTGTGTCTATGCTGAGTAGCATGCGTGTTACTTATTAAAGGAGCTGATAAATATGGATCCAATTAATCCTTTCAAACCGACAACAATGGAAGTGGATCTTGTTTCATCGGGTACGACAAGAGGTGGTAAAACCGCTCCGGTTGTTCGAATTGATTTGTTTTCCGATCAGGCTGTTGAAAAGGACACAAAGCTCGTTGCCACAGATTCTACCAGAAGAGGAACGGGAGCTGTTAAAATCGATCCAGGTGCTCGAATTGATTTGGTTTCCGAATCATCAAATCCATCGCATATTATTGAAAGGGAAACAAAGATCGTTGCCACGGGTTCTACCAGAAATGGAACAAGTCCGGCTGATGTTGCAAATGCGATGGCTGGATATTATAATGGCACGAATTTAAACATCTATCCACCGTATAAACCGGACAAATTGTATTACAGTCCTGAAGAAGGCAACTTCCCAATTGTTCGTTCATCCACTGGTGGTTTGTATAGGACGGTCATTCAAAATGCTGCGATCAGACCTGCATGGCATATGCATGAAAACCTTGGATGGTTTCAAGCCGAAAAGGTTGGACAAGTTCAGTTTGCAAAAATGCCCAATATGCATATCACCAGCAAACCATCATTGGAACCATTACAAGAGAAAGCAACCGATGAATATCCCGCTGAATACAAGATGGGTGCTTCTGCTACACCCGGAAATGAGTATGGAAAAGTAAATGATCATTTTCTGTATCAATTCCGTGCTGCGGTTACATTTGTGAATCCGGAAAACAATCCGGCAAAACGTCAAATCATGGATTATGGATTAGAGAATGCCGAGAAGGGTGTTTCTATTGCAGAATACGGCATTGATGATCCAATGCATCCAGAACCAATTGAAGTACGAAAAGCGACAGATGAGAGAAATGCAACGCCCGAAGTTCCAATATCTCCGTTACATACATTCACGAGATCATATCCGGAACGCGCACGAAATGTAATTATGTCGTGTTATAATAGAACACGAATTCCGATTGCAGATGTCGAACACAGAAAAGCGTTTCGTTATATCTTTATCACACGTCCAGAATGTTATCTCATGTCTTCTATGGATCGTCCATCTTTGCAGGCTGCTCAAGATGAAGATATGAATACATGTTTGGAAAGAGCTCCGCATATTCTTCAGATGTTGTCTCCGGTATATGTTACCGGTAATGCTTCTGCTCCATCGTATGCAAACTGGAATTTCCTGTTGAGCAATCGTGTTCAAGGTTTGAATGCCGGAGGAAATACAATCAATCTGGTTGATACGATGACAAAGAGTGTTCGCGGAGCAACCGTCATTCCTGGTAAGAACCTAACAACAAATGTTGGCGGAACACTTGATCTCCAATTCATGGATGATAAATATATGGATGTGTATGAGATGTTGAGAATATGGATGTTGTATATTCATAAACGTCGTACAGGACAATTCTTCCCACCGTTCAACAATTATGCACAAATCAACGGATTCCCAGAAGCTTCTGGAGTTGGTACCGGAGCTGGTGGATTTATGTTGACACACCCGTATGACAGAGCATTGGAATACTGTGCGTCAATATTCGATATCATCACCAATGAAACGGGATCAAAGATTCTGTATTGGTGTAAATATTATGGAGTGTATCCAACGAATATTTCTTCCGCATTATTATCCAATGCAAGCAATTCGGCATTAACACAAACTGCCAATGTGAACGCAACATTTCAATATCAATATAAACAAGAAAACTTGTTCAAGAATCTGGTTGAATTTAATTTCAATGCAGGTATTGTTGATAGCACTGGTAGGATGCGTGATAATGTTGCAGCATATTTACGTGATTCGATCCCATTCTTATATCGTGAAGATGGTAAGGGTGGAACAAACACAACATCACCCCGACTGAAGAATTATATTGGCGCTGCAAGTATGTTTACCGGTTCACCGTATATCACGACAGAAGTATCTGGTGATGTGAATCCATGGGCATATAAATCGTCTGGACGAGAACTCGTACAAGCAAATCTGCGATTCATTCCATTGCACCATGTTGATGAACGTTTGGATGCAGTTATGAATTCCGGCATTACGAATGAATGGGTTCCGTCTGCGAACAAACGTTTTGAAATGACCATGCAATATTAATATAGAAAGGAAGTGATATCAAATGGCTCAACAGCAATCCAAAGAAGAAGAACTGATTCATGGTCTAATGAATGATATAACTGGTGGAGATCTCGTTATGTCAAAAGACGAGTTATCAAACACCATTTCTAATATTCTGAAGAAGTATAATCTTTCTACAGATCTTTCATTTGTGGAAAAGATTGCTACCATGAAATTCCCCGATTCCAATGAAAAGTTGTCATTGGATATGTTGCCAAAAGAATTGACAGATGCTGCTTTTCTTCCGGTAACAACAATTGCAGATATTGCTCTGCGTCAAGATTTGGATCTTGTTGTATCCCAAATTCCGGAATGGTACAATGCATTGATTGTATCACGTGATGCCATTTGTGAAGCTGATACAGTTGATGGTACTTTGGCTCGTACAATCGTGTTCGACAAAACGAATATGAACGAAGTAGAACAAGAGACAACGATGTCAAAGATCGAAGCTGTGGAAGATAAATTAAAATTACACAGCATCATCAAGAATCATGTTGTGTATAATACGCTCTTCTATGGTGAAGGTTATCTGTATGCAATCCCATATGCAAAAGTTTTTGAGGATTTGTATAAGTACAGACTTCATGCAAGTGAAAAACGTGATCCAAGAAATTCCGTTGCGAGTATGTTTGAAAATTCTTCTTCGTTAATGGGTTATGGATATGGATATGGTGAATCTGCAATTGAAGTATCGTTGAAAGACACCATCATTCAGGAATCTGCAAAAACCAAAGGGAAGAAACAAAAAGTCACAATGGAAGAAGCGTCATTGTTCACAGAAGCTGAAATCATTGAATGTGCACCGGGCTATCATTCCAAACCCATAAATCATGAAGACAAAGAATTCCGTGAGCAATATGACAATGAAATCGATTACTATCTGGAATCAGTTGCAAAGAATATTCATTACATCGAAGAAGATGTTGCGCTTCCTGTTATTGAAGAATCCGCACATGATTTGAAACGTGCGTATGATTTGAAATATAAGGATACAAAATTTGTCCAGGAATCAAATACGATATTTGAAACTGTCATGGCAAATGATGGAGTCATTGATAGTTCCAATGTCTCTAAAGAATTCCAAAACATCAAAGGTGTTTATCTGAAGATTCTTCCGGCAACGAAATTGATTCCGATTCGTATTGATCGTACTGTCATCGGTTACTATTATATTTCCGACTTGACACGTCCTGATGAAGCCGGTGAAAGAAAAAATTCCGGATTATCTGGATATACACTTCGTTCTCCTTCTGTTGGACATGATACTTTTTCTCCCGACAGATTGTTCTGTGAGAAGATTGCATCTAAGATTGTGAATAACTTTAATCTGAAATTTATGCGTGATAATGCATCATTGCATCAGCAGATTGTCGCAATCTTGGAAGCACATAAATTCAATGAAGCCATGATGCGTTTCATTTATATTCCGGCAGAACATGTTTGTCAGTGCACAATCAATGAAGATGGTGCAGGAAAAGGTCATTCCATGTTGGAAGGCGGTTTGGTTACTGCGAGAATGTACATGTTCTTGAAGCTGTATTCATTGTTATTCCAAATCAATAATTCTGCGATTCGTGTGTACAATCTGCGTTCATCCGGTATTGATAAGAATTATAAGCAATTTGTACAACAGACAATGAGAAAGTTTGCCGCAAGACGTGTGACAACCAATGACATTTTCAATTACAGATCATCCATGACAAAAGTATCAGGTGGATCAGAATTGATTATGCCAACAGGTGCAAACAATGAACCGCCGATCAACATCGAAACGATTCCTGCATCGGAAGCTCCTATCAATAATGAATTCATGGATAACTTGCGTGCGGAAGCAATCAATTCCACACCAGTTCCTGCAATCATGGTTCAGAATGGTGGAGTTACAGAAATCGAATTCTCGAAGGAAACCGAACTCGCGAATACACGATTCACGAGTTTTATTTCTTCTTGTAAGATCGATTTCAATCGTGACATCACCAGATTGTATCGAGTCATATTAAGATGGGAAACTGATATTGATCCAGAGATATTACAAGATTTGAAATTCATGTTCCGCATGCCATCAGCAAAGACATTGTCTATTACTGCGGATATGATTTCAAACTTCGAAGCATTCTATGAATTGATGTCAAAGGTTCTGATGACAAAAGAAGAACAGAATGGCGGAGGAGATCAAGAAGATCCACAATCACCAATCATGAGAGAATTCAAGAAGGGATTGATTGCAAAGTATCTCCCGTCCATTGATGTGGAGGAATGTGAGAAGATTGCAAATGAGGCTCGTAAAGCCGCAAATGTAACGAAACTCAAAGAAACAATTCCTGAGAAGAATTTGATCGATGATGCTGATGTCCCGGAAGAAGGAGAAGAGGAGGTGTAATGATTCATGATGAATATCGAAAAGACTACAACAGGTTTGATTATTCGTGAATCAACACCTGAAGTGAAGCAACTTGTGCTTCAATACTTTTCTCTCCAGAATCCATTGAGAGAGTTCTTTGTATACAGCGGAGATGACCCAGATCATAAACCGATTCTGGGTCATGAACACGATGTCATTTACATTACTTCTGGCTTCTTGAAAATAAATAATCCAAAGATTCAGAAGTTAAAAATCAATTCCACAAAAGAGGTTCCGACACCAAAAAAGATTTCTTTGGCAATGAATCGTGAACCTCGATCAAGGTTGCAAGAGGATTGTATCAAAATGATGACAACTTCATCATCTGATAAAATCACTGTTGAACTCAAGCCCGGAGTTGGAAAGACGTTTATTGCATTATACTCTGCAGCAAAACTCGGTTTGAAACCATTGATTGTTGCACCAACTTCTCTGCTGAAGAATCAGTGGATTGACAATATCGTTGAACTCGGTATTGATAAGAATGACATCGCAACAAAGATATGGGATGCTCCTGACAAGAAAGTTTGTGTTGTTACAATATCTTCTTTGGAAGGAGCACTCAGAGATGATTGGAATGGTCTGCTGAAGACACTGGATAAATCTTCATTCGGAATTAAGGTTATCGATGAAGCACACCTTCATTTGAAAGGTATTCTGAAATTTGATGCTCTGTGTAATATCAAACATAATTGGTATTTATCAGCAACATTGGGTAGATCGGATCCTTCAGAGGATAGGATTCTGAATCGAGCTTTATCCGATGCAGAACGATTCATTGGAAATTCTTCATACGAAGAGTATCAGAAAGAATATGTCCAAGTGTATCTTCAGGATATTTACTATTTCCCATCATCAAAGCTTTGTGAGAAGTATTTCAAATATGGCAAGAAAGGATTAATCCGTGCTTCATATTATAATATGCTTATGAATTATCGCGGAGGACAACCTTTCATCAATAATATTCTCACATTGATGAAACGAGCCAAATCGATTATCAATTATGACGGAAAGATATTGCTTCTTGTTCCACTGATATCAATCATTGATCGGGTTCTTATTGCAATGAAGAATGATCCATTCTTTAGCAAATATACATTCGCAAAAGTCGATGGTTCTATGCCTCTAAAAGTACGACAAGAAGCATTCGAATCAAACTTTATTCTATCAACATCATTGTCTATGGGCACTGGTGTTGATGTTTCGAATCTAGGTGTAGTCGTCAACTTTGACCAATATTCTTCTTCGATCATAGGTGAGCAGATTTTCGGCCGACTTAGAGATAGAGGGAAAGAGACGTATTATATCGACATTTGTGATTATGTGAAACAAGCAGGCGCTATCACAAACTGGGGTAAAAAGAGACGTTTATTGATTCCATATTATCCTGGAGCAAAACAGGATATGAAACGTTTACCAAGAATCATGTGTTGATAGACTCTATAATAATTCCATATATCCATGGGTGATTACACTTGTGCACGAGTGTATACATCATGATTGCAATGTATCAAGGTACCTCCAATATGTTGCATAAATGATATGACATGCTTTATGATGGAATGATACAACGATGCGGGGCTTTCGCCCCGCATTGCATTGTATTAACGTTTTTATAATCCGGAGTGGTTTACAATCCTCTCTCGTTACAGGGGCCCAAACCTGTTGTTGCGTGCGGGTGCAACGGCTGTCCATGGCATATTTTTCCTCCTATGAAAAATCGTGCATAATACACCATTCGTGACACTCCGGATTCCGAATTATGATTATGGGGGCGAAAGCCCCCATATGATTATGATTCTCATTTTTCATATATATATAATTAATATGAATAGAAGGAATCCATCATTCAAATATCCCAGGTGATAGCGGAGATATATGAATGATAGAGTAATTCCATTCGATAAAAAATAAACATTTTTGATGGTACCGGCTGCCGATAAAGCCGGAGAAAGTGAAGGTATTAAAATGAAAAACATTAAAGACAGCTTTAACAATTTCAAGAATAATGCTAGGGAAAAGATCGACAGCATTAAAAACAAAGAGGGTCGTAAGCCATCCACGGTGAAAGAAGCAATTGATCGCGCAAAGCTGCGCAGTCGCCAAAATACTTGTCTGCGAGTGTATCACGAGCGCAGACAAACGGCGGAAACCGCTCGGCTCAATGCACATCGTGCATATGAAGATGTCTGCCGCATTGTCGGCAGACAGATCGACATCAATCAAATCTTCGAAATCGCCGATCCCATGGAAGTCGCAACATTCGTCGATAGTCTCTGCGACCTTCCAGTGGCGAAGAAGGTTAAGGCCGTGTCAAAAATTACAGCCATTTTGGTCTGCACTGCACAGGCCGAAGTCCTCGATGAGGACGCTGGAGTTTGGGAGGGATACCTCACCAGGCTCGGCGTTCAGGTGCAAGAGCCGATAATCGAGATGGCATAATCAAAAAGAAGGGCGTGGGCGTGCAACCACACCCTTCTTTTTTTTTCTTTTTTTTTTGATAAGACGCTGTAGCATAGAAAACAAACGAGTTAACCATCTCTCACATGTAAGGAAGTGAACTATTTTCAATGAGTAATATTATCCAGATTGGATCGAAATTCTATGACTTTGGAACGAAGAATACATCATTCTTATTAACAGCCCAAGAGTTAAAAACTCTCGGTATCAAGAATTGGTATTTCATGTTGGAAGTCAAACATCCAAATCTTGGTGTACAAGATATCGATCCATATAAAAAAGATATTTCTCCAGAAGAGATTGGTAGACTCTGTGTTGAATGTAAACAGAATCCATGGTTCTTCTTTAGAGAAGTTGCTCGTGTTCCTGTTCGTGGTACTGGTTCTGTACAACCTATCTTATCACGTGCTTCATTGGCCGCTGTATGGTGTTTCATACACAGTATCGACTTCATGTTGGTTCAACCTCGTCAGACACATAAATCAACATGGTGTACTTTGATATTGGAATACATGTTCATATTCGAATATCAGAATGTCGAGATACCTATGATGCACATACGTCAAGACCGGTGCTTGGAATCTGCGGAAATGTTGCGTGATTATATTTGTGCATTACCGCCGTATATGAATCCATGGTTTGGCCGAACCAAATTGCCAGGAACGAAATCATTGAAATATGATGAACATAACACGTCCATCACAATTCTTTCTCAAGCGGATTCTAAAGTCAAGGCAAAAGACAAGATGCGTGGTTTCACCGTATTCGGTGCAATGATCGAAGAGTTCGAATACGTTGCTTATGTATCATCAGTTATGGAAGGTGCCATGCCTGCTATTATCTCTGGTCGTGAAATTGGTGCAGCACACGGAACACGTACATGTGTCATGCTTTTATCGACACCTGGAGACCCTGAGACAGAAACAGGTAGAGATGCGGAACACATGATCAATTTGACTCCACCATTTTCTGAGCAGCTGTATGATTTAACCGAAGATGAATTGATTCAATATTTCGCCGGTATGAGTCGCATGGATGAAAATGGAACACCACAACCAGTCACGATGTTGTATATTGAATTCAATTATAGGCAACTTCGTAAGGATGAAAAATGGTTACGGATGCAATATAACGAAGCTGTTCGTTTGAATCGAATGGATGAGTATCGTCGTGGTGTTCTGTTACAAAGATATCGTGGTACTGGTTCCGTCTTGTTTGAACAAGAAGACATTGATTATATTATCAATAACACGAAAGAACCGGATCATGACATTTTCTTGTTAAAGAAATTCCATCTGTATACGTATAATCATCTGATCATTCAATCCGACATTACTTCGGATACACCTTATTTTGATATCAATATTCCATATCTGATTGGTGTCGACGTTGCTGCCGGCGGTGATGGAGATAATACAACATTGTGTGTCGTACAACCATACACATTAGAAGTTGTTGGTGAATTGACGTCTCCATATATTGGTGCATTGGATCTGATGCGAATCATTACCGAAGTCGCAAAGCTTATTCCACGTGGTATATTCTGTGTAGAAACAAATTCCATTGGTAAAGCGATCGTTGATTTCGTGCAAGAATCAAAATTGGAACATCGGTTCTATCATGATCCACAGTTGGATATGGCAAAGAATGCGATCAAAATGGAAACAACCGAGATGTCCGTTATCAGAAAGGCAAAAGAAAAAGGATATATCGGTACATATGTTACACCAACCATTCGAAAAAACATGTTCGATTTGTTGAAAACACATGTGCATGATTATAAACATCTTTTGTTATCAAAGTATCTTGCAAAAGATATCACGAATTTGATACGTGGTAAGAATGGCAAAATTGAAGCTGCTGAAGGATATCATGACGATATGGTCATGGCATACAACCACGTATTGTATGTTCTGTATTATGGATATCAAATTGAACGTTTCGGAATTGAGAAATCCAAATGTACATTCCAGAAAGCAAAACAAGTTGTCAATGAATACGATAAAGCGATCGATAGAGAACAGATCAACAACATTGTTCCATATGCAAATCCAGATGCATATGAGAATCAATTGTTGAGAGAAATGTTGTCTCGGGATCCGTCAAATTCATTTGGAAAAACCGGTGTGGATGAATATGGATACAAACGTTCTGATTATGCCGGTGGAATGCCTCAACGTCAAGAAGAAACAGTATCTATTGCGGATTTATCTTTCTTCTATGATGTCAATCAAATCTTCTAAAAAAAAAATAAATGTATATGGGGGCTTTCGCCCCCATATATACACAATGCTGTTGACATTCATTTCTTCTTCCGAAGATCAGGTATATTGCTTGAGTTGTTGCAGTATTGGTAAAATTTGTGTGAATCGCTCATATATGGATTCAACATAATCACGCGTACATCCTTCGAATAAATCGGTTTCATCAATCATATGATAAAATTCACCCATATCAACAAACGGATGATCCATCTGATACCTTAAGAAGTATGAGTGCAGGATCAAATAGAATCGAAGTTCCGGAATGGAAACATCGATCTTCACATTGTTAATCAATACGTCGTATATTTTATCGAACGAACCAATCGTAGAATATCCGAAGATATCTGGACGTAATCCGATACCCATAAATTTGAGCGTATTCTTAAAATTATCCAATTGTGGGAATTGATTGTACTTGGACATATCCAAACCCATGTCGTTCAACTGTGACATCAACATAGAATTTTCTTCATATTGAGATCCGCGGAAATATGTTGTGATCTTGGAGAAGTCTTTGACACCAACACCTGCAAGGAAATTATAAGTGTCATATTCACCAAACTTCACAGGGTTATCAGAATAATGACGAAGATTCTTATTGAACTGATGTGTCTTTACCGGTTGATCATATAACGTGGTACGACCTGTCGATATGACGGATAACGATTTAGAAGGCTCCTGTTTCAATACCCATGTGTACTGGAAACCGACCGGGCATTCTTCATCCATTTCAATCCAACGTTTATGAAGCTTTGTGTAAATCTTATATGGTTTCATGATCTCTGGATATTTCTTATATGATTCCAAGATAGCATCACGAATACATACTTCATTGAACGGTTTGATCTGAATGAAGATTCCGTGTTCCATAATATCATTAATGACATCATTTGGAGATTCTTTGTATAACCGATCAATTTCATCAGCTTGCTCTGGATTAAAGATCCGAACGAAATCGGAAGTGATTGCAACAATCTCATCATCGGATGCATCTTCATTATGCATTTTTGCAATATGTTGATTCATTCGATCCATCATGAATGTCATACTTCCTTCATATGTTGCGAACGCGATAATACGGTTCGGAACTGCCAATGCGTTTGCCAACATATGAATCGGACGTCCATCATCTGTTTTCGGCATATCTTCTGTTGGAATGATTTTGGATATAACGGATTTATTTCCATAACGTCCAACGACCTTCTGTCCAACCGCTATCTTCATGGGTTGCAACATCGTGAACTTGATAATTGTGTCTGCAATATATTCCTTTGTAACCCATGTAGATGAATTCAAATACTTTTCCGCTTGATGATAAATATCCAGCAACGATGTATCATCCTGATAGGGATCTGCAATAACAGTGGAGATGTATGCGTAAATATCTGAATACCATTTCCGAATCTGTGACAGATACATGTTGAATTGTTCATTCTCAACCTCGACATTGGTGAAGATATCAATATCCGCGACAATACCGTGAGAGAAATATTTTGTATCATTGATATGTGGGATGGAAGCTTCTGCAACAGATGATACATAAGAATTCTCACGAATGGAACACAGAATATTGTCTTGCACCTCTTCACCGATATTCGGGAATGGTTTATATTCACCATTTCTACCATAACGGTTTAACAGGAACGACTTCTTTGAAACATTCACGGTTACAATATCAACCATATCATATTCCAAAGCTTTTGCACAATCTGATGAAATAACCAGTGAGTCCTCCGTCAGTTCAGGTAATACGGCATATGCCATACGGACATTGACACCAGCACAATAGTTGTCATTAATGTATGATGAGGACTGCGCAATGGAGGAACCCTTTGGGAGAACCTGTCCTTCTTCCAGATTCTTAATGTTATTCTTCATCCGGAATCCATATTTCTCAACAAGATTCACAGCGGGTTTGTATACTTTACACAGGAACTTTCCGGTGTTTAAATTCTGAAAGATATATGCAATTGGAGAATATGGTGCATTTGGAAATTTGATAAATTTCTTCATCAGTTTGTAATCATCCAATGCACGAACATCCCATGAAGAACGTTTTCCGAACTCATTCTCTGCTCCAGAAAACAGCATAGGAAATTCAGGATTTCGAACAACCATTCTTTGGGATACATGCTTTACCATCATGCCACCACGCGTTGTTGAAATCTTTTCCGGAAAAGCCATTGCTGACATACCCGTCAAAGCCAATGGTGATACGGCGTTACATCTCGCCTCGATATCCGCCGCATTGTTCATAATATTCCGTGCCATGATTGATCTCCTTTCGTAAATCAGACTTGTAATTGTAGGTTGTGCATTTTACCGGAAATCATATATTATGCGGGGCACGAAGCCCCGCATAATATCTCATACCTGTGAAAGCACATCCTTGACATAATCCACACATGGGGATTCTTTTGCTGCATGGCCTTTGAAATCCGCTACTGCAAAAGACGCTGTGAGGTACATCCCCAAAATGATGTATATATCTGATTTCAAAACAATGTTTGACATCAAACGATTGATCAGATTATCCAGATCAAAGTACGGAATACCATTCTCAATATTCTTTTCATCATTATAGAATTTACAGATCATGGCATAATCTGCACCAAAGAACATGAGATCCTGATGTTTGTTTACTTTCTCTGGATTGACTTTTGAGGAGATCAGGAAACGTTTTACATCATAGATATCTATATTCGTTACCACATATTCAATGACAGGTGTCATGTTAGAGAATATCTGGATACGAAGTCTTTCGATCTGCTCAATATATTTGAACAGAGAGAAGTAGATATAGATATCATCAATGACATCTTCCAGTTTCACAGTATTGTTTGCCAATGCCATGATAACAGGATGTGTTTCCGGAAGAGTCGATTTCAACTCATCCATTGTGACGCGATTCTGGATTCGTTGATAATCTTTCATGGTCTGGTTAACAACGAACAGTTTGCTTGGTTTCGGTACACCTTCCTCATCCATTTCTATTGGTTGGTCACATGGAACGAAGGCATCAATCGGATTTGATTCAAGTTCGATATCCGATGTAAAGGTCTTGTAATAAGTTTCAAATGTATCTCTGTCCAGAATTGTATGTCTTCCGTTTAACATACGGATGTTCTGGAAGAATACATCGCATGCAGAAATTTGCATGCGATGCATATCATACAGCTTTGAAAACTCTTTGATTTTAGGTTGTGGAATGTTAAACATTCGAACGATCCTCCCATTGAGATTTTTGCTGTGATTCTTGTTTTTGTGCATAGTATTGCTCACGAATTGGATTGTAATTATCCACGACGTATGCGATACCATTTCTCTGTATATACACATGGATGAAAACGTTCAGTTGTGTACATTGAACGCTTTCATTAGACGAGCGAATGATCATATTTTTATATTCCTTTCATATATGAGAAATTACCCATTTAAGAAAGTTCATCCACTAACTCGTCAATTGCCGTGCTATTGAACATCTGGTGAGCATTATTGGTATTTTGCGTATTGATCGAATTCATCTGCGAATACTGTTGTTTCGCCTGATGTTCCTTCTGAATTCGTCGAAGCTCTCGGAGACGGATTACAAATTTCCGTGGAAATTGTAAGAGTGTATCAACAGGGATACATCGATTGAACAGTTCGCCTAATTCAATCAATTCGACTCCATCTCGGTCAATTTTATTTCGGTAGATGACAGCCTCCGAGCAAGTTGGAAAATCAGTGTCTGGCCGATATCCGGAATCGGAACACGATCTTCATGACGTCCACACTTTTCGCATGTGAAGTTCTCCAGATAGAACTCCATCGGAGAAATCGTGGATCCAGCAACCTTATTTACGAGCTGCATCAGAATTGCGGCATCACGCATATCAAGAGATGTGGTGATGATCTTTTCAATATCATCCCAGTTGTCATAACGATATTCGGTTCCATCCTTAATGATAGAGATTGCGGTAACGAACATCGCATGTGCAACCAGATAAGAATATTCCGCATTGTTCTCTTCGATTTCATCATCTGTGAGATTCTCGGAACCGTTACCGTTATAACGATTTCTGAGTTCATCCATCAGAGGATATCTTCTGTTGAGGAAATCATATGCGGAAGGACGATCATCAATTTCAACAATGAACTTGGAATTCGGAAGCTCGTAACGACGAACAGTTGAATTCAATTCATTATAATGATCGATTGCTGCCTGACCCGGAGCTACAGATCCTGTCTTTTCCCACTGATACTTCTTGATCAGTTCATCATTGACATGGATGATGGTTCTCGGGTTATATTTGATTTCGTGCTCATGACGACACTTCGGGTTTGCACAACGAAGTGTGACACTCTCTTCTTCATCAGAAGCAGCAAGCAGAATACCCCACATGAGAAGTTCTCTGTCGGAATACTTCGTCTTCTTCAAGAAGTCCTCGAAGTTTTTGAATTCTCCGATAGATACATTCTTAACATGATTGAAGATAATCGACCATTGCTTCTTATCAGCATCAACACGATTTCCGGATGCGGGGTTGGAACCGAGCTGAATGAACTCGAAATAGTTCACAGGACGGAGCACACATCTATATCCGGAAAGCGGGAGTGTCAGCGGAACATCATACACGTCAGAATCAAACGGTGTGATGATATTTTCTTTCTGAGAATTGTGAATAATCTTGGACGAACGGAGTTCCTTCTCAGAAACCTCAATCACTCTGATGTCAACCTGTTTGGATTTAGACATATTTGCAACAAGTGATTCATCCACGTTCACAGTCACAGGAGTGTTCGGTTCCACATTCACAGTAATCTGGACAGGTTCATCAGAAGGACCTTTCGGTTCCTCTTTCTCTTCAGGCTTTTCACGATGATTATCATCATCCAGGTTACCTTCCTCAAGAGAAGGATCCACATAGCCTTCCCAGTTATCCAGAACAAGTCGTTCAAATTCCGGTGTGATGGTTTCACCATTCAGATGATACTGTTCCATCAATTCACCCATGACATGCATCTTAAGATCAGGATCTTCTTTGGATGCAGTCTTGAGTCCACCAGACGTCAGATTATGGCGACGTGCAACTTCATCAACCATGTTCGAGACAATCTGAAGATTTGTGGTCTGGAATTCAATGGCTTCTTTCTGGAAATCTTTATCCAGTGATTGTGGAGGCATCTGTACTTTCAGTTCCTCCGCCTTTGCAGCAAGTGCTTCTGCACGTCTTGCTTCTTTCGCTGCTTCGATTGCAGCGTCTTCTTCTGCCATCTCTTTTTCGAGATCATGAACACCATACTCATCTTCTTCCTGTGCAGGCTTTTCGGATGTTGTATCATTGGTATTCACTGGAGTCTCTTCGCCAAGAGCGTTGGCATGTCTGCCCATCAGATCCAACAGCGGATCATCAAACGATTGGTTCTTATCCATTAATGAATTCTCCTTTATCAAGAAATTATTCCAGACAAAAACATATATGGTTAAAATGACATATAGTGATTCTGTATGAAATTATAAGGAGTGTATTAACTATGAGCACGTTTAATCGTGAAAATGAATCTGATATGTATAAAACAATTCAATGGATGAATCCAAATATCCAATATGTATTCAGAAAGAATGTTGTAGAATACGATATGCAATCAGCATCTTTGTCTGTATCCAGACGATTTCATTTATTGGATGATGCATTGATCGATACATACGAACGCATGCCAAAAGATAAACGTACAAAAGCCATTGGTTTGATTCAAAGGGATGATAAAGAATATTCTGAAAAGATGATCAATGGAATCTTACAAACACGAAAAGAATTCTTACAAATGAATCGACTAGATGAATCAAATATCATATCATTACATTCAGATGCGATTATGTTTATTCAAACAGATGATATCATTGATCATGTTGATAATGTGCCTTTCATTAAAAAGAATACATGGACAGGATACATGCGATATGATCGTGTTGAGATGTTCTATTCAGATGGTGTTGTGGAATATAAAGGTATCCCAAAACAAATGTTGCAGCAACATACAATGGGGATGTGTCAGCACATACTGAATATATTCAACAAGATTGATCAATGTGATGATGACATCTATCAATATTTAAGAAAGTTTCAAAGACAATATTTACAGAATAAACTTCCGGAATATTATTATCTTCCATTTGGAAATACCGGAAAGTTTATGTATGAGAATTTGAAATTACTATCATTTTTGGCCCAGGTTGTAATGCATGAAATGAGGTGAATTTATGATACAGCCGTTATATGTGTTCAAATGGAAAACCATCAATGGAAAAAATTCAAATGAAGTATTCACATATGACAGGAATGATATGATATTATTTTTATCACAGCATGGATTTTCAACAGAAGAAAATAACAATGTGACAGTTGTGATGGATGATGTGGCACGAGACGATATCAATTATATTCGAATCTATACATTTGGATCCAGAAAGAGAGATCGGTTTTATCGAATTGCAACAACTGAAACAATCATGTCAACAATCGTAATGGATGTTGGTGCAGAATTATCAGACGCCATGACATTTGGTGCATGTGCATTGAGAGGAGAAATCGAAATCTTTCATAAGATTGATAAATTGATTCAATCATTGGATTATGTGTATATCATGGATGGTTACATTGCTTCTATGAATGAAACGGATGAATATTATGACAGATATCATGAGAACAATGGATATCCATATTATGAAGATATTACAAAGAACGCAGATGATTCATTCTTATACGATTCATTATATAATGATTCTGTTCCACAGAAACCTGTACAACCATTTACCATAGAAACGTATGTAAACATCTTTACAGATGTATATATCATCGGAAGGAGTGTTAAGCAACATGGCAAGCAAACCACAACCAACAATTTCTGAATTAGTGGAATCACACAAGCCAAAGAACTTCAAATATTGTTATGTATTCAAAGATGATGAATCATTAATCGAATTGGAGAAATCGGGATTTGATTTCAATCTATTGGATACAATTAACAATCCGGAATTAATGAATGCAGCAAAAGAATCATCATTCAAGTATTATGACAGAGATATCGTTGCACATGCAAAACAACCATATCCATTGGAAAAAGGTGTATTAATGACAAAACAAATGGCAACAAAAACAGACAAGAAATTATTCCAAGTCGGAGTATCATTCTTTGATCATGATAACGTATCATATGTCGCAGTCAAATTATGTTATGAAAAATTTGATATTTACGAAATATTTATATTAGCATGAAAATATATGTGGGGGCATTTGCCCCCACATATATTTTTTTTTGTTTACGAACCAGGAGCCGCGTTGGACTCGTACGGATTCGAGATATCCGTAGAAGTACCATTCGGATCGTTGTAGATTCTGGAGTGATCGGCAGGTTCGAGGTTGTGCTCCGGAAGAGCATTGCGCTGAACTCTGCGATTGTTGGTCTTGAATACAGGAATGTTGCCAACACCAGACTGAACCGCATCGAGATCCGGTCTCTTGCCCTTGTTGAACATATCGGTGTTGATATCGCCGTATGTAGTCGGGTTGTCGTTGGTGAAGAAAGCATCGCCTGCACCAGGGTTGTAGTTGAGCTTGTTGCCAAACACAGCAAACTGCTGAACATATCTGGCTGCAAGGTCATTTACATATGCAGACTCAACGAACTGGCAGTTGTAGCTCAGAGTCAGTGTCTGCAGAGCAGCAGTACCAGAAGCATTGGAGTTGAAGAGATCATATCCAACCTTGGCCTGAGGGATACAACCCAGAGCCATGATTGCACCTTCAACACGTGCACCAGAACGATCCAGCGCAATGATCAGGAACTCTGCAACTTCCCATGCGGGGGACGGCTCCAGAGCAACACCAGAACCAACACCAGAAGCCGGAGTAAAGATTCTCTGAGGAATCTTATTCTCATCGACAGAACCTGCTACGAGACCCTGATAATGCGTGAGACCAGTGATCTCATCAGCAATACCATCGATCCACATGTTGTGGAAGTTTGCTGCCGGACGACCAACCAGTTCAGGAATGGTGATCTGAAGTGTCTGGTTATTGTTTGCATTCTGCTGAGTAGGAATCGGGATACTTCTGGATGCAAAACCACCCTGAAGGTTCACAGATGCCAGAGAATGGTCTCCAGCATTCACCTGGATGCCGGTGTTGTAATACTCAACCAGCTTCTTGTAAGTGGTGAATTCCTTATTCGTATATGCGTTGGTGCCATCACCGAAGTAATGCATCAAGAAATAAGGTCCGCGATACATGACGCATATAACACGGTTTGTAGTTTCGGGGTTCAGACTCCGGAGTGTATGAACATCCGGAGTCAGACCGCCGAGCATACCTGTATACTGTGAAAGATCGCCATTGTATTCGCGAATACCAGTTTGCAAGCTAATCGGCATAGTTATTCTCTCCTTTCATTAGAATCAGGTCGTGATTTCACGTCTGTTGACATTCACGATGACAGGAATACGGAGATTGATGCCACGGAATACAACATCCACGTAGCAGACAACGAGTTCGCCGCCATCGAGCGGGTTGATATCGCGATCAAACGTGATGTTGAGCGATTCAACGAGATTTCCGCTCCAGTTCGAGAACATGTTGTTCACTTCGTCACTCATGGTTCTGAGGACAGAATCATCATTGTACTCAAACAGCTTCTCTTCGAGCTTGTTCTGAAGCAGGTAGCAAAGCTGTGAAAGCGTACGCATATTGGACTCTTGGATCAGATCGGATGTATCCGAACCTCTCATGAGAGTTCTCTGAGAACGACGCATCAGAACACCGTTGACATCAGGCAGCCAAGCATTACCGCCAGAATTGTACATCAGTGCACGATACTCCCAGTCGGTTGTATCGATATCCGGGAAGTAAGAGGAATACTCTTCCTTACGGATCTGCGTATACAGATTGGTGAACGGCTTGTTGACTGTGTAGGTCTTGCAGTGAGCGATCAACGAATCGACGATCTTCTTGGTGAAGGTATAGGTGATACCATCAGCCGTAGAAACATAACCACCAATATCCCAAGATGCATTCGGGTTATCGAAACGCTTCTTGAAGGAATTGTTGATAGCTGTTGCGGTTGTGGTATCGGTGTAACCGGAGTCGAGGTGGAGTGACAAACCAGAACCAGGTCCGATCGGTCTCTTGTCTTCCGGAATACCCTGATAAATACGATGATCCATCAGATCATACATTGCCTGCTTGACGTCGATGTCAGCATCACCACTCCAGCCCTTAACGATGTCAGGATTGAAGAGAACTTCATCCTTCTCGTCTTCGGTGAAGACAGTAGATGCAGCAACCAGATCAGCTGCAGAGTAAGCCATTGTCGGCAGAATCATCTGACCAACAATTGTGTTCGTTGCACCATCAAAGAGGTACTTTGCAGGAGTACGAACAGGTGACAGAATACGAGGATCAATCTGACCTCTGTATGCTGCGCACAGAAGCTGTGAATACTTCCACTTGAATTCAATCGTGGAGATATCTTCATCGAAGAATCCGGTAGAACCATCCTCGAGCTTAACGCCACCACCCTGAGATGTCAGGTTGATACCGTACTCAGAAGAGTAGTAGTTCTTCTTGACATCAATGGTCAGCTGCTGAATTCTGAAGAGAGAACCGAGCGTTCCGGTGACAGAATATCTGGTGATATCATCTGCACATCTCTCATCGATGATCTGCTCGAAATCATTCTGAAGCATCTTTGTGAACTGAGCATCCGTCCTTCCAGGAACGGTTGCATCAGTGCCGGAGATCGCAATCCAAGCACCAGTACCAGAAGCCTGCTCATACCAGCGCATGATCTGAATAGACTCTGTAGCAGCAACGATATCATTGACCGCAGCATATGTACTGTTTGCATATTTGTACCACTTAGCAGTACCGCCAAGGTCATAATAGAGATCGTTTTCATTTGCAGGAATCTCTGTTGTATGTTCAGAATCCTCATAGAACTTGGATGCATTGTAGTATCCACGATAGACATTTCTTGCAAGGAACATCTTCAGGCCGCCCGAAGTAGGAAGACCGTTATGGAATGCTGCAGTAACTTCACCGTTCTTGAAGATCTTGAGGTCATACTTGTTTGTACCTTCTGCCTTAGCCGGTTCAAACAGAACAAGGCTCTGTTCACCGTCTGCGGTAGGCATGTACATACCGATCTTTGCTCCATTATAAGCAGTGAGATCAACTGTAGATGTGACGTGAAGCATACCATCCGAACCAGCATCATACAGCTTGTATGGAGTGGAATTGTTTGGTGTGCATTTGATCGCATCGAATTGTGTTCCGATGACATCGTTTGTAAGCGGAACAACCTTTGACTGAGGTGCACCATACTTCATGATGCTGGCTTTTGTACGATTCGTGACGACATAGAAAGAAGTCTCAGTGTATTCTCCGTTCACATAAACAGGAGCATTCGCCTTCGCTGTCGGGTCATCAGCGCCAGACTCAAGCCATGCAACCGTTTTATTGATAACGGTAGCACCAGCTCTGTTGTAAGCCGCGTCATTCTCGTCGAATCCGATCAGATTTCCGACATTCGGGATATCAGTCCACTTGATGAAGTTGTAGTTGGTGATTGTATACTGCTTCACATACGGTGCAGCAGTCGATGTCTGCAGTGTTCCACCATTCCTTACAAAGTTATATGTGCCAGGAACGATGTAGAAGAGGTCCCAAGTACCATCTTCGTTTGTCTGATTACGCCATGCAACAGACTCACCATCCTTGACATATTGCTTTGTGACGGAGGTTGTCAACTGTGCATAGAACGAATCGATATTATCTGCAACAATGATTGTTGCGAGTCTTGATGTCTCGGAAGGAGAATTCGGAGATACAAGCTGATTCGTTCTGACAGTTGTTACAGCGCCGGTGAACTGATTAATTGAAGCAACCACGTAAATATACGGATTGTTCAGAGAAGCCAGACCACTGTACAGATACAGGTCGCCGATATAAGTGTTGTATGTCTTACCGTTCATAGCAACACCGGCAGTTACATCAAGGAGCTTATCGGCAATCTTGGTAACTTCATATTTTGTCTGATCAACACTGGGATCGCTGACTTCAGATGAATTGTAGCAGATGCGATTGGTCTCATTGAGTTCCGGAACATCTGCAGAACGCATGTCAACCTGGAAGAACGGAAGCTTCTGGGTCTCATCAGTTCCTTCCCAGAGGTACAGACCGAAGATCGGGTCAAAGATGTTGATCGACAGTGATCTGTAAGCTTTGTTGATTGCATCAGTGATGATGATGTCATCATCATTGTCTTCCATCAGCTCAGTGAATCTTGCATAATATTCATTATACAGCTCACGAACAGCAGCTTCATTCAGATACGGAACAACAACAGAAGAACCCGGAGCACGCTTCTTGATCACAACATTAACCGGATCGATATAATCTTCCCGTCTGTTGTTTTCGTTGATCAGAGAAGCATAGAACTGTTCAACAGTTGAGTTGATAGTGGTGTCAATCGTAGAGAACAGATACCGAACATTGGACGGCTTCTTCCCCTGGATCGTCATATTGATTGCGGTTGTGAAGTTATTGTATGCGGAACCACGACCTGCGGAAATATTCACCATGAATGCACGTCTTGTCCACTTATTACCTTCAGAATCCTCAACATTATCAGCCGTTGCGGATTTGATGATAGCTGCTGCTAAACGATCCTTATTCTTATACTGCTGCAGATCACGATCATTGTTCAGTCTTGCCGTATTGAATCGGACATGCATTGTCGGTTCCGGACCATCCGGATCCCAACGCCATTCAATCGTGACACATGAGTATGCATACGTTGCATCCGCCGGTGTAACACGGAGCAGCTGAATCGGTGCACCCTGATCAATCAATGATACCGGATAAGTGATTGTCTGACCATACTTCTCAATATCAGAAGAACTGATTCGATTGAGTCCATATGCGACATTCAAAATATCCGAACGTGAGATACCGATCACACGGTTGTCTTCACCCATCGGCATACCAGACACAACCAGTGTTCCATACATTGACGGATCGTCTGCAATAACAACAGGCAGATCACCTGTGTACGCAGAGTTGTCAACAATGTGTACCAGTACGTGAGGCATTGGGTATTTCAAACCATACTTCGTCTCAAGCATTGGATTATCTCTCCTTTTCTATAGAATAAAGGTAAAATAATGAGGTAATTAATGGAGAAACATGCATGAAGAATCGCATTCCATGCAAGGAGACCCCACAATTAACATTTTGTGTGAGGACCACTATATGCAGGGGGACATCCCCCTGCATATAATTCTATACTATTATAATTCATCACGATCTTTGATTGGAAAAGACACCATTAATTCATCAATTGCTCGTTTTGCTTGACGATCAACCGATTTAATCTTTGTTGTAGGATTTGGATAATCTGGCAAGATTTCTCCCGTGGAAGATAATGTGACGAATTCTGTATCTGTATCGGAATCACCAACAACGACATATGTTGTGGGTTCGTCTGATTCAAATTTTGTTGAACCGACGATAGAACCTTCATCAACAATATTATTCAAAACATCTGATGCTTGGTCCAAATCAGCTGTTGGATAATTTCCATTGGCCGGAATATTTGATGTATCCGTGTCAGGAATATTATCAAAGATAGAATCCATGATACTTCTACCGACATCAAATGCAGAAGCACTTCTTCCAGGAACTGTGTTAGCGGCTGCAGGACCACCACCAGTTTGTTGTTGTTTAATCTTCAATTCAGCAATACTTTTGCGAACTGCAATTTGTTCTTTCTCAATATTTGCCAATGTGGAACGAGCTGATGTCAATGCTTGCATGGCTTCAATGTCATCCTCGTTTACACCAAACTTGCCTTTGTCTGTCAGACTTTCCATAAATTTCCTCTCGAAAATCTTAATTGTTTTTGCCTGATCAGCAGCAAGTGTTTTCAATGCAGCAATATTTGTTGTGAAGATTTTATTCGGATCCAGTTTGTCACGAAGCGGACCCATCTCCATTCCCGCATACAGTGATTGCATGATGTCTGATGAAGCTCCCCAATGGGCACTTGCGTATGGTGCAATAAACCCATCCATATTCGGATTGAACCGTTGTCTCAATACGAGTTGATTATAACGATCCTCCCATGTAGATGGATCCGCAGCAGAATTTGTCCAAACATCTCCATTATCATGACCGGTTACAATATCGAAATTTCCACTATCTTCAAATGGTTGATGTTCGTTCATCATTCTCATTGCATCTAATGTTGAACTCATATCAGAATCTCCTTTCATCAAAAAAAAAAATAAATCGATTTCTCGATTATATTGTTGAGTTTCTAAAAATGAATAAACCATAAGGATTTATCGTCGCGAAAAACGTAATCCTATTCATTCTTTTTTATCATTTTTATTCATTTTCCCTATATCTAATATAACATATGAATCCTGGCTCCGCCAGATTAAAAATATACATATGAAAAAAAAATAAAATATCGATAAAATAATCTCGATATTTTATTTTTTGTAATTAGACACATTAGAATACATCCGACTTATGTAAGCCGAATGTATGGTTGATTGCAATCAATGTATCTTTGATAACATTGATGGGTGCTGTGGTTGTGTTACAGCTTTCAACCATTGTGTCTGTTCTTGCTTCCGATGACCGGTAATCATCAGATGTCAGGATATGACAGTCGTACATATTATTCACCACCTTCCGGATATATTCAAATGAATTATATATGTACGAGAGAATGAAAATGTATGGGGGCGAAAGCCCCCATACACATTCTATCTTATCTGCTTTCGAATTTGGTTAACCCGAATAATCCATTCAAACACTCTTTTTCAATTGGGAATGCTGCACGGAGATCTGGACGAACACAATATACTTTGGAATACATTAAGTCTTCAGCTTGTTTATTTGCTTCGTCTGACCATATACCTGTGCTCTTAACCGTATCGCCATCATAGTCTCCTCCCAGATTCACCAATCGGGAATTCGCCATGTTAATAACATCGATGAATTGTGTTGATACTTGAGCATGAGACATCTGTGGATCAATGATCGGATATGTGTTGTATACTTCTCCATTGAATTGTATTGGAGTCGTTTTGTTCGTAGACAATACATGAACCTTTGTAAAGAATGCACCGAGATGATCACCAATCGGATATCGAACGGTGTAAACATGCCGATCAGCTTTCACAGTGACATTGTAGCAACATAGATAAATGACGTCTGTCAATGTTAGTGGACGAGACACGGGCTGTTTTGTTTTCAGATCCAATGCATTAAAGATAATCGGTTTTGATTGTTTTGGATCCATAAATATGATACGGAATCTCGCACCCGGATTCTGCATAAAGATCTTGATCAAATCTTCAATCATCTTATCGTCATAAATATTGTCGATATCTGCACGACTGATTTCATCCGGGTTTGGATGAATCGATACCAAATTATCATATGAAAGAAATTGTCTCATAGAGAATTTGATAAACGGCTTAAACATGGACACGATTGACATCAATGGATATCCTGTTCGGAATATTCCAACTTCTGGATTGTTTGAATTGTAACTCGGCGCGGAGATAACGTTTCGAACAGTCGCAACGGTATTCTTTGCGAGAAGGTTCTTTTGAAGATATCCCGTCTTTGTACCACAGAATTTATGAAGATACGTATATGTTTCAATCACCGTATCCTGAATCTGATTATATACTTTATATACATCAGAGGTTGTGTGTGCTGTGACACTCTTGTATCCGAGCAGCTTCATATAAATAGAATTCAGCTCAGACTTGACGGGTCTTCCATTTCGAACACCTGTTGGTCTCATTGATGTTGGTAACACCAGCACTTTGTCAATGAACAATAATCGTTTTGGTGATTTGGTGAGAATATCGATGTTTTGTTCACGACGAGTACGCAGTGTTTTTGCAACATCAATCTGATCCCATATATTATAGAGATCTTTCAGACCGCAATACTTTCCTTCCGGTGATTCTGTTAATATACCATCAACAATATCACATCGGATTTCTGCATACGCCATCTTTCGAATGATTCCTCCTGAACGTTGGATGATGGTCTTTCCAATATTCGGATTGAAAACATGGATCGGGAGTTTGATATATCCACATCTGTATTTCTGTTCCTCTTCTGTTTGACCAAATATTTCCTCCGAGAATAATCCCGTCGGATTGAACTGGTTTGTGGAACGATAAATCTGTGGAGATGTCACTTCTTTTAGATCATTGACCTTAATATCCAGATCGATGTCATATAAAGATTGAATTTTAATCGTAATCACATCCTTTCGGAATTTTACCGAAACGTTTTTAAAGAATAGATGATGTGGGGCATATGCCCCACATCTAAAATGAATGGATACGGCAATGCATCATGATGACCAGTCATGATGCATTCAACCTTTTTGGAGGTTTAACAGCATAGTCAACAATGGAAGTCTAACACACGGCTTGTGTAGACGAGTTCATCACATGAACTTACAAATTTGTCGACATGATATGTATATTATTAAATCGCATACGAGAGAGTATAACTTAAAAGTATGCACAAACAAACAATTACCATTTACCTATGACAAGGAGGATCATCATATGCCAAAGATTAAAGATGATAAAATAACGATCATTGAAAGTGATGTTAAAAAGATTCAGACCCGTCCGACTATGTATATATCATCACTTGGTGAGATGGGTGTATTACATCTTTGCAAAGAAATCATTGATAACAATCGTGATGAATGTTTCAAAGAAGAATCTCCTGGTAATACAATTCATATTGAAATCACCGACGATTATATTATGTCAAAAGATAATGGAAGAGGTATTCCGACAAAATTATTGCGTGTCGTCCATGAAACAAACCAAGCCGGTTCAAATATGACTAGAAGTCATGGTACAACTGCCGGTGAAAATGGAACAGGTACAACTGCTGTTCTGGCAATGTCCAGCTATTTGAAAGTCATCACGTTAAGACCATCGGAAAAGAAACGATTGACATTGGTATATAAAGATGGAGAGTTGGAATCCGAGACTTTAGAAGATTATAAAGAAAAGGAATCCGGTCTGATCACAGTATTCAAACCGAGTAAAAAGATTCTTGGTGTGTCTAAGATACCTGTAGATCTTCTTGTATCATGGATTGAAGATTTCGCATATACTTTACCGACAAACATTAACATGTTCTATTCTGTCCATGGTGAACAACGTCAAATTCATCATAAAAATCTGAATGAATATTTCGATCAATTCATTCCAGAAGATAAACGAATGAGTGTCCCGGTAATCATCAATACAAAAGGAAAATTGAAAGAGATTATTCAGGACAAAGAATATGATAGAAAATTCAATGTCGAAGCATGTGTAATGTATTCGGATCCATCATATCATGGTGAAGATATTCGTAAGTCATGGATGAATATGATATGGACTGTTCAAAATGGATCTCATGTCAATGGTGTTATCAATGGACTATCCAGATATCTGACAGATCGTGTTATAAAACGAAATAAGAAATTGGAAGAAGACGGAGATTTGAAACGCGATATTCTGTCACATCTCCATGTTGTTGTCAAAGCTACATGTGATTATGCACACATGTTTTCATCTCAGGCAAAATCAACAGTATTCCCAAGACAGTTGACAACGGCTATCACAGAAGCGGTGTATAAAGAATTATGTGATATGAATCAGACAAAACTCAATGATCTGGTTGAAATCGTCATTCAGAATAACCGTGTTCGAAAAGAAGGGGAACGTGTCAGAAACATTGCCACTGAGACCAAGAAGAAACAATGGTCGACACCGGATTCGTATTTACCATGTGCTTCTATCAAAACACCGCAACCAAAAGAAATATTCCTCTGCGAAGGAAAATCTGCACGTGGAGGTATCAGTTCTGCAAGAAATGCAAAGTTCCAAGCGATTCTGATGTTCCAGGGTAAAGCGCCGAATGTATGGGATATGACATTGGATCAAGCATTGAAATCCACTGTCTGGTTTGATTTGGTCAAACTTCTTGGATGTGGTATCGGATCCAATTTTGATATCAAGAAATTGAATTTTGATAAGATCATTATCGCGACAGATGCTGATGTGGATGGATATCATATTCGTGTTTCTATCTGTGCATTCTTCTTACGCTTCATGCCAGAATTATTGGAAGCTGGTAAAGTATATATTGCGGAACCGCCTCTGTATAAATTGATGCGTGGAAAGAATATTTCATATGTCGCATCCCAGACAGAATATATCCAAGAATGTATTCGCAGTGTTGGTAATATTCAATTGGAATTTCCGGAAGTAAAAGATTAAAAGATATGGGCGGGATCATCCCGCCCATAAATCTGAATACATTCATCACATTTCTATACTATGTTGATTCGAGGAGGTCTTATTGTTTATGAGAACATCCGCAAAGAAATTCATTGAAGAGTCCTTTGACTATCTGGAGACATTAACAGAAGTGTCATTGGATCGTTCGGTGAATCGATATTTATTGGAACACATCGCACATGGATTGATGATCTTTGGTGGTGTCGATGGATTCATAAAGAATGTTGATAAATGGATCCGGACATTGGTAAAGACATATCCGGAATTGGGATTCGATCATCAGTCCAATCAGATTGTTGCGGTTATTGATTATACCGATCAAGTTGTCGTGATTGATGAATCGTTGTATATCGATCTGACATACGTTATTAATATACAAAAGAAATATGGTATGCTTGTCTCTTATGATGGAAAGACTGTAACGATCGCGAGATTCTTTGAAGATATTCAGAGAAAATATCCACAAATCAAAGACCGTTATAAAGGTCTCGGTTCTTCTGATGCAAAGGTATCAAAAGAAATCATCATGGATCCAGCAACAAGAAGAATCTTCCGAGTTGATGCGTCTGACGTAAATGTCATGAGAATATATGATACATTAATCGGAAAGAACAAGGAAGATATTCAAGCAAGAAAAGAAATGATCATGAACTTTGAATGGAAACCGTCCGACATCGATACATAAGGAGGAATGTACAATGGATTGGATGCATGATGCAAAATATGAACTGTTTGATGATCTGATCAATTTAGACGAGATCACAACAGAAGAACAGATTCATGAATTATTGGGAGATCCTATTGTATTAGAACGATACGTGAATAACTATGACTGGTTGTTCAATCGTGTTGTTGGTATTGCGGAACTTTGTTGGGGTAACAAGGATAAACATGGAAAGAAACTCCAGACGGTTCCGATTAAACTGAAAATCCATATCGATGACAAAGAGACGAAGGAAACATATGCAACACAACTGAATCGTTTGATGTATACATTATCATTCTTGCGTCCAATCATTATGTATCTGGACGATATCAAGATCGAAGATTTCTTGCTGAGAAATTATCTGACTGAAAAAGAACGTTGTAAGATTCAAGATAAGATCGTTCGTGTATTACAACAATTCGGAACTCCAATCACGGAAATCCAAGAAAAGATGGCTCGGTTATCTTTGGATTGGAAGATGTTAATGATTGATTTCTCCAAGGCAGATATGCAAGTATACACTGCAGAAAATCTGTTCTTAAATCATTATCGTGATTCTGAAGTCATCCGGGAAATCAATAATACCGAGTATCCTCCTGATATGCAAACTGCGGATATCGTTGAGGAGAATGCCAGACGTTATCAAATTCTGGAACAGGTGATGGTTGAACGCGGTAATCCGTTCTTCATCAATAACAAGTATACGAAACTGGTGAAACCGAAACAGATGGAGGAATTATATATCAACTTCTCCCAGATTCCGGATGGAAGAAATATCATTCCTGTCATCATGAATGGTAATGGATTCCGTGCTGGATATCATTCATTACCAGTATTCTATACAGGTGCAATTGCAGCACGTGTTCCTGATATTATGAATAAGGATTACATGGGTGCTGCCGGATACTTCAACAGAAACTTGATGATGTTGGCATATGGCACAGTTTCATCAACGGTATGGGATTGCGGTTCTCAAAATCCAATCCCAATTGATATTGATGAAACCATGCTCGAGATGTTTGACGGAAGATACTATTATGAAGAAAAGGGTTCTGGAATTCTGAAGGTTCTGCATAAGGATGATAAATCCAAACTCGGGAAGAAATTGTGGTTCCGTTCTCCGTGTACATGTAATCTGAACGAAGACGTTTGCCATGTATGTTATGGTCAACGCGCTTTGAAAGTCGGAGACTTGAAAGGCGGTTTCATCTATACAACAGAATTGATGACTTCTCGAGTTTCACAGAATATACTTTCTGCAAAGCATCTGTTGAAATCAAATGCGGAAAAGATTGAGTATTCGGAATCGTTTGATAAATTCTTCGTGGTTGATATGTCTACCATCATTCCAAAGGATGATAAACGATTCGATATTTATATCCGTGAGGATTATCTGGATAATATCTCCGAACAGTTCACATGTTATATCGGAAAAGATATGATTCCTGTAACGATTTCAAATTATGCATCCATCTCTATTTCGGAAAGTATACTGGATAAATGCAAGGATGTTGTCATTGATGATGTCACATATTACAAGATTACATCCCATAAGATATTGGATGCAGGTGGACAATTTGCAGTCGTCATCCCGATTAATATCATGATGACAAAGAAGTATATGGATATCATGAAACTGTTTGAATCCGATATCACAAAATTCCAAACCATATCCGAAATTGTCATGGCTCTTGCAAGAATGTGTCATGGATTGATTCCGATTCTTTCAACACACGGAGAGATCCTGATTGGACATCAGATTCGTTCTGTAGAGAATCGTCTGTTACGTCCTGATTGGACTGTGCCGGATCAGCAGTATCAGATTATGAGATTGAAAACCGTCCTTCAGAATATTGAATCGTTCTCTACCGCGATGTCATTTGAACAAACCAAACATCATTTGTATCATTCGATATTTGATGAACGAAATGAAATCAACCGTGTCGGTCCTCGTGGATTCATTGATTTCATGTTTGGTGAGGAAACATTGTGAGGTGACGAGAATGAATAATTATTCTGTAAAACAAGTTTCATCTGGCCCATTGACAGGATTGATCAAACCGAAGTACAAATGGATTGCAGCAAATCTCGGGGAACTATATGACGTTCCCCGGGGTTTGGATGTATTCATTGATTTCAATACACTCATCAAAGCATTATCTGGATATCAGAAATATCTGAATTATCTACCATTTGCAGGACAAGATGTTCAGGTAGATTTGATTTCTTCATTCTTATCAACATTAAACCATTGGAAGAATTTCACAAAGAAATGGGATAATGTTCGAATCATCGGAATCATGAATTCATTCGAAATGGATGAGAATATTGCAGAACGTTCTGTGCTTAAATCGTATCTGGTTCCACATGTTCATATGTATAAGAATGATCGATTTAATCAATTCACATATTTCGTGAATGAATCTGTCAAGAGTGTTCAGACCATTCTGAAGTATGTTCCGAACATGTATCTGATTTCATGTGATCAATTCGATTCCTATATGATTCCAAATGTGTTAGACGATTATGAACACAGCGGAAGAAAACGTATTGTCATATCCGGAAATTCATTGATGACAAATTATCATTACATGCCGAACACAAAAATCATCTACGCGAAATATCGATATAAAGGTATGCAACAATTGACAAATCCTCTTGACATTGTTCAATCCATCACAAAGGTTGATGAAGATATCGTTGAAGAATTTACCAAGAACGAAGTATTCTATAATTTATTGAATACAATCGTCGGTGATTTTGATCGAGGTATTGTTGGATTGACTCAAATCGGTATCACGACATTTGCATATAATCTGTTGAGAGGTGTCGAACAAAATCGAATCCATGAGAATCCAAAGAGTGTTGAATCATGTTTACCGGTTATCGATAAACCATATCACGATTATATTTTGAAATCATATCCGTTGGTTGACATTCATCAACATACAAAGATGATTCCAAAATCATCCATACAGAACGTGAAATCAAATATGATTGACATGGTTGATATTGATGGACTGAGAAGTCTATCTATTGATGGTCTGAACTTGCTTGAATTGCTATAAACATATAAGATTATTATGCGGGTAAGATTATTATGCGGGGCTGTCCGCCCCGCATAATCTCATGAATTTGGCAATGCATGTCAGTGTGTACCACTGGTCGACAAAAGTCGTACCAAATCCATACACAGCTGTAGTTTGCATTTCATTTTTTCATATGTATATAATTAATGTGTAGCAAAGGGAATCATCAAGTCATGCAATCTCGCATAGAGGAGATGATAGCATGTTTAGAATTGATCACGAAACATCAACAAGAATCGAACGGATCATTCGTTTGATGGAATCCGGAAATATCCGGATCAATAACACTGAACCCTCTGCACCACCAGAGGTTCAAGAACTCGTCGATGAAGAACAACGGCTGATAGAATACAGCCGTTCAATCGTATCAGCATGACTTGATTTATCCCTTTGCAAATATGTTTTGAAAGTGAGGAATTAAAATGGAAAATGAAAATCATTCATGGGCTCCGCCAAAGATGAAATTGGTAGAAAATATGATTTCCACCATAATTGGAAAGAGTGCAAAAGCAATCACAAACTTTGCACTATACAAACTGGATTTTTCATATTTTCAGTGGAGTATCAACTGGGAATGTATGATGAAATATTTCAAACATATCCCAGGTGATATTCAAGAATATCGGACAAACGAGGTGAGACAAAAAACAATAGAATTTGAATACGGCACGCCATCCGCTTGTGGGAAATTCTATGATGTTATCATATGGGATAGAATGCCCATTATATTGGTAATGGAAAATATCCCCGACAAAGATGGAATGATTCGTAGAAGTTACATCCTGTACACAGTATACACAAAAAAGGGTGCACGTGTTCTGCGAAACTTTGTCAGACAATTGATCAAAGACTCACAAGAATATGACAAAAAACAATCGAAGATTACTTGGAGACAAGTAATAAACGGTTGTAATTCGTTGATCCGCCGAGACAAACCACAAAGAACGTGGAATGACGTATTCATCAAAGATGTTGATCAGAAGCGAATTGATGAATCGGTTCATAAATTCCTGGAATCTGAAACATGGTATCATGATCATAAGATACCATATCACTTTGGGATACTATTGCACGGAAATCCCGGAACAGGAAAATCTTCCGTGGTCCAAGCAATTATAAACTCATTCCCATGTGATGTATATTATGTCACACCAGGATGTCTCGGTGAGTTCATTACAAACTGCTCTTGGATAAATACTGACAATCATATCCAGACCAGAGTCATTATCATCGAAGACGTCGACACAGAATCGTTCGTAGAGTCTCGTGAAAAGAAGACGAATGATGACGACAAATTTTCATTCAAGCCGAAGTTCAGTCTCGGAACGTTACTGAATTTCATGGACGGTATGGGAAATCCCCAAGACACAATTTGGATTCTGACAACGAATCATATCGATAAACTAGATGACGCTCTGATTCGTCCTGGAAGAATAGATCTCTGTGTTGAGGTTGGATACATTGACAATGAAATTCTATTGAAGTTTATGAGGTTCCATTACGGAACTGAATCACTTCCGATGGGATTTCAAATACGAGCCGGTTTGACATGTGCAGAATTAAATACAAAAGTCATGACCGGTTATACAGAACAACAGCTGCTGGAATATGTGGCTGAATAAATTTTATAAAGTAAAGGAGAACAAAAATGGAGTACATTACAAAATTGAATAAAATGGGAGTCATGGTTTATAACCGCCCCGACATTTATGATGGCGAGAACAAGTCCATCGCCATCATCATCGATGAGCGAGAAGACTACATTAAGATGAAAGATGCAATCACATTCATTGCATCAACAGAATGCATTGAAGCATTCATCGATATAATCTTCGAAGATTATTCAGAAGGCTTCATCACAGATATAATCAAAGGAATCAATGAATATCTGTATGATCATTCTCGAGTAATTAAAGGAAACAAATTCTCACCAAAGGAATGGTGGGAAGCGGTTATTCCTATGATAGCATTGGCATTCGATCGCTATGGAATCGATTTATCAGAATGCGATCATACAGAATACATAGTCGCAAAGAAGCGGCTAGGTGGACGGAAAGGCATTGTCACCGCAGTAAAAAATGCGCTTGAAAATCAATGTGCATCCAGATGTGCATTGTGCGAACATTGCCGCATCAATATCAATGGCGAATATTATTGTAAACGCATCATAGTTGAATCCGATAGAACAAACGGGAGCATTCTTGCAAAAATGCTTACCGGTAATAAATTTGCATCTAATTTGTGTTCCGATATTGTCGGACCGAATGATGATTGTGAATGCTTCTCGTCCAGAGACAAATCTCTGATGAAGAAGCTTCGTCATTTTGTGATGGATGTTTGATGAGAAGGGACCTTTCGGTCCCTTCTTTTTTGTATACCAATAATATAGTATCGAAAAACGATTTCATAATATTCCATGAAAGGAGTGAGCCGTAATGGCTGTCGATAATACTTCCCCTTTGATTTATGATCTTCCGGATGGTGATGTGGTTGAATTACCACCTTGGGCTTACATTGTTCAAGAGGTTGGTAAATTGATTAATCCCATCACAGCCAATCTGACTTTGATCAATACCGATTTACAACGCATTGATACAAAGTTGATCAGTTGGATTGACAATAATAATACTTAAAATAGTATAAGGAGTGAAATATAATGGCAAATGATCCGCATACAGATTGGGCTACGATGTGTAATAATTTGAAACAAGTGATTGCTGCACAGCAGCAGTTGATCAATCAGATTGCAACACATCTTGAACAAATCGAAATGGGTGGTGGAGGCGGAGGCACCGCATCCATCGAAGACTATGAATCTGGAAAACTGTATAAGAGAAATATGCTTCTCGTTGATACAGATACAGAAACCGTATATCGTGTATTGGCAACACAGTATACATCCGTAACAGTTCAAACCGACGTTGAAAATCAGAATCTGAAAGTTGTTGGTCTGGAATCTCAGATTGTTACATTTGATCATGATCCTTCTCAGGCTGAAATCGAAGGTCTGCCGGATGACAGCTTTGTTGCAGTTTACTCAACAACAGACGATCCATATCATCCTCAGTCTTAATTTTTTTTTATTTGATAAAGGAGGTGACATCAGTTGGCTCAATTAATATTATGGGACAATGCCATATGGAGAGAGTTTAGACGATTTTCCTATACAGGCGGGCCTGAAGAATTCACTTTATCGAATGGCACATATTTGGTCGCATGTCATGGTGCACAAGGTGGTGTGAATGGTCGAAATCCCACTTCACCGGTGTATGGAGGTTCTGCATATGGAATATTACGCATCACCGAACCTCAGAAGATGTATGCATATGTCGGTGGAAATGGTGAAAATGGTTTAGAAAGCAAAACAACATTTCCAGCGAACGAAGGTGGTAGTGGCGGATTCAATGGTGGCGGTCATGGTGGTAAAGCATATATGTCACATTCCAGCACAAAATACCAAGGTGCTGGAGGCGGTGGAGCAACTGATATCCGTTTACATAAACCTGAAGAATTTGCTCCAGAAGACGATCCCATTATGATTCCGACACTTCCTGCAGGATATGTACAGGTTGAGTATCTTGATACGTCTACTACAACTGGTGCATATTTTGATACTGGATATATTGCACAAGAAAGCTCAACATTCGTATTCGGAGCATCATTCTCTGAAGAAACTTCGTCTTTGCAAAACACCATGCCCATTCTGGGTTCATCTCTAGAAAAAGTAGATGATCAGAATGTTAGCCCAGGGTGGGTAATCTGGTTGACTGGTAATAAAACATGGGGAACATATGGGGACACTAAAATCCCTCAAATATCATCTGTGTATGGTAGCTCAATGCCGGAAACAAGTTATGATGTAACGACAGTTCCATTTGGAGAAAAGGCCATATATCGTGTTGATAAATACGGTGTATTCGTAAACGGTAATCCGATAAATTACACATATGATCCATCAGGTGTTCCTAGAAGTGATGCAACAATGTTGTTGTTTGCATTACGCAGAGGGAATAATATACCATCAAACCGTTGGTTTGGTAAATTCTATTTTCTCCAGATATACGAGGAAGTCAATGGCGAACAAACTCTTGTTCACGAATTCATTCCTTGTGTGAAAACATCAAACAATGAAATCGGATTGTATGATACTGTCGGAGAAACATTCATCCGAACAGCCAATACAAACACAAGCAACACAACGTCATATGCATATTTGAATGCTGGAAATAAAGGTCCGCATTATATTCCTGGGCATTATCTGAAACCAAGATATTTCCCGAAAATTCCAGAAGGATATCAACAGCTTAAATATGTCAAATTACTCCATCATGCGTATTTTGACACTGGGTTTGAAGATGTACATACCAATACCATATTCACAATAAAATGGGCTCAGCATAGAGGATACCATGGTCCCAGTGATGATTCACCAGATGTGATTGCTGGTTTGTTTGGATCATATCTTGATGGACAGGGGTGGTTGGATGAAGGACCCCAACGAGCATCAGTTCTGATGGATGGCAGTTATAGGGCTGGAGAAGCTGGCCCATATAGACCGGGTGGAGATGAAAGCCCACCAACAGGATGGACTGGCGGTGGATGGTATGCTTCGATAAAGTATGATGGTGAAATAAAAATCGAATCTATATTTGGTTCAACACACCGCAGTTCGTCATACAATAGATGGTACAGTACCGGATACTATCTTGATATGCCTGTTGAATATACTTTCAGGATGAAAAATATATTTGCAAACACGCATTATTTGTATGGAATCATAGGTCCCGATGATCGTATCGGATCTAATGTTCAAGTACAACGACCGATTACGATTGGTGCCGTTCGAATGTTCACAAATGATTTTGATGATATCGATCCATCTGTTAACAGAGGTATTGTATTATGTCAGTCTTCCGTCCAACCCGATACAGACGGCGGTTCATTATACTATTTCAAAATTTATGAAACTCTTGGAGTTCTGCCACAAAAAGTTCCGCCATATTCACCATTGACAAAACTCATGCGAGAATATATTCCATGTAAACGTCTTTCTGATGATGCAATTGGATTATATGAAACACAAGAAGGTGTTTTCATTGAACCATCCATATTCTCGACAACACCAGGATCTGAACCTGGCGTATTAGCTGGACCAGAAGGCACATACCCTCTTCAGAACTTCGACGGTTTTCCTTATTATGAACATCTTGATCTTGGATATAATGAAGATGAATTGAAGGATCCGGATGAAAGAGCACATCTTGATTTCGGAAGATTCTATGACCTTTTAGAATATTATGAAAAGATGTCATTGAACTCCAGATTGATCGTTGCTGGTGGTGGAGGCGGAGGTTCAGGATTTCCTACCACTGCAAAAACTTCCGCCGAACCGATAACGGCTGCCAATGCTTCTGATAAGATTGACAATTATGGAGGAATTGGTGGAGGTGCAATTGCTGGATTTGTCGTCACACCGGATGACTTTCAAGACAACATATATACTAGAGGCTCCGGATATATGTTTGGAAATGGCAGTGACGCAGTTCCAAAAACCACAGGAAACACTTTCAGCATGCATGGTGCTGGTGGTGGCGGAGGCGGTTGGTATGGTGGTAATGCCATAAATTATTCAGATTCAGACGACATATGGACTTCCGCAAATGGCGGTGGTGGAGATGGATTTGTTTATGGAGGTCGGAGTCCTTCTGTTCCGTATGGCGAATATTCTCCGGATGAATCATTCAAATTAACCAATACACTCCTAACATCCGGAACAGCGATTGATCCTGAAATCATCATCTATACAAAGACTTCGGTTGTGAATGAAAACGATGTGCTATTCCAACCACCAACGGGAAAACCTGAATCAGCTATGTTCCCTGCAGGAAAATACATGATTGAGTGTTATGGCGGTGATGGTGGTGTCGGTGGTGATTTGAATAAATCTAAACGTGGCGGATATGCAAAAGGCACATTGAATTTGACAGAACCAACAGAGTTGTTCCTTTCCGTTGGTGGTGATGGTCTATTTGATTCGTTAACACCAACCACCGATGATGAGACAGAACATGGTAAACCGGAATACTTCATGTCAGAATTTAGACCACATTTTGGTTTCAATGGTGGTGGAATGCAATCCAACTGGAAGTATACCACACTCAAAGGTCATTCCGGTGGCGGTGCAACAGATGTTCGTATCAAAGAATATTCTGTCATGACACGTGTCATTGTTGCTGGTGGTGCCGGTGGAGAATCGGCCGCATCTGTAGGAACTGAAGGCTCCACTGGTGGAGCTGGTGGTGGTACCACTGGTGCTACTCCTGGTGGAAGTCGAGGAACAAATGCAGGTGCTGGTACACAGAACACAGCTCCACAGAGTGATGATTATCCAGATATCAATGGATATTTTGGATATGGTGGATATGCCTCAGAAATCACAGGATCCACTGGAAAATTTGGCGGAGCCGGTGGTGGCGGATGGTTCGGAGGTTCCGGAACATATCCAAACGGAAATTATACTTCCGGCTTCAAAGGCGGTGCTGGTGGTTCTGGATATGTCTTCACAGAAAGCTCCTACAAACCAGAAGGATTCTTATTGAAAGAAAAGTATTATCTGGAAAACACGACACTGACTCAAGGTGGAAATAATCTACCAAGATATCACACGGGTATTCGGATAACAGTTCTTGAGACAAGAATCTTGTCATTACTCTGTCGCGATAAGTATGGAATCAAATATTATGATTCATATACGGATACTTGGAGATTGACACCAAACCAAGAGTTGACTCCTGCTGAATTCCGTGACTGGGGTTCCGTTGAAATCACCAATGACAATGGTCTTGATGATGAATATGAAGTCCTGGTTTATGATCCTTCTGACATGGTTTCGACGTTAAGTTTGTATGTTACACCGAACAAACAGATCGTAACTCATCATTTACAAACTGATACGAAAATCAAATATGTGAATGTTGATTTGGATTGTGATCCCGAATTGTACGAAGTCGTTGTAAAATACAAACGTTCATCAGAATCAGGTCAACCAATTATCACAACACGTGTGGAACTTGATAAACTCGTTCGTGATGCAGAATATCAACCACATCTGTTCTATATCACATATTCAGAATAATGGGGTGAAATAAATGAGTAAGAACTTGTTATACGTTCGAAGTGGTACCGGATTATTTCCGATATACTATAAGAACTTTGTGCCTACCGGATATTCCCCCACGTCAACGATTATTGCTGAACGAAATCGTTTGTTGTATATATTTATGGCGAATTCATCATTATCAGAACAGAATCGAGTATATGATGTTTATCGATTGAATATGTTCACAGGTGATGTAGAGAAAGCTTATTCATTGGCGAAGTCCCGAATCAGTTCAAAGTCCAGTGAAAACATTGGTGGCGTCTTGCTTGATGACACATACATGTATGTCTGTATCAATACAGGAACTGTTCGTATCAAGGTATTTCTGCTAGTGACAATGGAACACATTAAGACATACCAATACGATACATCAACTCCTGTCCATGCGGGTGGTAAACTTGCATGGTATGATGATAAAACAATCGTATTGGTATGTGAAAAGGGTGTACTGTTGTTCGATATTGAAGAACGTAAATACACGTTGATTCCATTACCGAATGATGAAACCGTTGCTCCATGGCAAGATTTTGCGGTTGGCAAAAGAAAGATTCTATTGTCATTCGGTGACACACCTCCGAAGCTTGCAATCTGTGATCTTGAAAGCCAGGAACAAAATAAATACACATTCGAAACAGTGAGAGTCGATAAAACTGGTGATGGTGCTGTAACATGTTATCACAAAGGAAAATTCTATATCGCCAGTTCAGACTTCCTTCATATCTATGATGAATTGACTGGTGAGATTGTTACGAGTGAAAAGAGTGCACCATGGAAAGAACCATATGCATTGTGTTATGCGAATGGAGGTTTATTTGGTTTCAGTAGCAGGTCATTAAACCGAACATTGTATATCTTCAACATTCGTGAACAATCTCACTGGAATATTTATCTACCATGGCAAATAAATGGAAAACCTCTCGCTGTTGATGGATATGTGTTCTTACAACAACAAACACTCGGTATCTTCAATTATTCCGGTTATGCAAAATATAACTTCGGTCAAAGATATCAGATGGATACAATTCAATTCAATGAAACATATGAATCGGATTTCGAATATGATCCTCGGTTCATCACATTCTCTGGTACATACATGAGCATGCATGATGGTTACATTGATCACGAATTGACCCCGACCGAAAATACTGGTATCAAAAGTACAACCGTACGAAAGAGTGAATACAAATTCATGCGAGGTTGTGATTTCAAATAATCCAAAGAAAGGAGTGATATCATGTCGAAAATTCTTACAGAAGATCGGGCGGTATATCAACGCGCTGTATCATTTGCAAAAAATTATAATAAGAAGCATCCCATACACAGAGGATTTTCGAACATCTATGTTGCTCGTCTTGTAGATGAAGAAGGAAATGTTGTTGATGAAAAATATGGTATGAACTTACTGACAGATTATGGTTTGACCCAATACTTCACAGCATCAACATCAGAATTTTCCAGTAATAACTTCTATGTCGGACAAGGTTCTGGACAGAATTTCGATTATTCATCCAGCAGTTTGTTGTCCGCATTACAGACTGCTGCTACGAAAGACAATACGACTGCGAAATATGATTATCCATTATATTTCCTGGAACCACAAGGAGACTCTCCTGGTTTGGTGACATGTATTTGTCGATTCATGCAGGTATCATATGATTATAATGTTGCTGAGTTTGGTTCTCGTGCAATCATTTCTGAATATGGTATCGGTACTTCTACAACACAGCTGTGGACACATTCATGGGTATATGATGATCAAGGAAATCGAGCGCAGATCACCAAGGATGAACATAAACAATTATTCATCGATGTTTTCTTCTGTATGTCTTATACGGATAAATTCATCAATGATTTGTGGGATGCCGGAAAATATGTTTGCATCACCACGATGGAAAGATTCTTCAATAGAAAAACCATTAGTGGAGTCAATGTTGCAATGGCTGAAAATAACCTTTGCACTTTCAAACGATACAACAGCGTCACATCCAGAGACAAAACCGCACACTCGGTTACGGTGCATGATGGCGTCATGACATTGATTTCCAATATGGCGGACTTCACATTGACTGCTGGAACAGATGCTTCGCAAGGTTATATTGACGGATTCATGTCCGATAATCCTGGAATGAATATGATGGAATGGGTTGATAACCCGACACCGATTTCATTTGAATTGGTCACAAAACCAAATCCAACATACATTTATCAACCGGATTCATTCTCATTCAATTTCGGTGCAACGAATTATATTCCGTTCTCACAAGCATCTGTTACAGCATCGAAAACGTATAACTTCAGAACCGGTGAATATACTTGTGTCGATGCTGTTGGTTCATATGTTCAAACACCAAATAAACGTTATACAGAAACTGGCATGGGTCATGTCTGTGCAACGCCGATTTATTATATGAACATTGAAACACTGATGCCATTGTATCTGTATCGGAATATGCAAACAGATGATGCGATTGTTGCATTACGTGGTGAATTGTTGACGGTGTATGCGACGGATGAATATTGGAACTTTGACGCATGGCATCCCATTTCCGATATTAAGAATATCCCGGCAGAATATCAACATTGCAAGTATTGGATCACGAATTCCAACACAATCGACATTGATCCAGTTCGTGCAAACCCGACATTCAAATATGTCGATACAAATCAAACATCAGAAACATTCAATTTCGAACCCAGTTTGATTAAAACTGGAAGAGGATACTCGAATGCTGATTTTGATGGAAAATGGTTTACAATCGGAAATCGTCTGTATGATGTATATACAGGAAGACTGTCTACAACTACAATGGCAGCCGGTGGTAATGACGAAACGGTTCAGTCTTTCGGTTATAATCGTTTCGTATTGTCATTCAATGAGAATGACAACAAAATTTATGAATACGATATGACCGCGAATCCAATCGCCGAGACAATCATTACATCAACAATGGCAAGAATCGATCGTGCGCATATATCCGAAACTCATACTGGTTGTATCATATTCTCTGATGCACAAACCAATGGCATCACCGAAATCTTTGTCATTGATAATTCTACATGTACACATACAACTGATACAACACAGTATCTCGATATTGCATGTATTGAAAATACGGATTACTATGCGGATATTCAAACGCAATCAAGTAATGTTGTATTGACAATTACCAATTTCAAAACAGGTACTGCTTACAGAACTGCGAATATTCCGTCAGGTGCAATTGACAGTTCTAACAGATATATGTTGTGTGGATACGGTAATTACGTGTATCTGCTGAGTTATAACAAGGCGTGGGTATATGACATCACAGCCCAAACATTCACACAGTGTAGCGGAACCGTTGCAACAGATCTTGAAAAGACTTATCGTTGGCGCGTTCGATCTACATCAACAGCTGACTGCATGATAGTTTATTCATATCTGCATGCAAATTATGGAACAACGACAACATTTGCTGTTACATCTGTCAACCCAACAACATTGATTCAAATGAACAATGCATCCGGTGGTTTGTATATGGATACGATCACAGGCAGTAACATTACTAAGTATACGATGAGCTTGAAACTGTGGCAAATCAATAGTAACACACTAGCTCTGATTCAACAATCGTATTGTGCAACATCCGGTTCGAGCTGGTTGGAACATGTTGCATTCGATTTTGGTCAATGTCTGTACGAGGGTGTTTCAACAAATGCTCACTGGAATGTGAAGGATACAGTCAAGATTCATTGGATTCCATATGGATCTCATTTGATTCGAAGTCTTACAACATTCCACTGTAAGAATCTGGTTCCTCATCAATTAACAGGAACAACGAATTGCGTATCAACATATAACTGGCCAAAGAGAATTACTGGAAAAAGTTGGACGTTAGCTCTGACGAACCGTTCTACTTGGCAGGGTAAACCTCCCGGAAAGATCGCAGGAAGACTTGAGGTAGGTGTATAACATGCAATCAAAATTACGTAAGAGCCTGGAATTCTATAAGACAACATGTCCACAGACGGGCTATCAAATTACACCTGTTCGTGGATTATATGTTTCCGGAACACATCTGGCTCCGTGGTATATTGATCATGTTATTACATTGCAATCATGGATCTCAACACCGTGTGAGATCCATGATTACTCTCAATATTCCACGAGTCTGAGACCTGATTCCGCGATGTCATTGGTTGATATAGATAGAACCGATCCAGTTGTGACAAATTATACGACATCGAATAAAAAATTACAACCGGATTCTGCAATGGTGTTAACGGATATTGAAAGTATTCCGCCTAATATTCTATCTTATATAACAACCAACTATTCATTTACTGATTCTGCAATGATGCTTGTTGATACAGAGACAACATTGTCAACGATAGATGATGCTTCTCCTATTTTGTCAAACGACATAGAACCGATTATCACATTGCAGCAGTTTACTTCATCACAAGCCGTCATCACGGATAATAACTAACAAAGGAGGTATTGTGAATGGAATTTAAAACAATAGAAGGCATGCCAGAAAGTGTCAAACGATTTTTCGATTCATATATGAAAAAACATCCTGAAGAATGTGCTCCCGCAGGAGCACATAATATTTATCATTGCATCACAGTGAATCGAGATGGAGAAATCACAGACGAAAAATTCGGTGTCAATATATTGACAAATTTGGGTTTAAATTTGATGACTGGTACCGATACTCGTGATTTTAGCTCTGAGTTTGATACAAATTATTCGGCACTTGTTCTTGGAATGGGCGATCCCTCGGCACCGCAATTCAACGATCGTCGGTTGAATGAATATTTTGCACCCAATTATTATCCTGCAAATGAAACACGTTATACATCATCATGGTGGAATTTCAAGGATGGTTTGTACCCTTTACAATATTCAAATGGATTGATATATCAGAGTATACTGTTACACACATTGACCTATGATTATAACATATCCGGTATAACAGAGGACAGCACAATCACGGAAATGGGTATTGTATCAATGTCTTCCGCAAGTTCTAGTGCTTCACCAGCGTCTGTAGATTTGTCTTCACACGCATTGATCTATGATGAGGAAGCTCATACGAGTTATATCATCAAACATTTAAATGAAAAGCTGATTATTCGTATTTATTGGGCAGGAAGCTACAAAGAGACACTGGTCAATGACTTATGGGATTCAAATATCCATCTTGTGATGAGTCCGTGGCGTCTGGCAGCAGGGTTGCATTCACGTGCTGGTGCATCATTCACATTTTGTGGAAATGTTGCAGGAGCATCTGTAGTTGGTGGTGGTGGTTGGGGCGCACCTGCAACACATAAAGGACATGTTTTACGTCCCATAGGAAACAGGCAGTTCGGGTATGGCTGTACAACAGCAAGCGAGACTGCAGCAGGTGGTTCTATTCGCAGAGGAGTAACAACGAATTCACCATTCTTGATGACAAACAAATATGATTATTTCGAAAACGTCCTATATGCTCAATACGACTCCATGGACACCGGTGGATATGGCGCTTCAACCTGGGTGGAATGTCAAACACACGATGTGTTTATACTTGATTCTGATAACAAATTATCTACTGAAGAAACACTTGAAAGTACGACGATTTATACCGATGATTATAAATCCCACACGTTGGCAAAAACATTTGGACATCCGCATTATTCATTTATAAATATACATCCATCTGGTGGCTGGCAAGCGGAACTTGTCACCGCTGGATATAATAGTAATGTATTTACACATTATGGTGAATTTCCTGTTGTTGATTTTACTATAACAAGCAGCCATATGTACAATCGCTTGACAGATGATTGGGATATTGCAGACACTGTCGTCAACAATTCATCATCTGTATATTATGGGCAATCAGCCATTAGATCCGGAAGATTGTATATCACGGATTCAAATAATATCAACCGATATGTTCGTGTATTTGTGAATACAAAAACAAGTATTCCCATGAAAGCAATCAAAGGAATCAAAACGGCTTTGAATCTGTATACAACGGATAAATACTGGGATATCACAACTTGGGTGAAAGTTGAAGATCCTTCAAATATTCCGCAAGCACAAGCATCGAAAAAATACATCATTGATTTCAATGATAATCTTTCATTATTACAGATCATACGTGACCAAAATGTTCATGCTTATACACCAACAGCTTCTGTGAAAACATTGACAACCGGTCAAACTTTGAGTGCTACTGGATTTAATCAGTATTCATATGGTGAAAAGATATTGTCCAGCGATGCAAACAATTGGGTCATGTATCTCGATAATCTTGTATACTATGACCAGAATATGACATCACAAGGTTCAATCAAATTGGTTGACATTGCGACAAATAATACAAGTCAAAGCAGTACAACATTCTTCACAAATTCCGGTTTGCGTTTTGCGACAGATGACTTCATTATCTTCTTCCATACCGTGTACAACAAATACAATACGACAGGAAACTCCACCAGATGGCAATATCAACGTATGAAGATTTTCCGTGTTGCTGATAACTATGCTGATATGCAAAATTATCTGGCAAATCCTACGGGAAATGTATATGAAATGGCATTTACATTTACTTCAGCGGATAGTTCCACTGATATCAATAGAGTTATCATAACATGGAGCAATGCCGGATATCTTGTGGCGGATGATTTTGCATACGGTTCTGGTGCGCATATTCTGAAGTTTGTTACTGAGAACGGTGTCAGAGTTCCGAAGATTGTCGATGTCCCTAATGCATCTCGTGGTCGTGCTCTTGGTCAAACAAAGTATCTTGTTTATTTCGATAAAACTGATAGTCATTTGGTTCATATTTATGACATGGATTCCGAATCAGTGTATCGCTCAGTCAGAATCCCAGATGGATATACGACACGTGGATTACTAAGCGGATTTTCAAATTATTTGTATATCCCCGTCACCGATACAGGCGGTACGAATATGACATATGGATGTGATATCACAAGTGGACAATTGTATCTCATGGACGGTTTTGATGGTAATGTATTTAATCCACATCAGGGATTGAGTCCAAGTGATTATGATGCTAAAATGGCAAATTATGCGTATTATAGTGATGACGTTATGGAGAATTGTTGTTCTGTAACAGGAGATGATTGTTTAATTGCATCCAAAATATATTTGAGTAGGTACCCGGAATACTGGAATACCATAATACTTACATCGGATGATCCCTGGACTCTGAAACAGCTAACAGACGTCATTAAGAACGAAGATAATCCAGAATCAAAAGTCAACTATCGCCAAGTCACATTCAAAGATACTATATGTGAAACATCAGATCATAAACATTTGATATGGTTGCGAAATGTCGATGGATTTTATCAAAATGATTTTGAAAACAATACATATGGATTCGGATCAACGTATGTTGTCGACATGGGTTATATATTGAATGGGCATACACAAAACAGATTGTCTGAACAGACTGGACATGCTCCAAGGGTTAGAGGTGGAGCAACAATGTTCCGAGATGGAATCATTGCTGTCAGTAATGATGGAACGGCAACGTGGTCTCCATTGGAATGTTGGTTGCCTCACAAAGTAGTCGGTACAACACACACAATTACCTCATATAATAACCCGAAGTATATCACAGACAAACAGTTCAAATTCTATTTCTCAAATGATGTTGACGCAATTCCACCGGTTCATCCACATTCATAAAGAAAATATATGGAGGGGGCTAAGCCCCCTCCAATATTCTTTATGTTGGTAAATCATATACAGTCGGATCATTTGTCAGTTTGATTTCAAATGCACCAGCTTTGATTTGTTTTGGATTATGATACGCTGTGATGGAGTGTGTTGTTCCAGTCACGTAATGTGGAACAAAACATTCGATTGGATTCCATACGATTTTATTGTTTGTGGAATCATACATCATAATTCCTCTTCGATATTGTCCAGGAAGGAATCCGCCTGAATCTCTATCTGTATATCCAGTGATAGCATTATATGATCTATAATATGGGATATCTGTCCAGCCATTATCCAATACATAACCAAAATCGAACACCCTGAGGCGGGGATCCATGTCCCAGTTACTAGCACCCGTATTACATACACGGACCAATCTTTCGCCGTATGAACGTCCACAGTACATATTGTTTGGTGAGACATACAAAAGTTGTTCTTCGTGTGTAGCATCATTTTTGAACGTCATCAGTTGAGCTGCGTTAAATTCGAGAGTATAAGCACTACCAGTTTCTATAGTGATTACATTTGTATAGTCTTCATCCAAATTTATGTATCGCACGCCATTTGTGACATGGAAACGAACCAACATAATTCCATGTTTTGAATACAACGGAACAGATGAATCTCCTTCCGTATATTGAACACTCGATTTGTACGAAATTTCGTTCGCAACAGGTGTATGCCATTTCGTATATCCGATTTTATCGATACGAACAAGCGTATCGTTATCAATGTTATATACAAATGAGAAATTGCTTGTTGTTGAAATATAAACGTAACTACCACAACCAAAGATACCATCCGATTCATAGTCTTCTGGTAATCGAATGTTGTTTCTGTTCCATC